>Ga0207428_10003304_pt1 | contig 15682 bp, 15 predicted proteins | sample RhiMethybrSRZTD1_FD_187600 | JGI IMG/M metagenome (GOLD analysis project Ga0207428, IMG submission 187600) | Populus rhizosphere microbial communities from Tennessee, USA - Rhizosphere MetaG P. TD hybrid SRZTD1 (SPAdes) (version 3) | ecosystem: Host-associated > Plants > Roots > Rhizosphere >...
CAGCTGTACCCGTACACGCCGCACGCGACCAAGAACGTGACGCCGACCCCGTTCGGGATCGTCTACCCGCCGGTGTACGCCGCCGGGAGCCCGCACACGTTCGACCGGGCGCGGATGCAGCTCGTGCTCGAGCCGGGCGAATCGCTCTCCGGCACGCTCGCCTTCCTCGAGGAGAGCGGCGAGCGGCGCGTGGAGGTCGCTGCCGACTCGGTCGTCGAGTTCGCGTTCGAGGACGTGCAGGGCCGGGTCCGGCTCGCCACGACGCCGCTCGATCGTGGGCTGGTGCGCGTGAACATGTGCGTCCACAACACGACCGCCGTGCCCGAGGGGTTCGATCGCGCGGGCGCGCTGCGCGCGTCGCTGCGCTCGACGCACCTCGTCGCCCACGCGCCACGCGGCCGCTTCGCCTCGCCGATCGCGCCCGGCCCGACCGCCGCCGCAGCGGTGGCGCAGTGCGAGCACATCAACATCTTCCCGGTCCTCGCGAGCGACACCGACGACACCGTGCTGGGGACGACGATCGTGCTCCCGGACCATCCGCAGATCGCGCCCGAGTCCTCCGGCGACCTGTTCGACGCGACCGAGATCGAGGAGGCGCTGCTCCTGCACGTCCTCGCGCTCTCGGACGGCGAGCGCGCCGCGATCGCCGAGCAGGACCCGAAGGTGCGCGCGATGCTCGCGCGCGCCGAGGCCGAAGGGCCCGAGGCGCTCAAGCGGCTGCACGGCCGCGTCACGGTCGGGGACCTGCCGCCCGCGCACCGGCCCGGCCCCGCCGACGTGGCGGGCGAGCCCGCGATCGCGGTCGACGGCGTGACCTACCGGCGCGGAGCCAAGGTGTGGCTGCGACCGGGCTTCGGCGCCGCTCCCCAGGACGGCGTGTGGGCCGGGCGCATGGCCACGATCGAGCGGATCTACCGCGACTACGAGGACGGCGTGCACATCGCCGTGACGGTCGACGACGATCCCGGCCAGGAGCTGATGCGCGACATCGGCCGCTACCTGTACTTCAAGCCCGCCGAGGTGGAGGTGATCCCAGCATGACCCCGGAGCTCGAGAAGCAGATCCTCGTCGCCGGCGTCGGCAACGCGTGGCTGCAGGACGACGCGTTCGGCGCCGAGGTCGCCCGCCGGCTGGCCGAGCGCGAGCTGCCGTCCGGTGTCAGCGTCATGGATGTCGGCACGAGCGGGCTCGACCTCGCGTATGAGGTCATGCGCGGCTACAGCGCGCTCGTGATCGTCGACGTGAGCAAGCAGGGCGGCGACCCCGGCACGCTGTACGTGATCGACGTCGAGCCCGACGACGTGCCGGCCGAGATCGAGGACGGCGAGACGATCGACCCGCACTCGATGGACCCGATGACGATGCTGCGGTTCGTGCGCGCGGTCGGCGGCTGGCCGGGCCGCGTGCAGGTGATCGCGTGCGAGCCCGCCGTGGTCGACGACATCGGCCTCGGCCTCACGCCGGCCGTCGAGGCGGCCGTGGAGCGCGCGATCGCGCTCGTGCTGGAGACGATCGCGGAGCTGCGGACCGACGCGGCGTACCCGGCCTGATGCACGAGCTGTCGGTCGCCAGCGCGGTGCTCGACACGGTGCTCAAGCACGCCGCCGGGCGCCGCGTGACCGTCGTCTCGCTGCGCATCGGGCATCTGCGCCAAGTGGTGCCGGACTCGCTCGCGTTCTACTTCGAGCTGGTCTCGCGCGAGTCGCTGTGCGAGGGCGCGCGACTGGAGCAGGAGTACATCCCGGCGCGGCTGCGCTGCGACGGCTGCGCGCGGGAGTGGGATCCTGAGGACGCGTGGTTCCGCTGCCCGGGCTGCGGCGGGCCGGGGGACGTGGTCGCCGGGAACGAGCTGGAGGTCGAGTCGATCGAGGTGGAGGAGGCTGCATGCACCGCGTGAAGGTCCGCGTCGTCGAGGACGCGCTCGATGCCAACAACACGATCGCGCGCGCGAATCGCGACGACTTCGATCGCCATGCCGTGACCGTCGTGAACCTGATGAGCGCGCCCGGCGCAGGCAAGACGACGCTGCTGGAGCGGGTGCTGCACGATCTCCCCGTCCGTGCCGGCGTGCTCGAGGGGGACGTTCAGGGGTCCTACGACGCCGACCGGCTCGCCTCGCTGCATGTGCCGGTGACCCAGCTCAACACCGACCCGGGCTTCGGCGGCGAGTGCCATCTGGACGCGAACATGGTCCGGTCGGCCCTGCCGGCGCTGCCGCTCGACGACATCGATCTGCTCGTGATCGAGAACGTCGGCAACCTCGTCTGCCCCGCCGAGTTCCGCGTCGGCGAGGATGCGCGGGTGATGGTCTCGTCGGTCACCGAGGGCGAGGACAAGCCGCTCAAGTACCCGCTGATGTTCCGCACCTGCGAGCTCGTGCTGATCAACAAGATCGACCTGCTGCCGCACCTGGACTTCGACATGGAGCAGTTCCTGCACAACCTCGACGCCGTGCACCCGGGGGTGCCGCGCATGCAGGTCAGCGCGCGCACCGGCGAGGGCGTCGAGGCATGGCGTGACTGGCTGACGCGTCTGCCTGCCGAGGTGCCTGCCTGATGACGGCGCTCGCCGCGAACCGGCGCAAGGAGGCCAACGCCTCGTGGTTCGCGGCGGAGGCCGAGCGGCTCGCGCGGCTGTGCGGCGAGATGGCCGAGCGGTTCGCGCGCGGCGGCCGGCTGCTCGCCACCGGCGACGTGTCCGACTCCCGGCATGTCGCCGTCGAGTTCGTGCACCCGGTGATCGTCGGCAAGCGCGCGCTGCCGGCGCTGGCCGTGACCGCGCGCGAGCTCGAGCTGCTCGCCGAGCCCGACGACATGGTGATCGCGTTCGGCGTCGCGCTGCCGGAGACGCCCGCGCTCGTGATCGAGCTCGCGCCGCCGGAGCGCGACCCGTACATCCGCCAGGAGCTCGTCGAGACCGGCTACCACGTGCTGTGGGAGCTCGTGCATGTCTTCATCGAGCACAACGAACGCAACGTCCACGACGCCGGCGCGGCGAGCTTCCTGTACCCGTTCCTCGGCGAGCGCGCGACCGATCACGAGGCGGTTGTCGATGACGTGCGGCGCTCGATCCTGATGAAGGCGGAGGAGATCGGCGCGCTGCGCGAGCAGACGCTCACCGAGGGCCGCGAGACGCTGCTCGCCGCCGCCGCGGCGGTGCGCGGCGCCGGGCGCGTGCTCGCGCTCGGCAACGGCGGCTCGGCCACCGACGCGACCGACCTGGTGGCCGACCTCGAGCGCCTCGGCCGGCCGGCGATCGACCTCACGGCCGACCCCGCGATCCTCACCGCGATCGCCAACGACGTGGGCGTCGAGCCGATGTTCTCGCGCCAGGTGATCGCCTACGGGCGGCCCGGCGACGCGCTCGTCGCGCTCTCCACCAGCGGCGGCTCGGCGAACGTCATCGCGGCGCTCGCGGAGGCCCGCCGGCGCGGGCTCGTGACGATCGCGTTCGTCGGCTACGACGGCGGCCGGATCGTCGCCGAGCAGCTCGCCGACCACGTGGTCGTCACGCGGTCGCAGCACATCCCGCGCATCCAGGAGGCGCAGGCGAGCGCCTACCACGTGCTCTGCGAGCTGGTCGCGTGATCCACGCGACGTTCCGGGGAATCGTGGGCGCGATGGCCATGACCGGGTGGCGGATCTTCGCCGAACGCCTCGGCCTTATCCGCGAGGCCCCGCCGGAGCGGTTCACGCGCAAGCAGGCGAAGGGGCTGCTCAGGTCCGTCCCGCGCAAGCGGCGCGGCGCGGTCGTCCAGCTGTTGCACTGGGTCATGGGGGCGGTGCTCGGGCTCATGTTCGGCCTGCTGCCCGAGCGCGTGCGGCTCAAGCCGTGGGCCGGGCCGGTGTACGGCGTGCTCGCGTGGCTCGGGTTCGACGCTGTCGTCGCTCCGGCACTCGGGCTCAACGAGAAGCGCTGGCCGCACGGCGCCGAGCGTGCCGTGTTCCTGGCCGATCACGTGCTGTTCGGGGTCATCCTCAACGAGGGGCGCGAGCGACCACGGGAATGACCGCCGCGATCCAGCGTGTGCGCGTACGGGTCGAGGGCGTCGTCCAGGGCGTCGGCTTCCGTCCGTTCGTGCACCGGCTGGCGGGCGAGCTGGGGCTCGCCGGGTTCGTGCGCAACGACGAGCGCGGCGCGGTGATCGAGGCGGAGGGCGATCCTTCCGCGCTCTCCGCGCTCCTCGATCGCCTCGTGGCCGACGCACCGCCGCTGGCGCAGGTCGAGATCGCGGACACCGAGGTCGTCCCCGCGCACGGGGAGACGGCGTTCGCGATCGTCGCCAGCACCTCGACCGGCTCGCCGGACGCCTCCGTCACGCCCGACGCCGCGACGTGCGCGGCGTGCCTGCGCGAGCTGTTCGACCCCGCCGACCGCCGCTACCGCTACCCGTTCATCAACTGCACGGACTGCGGCCCGCGGTTCACGATCGTCCGCGGCGTCCCGTACGACCGGCCGCTGACCACGATGGCCGGCTTCGAGATGTGCGACCTCTGCGCCGCCGAGTACCACGACCCGCAGAACCGCCGCTTCCACGCCCAGCCGAACGCCTGCCCCACCTGCGGCCCCCAACTAAGGGGGTCTGACCCCCTTACGTACGCCGTAAGTGTCCTCCAGGCGGGTCGGATCGTGGCGGTGAAGGGCATCGGCGGGTTCCACCTCGCGTGCGTGGCGGCCGACGAGCGGGCGGTGGCCGAGCTGCGGGCGCGCAAGCACCGCGAGGAGAAGCCGTTCGCGCTGATGGTGCGCGACGTCGAGGCGGCGGACGAGCTCGTGCGCGTCGGGCCGCTCGAGGCGGCGCTGCTGCAGGGGCGCGACCGGCCGATCGTGCTCGCTCCGCGGCGGCCGGCGGCGCGGGTCGCGGCGGCGGTCGCGCCGCTCGCGCCCGAGCTCGGCGTGATGCTCCCCTACAGCCCGCTGCACCACCTGCTGCTGGCCGACGTCGGTGAGCCGCTGGTGATGACCAGCGGCAACGTGTCCGACGAGCCGATCGCGTACGAGGACGATGACGCGCTCGACCGGCTGGCCGGGATCGCCGATGCGTTCCTGCTCCATGACCGGCCGATCGAGACGCGCACGGACGACTCGGTGCTGCGCATTGCCCGCGGACGGCCGCTGCCGCTGCGGCGCTCGCGCGGGGCGGTCCCGAGCGCGCTCGCGCTGCCGGTGTCCGCGAAGCGCCACGTGCTCGCCTGCGGCTCCGAGCTCAAGAGCACGTTCTGTGTCGCGCGCAGTCGCCGCGCCTGGGTGTCGCACCACATCGGCGACCTCAAGAACGTCGAGACGCTCGGCTCGTTCGAGACCGGCATCGACCACTTCGAGCGGCTGTTCGCGGTCGCGCCCGAGGTCGTGGCGCACGACCTGCACCCCGACTACCTGTCGACCACTTACGCGCTGGCGCGCGAGGGCGTCGAGCGCGTCGCGGTCCAGCACCACCACGCGCACCTCGCGGCCTGCCTGGCCGAGCACGGCGAGAGCGGCCCGGCGGTCGGCGCGATCTTCGACGGCGCGGGGTTGGGCAGCGACGGCACCGTCTGGGGCGGCGAGATCCTCGTCGGCGACTTGCGCGGCTTCGAGCGCGCCGGACACCTGTGGCCGGTCGCGCTCCCGGGCGGCGACCGGGCGGCGCGCGAGCCGTGGCGCATGGCGTGCGCGTGGCGGGTCGCCGCCGACGGCGACGCGCGGCCGCTGCCCGGCGTCGACGAGCAGCGCTGGCACGCGGTCACGCAGATCGCCGAGTCCGGCCTCAACTCGCCGCCGACGACCTCGGTCGGCCGGCTGTTCGACGCGGTCGCCGCGCTGTGCGGGCTGCGGCTCGAGGTCTCCTATGAGGGCCAGGCCGCGATGGAGCTCGAGGCCGCCTGCGACGGCTCCGAGCGCGGCGCCTATCCGCTGCGCGCGGTCGCAGGAGCGCTCGACGCCCGCGAGACGATCCTCGCCGTCGACCGCGACGTCGTGCGTGGCGTCGCCGCCGGCACGATCGCCGCGCGCTTCCACCACGCGCTGGCCGACGCGACCGCCGCGGAGTGCGCGCAGCTGGCCGCCGATCGCGGGCTCGAGATCGTCGTCCTGTCGGGCGGCGCGTTCCAGAACCGGCGACTGCTCGAGCGCACCGCCGCCGCGCTCGAGACGGCGGGCTTGCGCGTGCTCGTGCCCGAGCGGCTGCCGCCCAACGACGGCGGCGTGTCATTCGGCCAGGCGGCCGTTGCCGCCGCGCGCTTGGAGGAGTAGCCTCGCAACTGCAAGCGTTCGCAATTGCGACCACATGCCTCGTCCGCACAGCGCTGTCCCGCTCGTCGAGGCGCCGGACCTCGAATCCGCCGCTACGGTCGTGCGCTCCCGCGGACTGCGGCTGTCGACCTCGCGGCGGCTGGTGCTCGAGGCGCTGTACGCCACCGACGAGCCGCTGACGGCCGACCGGATCGCCGGCGACGACCTCGATGTCGCGTCGGTCTACCGCAACCTCGAGACGCTCGAGCAGATCGGCCTCGTCCGCCACGTCCACCTCGGCCACGGGCCGGGGCTGTACGCCCGCTCGGCGGTCGGCCTGTTCGAGTACCTGCTGTGCGACGCCTGCGGCGCGGTCGTCACCGTCGAGCCGGAGCGGCTCGACGCGGTCCGTGACCAGATCCGGCGCGACTTCGGCTACGAGGCGCGCTTCACGCACTTCCCGATCGCCGGGCTGTGCCCCGACTGCGCGGCCGAGGCGTCGTAGTGGACGCCTGGCTCACCGAACTGATGACCGGCGCGCCGCTGCTCGTCGCGCTCGGCGTCGCGTTCCTGCTCGGGCTGCGCCACGCCACCGACCCCGATCACGTGGTCGCGGTGACGTCGCTCGTCGCGGCCGACGGCGGCGGCGTGCGCGGGGCGACCGGCCTCGGGATCTGGTGGGGCCTCGGGCACGCCGGCACGCTGCTGGCGGTCGGGCTGCCGCTGATCGCGCTCAAGGGCGAGCTGCCGCCGTGGCTCGAACGCGGGGCGGAGACGGCGGTCGGCGTGGTGATCGTGCTGCTCGCGGTGCGCGTGATCTACCGCTGGCGGCGGCCGGCGCACACGCATCGCATCCGCTCGCGCCGGCAGGCGTTCGGGATCGGCCTGCTGCACGGCCTGGCCGGCACCGGCGCCGTCGTCGTGCTGCTGATCGCGGCGATGCCGGGGCGGTTCGAGGCGGCGGCGGCGCTCGCCGTGTTCGCGCCGATGTCGGTCGTGTCGATGGCGGCGTGCACGAGCGCGTTCGCGTGGGCGCTCACGCGCCCGGCCGTCGCGCCGCTCTACCGCGTCGCGCTAATGCCCGCCATGGGCGTGTTCGGTCTCGCGTTCGGGCTCTGGTACGCCGGCCTCGCTTAGCCGGCGCGCGCGCACGCGCTTCCAGACGAACAGCCCGACCAGCGCGCCGCTGACGACGCCGGCCGCCACGATGCCCCCGACGCCGAGGACCTTCTCGAACGCATGGCCGACGAAGTAGACGCCGAGGCCGATGCTGGTCGCCCAGGCGATGCCGCCGAGGGCGTTCCAGAACAGGAAGGTCGGCCAGTCCATCTTGTTCATGCCGGCGAGCCAGGCCGACGCGATCCGCAGGCCCGCGACCCAGCGCCCGAGGAACACGGCCTTCGGCCCGTGGCGTTTGAAGAACGGCTCGCCGATGTCGAGCGCCGCCAGCCGGTGGTGGTGGAACGGCCCCGGCATCAGGAACAGCCTGCGCCCGCCCTTGCGGCCGATCGCGAAGCCGACGTTGTCGCCGATGATCGCGGCCGCGGCCGCGAGCGCGATCAGCGGCACGATGTTCATCTCCCCGTCGTGGGCGAGCAGCGCGGCCGCGATCAGCGCCGTCTCGCCCGGCACGGGGATGCCCATCGTCTCGACCGCGATCAGCGCGAACACCAGCGAGTAGCCGACGTTGGCCGGGATGTCGACGATGGCGGCGAACACGGGCCGATTATCGTGGCAGGCATGCAGCGTGGTGCCCTGGAGGCGATGAGCGAGGCGGTCTTGGCGATCGCGACCGAGCGCGAGGTCGACCCGGTACTGCGGCGGCTCGTGGAGTCGGCGCGTGAGCTCGCCGGCGCCCGCTACGCCGCGCTCGGCATCCCGGACGGGAGCGGCGCATTCGCCCAGTTCATCACCGCCGGGATGAGCGACGAGCTGATCGCGGCGATGGGCCCGCTGCCGCGCACGCACGGCCTGCTCGGGGCGATGCTCGAGTCGCCCGAGTCCTACCGCACCACCGACATCCGGCAGGATCCGCGCTTCCGCGGCTGGTGGCCGCGCGCGCACCCGACGATGCGCTCGTTCCTCGGCGTCCCGATCGTGGCCCGCGGCGAGATCATCGCCGCCTTCTACCTGACCGACTGCGAGCACGCGGACGACTTCAGTTCCGAGGACCAGCGCCTGATCGAGATGCTCGCCGCCCACGCCGCGGTGGCGATCGAGAACGCGCGGCTGCTCGAGCGCAGTCGCGAGCTGAGCATCGTCGAGGAGCGCAACCGGCTGGCGCGCGAGCTGCACGACGCGGTCAGCCAGAAGCTGTTCGGGCTCGTCCTGAACGCCGAGTCGGCGGCGACGCTGCTGGGCCGCGACCCGGACGCGGCAGGAGTGCAGATCGCCGGCATCCGCGAGCTCGCCCAGGAGGCGCTCGAGGAGCTGCGCGGGCTGATCTTCGAGCTGCGGCCGGCCGACCTGGAGGAGGAGGGCCTGGCGGCGACGCTGCGCAAGCACGTCGACATGCTGCGGCGCGTGCACGGGCGCGACGTCGAGCTGCGCATCAGCGGCGCACCGCGCAGTGCGGCGGAGACCGACGGCGAGGTGCTGCGGATCGCCCAGGAGGCGCTGAACAACGCGCTGCGGCACGCCGACGCCGAGCGGATCGAGCTGCGCCTGCAGGCGCGCGACGGGCGGCTGACGCTCACCGTCGCCGACGACGGCGTCGGGTTCGATCCCGCGGCGCCCGGCGTGCGCTCGCGGCGCCTCGGGCTGACCTCGATGGAGGAGCGCGCCCGCGCGCTCGGCGGCTCGCTCGCGGTCGTCTCGCGGCCCGGCGACGGGACGACGGTGACGCTGGAGGTGCCGCGGTGATCCGGGTCCTGATCGCCGACGACCACGCGGTGGTCCGCCAGGGACTCAGGACGTTCCTCGACCTGCAGGACGACATCGAGGTCATCGGCGAGGCGGGCGACGGGCAGGAGGCGCTGGCGCTGATCGAGGAGCTGGCGCCCGACGTCGTGCTGATCGACCTCGTGATGCCGCGCGTGGACGGCATCGAGGCGATCCGGCGGCTGCGCGAGCGTGCGCCGGCCGTGCGCGCGATCGTGCTGTCGAGCTTCATCGACGACGACAAGCTGTTCCCCGCGGTGCGCGCGGGCGCGGCCGGCTACCTGCTCAAGGACGTGCAGCCGCAGGAGCTCGTGGAGGCGATCCGCACGGTCCACGGCGGCGGCGCGCTGCTGCACCCGCAGGTCGCGGCGCGGTTGCTGCAGGACATGGCCGAGGATCCGCTCACGCCGCGCGAGCACGAGGTGCTGGCGCTGATCGGGCGCGGGATGCCGAACAAGCTGATCGCGCGCGAGCTGTCGCTGTCGGAGAAGACGGTGAAGGCGCACGTCTCCTCGATCCTCGCCAAGCTCGGCGTCACCGACCGCACCCAGGCCGCCCTGTACGCGGTGCGCGAGGGGCTCGTCGGACCGGGGTCCTAGGACCAAAGGCCAATGGTTTCGGCGCCGCTCCGCGCCTAGCGTGGACGGCATGGACACGGCACTCATCACCGGCGCGTCGCGCGGCCTCGGGCTGGCGCTGGCGCGCGCGCTCGCGCAGCGCTCGTGGCGGCTGGTCATCGACGCCCGCGGCGCCGAGGCGCTGGAGGCCGCGCGGGCGGAGCTCGCCGAGGTCACCGAAGTCGTCGCGATCCCCGGCGACGTGGCGGATGCGACCCACCGCGAGGCGCTGATCGTCGCGGCCGGTCCACGGATCGACCTGCTCGTCAACAACGCCAGCCTGCTCGGCCCGAGCCCGCAACCGGCGCTCGCGGACTACCCGCTCGACGTGCTGGAGCGCGTCTACCGCGTCAACGTGCTCGCGCCGCTGGCGCTGTTCCAGGCCGCGCGCGGGCGGCTGCAGCCGGGCGCGGTCGTGGTCAACGTGAGCTCGGACGCCGCGGTCGAGCCGTACGAGGGCTGGGGCGGCTACGGCTCGTCGAAGGCCGCGCTCGAGCAGCTCGGCCGCATCCTCGGCGCCGAGCACCCCGACCTGCGCGTGTTGGTCGTGGACCCGGGCGACATGCGCACGCAGATGCACCAGGAGGCGTTCCCGGGCGAGGACATCTCCGATCGCCCGCTGCCCGAGGACGTCGTCCCGGCGCTGCTGACGCTGATCGACGGCTCGCCGAGCGGGCGCTACCAGGCCGGCGCGGTGACGCCTGCATGAGCGCGGCGCTCGCGTTCGAGCTCCCTGAGCGGCTGGAAGCCACCGAGCCGCCGCCGGAGCGCGACCAGGTTCGCCTGCTCGCCGCGTCCGGCGGCGGCCTCGGCCACCACCGCTTCATCGACCTCCCCGACCTCCTGCGCCCCGGCGACCTGCTGGTCGTCAACTCCTCCGCCACGCTCCCGGCGGCGCTGCGGGCGGGCGCGCTCCGCCTCCATCTCTCCACGCCGCTCCCCGGTGTCTTCCCGGACGACGGGCACGAGCGCTGGGTGGTCGAGCTGCGCGACGGCACCGCGCCCTACCGCGGGGGCCGGGCGGGCGAGCAGCTCGCGCTCCCCGGCGGGGCGACGGCGGAGCTCCTCGCGCCGTACCTGGGCGGGCAGCGGCTGTGGGCCGCGCGGCTCACACTCCCCGGGCCGCTGCTCGCCTATCTCGACCGGCACGGCGAGCCGATCCGCTACCGCCACCTGCCACAGCCGCGTCCGCTCGCCGACTTCCAGACGATCTTCGCGCTCGAGCCCGGCAGCGCGGAGATGCCGAGCGCCGGCCGCCCGTTCAGCCGCCGCGTGCTGGAGGCGCTGAGCGACCGTGGCGTGCAGGTCGCCCCGATCGTCCTGCACTGCGGGGTCTCGTCCTTGGAGCGGGGCGAGACCCCGTACCCGGAGCGCTTCCGCGTCCCCGCGGCGACCGCCGAGGCCGTCCACGCGGCCGACCGCGTCATCGCCGTCGGGACGACCGTCGTGCGCGCGCTGGAGACGACCGGGGGCGACGCGGGCGAAGGCTGGACGCGCCTGGTCATCACGCCCGAGACCGGCGTGAAGGTCGTCGACGGCATCGTCACCGGCTGGCACGAGCCCGACGCCAGCCACCTCCTGATGCTCGAGGCGATCGCCGGGCGCGAGCTCGTCGAGCGCTCCTATGCGGCGGCGCTCGACCACGGCTACCGGTGGCATGAGTTCGGCGACTCGCACCTTCTGATCCCGTGAACGCAATTGTCCTGCGGGAGTTCGGGCCGGCCGCGAACCTGCATTGCGAGGAGGCCGACGATCCGTCGCCCGCCGCCGGCCAGGTTCGGATCGCGGTGGCCGCGGCCGGTGTGCACCTGATCGACACGATCATCCGCCGCGGCGTCAACCACGGGCCGTACCCCCAGCCGCAGCTACCAGCGATCCCGGGTCGCGAGGTCGCCGGCGTGGTCGACGCGGTCGGGCCCGGCGTCGACGAGCACTGGCTCGGCCGCCGCGTCGTCGCTCATCTCGGGGCGGCGAGTGCCGGCTACGCCGAGCTGGCGGTCCGCGAGGTCGACGCGCTGCACGCGCTGCCCGACGACCTCGCGCCGGACGTCGCCGTCGCGATGATCGGCACCGGCCGGACGACGATGGCGATCCTCGAGGTCGCGCAGATCGGCCCCGACGACACCGTGCTCGTCACCGCCGCGGCGGGCGGGATCGGCAGCCTGCTCGTGCAGGCGGCCCGCGCGGCCGGTGCGCAAGTGATCGGCGCAGCGGGCGGCCCGGAGAAGGTCGCGCACGTCCGCGCGCTCGCTGCCGACTTCGCCGTCGACTACACCGAGCCCAACTGGGGCGAGGCGGTCGGCGAGGTCACGGTCGCGCTCGACGGCGTCGGCGGCGAGCTCGGCCGCGGCGCGCTCGAACGCCTCGGCCCCGGCGGGCGCCTGATCGTCTTCGGCGGCGCCTCCGGCGCGCCGATCCAGTTCGACGTCGGCGACCTCTACCGCCGCGGACTCACGGTCTCGGCCGCCATCGGCCCGCGCATCCTCAATCGCCCCGGCGGGATGCGCGAGCTCGAGGAGCGCGCGCTCGCCGCTGCGGCCGACGGCACGCTCACCCCGGCGCTCCACCACTTCCCGCTCGCCGCCGCCGCCGCGGCCCACGCCGCGATCGAGAACCGCGCGACGATCGGAAAGGTCGTACTGGTGCCGTAACCGCGACGGGGCGCGAGCGTAGATGCGTTGACGCGGCAACGATTGCCGTTCTAATCGACCAGGAAGGGCCGGTTATGTCTCGCTTGTCGTTGAGCTACGCGAACGTCATGTCGACGATCGCCGTCTTTCTCGCCTTGGGCGGGAGCGCATGGGCGGTGAGCGGGCCGTCGGGCGCGCCCGCGACGATCGATGCATGCGTGAAGAAGGCCGGTAAGAAGAAGGGCCAGCTCCGCATCGTCTCGCCGTCGACGACGTGCAAGAGGAGCGAGCGCAGGCTGACGTGGTCGACCGCCGGGGGCGCCACGGGCCAGACCGGACCCGCCGGGCCGAAGGGCGACCCGGGCCCGAAGGGCGACCAGGGCGAGCCTGGGACGTCCGGGTCGGCCGACACGCCGCTGCAGATCCTCCAGAAGCTGAGCACGGTCGACGGCTCGGGCTCGGGGCTGGACGCCAGCCTGCTCGACGGCCACGACTCGACGTACTTCCTGCCGACGACCGGCAAGGCCGCTGACGCGAACACGCTCGACGGCATCAACTCGACCGGCTTCGGGCAGCTGAGCGCCTCGTCGACGGGGCAGATCGGGATCAGCAGCGGGATCGCCGCGCACAGTTGCGCGGACTACAACCTCACGCTCGGCGGGGTCGATCCGGGCGACGTCGTCATCGTGCGCGAGGGCGACGGCGCCACCCTGCCCGCAGGCGTCCTCATGACGACCGGGTCGGTGCAGAGCGGCAACCAGGTGCATGTGCGGTTCTGCAACGTCCTCGCGACTGCCGCCCCGGGCTTCAGCAACTTCACGATCCGCTGGTACGCATTCAACCCGTGAGTCGTCCGCCCGGGCCGCGCCGACGCGCGGCCCGGGCGCTCGCTGTGCTCACGGCGTCGCAGACCTACCTCCTTCGAGACCGCCTCGTCAATCGGTACGGTCATGCGACGTGCAGGTCCTTGGCCGCGAATCCGAGCTGGCCGCGCTGGCGGCGCTGCTCGACGAGCCGGCGCCGAGCGCGCTCGTGCTGACCGGCGGTCCCGGCTTCGGCAAGACGACGCTGTGGCGGGCCACGATCGCGGCGGCCGAGGAGCGCGGGCACCGGGTCCTGGCGGCGCAGGCGACCGACGCGGTCGCACAGCTTTCGTTCGCGGCGCTGACCGACCTCTGCCACGACATCGGCGACGACGCGTTCGAGGACATCCCCGCGCCGCAGCGCGCGGCGCTCGAGGTCGCGCTGCTGCGTGCCGCGCCGACGGACGCGCCGCCCGAGCCGCGGGCGATCGCGCTCGGGTTCACCGCGCTGATGCGAACGCTGGCGACCGAGCAGCCGCTCGTGATCGCGATCGACGACCTGCAGTGGCTCGACGATGCGTCGGCCGACGCGATCGCGTACGCGGCCCGGCGGCTTGGCGACGTGCCGGTCCGGTTCCTGCTCGCGCGCCGGCCCGTCGAGCCCACGCAGGTCGAGCGCTCGTTCACGCGCCTCGAGCGGCTCGAGGTCGGCCCGCTCAGCCTTGTCGCGACGCGCCGGCTGCTGTCCGAGCGGCTCGACCTCGCGCTGTCGCGACACCACATCCGCCGCATCGTCGAGACCACGCTGGGGAACCCGTTGTTCGCGCTCGAGATCGGCCGGGCGCTGGGGGACCGCGTCGATCTCCCGCTGCCGCATGCGCTCGAGGACATGCTCGGGACCCGTGTCGCGGAGCTGCCCGATCCGCTCCGGCGCGTCCTGCTCGCGGTGGCCCTCGGCCCGGACCTGACCACGGCCGAGCTCGCGACGATCGCCGACGCCGTCGACGACGCGATCGCCGCCGGCCTCGTCGTCGTCGACCGCGACCGGGTGCGCGCCTCGCATCCGCTGCTCGCCGAGGCGGCCAAGCAGCGCGCGCGGTCGAGTGAGCGGAGGGCCGTGCACCGCGCGCTTGCCGACGTGGTCACCGGCGCCGAGCTGCGCGCCCTGCACCTCGCGCTGGCCGCCGATCGCGCCGACCCGGAGCTCGCCGCCACCGCCGCGGTGGCCGCCGGGACGGCGTCGGCGCGCGGCGCCCGCTACGAGGCCGTGCGGCTCGCCGAGCACGCGCTGCGCCTCACCCCGGACGACGACCCGGAGTGGACGGCGCGGCTTCTCAAGCTCGCGCACGCGCTCGAGATCGCCGGTGAGGCGGACCGCCTGTCCGAGCTGCTCAAGCCCCTGGTCAACGCGTTGCCGTCCGGCCCCGTGCGCGCCGAGGCCTACGTGCTGCTGTCCGAGGGCGGGCACATCCGCACGTTCGCCGAGTACGACCACTACCTCGACCTCGCGCTCGACGAGTGCGGCGACGATCCCGTGCTCCGCGCCGACATCCTGGCGAAGAAGTCGGTCGATGCCAGCGCCAGCCGGCTGGCCACGATGAGCGTCGCCGAGGCGCTCGCGCGTGACGCGCTGGAGGCAGCCGAGCGCGCCGGGCCGGAGTCCGAGCGTCTCGGGCTGATGGCGCTCGCGTGGGTGCGCGCGATGACCGGCCACGCGATCGACGACATCTGCGAGCGCCACCAGCGCGCGTCCGACGCCGCCGTCTACATCGTCGAGGACCCCGGGCGGATCGCCGGCCAGCGGCTCGTCTGGCGCGGCGAGATCGCGCCGGCGCGGGCGCTGCTCGGCCGCCTGCTCGCCCTCGCCGACGAGCGCGGCGAGGCGAACTCGTACGCGATCATGCGCCTGCACGTGACCGAGCTCGAGCTGCGTGCCGGCAACTGGGACGCGGCCGAGCGCCTGCTCGACGAGTGGGCCGAGTCCGCCGACGGCGATCTGCTCGTCCCGCCGATGTACGACCGCTGCCGCGCGCTCCTGTACGCCGGGCGCGGCGACGCCGAGCCGGCCGAGCAGTGGGCGGCGAAGACGATCGCCGACGCGCGCGCCGTCGGGATCCTGTGGGACGAGCAGGAGGCGCTCCGGGCCCGTACCCAGGCCGCGCTGCTCGAGGACGAGCCGGCGCGCGCGGCCGCGAGCGCTCGCGCGGTCTGGGCCCACATGATCCGTGACGGCGTCGCCGAGCCGGGCGTCTACCCGATCGCGCCCGACCTCGTGGAGGCGCTGACGCGGCTCGGCGAGCTCGACGAGGCGCAGGCCGTGACCGACCGCCTGCGGGCGCTGGCGGAGGAGCACGCGCATCCGTGGGCGCGCCTGTCGGTGCGCCGCTCCGCCGCCCTGATCCGCCTTGCTGCGGCGTACGACGAGACGGCGACCGCCGAGCTCGATGCGGTCGCGAGTGCGTACGACGTGCTCGGGCTGCGGTTCGACGCCGCGCGCACGTCCCTCGCGGCCGGGCGCGCCCAGCGCCGTCACCGCAAGTGG
>Ga0207428_10003305_pt1 | contig 15681 bp, 12 predicted proteins | sample RhiMethybrSRZTD1_FD_187600 | JGI IMG/M metagenome (GOLD analysis project Ga0207428, IMG submission 187600) | Populus rhizosphere microbial communities from Tennessee, USA - Rhizosphere MetaG P. TD hybrid SRZTD1 (SPAdes) (version 3) | ecosystem: Host-associated > Plants > Roots > Rhizosphere >...
GAAGCCGATGAGCGTTCCGTAGACCGCAAGTCCGGTCAACAGCAGCACGCCGGCCATCGCCGCGCGCCGGCCGAGACGAAACGCGGACCAGAGCAGAATCGGTCCGCACAACAACTCCAGCGGGTACCCGCGAAATGCCGCGGGGAAACCGCAGAAGACGACGAAGCCGACGATCAACAGCGCAAGAAAAAACGTGACGGCCTCGACGATTTGCGGTGTCGACCAGCGCGACTTCGATCCGAGTCCCCACAACATCACGGTGGACGCGACGAGCACGTAGCTGGCGAAGTTGCCGAGCGCCCACGTCACCCAGATCGCGCCGTAATCCGACCACTTCGCAAGTCCCGCAAACGAAAGACTCAGCGCTCCGACCGTCGCGCTCATCGACAGACTCGCGAGCGCCGTGAGTCCCGCAAATCTGAAACTGTTCTGCGGCGTCTGCAGCGCGTGACGTCCGCCGGCGTACCGGTTGATCAAGTACGCCGCGAGCAACCCTTCGACCATGTTGCCCAGGCTCATCGGAATGACGGCCGGGACGGGCCCGAGCGTCGCGGCGTACAGCGCGATCGCGCTCACGAGTACGGCCGGCCAGACGCGATAGCCTTGCACCAAGAACGCGGCGAGCGCGATGCCGGCCGGCGGCCACACGAGCGACGTTGCCGGATGCACGTACCCGAGAAGCAATCCGAGTTTGCCGGTGACGATGTACGCGGCAATCAGTGTGACGAACGCCGTTTGCTCGCGCTTGAGGCGAGCGCGCAGCGCCTGGAGCTTCTGGAGCATAAAAATCCATCCCCCACGCTGCACGTCCTATGCCAGTGGCCGACGAGATCGTGCGAACGATCCGCGCTGCACGCCGGGTTCCCGGTCCATCGTGTCCGTTCGATCGCGGACTTTGTGGCTGCGAACACTCAAGAATGAAATGATTATTTCGACTTTGTTGGAGGCCGTGTGGAATACGTCCGGCTCGGCACGAGTGGATTGACGGTTTCGCGGCTTGCGCTCGGGTGCATGAGTTACGGCAATCCGGGCTGGCGGCCATGGGTACTCGACGAAGCCGCCGCGCAGCCGTTCTTCAAACGCGCGATCGACGCCGGCATCAATTTCTTCGACACCGCGGACATGTACTCGCTCGGCGTCAGCGAAGAAGTCACCGGCCGCGCTGCGGGCGATGGCGCGCCGCGAAGAACTCGTGATCGCGACGAAAGTCAATTTCCCGATGAGCGCGCGGCCCAACATGGGCGGGCTCTCACGCAAGCACATCCTGCAGGCCTGTGACGCCAGCCTGCGCCGGCTCGGCGTCGAGGCCATCGACCTCTACCAGATTCATCGCTTCGATTCGGTTGTGCCGATCGAGGAGACGCTCGAGGCGCTGAACGATCTCGTGCGCGCCGGCAAGGTCCGGTATCTCGGCGCGAGCTCCGGACCGTCGTGGCGGATGGCGCAGAGTAAGACGACGACAACGAAACCCGAGGTCTTTACGTGCGCGGGCCTTCGCTATTCGACGATGGTGAAGATCTCCCGGTATCCGGAGTCGACGAGCGGCACGAACTTCTGGTACCACGCGCGCCAGTCGTCGTTGCCCATGATGCGCTGGCCTTCGGTTTCGAAGGCGGCGAGATTGTCATAGCTGTTCTCGAGCACGAGAAGATAGTTCGGGCCGACGAGATCGGTCAGCAGCCGCGTGGGGGTCTTGACCCCCAGGCGTGCCAGCAGGTCCCGGGCTTCCTTGAACATCGAAAGGGCCGGACGCGCCTGTCCATACTTCAATCGGAAAACATTGCGAACGACGATCATTGAAACCTCCAAACTCCAAGTATCATCCCGAAACACATCCGCTACGCGCGCGGGATTTTGCCGATCTCGTCGTACAGAATCGCCGACGCGACGACGCCGTTGTGAAAGTTGCCGAGATCGAGCCTTTCGTTCGGCGCGTGCGCATTCTCGTCCGGCAACCCCACGCCGAACAGCACCGTCGGGATGCCGAGCTCTTCCTGGAACGTGGAGACGACCGGGAGCGATCCACCCTCGCGACAAAACACCGGCGTTTTCCCGAACCCCTGCTCGATGGCACGCGCGGCGGCCTGAATGAACGGGTTGTCGTACTCGGTAATCCACGGCTTGCCGCCGTGCATGCGGGTCAGGGTGACGTCGACCGTCTTCGGCGCGACCTTTCGCACGTAGGCCTCGAACAGCTTGGCAATCTGGTCGGGATGCTGATCCGGCACGAGCCGCATGCTGACCTTCGCCATCGCGACAGCCGGGATCACGGTCTTCGCGCCCTCGCCTGTGAACCCGGAGAGCAGGCCGTTCACGTCGAAGGTCGGCCGGGCCCAGACGCGCTCGAGGGTGGTGAACGCGGTCTCGCCGAAAAGCTTCGGCGCGCCGAGGTCCTTCTTGTATTTCTTCTCGTTGAACGGGAGGGTCTTCCACGCGGCTCGCTCCTCGTCCGACAGCGGACGCACGAGATCGTAGAACCCGGGAATCTTGATCCGGCCGCTCCGATCTTTCATCTGCGCGAGGATCTGCGCGAGCACGATTGCGGGATTGGCGACGGCGCCGCCGAAGCCGCCGGAATGCAAGTCGGTCTTGGTGCCGCGAACATCGATCTGAAAATAGATCAGCCCCCGAAGCGAGTAGCAGATCGACGGCACCCCGCGATCGAACATCGGCGAGTCGGAGATGACGACGACGTCAGCCTTGAGCATGGGCTTGTTGGCCCGGACGAAGTCGTCGAGATGCGCGGAGCCGACTTCTTCTTCGCCTTCGATCAGCAGCCTGATGTTGACCGGCAGGCTGCCGGCGTTCTTGAGGTGCGCCTCGATCGCCTTGAGGTGCATGAAGATCTGGCCCTTGTCGTCGGCGGCGCCGCGCGCGTAGATTTCGCCGTCGCGCACGGTGGCCTGGAACGGCGGCGACTCCCAGAGCTCGACCGGGTCGACCGGCTGCACGTCGTAGTGTCCGTAAAAGAGAATGGTCGGCGCCCCGTCGCCGGCGCGCAGCCAGTCGGCATACACCACCGGATTACCGGGTGTCTCGATGAGCTGCACGTTCTCGAGGCCGACGCGGGTCATCTCGTCGGCGGTCCATTGCGCGCAGCGCTTGACGTCGTCCTTGTGGTCCGGCAGCGCGCTGATTGACGGAATCGCGAGGTAGTCCTTCAGCTCCGAGATGTACCGGTCGCGGCTGGTGTGAATGAAATCGATGACATTGAGCATGTCGGCAGCATAGCCGACCTCTGTCCCCTGGCTGTTCAAATCTGTGGAAAAAAGTCCCGTCCCGCTACTCGCCGCGCCGGCGACCAGCACGCGGCAATGGCGAGGCAGACAATGGTGAGGACAACGGCCGCGATGACCTTTGGATCGCGAGGCGACGCTTCGAGAACGATCGACTGCAGGAGGTTGGCGCCGGCAAAGACGAGCGCCAGTCCCACGGCCGCGCCGAGCCCGATGAGCCAGCCCATCCGGCCGAGCACGAGACGAAGCACCGCCGCGGGTCCCGCGCCGATCGCGATGCGAATGCCGATCTCACGACGGCGCCGCGCGACCGCATAAGCGACCACGCCGTGGATGCCGACGGCCGCGAGCGTCAGGGCCAGCACGCCAAAGACGACCAGCGCAGCCGCCGCCGCGCGACTCGGCAGGAGCGCGAAGCGCAACATCTCCGTCAGGCTTCCCGCGCCGTAGACCGGCAGCGCCGGATCGAGCGCCGAAACCGCCCTCTGCATGTCGCGTACGACCTGATCCTCGGGACGCGTCGATCGCACGAGCAGCGTCGTCGTCGAGTTGTAGGATTGCGCCGCCGACCAGAATACGACCGGACGCGCCGACTCGCCGAGCACCTCGTACTTGCCGTCCTCGACGAGGCCGACGATCTCGACGCGATCGCGGCCGTACTGGACGCGGCGGCCGACCGGCTCTGACGTGCCCAAGACGGCACGGGCAAAGGCGCCGTTCACGATCGCCACCCGCGGCGCGCCGGCGTCGTCATGCCAGTCGAACTCGCGGCCGCTGAGCAACCGCGTACCCATCGTCACGAAGTACGCCGGCGAGACTTGGTAGTAGATGGCGCTCACGGGTTCTGCCCGCGAATCCGTCTGCTGGTCAACCGGCCGGAAATACGTTCTCGACTGATCGATGCTCAGCGGAACGGAGTTCGCGTACCCGACGGACTCGACGCCGGGGAGATGCCGGAGCGCATCGAGCGCCCGTCGCTGAAAATCCTGTCCACGTGCCTGGTCGTATCCCGACAATCCCAGATCGGCGCCCGCCATCGTGACGCCGCGGGGATTGAACCCGAGCGGCATCGTGAGCGCCCGGCGCAGGCCTTCGAGTGAGAGAAAGCACGCCGCGACGAGCGCGCAGCAGAGCGTGACCTGCATCGCGACCAGCGCGTCCTGAAACGACCATCGCCTGCGGCGGAACGCCGATCCGGCCACGCCGCCGCTCTTCAGCACCGTGTTGGGATCGGTCCGCGCAGCCTGCCGGGCGGGCGCGACTCCGAACATGACGGCCGCGATCGTCGAGACGATGACGCCGAACAGCAGCACAGTCAGATCGATCGTGACGTCGAGGGCGATGGGGAAACCCACCGGGGCGCGCCAGGCGCTGACCAGCCGCGCGCCGGCAAACGCCAGAGCGACGCCGGCGATGCCGCCGAACACCGAGAGCAACAGCGACTCAGTGAGCAGCTGCCGGATGATCCGCGAGCGGCGAGCGCCAATCGAGAGGCGAATGGCCAGCTCGCGGGCGCGATCGGCCCCGCGCGACGAGAGCACGCCCGCGAGATTCAGACACGCGACGAGCAGGACGAAGCCGGCGAGCGCCTGCACGCCGAACGTGAAGGCGCGGACCGGCGCACCGAGCGCGTCGCCAATCAGACCTGGCGACGCCAGGCGGTACCGGCGTGTCCGTTCGGTGCTCGCCTGCTCGCGATCGACGTCGGCGGCGACAATGTCGATCGCGCTCGCGATCTGCTCGAACGATATGCCCGTCCTGGCCCGGCCGACGACAAACGTGTTCGCCGTGTTCCGGTGCTCGAGCCACGGATTGCCCGGCTCGATTTGCGCCTGCATCATCATCGGCACCCAGATTTCGGCGTGATAGAAGCGCTCGGTGCCATGGAATCCCGGCGGCGCGATCCCGAGCACGGAATACGGTTGACCGTTGATCGTGATCGGGCGCCCGACGATCTGAGGGTCGCCAAGAAATCGCGTTCGGAAACACTCGTAGCTCAGAACGGCGACCGGATGGCCACCGGGGACTCGATCCTCGTCCGGCCCGAAGAAACGCCCGTAGGCGGGCGTCACGCCGAGCAGGGTGAAGTAGTTTCCGGTCGCGAGGTATCCCCACACGCGGAGGGCGCGATCCGGGCCGGCGACGAGATTCATCGGTGAGATTCGATAGCCGGCGAGGGACGCGACGCTTCCAGTGCGATCGCGAAAATCCCGGTACAGAGGAAACGAGTGGCTCGGCCCGCGATCCGATTGGAGGAAAAACAGTTCCTGTGGCTGCGCGACGGGCAGCGGCCGCAGCAGAAGCGAGTTGACGACGCTGAAAACGAGCGTGTTGGCGCCGACACCAAGCGCGAGCGAGAGGATCGCGGCAGCCGCGAAGCCGGGACTCTGCCGCAGACGCCGGAGGCCGTACGTCACGTCCGCGCGCAGATCGCTCAGGAACATCCAGCCGGCCGCCTCGCGGCAATTCTCTTTGTAGCCTTCGAAGCCGCCGAACTCGACGCTCGCCCGCCGGCGAGCCTCGTGCGGGCTCAGCCCCTGTCTGACGAGGTCGCTGACGCGCTCGTCCAGGTGGAACTGCAGCTCGGCAGCCATGTCCCGCTCGAACCGCGACCGGCGCCAGCGTCCGATCAGTCTGCGCCACCACGACATCTCAGGACTCCCGGGCGCGCGTGGCGAGCGCGGCGGCCATCGCCTCGACCAGGCGGTTCCATCCGGCGGCTTCGGATCGGAGGCGGGCACGACCGGCAGTCGTCAGCCGGTAGAACTTCGCGCGCCGGTTGTTCGACGACGTTCCCCACTCACTCGTCAGCAGTCGCTGCCGCTCGAGCCGGTACAGCGCCGGATAGAGCGCCCCCTGCTCGATCGACAGCGCGCCCTGCGTGATTTGCTGAATGCGAAGCAGCACGCCGTATCCGTGGAGCGACCCCAGCGAGACGGCTTTCAAAATCAACAGGTCGAGAGTCCCGGGGAGTAAGTCAGCTGAGGATTGGACCATAGTCGGAATCCATCTGAAATCTGTAATCTGAGAATCTGCAATCTCGAACCGGCAATCTGTAATCGGGGAATCGGAAATCTATCGGGGAATCGGAAATCTATCGGTAATCGGGAATCGGGAATCGGGAATCGGGAATCGGGAATCGGGAATCGGGAATCGGGAATCGTCAGTTTCAGATTCTCCGGTAGATTCCAGATTCCCGATAGATTTGAAATTCCCGGATTCCCGTTTCCCCGATCGAAGATTGCAGATTCCCCGATTCCAGATTTCAGATCGACACCACAGTTCTCTCCTAACGCATTTAGGAGAATGACGACTCTCTCCTAAGTTGTCAAGGAGAAGCTCAGTGCCGGAGCACGAGCCAGATCACGACGACGAGATAGATGGCGCCGAGCGCAAGCACGAGGAGCGGCCCGCCGGGCAGGAATTCGAACAGGCTCGCCGCGAGGTAGGCTTGCAGGAAGCAGGCCGGCGCCATGCCCGCGAGCGTCCCGATGACGACCCGGCGGACGGGCACGCCCATGGCGCCTGCGACGTACGAGACCAGATCGGACGACGTCAGCGGATTGAGGCGGAGGAGGAAGATCACCCACGCGCCGCGCGAGAGCAGACGCTCCCGCTGGCGCGCGAGCGAGCTCGCGGCCGCGCGCCGCGCCACCCATTCCTCTCCGAGCGTGCGCCCGAGCCAGCACGCGATTCCGGCGCCGGTGACGTTCCCCATCAGCGACAATGCGCCGCCGATGAGCCCCCCGAAGATCGCTCCCGAGGGCGCATAGAGCAGCGTCCCGGGAATCGGCGCGACGAGCACCTCGACGATGACCGCCAGGAAGTACACAATCGGCGCGAGCAGCCCCCACGCGAGGATGTATTGCCGCAGCGCCGCGAGCCTCGATCCGCCGGCCGGTACGTCGGCCACAAGGACGGCGATCAGACCGCCTGCCCGGTACGACCAGATCGCCCAGACGGCCAGGCCGACCAGAACAGCGACCGCCAGGGCGATCGAGGACGAGGCTGGACGGCCGCGGCGTGACCCGGTCACCCCCACCACCATATCGCCACATCTCAATTACGATTAGTCACCGTGACTCGACGAGACTTTCTTGGCGGCCTGGCAGCCGCACCAGTCGCCGCTTTCGGCGGCATCGCCGTCCGACGTTCGCCGGCCTCGACCCAAGCTGTCAGGATCGACGCTGCGGCGCTGCGTCAACGGATCGAGGCGCTGAGCGTTTTCGGACGGCCAGCCGGCGGCGTGTTTGCCGACGGCGTGAGCCGAGTGGCGTTTTCCGATGCCGACGTCGCCGGCCGCAAGTACGTGATGGACCTCATGCGCGCCGCGGGCCTCGAGCCGCGCGTGGATCCGGCGGGCAACATCTACGGCCGTCGCCGCGGCGGCGACGCGACGCTCCCGCCCATTCTCTTCGGGTCGCACATCGACTCGGTGCCGAGCGGCGGCAACTTCGACGGCGATCTCGGCTCACTCGCGGCGCTCGGCGTGATCGAAGCCTGCGATCGCGCGAAACTGCAGACGCGACATCCGCTCGAGATGGTCGTCTGGTCATCCGAAGAAGGGGTCGCGTTCGGACGTGGCCTCGCCGGCAGCCGCATCGTCGCCGGTGACGTGAAGCCGTCGGACATGGACGCCGTCTGGAACGGGATGCGGCGAGGCGACGCCGTGAAGAAGATCGGCGGCGATCCCGAACGGATCATGGACGCCGTACGGCTCAAAGGCGCGCATCATTGTTATATCGAGCTGCACATCGAGCAGGGCGGCAACCTCGAACGGGCAAAAACTCCCGTCGGCGTCGTCGAGGGGATCGTTTCCATCGATCGATACACCGCGGTCGTGACGGGATTCGCGAATCACGCCGGCACGACCCCGATGCCCGACCGTCAGGATGCGCTCGTCGCCGCGTCCTTCCTGACGATTGCGGTTCGCGAGGCCGTCACCAAGGTTCCGGGCCGTCAGGTCGGCACTGTCGGCCAGATCGAGGTGGCCCCGAATGCGCCAAACGTCATTCCCGGCACGGTGCGGATGACGATCGAGCTGCGGGATCTCTCCTCGGAGAAGCTGCGCGGCATCATGGACGACATCCGCGGCCGCGCGCAGCAAATCGCGCAGCAGACGCGCACGACGATCGAGATCGTCGATCTCAGCCGCAATCCGTCGGCGCTCGCATCGCCGGACGTGCAGCGGGTCATCGAGCGCGCGGCGAGCAAGCTCTCACTCGGCTCGATGCGACTCCCGAGCGGCGCCGGTCACGATGCGCAGATGATGGCGCAGCTCGGTCCGATGGGGATGATTTTCGTGCCGAGCGTCGCCGGCATCAGCCACTCGCCGAAAGAGTTGACACACTGGGAAGACTGCGCGAACGGCGCGAACATGCTGCTGCAAACCGTCCTGGAGATGGACACGGTGTAGGTTACCTTCCCGTGAGCTCGAAGTACTGCCGGAATCGTCCCTGTGCGTATCCGTCGAGCAGTTCGGCGAGCGGCTGCGTCAACGACGCGCTCGCGTAACCGGGCATCGGCCTGCCTCCGCTGAAAACGCTGCGAATCATCACCGCGCCGGTGGATCGCGGAAGGAGCCCGAGATTCGCGACGAATCGCGGAAACGTTCCGTTCCGAAACAGGTAGAACTCCACATTCGACGCGTAGAACGCCGAGACGCGTTCGTTCCGCTCCTTCAGGAAGCGGCCAACCGAGGCGAGCGCTTTCGGCCCGGCGAAGTCGCCGACCACCGGGATCAGGAGATCGCGGGCTTCGAGCGTCTTCAGAAACTGAAAGCCATCCTCGGTCGCGAGGTAATGACCGGCCCTTCCGGATCCGTCGGTCTCGAGCAAAAGATCTCGATACGTCGGGTTGTAGCCCTGCGGCGGCCGTCCGGTGCTTTCGAACTGGAGTCCCAGACCCGCATCAGTAAACCGGCGATGGAAGCGATCGACGGTCTGCAGATCTTCCGAAGCGAGCGGAATGCCGAAGCTCTTGAGGCGAGCGGTAATCCGCGTTCGTCGCGTTTCCGTCGCCGCGCGGTCCAACGGCTTGGCGTCGTCGACGTATTTCGCGAGCTCCTGAATGGACCGCTTCTCCCACACAGGTGAATCCGGAACCGGCCGTCCAAACAGCAGCGCGAGAAATTCCACCCGCGTGCGCGACTCGGCAAACAACGACTTGAACAGAAGATGCAGCAGCAGGTTGTCGCGCCTGATGTCGACGATGATGGCGATCGACGGCCGGATGGCGGCGATATAGGAAAAGTTCTGATCGGGTCCGACGCCGATGTACGCGCCGCCTCGAACATTCGCGCGCTGCAGCGCCGGCAGCACGTGCAGATAGGATCGCTCGTTCGAGATCAGATTGTCGGTATCGAAGTATCCGCCGGACTCCGACAGCGCGGCGATCTGCGCCGCGAGCGTCGACTGCGATGCCTGGCGCAGGTCCGCCGGCGCGGCCGCGACCCATCCCGTCAGAATGACGAGAACGGTGCAGCCCCACTTTGGTGCTCGCCGCAAGGCACTTGTCACGGGTGGCGGCTCCGCGCCGCTACGCCTCATTGCCTCAAGCCTTATTTCGCCGCGAAGCAGTAGAACAATCCGGCTCCGCCGGTGCCGCGGAGATTCTCCTGGCTGCAACCGCGCGACGGATGCGCCGCGTTCCACGACGTCGCCGTCGGTCCGCTGATCCCCTGCCGATCGTGATGCCCGAGCATCGCCGCGCCGTCGCCGTTGCTCGTCCAGTTTTTGCACGTCGTGTCGTCCGGGCCGGGCGCGAGGGTTCCGTCTGCCTGGGTGCCCGTCAGGATGTCGTGCATGTTCGGATTGTCGCCGCGGCCGTTCACGACCGCGCCCTTCTCGGTCAGCGAGTTCTCTTTCGAGAGCTTGTTGTTGTCACTGTGCAGATCGCCGACGTTCTCCGCCACGCGCACGCCTTTCGCGTTGTACCAGGGTCCGGTTCCGATGCGATCGCGGGCGTTCACGGGCTTCTCGCTGCCGGACCCCGTGGCACTGAGATACGCCCGCCACACGCGCCCACGCGAGCCGGCGGCTTCCGCCAAGGTTTGACACTGTTTGTCCGCGCCCGCCAGGCCGCCAAGATTGGCGCCATCGCCTGACCCGGCGCTCGTGATGAAAAATCCCATCGGCTGCGTCTGCGCGCCCGACAGAAACGCCGTGGTCAACGAGACCACCGCCGCTACGACGACGAATGTCTGACGATTCATGGATCCTCCTGTCTTTGTCGAGGCTATGACAGCCTGAACTTCGAACTTAGAACTTCGAACTTCAAACTTAGGACACTCTGCTCTCTCCGCCATGGGCCTTGGGCCTTTGGCCTTGGGCCGTCTACCCACACGGCGCCGGACATCCATTCGGGGCCCACGCCGGCTTGAACGTCGAATTCGCGAGCGCTCGAATCGGTTCGAGGAGCGACTGGATCGCTTCCGTCATGTGCGCGAAGTCCACCAGCCGCACTTCATCCGACGGCTGGTGATAGTCCCGGTGCAGGTTGTAGCTCGAGACCGTGTGCGCCACCACGCCCCGTCGCGCAAAACGAATGTTGTCCGATCGCATGAAGAAATTCTCGCTGAGGTGCGGGTCGGCCACCAGCCGCGCTCCCCGTTGCGCCAGCTCGGCCCCGAGATTCGACAGCGGATAGCCCGTGAGCCACAGCGTGTGCGGCGGCACCATGGGATCCGGGCGCGCGAGCATCTCGAACTGCAGATCGGTCACGATCTCATTGAGCGGAACGACGGGCAGATCGACGAAGTAGCCGGCGCCGTATCCGCCGCGTTCCTCGCTGCCGAAGGCCGCGAAGACGATCGTCCGCTTCGGACGCGGGCCTTTGGCCATCGCTTCGGCCAGCATCATCACCGCCACCGTCCCCGACGCGTCGTCATCGGCGCCGTTGTAGATCGTGTCGGTTCCTGCCACCGCCGGCCTGGCGCCGAGGTGATCGAGATGCGCGCTGAGAACGATCACGTCGTTCGCGAGCGTGGGATCGCTTCCCGTCAGGCGGCCGACGGCATTCCACGTGGAACCAGTCGTTGACACTTTGACGTCAGCGGTGAGAGACACGGCGGTTCCGTCCGACAGCGCGTTCACCGCCGCGTATGACGACTGGTCGAGATAAATGATCGATGTGCGGGAGGAAGGCGCGGTCATGAGCCTGACCGGTCTTGTCGGGATGGACGGCATCGTCGAGCCCCGCGTGCTCCATTGCGCCCGCTGCTCCGGCGTTTCGAGGGCCAGCAGACACATCGCACCGGTGAGATTCGTCCGTTCTCCTGAGGGCAGCAGGACCATCGCATTGTCGGGAACAGGCGCGCCAGCCTGGTACTTCCACAACTTGCCGGCAACTTTCGGTGTGCCGAGGGTCGCCACGAGCATCTCGCGGCCGTGCGTCAATTTGAGATCCCCGGCGGTCAGGACGGGCGGCGCCGTCGCCTGCGCCGTTCCGATTTCAATCGTCTGAACGAATCCTCCCGCATCGCCCATCGGCTCGAGGCCCCACTCTCGAAACTGCGAGGCGACGTACGTCGCGGCGAGCCACTCGTCACGCGTGCCGCTGCCGCGTCCGTTCAACGCGTCGCTTGCGAGAAACTCCAGATGCGCGCGGATCGATCGCTCCGTGATGATGGCTGCCGCCGCCGCTGGTTGCGTCGGGACGGCGGCCGGCGCTGCCGGATGGGGCGGCGCCGCGGCAGTCGACGGTGCAGCCGACGGCGGCTGTTTCTTCGCGGGTGGATTCGCCGAGGCACAGCCGGAGACGATCGCGACGCCGGCGACGATCAGCGCGATTCTGCGACGCGGCCTATACCCAGATGACGAACGTGAAAATGTGATCACCATTGCCCAGGTCGAGATCGAACAGCGCCCCGCGCGCATTGCCGCGGATCAGCCGGCCCCACTGGCGCGGCGTGTCGACCTGAATCGGGTCGAAAATCGGTTGGAACGGAGGTGGCACGTTCGGAGCGCCGGCACGGCCTCGTCCACGTCCCCCGCCGCCAGTCCCGCCGCCGCCGTCGAGGTGCGCGTAGATGCTTTCGAGCTGCTCGTAGTCGTGGAGGTTGGGATGCTCGTTGCTCGGCGGCCCCTCTGGATCGTTCGTGTAATCCATGCACGTTCCCAGATTCGGGTTGTTGAAATTCTCATCCTGGTGATCGAGGCCGAAAGTGTGGCCGACCTCCTGGCAGATCACCAGCTGCCGCCATGCCGGCGTGTCGTAGAAGGCTTGGATGAAGTACGTGTCGTTGACCTTTGTTGTCGCCTGGACGATGTGCGAGCCGCTGGTCACCCAGATCTGCGCCACGCCGAGCCATCCCGTGTTCCCATATGCAGCATTACAGACCTCGACGCGGCCCGACGTCGGCGGGCATGACAACGGGTCGCTGCCGCCGGAGACTATCCTCAGCTCGAGAACGGAGGACCAGTTCCAGTCGCCTACGGCTGTACCCAGATGGCTGCCCCAGATCGACGAGACGTTGTCGCCAATGTCGAGCCTGAGCGGGTTGCTGCTACGTGACCAGTGATACTTCCCCCACGAGTGGTTGGCGGTCAGCCCCGACGGGAACAGGACCAAGGCCAGCAGAAACAAGGACGCTCCGAAGAGGACTCGGAATCGAGAGATGACGCGCATTTCAGCCTCCTGTCGCAACCGGCACGTTATCGAATGGGAGGGTGGAAGGATAACCCGGATCGCATGCGAGTGAACTGATCGATGTTTCCCATCGTCTAACGATGGGAAGCAAGCCCAGGATCGAAACCGATGGGCATCACGAATCAGCCCCCTGATCTCCTGCCGGGAACGCTCGACATGCTCATCCTGCAGACGCTCGTCGCCGGACCCAAGCATGGATACGGCATCGCCGAGCGTCTGAAGCAGGTGTCACAGAACGTGCTCCAGGTCGGTGAAAGCTCCCTCTATCCCGCTCTCCAGCGTCTTCTCCTGAATGGCTGGGTCAAGGCGGCATGGGGCGCGTCCGAGAACAACCGCCGCGCCCGCTACTACACGCTCACAGCGGCTGGACGAAAGAAGCTCGGCTCGGAACGTGAGGAGTTCGAGCGGCTGATCGGCGCGATTCAGCGCGTACTACAGACGGGATGACGTCATGCGCGTCATGCGGCGTCTTCGACAGCTCTTTCGATCGCGCCAGATCGATCGCGACCTCGCGCAGGAAATCGAAACGCACCGCGCGCTGCTGAGAGAGGATCTCGAGCGGCGCGGGCTGACGCCCGAGGTGGCGGACGCTGCCAGCCGGCGCGCGCTCGGCAACACCACGCTGGCTCGAGAGGACGCGCGTTCCGTGTGGCGATGGGCTGCAATCGAGCGGCTCTGGCAGGACGTCGGCTACGGCGCGCGCATGCTGCGTCGCAATCCGTCGTTTACGGGTGTCGCGGTCATGACACTCGCGCTCGGCCTCGGCGCCACCACCGCGATGTTCAGCGTCGTCAACGCCGTGCTGCTCAGGCCGCTGCCGTTTCACGATCCGGATCGGCTCGTCGCCATCTCGATCGCCGATCCGTCGCGAGACATTCGCGAGGCCGGTACGTCATTTCCAACTGTCAACGACTGGCGGACGCAGAATCAGCGCTTCACTGACCTCGCCATCTGGGCGACTGCCGCCGCCCGGATTCAGGCCGGCAGCGAGCCCGAACGCGTGGCGACAGGCTTCGTCTCGGCCAATCTTTTCACGGTGCTCGGTGTGGCGCCGGCGATCGGCCGCGTATTCACGGCCGAAGAGGAAACTGCCCGCGAGCGCGTCGTCGTCCTGAGCCACGCGCTTTGGCAGCGTCGCTTCGGCTCGGATCGCGAAGTCGTGGGCCGGATGCTCGAGATCGACGGCGAATCGCCGGAGGGCGCCGTCGAGCCGATTCAGCGCGTGCGAATCATCGGCGTGATGCCCGATGGGTTTTTCTTCCCGAATCGGGAGACGCAGTTCTGGCGGCCGGCCACGCTGCTCGGCATCGACGGCAAGCCAAAACTGTACGAGCGCCAGTGGACGGATCGTCATACGGACCGCTGGCGGGTGATCGGACGCTTGCGGCCGGGTGGAACCGAAGCGAACGCTGAAGCGGATCTCAATCTGATCGGCCGGCGCCTGGCCGAGGTGTTCCCCACCCCGGCAGGTCGAGCGGAGTTCCCGGGATTTGCTGCGGACGTTGTCTTCCTGCGAGATCAGCTCACGGGGAAGAACATCGCCCTGGGGCTGTGGCTGCTTCTGGGCTCGGTCAGCCTCGTGCTGCTCATCGCGTGCGCGAATGTCGCGAGCCTGTTGGTCGCGCGTGGCACGGGCCGGCGGCGCGAGCTGGCCATTCGAGTCGCGCTCGGCGCCGCGCGAGGACGGATCGTCCGGCAGTTGACGGTCGAGAGCCTGCTGCTCGCCGCGCTCGCCGGTCTCCTCGGTCTCGCAGCGGCGTCGTCAGGCATTCGGCTGTTTGCCTCGTCGACGGCAGGAATCGTCCGGTTGCAGGACGCCTCGATCGACACAACGGTCTTGGCCTTCACCGGCCTCGCCTCTCTCGTCGCAGCGTTGATATTCGGAGTGGCGCCCGCGTTCGGCGCCGCGCGCGCCAATCACCACGATTCACTCAAAGAGTCGGCAATCTCGTCGTCTCACAGCCGCCGCACCCGGCAGGTTCGCGGTCTGCTGGTGGTCGTCGAGTGCGCGATGGCCGTTGTTCTTCTCGCGGGTGCGGGCCTGCTCGTGCGCAGCTTCGTGAGGCTGCTGTCGGTGGATCCGGGGTTCGACCCGCGTGGAGTGCTGCTCGTTCGGGTCGATTTGCCGATTCCACCGGCGCCGGGCTGGCGTGAACGCGAATGGGGAGCGTTTCGTGACATCGAAGATCGGATTCGGGCCGTCCCTGGTGTCCGTCATGCAGGCTTCATTCAGAACTTCCGGATTGCCAGCAGTCCTCGCACTCCGGTCACCTTCGAGGTCGCGGCGGGCGAAGCCGAAATCCTGAACGCCGAAGGAGATCTCGATCTGACCGGCGTAAACGTCGAGGATGTGACGCCCGGATTCTTTCAGGCGATGGCGGTCCCGCTCCGGCAGGGGCGCTTCTTCACGTCTGCCGAGCAGAACCAGCCGGTTGCCATCGTCAACGAGGAGTTCGTCCGCCGGTTCATGCGCGGGCAGAACCCGATCGGCAGGCGCTTCAGCCCTGGAGCCGGCGGCTCGAAGATCAACTGGCACACCATCGTCGGCATCGTCGGCAACATGCGCCGGCACGGACTCGAACAGCCGCCCGTTCCCGAGTTCTTCATCCCGAGCACGGAACCCGCGATGGATCTCGCAGTCCGGGTGAACGGTGATCCTGCCGACGTTGCCGCTGCCGTTCGACAACAGATTCGTGCCGTTCTTCCGGGTGCCATCGTCATCCGGATGACGACAATGGATGCGTTTCTGGCTGAGTGGAGCGCCGAGCGGCGGTTTCAGACGCTTCTGCTTGCTCTC
>Ga0207428_10003306_pt1 | contig 15679 bp, 18 predicted proteins | sample RhiMethybrSRZTD1_FD_187600 | JGI IMG/M metagenome (GOLD analysis project Ga0207428, IMG submission 187600) | Populus rhizosphere microbial communities from Tennessee, USA - Rhizosphere MetaG P. TD hybrid SRZTD1 (SPAdes) (version 3) | ecosystem: Host-associated > Plants > Roots > Rhizosphere >...
ACGGCCGCGCGGTGGAAGCCCCAGCCGGCCCAGACGACGACCGGGGTGGCGAGCGCGAGCGCGAGCCACTCCCAGCCCTCGAACTGGAGCGGCGGCAGCATGGCGAGCGCCGTCAGCGGCGCGGTCAGCGCGACCGCGACCGCGAGGCGGCGGCGGAGCGCGCCGGCGCGATCCTCGGCCTCGCCGGCCTCCGCGGGGAGCCGCGCGTGGTAGCCGGCCCCCTCCACGGCGCCGATCAGGTCCGCCACGACCACCCGCCCCGGGTCGTAGCGGACAGCGGCCTGCTCGGTCGCGTAGTTGACGGATGCCTCGACGCCGTCGAGCTTGTTCAGCTTGCGCTCGATTCGGTTCGCGCACGCGGCGCAGGTCATCCCCTCGAGCGCGAGCTGGACACGCGCCTCGGGCTCGACGGTCGTGGTCACACGGCCTCGTACCCCGCTTCCGCGATCGCCTCCCTGAGCGCCGCGTCGTCGAGGGCGCTGCCGCGGACCGTCACCACCTTCGTCTCGAGATCGACGTCGACGTCCTCCACGCCCTCGACCTCGGACACCTCCTCGCGGATCGACATCGCGCAGTGCGCGCAGTGGACGGCAGGGACGTCGTAGGTGACCGTGTCGCTCACGCCTCTCCTCTCGCGAACGCAGGTGGCAGTCACCACCTGCGGGGACGGTCTCCAGTATACCCCAACGGGGTATCAGAGGCCTTCGATGCGGGATGCGCCGACGATCGCCTCGTCGCCCCCCGCGAGGCGCACGAGCGCCTTGCCCTTCCCGTCGTAGTCCGGAGACCAGACGACGACGGTCGCCTCCTCCCCGTGCACGACGCAGCTGCGGCCATCCTCGCCCTCGAGCCCGCGCCAGTAGCGCACGAACGGGTTCTCCTCCCACTCCCGGCCGATCGTGGTCTCGTCGGTGTGGCCGGGGAGGACGCGGACGTCCGGCGACAGCGTCATGAGAACGTCCATCACCGAGCCCCGCAGCTCCCGTGCGGGGCCGCCACCGACCGCGTCCCGGAAGAGCGTGTCCCCGGTGAAGCAGAGCTCGTCGCCGCCGACGAAGGAGACCCCGTCCTCGGAGTGGCCCGGGGTCGCGAGCGCCTCGATCCGCAGTCCTCCCGTCTCGACGCCGCCACTCGTCACCTCGAGCCCGAAGCGGCGGACGAGCTCGTCGTTGCCCGCGACGTGGTCGGCATGTCCGTGCGTGACGAGGAGATGGGTCGGCGTGAGCCGCTCGCGCTCGACGAATTCGAGCAGCGGCTCGAGCGGCGCGCCGCTGTCGACGAAGACGGCGGTGCCGCCCGTCTCGTCGCCGAGGACGTAGGCGTTCGACAGCCAGGAGGGGTGCATGCTCCGCTCGACCAGCATGTCCGGATCGTATGGGACGATCGTCGGCACACGCCGCTGCATCCGCCACGACCGGGAGGACGACCATGACGACCGTCGACACGATGTTCGAGGAGCGTGAGGTCCTCGAGGAGGCTGCCGGGAGGTGGTGGCTCTTCCTGCTCACCGGCATCGCCTGGCTCGTCTTCGCGCTCATCGTGTTCCAGTGGGACTACACGACCGTCTCCGCGATCTCGTATCTCTTCGGCGTGGTGGCGATCATCGCCGGCGTCAACGAATTGTTCGAGATCACCGTCTCCACGACCGGCTGGAAGATCGTGCACGGCATCCTCGGCGTGCTCTTCATCGTGGTCGGCTTCTACGCCATCTGGCACCCCTACGACACGTTCGCCACGCTCGCCGCGCTCGTCGGCCTCTTCCTCCTCTTCCGCGGCATCTTCGACATCACCGTGGCGTTCGTGACGAAGGATGAGTTCGAGCTCTGGTGGCTCCAGCTGATCGCGGGCATCGCCCAGATCCTCCTCGCCTTCTGGGTGGCGGGGAACTGGCAGAACAAGGCGATCCTCCTCGTCGTCTACGTCGGGATCGTGGCCCTGATGCGCGGGATCACGGAGATCTTCCTCGCCTTCAAGCTCAAGGGTGTGCGCAGGAAGCTCGCGTCCGCGTAGCGCAGCCTTGCCGCCTTCCGTTAGCATCGGTCGTCGATGCGCAGGACGGCACTCGTACTCGCAGCTCTCGTCCTCGCCCTCGCCTTCGCCGCGGTCGGCTGCGGCGGCGACGAGGAGGCGTCTCCGACCCCGGACACGGTGACCGGCACGACGACGGAGACGACCACCACCGAGACGACGACGGACACGACCGAGACGGAGACGACCGAGACCGGCGGCGAGGGTGAGGGCGATCCGGAGGCGGGCAAGGAGGTCTTCCTCGGCTCGTCCGGCTGCGGCACGTGCCACACGCTGTCCGATGCGGGCACCTCGGGCACGGTCGGGCCCAACCTCGACGACGCCCAGCCGAGCCACGACCTCGTCGTCGACCGCGTAACGAACGGCCAGGGCGCGATGCCCTCGTTCTCCAGCACGCTGAGCGAGGAGCAGATCCAGGACGTGGCCGCGTACGTCTCGAGCGTCGCGGGCAGCTAGCGCCCCGCGGGCCTTTCTAGACTGCTCCCGTGATCGACCTGAAGGCGGCCCGCGCCGCCCCCGACGACATTCGCGCGGCGCTGGCCCGCAAGGGCGCGGCGGAGGCATTCGACGCCCTGCTCGCGGCGGACGAGCGCTGGCGCTCGCTGGTGCCGCGCGTCGACGAGCTCCGCTCGCGCACGAAGCTCTCGGGCAGGCCGACGCCGGAGCAGCTCGAGGAGCTCCGCACGGTCAAGGCGGAGCTGAAGGCGGCCGAGGACGAGCTCGCCGCCGCGGAGCGGGAGCGCGACGCCGCGCTCGGCCCGGTTCCGAACCCTCCGCACGAATCCGCCCCGGACGGGGAGACCGAGGACGACGCCGTCGAGGTGCGCCGCTCCGGGGAGGCTCCGGAGCTCGCCGAGGTCCGCGAGCACACGGAGGTCGGGCGCTTCGACATGGAGCGCGCGGGCCGCGTCTCGGGCGCGCGCTTCGGGTACCTGATCGGCGACACGGCGCTCGTCGCGATGGCGCTGTACCGCTTCGCGCTCGACCACCTCGCGCAGGCGGGGTTCACGCCGGTGCTCCCGCCGGTCCTCGTGCGGGAGGAGGCGATGTACGGCACGGGGTTCTTCCCGACCGACCGTTCCAACATCTACGCGCTCGAGGCGGACGGGCTCTATCTCACCGGCACCTCCGAGGTGGCGCTGGCCTCGCTGCACATGGGCGAGATCCTCGAGTCGCTTCCGCTGCGCTACGCGGGCTTCTCGACGAACTTCCGCCGCGAGGCGGGGGCGGCCGGGAAGGACACGCGCGGCATGTTCCGCGTGCACCAGTTCAACAAGGTCGAGATGTTCGTGTTCGTCGAGCCCGAGACGTCCTGGGACGAGCACGAACGGATGCTCGAGCTCGAGGAGCGCTTCCTCGACGCGCTCGGGCTCCCCTACCGCGTGATGAACGTCGCCGCCGGCGACCTCGGCGCCTCGGCCGCGAAGAAGTACGACATCGAGGCGTGGTTCCCCGCGCAGGAGCGGTACCGCGAGGTGACCTCCTGCTCGAACACGACCGACTACCAGGCGCGCCGGCTCGGCATCCGCTATCGCGGCGAGCGTGGCCTGGAGCACCCGCACACGCTCAACGGCACGATGGTCACGGACCGCGCCCTGCTCGCGATCCTCGAGAACCTGCAGGGCGGCGTGCCCGAGGTGCTTCTCGAGTACGGCGCGCCCCCGGAGATCCGGCCCTAGCGTCGGTCACAATGCCCTCCGGCGGGGTGCCGGAGCGGTCGAACGGGGCGGCCTTGAAAGCCGTTTGGGGGCAACCTCACGTGGGTTCGAATCCCACCCCCGCCGTCTGTGTGCGGGGGAACCTCCCGGTTCCCCCGCACGCCTGGTCCGCTTCGCGGACAGACGCGTTGCGCCTGGTTCGAATCCCACCACCCCCGCCCGTGCACGTCGCCGCGCTCAAGCTGCTCGCCGTGCCGGCCGATTGAATACCGACGCGGTCGATGTGGGACAAGATGACACCACGCCTGCGCGAGAGGGGCCGGGCGGCCGCTGCAGCGGCGGAGGCGGCCATCCCGGTCGCCGACGACCCGCGCGCCCGCACGCTCGAGGGCAGGCTCGACGAAGCGGCCCGCACCGAGCGCCGGCTCCGCGTCGACGATCTCCCGCGCGCGTGGCTGCGGGACGAGTCGCTGGCCCCGGTGTGGATCGCGACGCTGCCCTGGGTCGCTGAGGGCGCCGAAGGGACGTCGCAGCTCGAGGTCACTTGGCACGCCGGCGACGAAGCGTTGCGCAGAGAGCTGCTCCAGCGCGCGCTCGACGTGGAGGTCGGCCGACGCCTGCCCGCCGTGCGACAGATGCAGCCGGGGTGGGAGCTCGTGCGCGTGCCCCGCTGGGAGGTCGAGCGCCTCCGGGCACTCGGGACCGAGGGTGGGAACCTGCTCGCAGGCGACGGCGCGCTCTACACCGCGCGCTGCCGGCACGGGATGCTGATCCCGCCCGCACGCAACGGCCGCTGTCTCCGAGGCTGCTCGGTCGCCGAAGCGCTCGGCTGAACCGGGCGGCTAGAAGCGCAGGCCCTCACCGCGAGCGAGGACCTGGACCGTGCGCCACAGGAGTCGCAGGTCGTGGAGTACGAGGCGGCCCACGGGCCAGGTCGTGCACGCGTCCACGTACGCGAGATCGAGCTCCGTGTACCCGGCCGGCTCGGTGATGCCCTTCTGCACCTGAGCAGGACCGGTCCAACCCGCTACGACGCGGTTTCGGTAGTCATGCCCCTTTGCGACCTGGCTCGCGACCATCGAGGGCGGCCAGGGACGCGGGCCGACGAGACTCATCTCGCCCCGCAGCACGTTGACGAGCTGGGGAAGCTCGTCCAGGTAGAAGGGCTTCAGCACGCGCCGACCGGCCCAGGTGAGCTTGGACGCGTCCGCCTCGAGGAGGCGCGCGTGAGCCTCGCCGGCGTTTTGCGCCAGGACGTCGCTCCGAAGCGTGCGGAACTTCAGGAGGTCGAACTCACGGCCGCACGAGACGCGGCGCTCGCGGTAGAGAAGGGGGCCGCGGTCGCGGGGGTCGCGCAGCATGTCCAGGCCCATCGCGCCGAGCGCGACGACGAAGACGGGCGCGAGGACGACTCCTAGGCCGACAGCCATTCCCTTGTCGAGGAACCTCTTCGCGAGCGGATAGGGAACCTTCTCGACGCTCATGCGCAACGATTCTCCGCCCTCGTCGTCGAGCCTGCACTAGGGTCCTCGCGTGACCGACGAGAGCACGGGCCGGCCGCCTCCCGGGATCGGGCGCAAGCGCCAGTTCGAGGTCTACGTCGCCGGCGCACGCGGCACCTACCCGACGGTGCCGGCCTCGTTCGACCGGCTCGAGACTCGGGCCCGAAAGGCCATGTCGCCGGAGGGGTTCGCGTACGTGGCGGGCGGCGCCGGCGCCGAGGAGACGATCCGCGAGAACCGCGCGGCGTTCGGGCGCTGGCGGATCGTGCCGCGCATGCTGCGGGACGTGTCCCGCCGGGACACGAGCGTCGAGGTCCTCGGCACACCGTTCTCGTCCCCGTTCGCCCTGTCCCCGATCGGCGTGCTCGAGATGGCCCACCGCGACGCCGACGTCGCGGTCGCGCGCGCGGCCGCAGCCGAGGGGATCCCGCTGATCATCTCCAACCAGGCCTCGCGGCCGATGGAGGAGTGCGCGCGTGCCGCCGGGGACGCGCCGCGCTGGTTCCAGCTCTACTGGTCGACGCACGACGAACTTGTCGAGAGCCTCGTCGCGCGCGCGGAGGCGTGCGGGTGTACCGCGATCGTGCTCACGCTGGACACGACGATGCTCGGCTGGCGCATCCGCGACCTCGACCTCGCCTACCTGCCGTTCCTGCGCGGCAAGGGGATCGCCCAGTACACGAGCGACCCCGTGTTCCTGGAGGCGCTGCAGCAGACGCTGCGCGAGGAGGCGCCGCCGACGGGGCGGATCTCCCTCGCCGCGCTCGGGACGCTGTGGGAGCTCGCCGGGTCTTTCCCCGGCTCGCGCGTCCACGGCCTGCGGTCCGGCCTCGCGCGCGCGGCCGTCCGGCGCTTCGTGGAGACGTACTCGCGCCCGTCGCTGTCGTGGGAGGACCTCGTCTTCCTCCGCGAGAGGACGAGGTTGCCCATCGTGCTGAAGGGGATCCTCCACCCCGCGGACGCCGCGGCCGCGATCGCGCACGGCATGGATGGGATCGTCGTCTCCAACCACGGTGGCCGGCAGGTGGACGGGGCGGTCGGGACGATGGACGTGCTGCCCGCGATCGTGGAGGCGGTGCGCGGTCGCGTGCCGGTGCTGCTCGACAGCGGGGTGCGCTCGGGAGCGGACGTCTTCCGGGCGCTCGCGCTCGGCGCGGACGCCGTCGGACTGGGCCGACCGTATGTGTGGGGGCTCGCGGCGGGAGGCGAGGACGGCGTGCGGGAGGTCATCCGCAACCTCCGCGCGGACTTCGACCTCACGCTCGGCCTCGCCGGCTGCGCCTCGCTCGCGGACATCACCCGCGACTCCGTGCAGCAGGCCTAGCGTGGTGGACGAGGGCCTGCGGACGCTCTTCGGGCGTTATCCGTCCGGGGTCTGCGTCGTGACGGTCGACGCAGGAGAGCAGAAGCTCGGGCTCACCGTCGGCTCGCTCGTGTCGCTGTCGCTCGAGCCGCCCCTCGTCGGCTTCGCCGTCTCGCGTGACGCGGCGTCGCACGAGCTCCTGCGCGAGGCCGGCGGCTGCGCGATCTCCCTGCTCGCCGCAGGGCAGGAGTGGCTCGCCCAGCACTTCGCCCGGGGCGTGCCCCCGATCGCGATGTGGCACGGGGTCGCCGCCGAGGCCGGCGCGAGCGGCGCACCGCTCCTCGTGGGTGCGCTCGGCTGGCTCGAGTGCTCGCTCGAGCAGGAGGTCGCCGCCGGCACGCACACGTTCTTCGTCTGTGCCGTGCGGAAGTCCGAGCTCGGCGAGGACGTCCCGCCGCTCGTCCGGATCCGCGGCGAGTACCGGGACGCATGAAAATCGAAGCCGTCATCTTCGACCTCGACGGCGTCATCGTCGACTCGGAGCACGTCTGGGACGAGGTGCGCGAGGAGCTCGCGCGCGAGCGCGGCGGACGCTGGCACGACCGCGCGCAGGCGGACATGATGGGCATGAGCTCGGTCGAATGGTCGCACTACATGCACGACGTCATCGGCCTCGCCGAGCCGCCCGAGGAGATCGACGCCGAGGTCGTTCGGCGCATGCAGGCGCGCTACGCGCAGCGGCTTCCGCTCGTCGATGGCGCCGTCGAGGCGGTGCGTCGGCTCGCGGACGCGTACCGGCTCGGACTCGCATCGTCCTCGAACCGGCCGATCATCGACGCGGTGCTCGAGGCCGCGGGCATCGGAGGGCTCTTCGAGGCCACCGTGTCTTCCGAGGAGGTCGAGCGCGGGAAGCCAGCGCCGGACGTGTACCTCGAGGCCGCACGCCGGCTCGGAGTTCCTCCCGAGCGCTGTGCCGCGATCGAGGACTCGGCGAACGGCATCCGTGCCGCGCACGCCGCCGGCATGCGGGTGATCGCGATCCCGAACCGGCGCTATCCGCCGACCGCCGACGCGCTCGCGATTGCCGACGTCGTCCTCGATTCGCTCACGGACGTCGTGCCGAGCGTTCTCGCTCCGGAGTGACGAAGGGGCCCGAGGGGGGCCCCTTCGCTCGAGTCGATACACGGCTCGTGGAGCCGTGCCCTTCCAGCTACTTCTTGAAGCAGTCGGACAAGACGAGGTTGCCCGCGACCTGCACTCCGCCGATGGTCGTCTGGGCGGTGATCAGGGTCGCGCCGGACGGCGTGAAGACCGTCCAGTGGATCGTGCCGTTGTTCCACTTCGTCGACCCGATCGGACCGATCGTGCCCGTGCTGAAGACGGCGGTCAGCTGCACGTTCGCCGGGTTGGCGTTGCCGTACTGGTTGTTGACGAAATGCCAGCCCGTCACGCCGGAGACAGGGCACTTCGAGTTCTGATGAGGCTCGTGCAGGATGGCCGCCGCCGCTGTCGCCGGAATCGCGAGCGCAGCGAGCAGCAGACCAACGATCAAGTACCTCCGCATTCCTCCCCCTTCCTTGAATGACACCAAGGCGCCCCAGACGCCTGAGCCTGATCGTAGGTTGGCCTCGAACGGGTTGTCAAGGGGGTCGATGCCGTCAGTTCACGACTTTGTCCTTCCTCGGGGTCGGGCCGGTGTCGAGCACCTCGGCGAAGCGGTTCTCTCCCTTGGTCGTGAGCTCGAGGTCGGCCCAGGTCACGTTGTTCTCGTGCGAGCGATCGTGGAACCACCCGTTCTCGTCCGCGGTGACCCACAGGCGGTACCTGCCGTCGGGGACGTCGGAGACGTCGATCGTCTGCCCGGGGAGTATGAACGGGTAGATGTCCTCCCACCCCGGCGAGAGGCCCATCCCGATGCGTACGTCGTCCTCCTTGCCGCAGCTCTCGTGCACGTACACGGGATCGTCGACCCCCTGTGCGCGGCGTTGCGTGTGGTCGTAGAAGCAGAACCCGACCTTCGAGTCCACGAGGCCTTCCTCGTCGACAGGCTTCCCGTCGGCGCCGAGCCTGACGAGCCGGTTGGTGGCGACCCTCGAGATGTGCCAATGGTCGTGGCCGTCGCCGCCCCAGACGAGCTCGGCCGGCACGGCAACGACCTCCGCCCCGCTCGTCGCGTGCTCGACGATCTGCTCCACGTGCCACGCCCCGTCGCCGTCGCGCTTGGCTCGCAGGACGAAGGGGCCGTCACCGATGTTCACGAGCGTGGAGGAAAAGGCGATCTCCCACCTCTTCCCGCCCTCCTTGCGGAACATCTGCAGGTACTCCGGAGGCGTGGGGACGATGTCGGGCAGAACAGCGGCGCCGACCGGGGGGTCGGGATCGTCGAAGTCGTTGCTTCCACCACATGCGGCAGCGCCGAACAGCACGAGAAAGCCCGCCGTCATGGGTGTGACAAGCCACCGGATCATCGCCAACCCCTTATCGGCACGCGCCTCGGAACGGCCGAGTCATACACGGGATCTCAGCCGGGGCCCCGCCCGAGGAGCACGCACGCGTTGTGGCCGCCGAGGCCCATCGCGTTCGAGAGCGCGACCTCGACCTGCGCGCGCCGCGCCTCGTTCGGAACGTAGTCCAGATCGCACTCCGGGTCCGGGTTCCGGTAGTTGATCGTCGGCGGCAGCGTCGCCTCGTGGAGCGCGAGGACGCACATCATCGCCTCGACCGCGCCGGCCGCCCCGAACATGTGGCCGAGCACCGACTTCGTCGACGACACCGCGAGCTCGTGCGCGTGCGCGCCAAAGACGGCCTTGATCGCCTTCGTCTCGGCGAGGTCGCCCTGCGGCGTCGAGGTCCCGTGCGCATTGATGTAGCCGACGCGATCAGGCTCCACGCCCGCGCGTGTGAGCGCCGCTCGCATCATCTCCTCGACTCCGACCGACTCCGGGTCGGGCTGCGCCATGTGATGGGCGTCGTTCGACGTCCCGTAGCCGAGCACCTCGGCATACACACGCGCGCCGCGGGTCTCGGCCCGCTCGAGGTCCTCGAGCAGGAGGACGCACGCGCCCTCCCCCATGACGAACCCGGCCCGAGTGGCATCGAACGGCCGGGAGGCGAGGGTCGGGTCCTCCTCCTCGGCGACGAGCCCGCGCATCGCGCAGAACCCGGCCAGGATCACCGGATGCATGCAAGCTTCGGTGCCGCCCGCGAGGACGACGTCGGCGTCGCCGCGCTTGATGAGCTCGGCCCCCTCGCCGACCGCGTGCGAGCCCGTGGCGCAGGCGGAAACGGGCGCGTAGTTCGGCCCGCGCAGGCCGAGGTCGATCGCGATCTGACCGCTCGCCGAGTCGACGAGGACGTTGGGGATGAACCACGGGGACACGCGTGCGTGACCGCGCTCCCGGAGCACGTCCTGCTGGGCGAGGACTCCCATCACGCCGCCGATTGCCGAGCCGACGAGGATCCCGGCCCGGGCAGGGTCGATCTCGCCCACCGCGGCGTCGTTCCACGCCTCGCGCGCAGCGGCGACGGCGAGCACGACGTTCCGCTCCAGCCGGCGCGCCTCCTTCGGCCCGACGACGCTCTCCGCCTCGAACCCCTTCACCTCGGACGCGATCCGCACCGGGTACTCGCTCGCGTCGAAGGAGCGGATGAAGTCGACGCCGCTCCGCCCAGCGACCGCCGCCTCCCACGTCGCCCGCGCGTCGTGGCCGAGGGGGGTGACGGCTCCGAGGCCGGTGACGGCGACGCGACGCATCGGAGCAAGAGCGTAGTAGCTTGGGCCCGTGGCTCGATCCCGCATCGGCCCGCGCGAGCCCGTCGAGCGGCCTGCCGACCTCGACCCCGCGATCCCGTTCCCGCCGATGGAGGCGGAGCTCGTGCGCGAGCTCCCGGACGGCGACGGCTGGCAGTACGAGCCGAAGTGGGACGGGTTTCGAGGCCTGCTCGAGAACGCCGCCGGCGAGCTCCGGCTGTGGTCCCGCAACGCGAGGCCGCTGCTGCGGTACTTCCCGGAGCTCGAGGAGCTCGGGACGCTGCTCCCGCCGGGATCGGCGCTCGACGGGGAGATCGTGATCGAGCGCGGGGGCGTCCTCGACTTCGACGCGATGCAGACGCGACTGCACCCGGCCGAGAGCCGCGTCCGCAAGCTCTCGGCGGAGATCCCCGCGCGCTTCGTCGCGTTCGACGTCCTCACCTGGAAGGGAGAGGAGGTGTGGCGGGAGCCGCTCTCGAAGCGTCGCACGAAGCTCGAGCGGAGCGCGAAGCGCTTCGGCCTCTCGCCCGCGACGCACGACCGCGACGAGGCCCTCGGCTGGCTCGACCGCTTCGAGGCGCTCGGCCTCGACGGGGTCGTGGCGAAGCGGCGCGACGCGACGTACCTGCCCGGCTCGCGCGAGGCCGTCGTCAAGGTGAAGCCCGAGAAGACGGCCGACTGCGTCGTCGTGGGCGTCCGCTGGAAGTCGAAGCCGGACCGCATCGCGACGCTCCTGCTCGGCCTCTATCGAGACGACGGCGAGATCGACTACGTCGGTTCCGCGGCGGTCGCTCCCGCACGCCACGAGGAGATCGCGCGGCGCGTGCTGCCATTGCTCGAGAATGCCCCCGAACGCCGCTTCTCGGAGCCGAACCGCTGGGGCGGCGGCGAGCTCGAGGAGTCGCCGGTGCGCCCCGAGCTCGTCGTGGAGGTGCGCTACGACAAGGTGCAGTCGAACCGCTTCCGCCACGGGACCAAGCTGATCCGCTTCCGCGACGACAAGGATCCCGCTCAGTGCACCTGGCGCGAGCTGCGCCCGCCGCGACCGCGGGGGCTCACGGTCGCCTCGCTCCTCGAGTAGCTCGCGGGCCGGGCGAGGAGTAAGCTCGCCCGCATGAGGCCGCGTCAGTGGCTCGCCGCGCCCGTCGTCGCGCTCCTCGTGCTCGCCACCTCCGCGGCGGCGGGGCCGCCAGGGCAGTGGACGCGCCTGCCGGGGACCGTGATCAACTTCGCCGAGCCGGGGCTCGCGCGCACCTCCGACGGCGCCCTGCACGTCCTCTACACGCGGAGGAACGGATCGAGGGAGGACCTCATCCATGTCGCCGTCGCCCCGAACGGCCGCGTCGGCGGGGAGTCGGTCGCGCTCGGAGGGTGGTCCGCGATGTCCCACCCAGACCTCCTCCGGATGCCCGACGGGACGCTCAGGGCCTTCTTCGGCGGGATCCGCTCGACGTCCCCGGGCGAGACGAACAACGCGATGAACACGGCCACCGCGCCCGCGAACGGCGCGACCTGGACGCTGAAGCCGGGCAAGGCCGCCCAGGCGACCTACGCCTACGCGACGGGCGTCGCGGGCGCGGGCCTCGCCCGGGACGGGACCCCGATCTCGACCTGGTCGGGCTCTCCGGGGCTCGGGTTCCACTACGGCGTCGACCCCGCGCAGCCCGACGGCACGATCCCCCAGACCGGCTGCTGCCTGTACACGCCCGACGTCGCGGTCGACTCCGCGAGCGGGCAGGGCTGGGTCGGGTTCTACTCGAACGAGAACGCAGGGCCGGGGCTGTACGTGAACGCGATCGGGCCCGCCGGCCCGCAGGGAGATCGCAGGCTGGCGCCGGGATCCGTCGTCGGCACCAGCTCCATCTATCCGGGGAACCGCACGTCGCTCACGGCCCGGATCGGCGCTCCGGGCGTCTACCTCTTCTACGGCCAGGGCTACCCGACGTTCTCGACGCTGGCGCTGTGGAAGGTCGACACCGAGCGACCGCACCTCGTCATCCGCGCCGCCCGCAACGAGCACGCGAACGTCGCGGCGGCGCCCGAGGGCCGGCTCTGGCTCATGTGGGAGGTGAACGGCACGATCTTCGCCGCCCGCACCAACCGGGGGGCGACCCGGGTCGGCGGCGTGAACGCCCTCCGGGCGCCCGGGAGCCGGACGGTGTACCGCCTGAACGGCGAGGGCTCGGCCGGCCCGCTCGACCTGCTCGTGAACGACGGCTCGGCGTTCTGGCACCAGCAGGTCCAGCCGAAGCTCCAGCTCACGGCGACGACCAGGCAGGCGGGCAGGGGCCGCGTCGTCACCTTCAGGGTCGTCGACGCGGGCGACCCGGTGGCGGGAGCGGCGGTGAACGCCGGCGGGCGGACGCTCCGCACCTCCGCGAAGGGCACGGCGACGCTGAAGCAGGCCAGGGCGGTCCGGCTGAGGGCGACGGCCTCGCGGCCCGGCTACGCCGCCTCGGCGCCGCTCGTCGTGCGCTGAGTCAGTCGCCCTTCCGTGCCCGCGACGGCTGCACGCGCGCGGGCTCGCCGGGCATCTTCGGAAAGTTCGGCGGGTACGGGGCCTCGCCGAGACCCTCGCTCTCCTCGCGCTCGACCCACTCGAGGAGGACGCGAAGATCGCAGACGGCGTCGTCGATCCCTGCGTGCAGGTCTCCGAGCTTCGCGAACCGCTCCGGCATCGTCGACATCGTGAAGTCCTCGGTCTCGACGTCGGGGAGCTCGTCCCAGGTCACCGGTGCCGAGACGGTCGCGTCCGACCTGCCCCGCACCGAGTACGCAGAGGCGACCGTGCGGTCGCGTGCGTTCTGGTTGTAGTCGATGAACACGCGCCTGCCTCGCTCCTCCTTCCACCATGCGGTCGTGACCTTCCGCGGCAGCCGCCGCTCGACCTCGCGCGCGAAGGCGAGCGCCGCCCGGCGGACGACCGGGAACTCCCACTGCGGCTCGATCCGGCAGAAGACGTGGATCCCGCGGTTGCCCGAGGTCTTCGGCCAGCCGGTATACCCGATCTCGTCCAGCAGCTCGCGCACGAGCCCGGCCACCCTCTTGGCGTCCCGGAACGAGGTCCCCGGCTGCGGGTCGATGTCGATCCGCAGCTCGTCGGGATGCTCCGTGTCGCGGCGGCGCGACGGCCACGGGTGGAAGTCGACGACGGCGAGGTTCGCCGCCCAGACCACCTGCGCGAGCTCGGTGACGCAGAGCTCGTCGGCGTGCCGTCCCGAGGGGAACGTGACGCGCGCCGTCTCCACCCACTCGGGGTGGTGCTTCGGGACGCGCTTCTGGTAGATGACCTCGCCCGTCACGCCGTCGGGGAAGCGGCGGAGCTGCGTCGGGCGCTCGTACAGCGCGCGGACGATGCCCTCCCCGACCGCGAGGTAGTACTCGGCCAGGTCGCGCTTCGTCTTGCGTGCCTTCGGGAACAGGACCTTGTCGGGGTTCGTCAGCTTGACGACGCGCTCCCCCACGTCGAGCTCGATGAACGGGCTCGCCACGCCGGGACGCTAGCCGCTCCACCGGCAGCAGGCACAGCGACCGCGTGCCGGCCTCCGTCGGGAATCCTGCGGCACAGTGGTACGCTCGCGGCGCCCCGCGACCCGAGGAGTGGATCGATGCGTGCTGCGTTCTTCGCCCTGGCCCTGACGACCTTCGCTCTCGCGCTCGCCGCGACGGCCATCGGCAGCACGGCCGAGTCTGCCGGGCAGTCCCAGATCACCGGCTGCGCGAAGGCGAGCCTCAACCTCGTGCAGGAGGGGCAGCTCTCGCTCGCCACCGACAACCCGGCGTTCGAACCCTGGTGGTTCGGCGGCTCGAAGTCGAAGGCCTGGGAGATCAACGACCCGCGCACGGGCAAGGGCTACGAGTCGGCGGTCGCCTACGGGATCGCGAAGCGGCTCGGCTTCACGAGGGCGCAGGTCACGTGGCAGGCGGTGCCGTTCCTGAAGTCGTTCGCCCCCGGCAAGAAGTCGTTCGACTTCTACATCGCCCAGGTCTCGAACAAGCCGGAGCGGCGCAAGGCCGTGACCTTCAGCGCCTCGTACTACGTCGTCAACCAGGCGGTCGCGGCCCTGAAGACGAACCCGATCGCGAAGGTGCGCTCGCTCGCGGGGCTGAAGAGGTACCGGCTCGGCGCCTCGGTCGGGACGACGAGCTACGACTACATCGTCCGCTACATCAAACCGGACCAGTCGCCGCGCGTGTACGACACCGTCAACGACGTCGTCACGGCCGTGAAGACGAAGCAGATCGACGGCATGGTGCACGACTTCCCGAGCATGGGCTACGTGACGAACGTGCAGATCCCGGGGTCGACCGTCGTCGGGCGCCTCCCGACCCTCGGCCCGAAGGAGCACTTCGGCCTCGTCTTCCAGAAGGGGAACCCGCTCGTCCGCTGCGTGAACAGGGCGATCAACGCGATGCGCCGGGACGGGACGCTGAAGAGGCTCGAGGTTCGCTGGCTCGGGAAGACCGGCGCCCCGATCCTGAAGTAGCAGCTCCCTGGACGAGAACCGCGGCTCGAGGATCCTCGGCGGCCTGACGACGGGCGGCGGCGGCCGGAGCGTGGCGGTCGCCCTCGTCTCGACGGCGGTCTTCGTCGCCGTCATCGTGCTCGTCGTCGTCCGGTCCGCAGGCTGGGACGACCTCAAGGAGGCGTTCTTCAGCCGGCAGGAGTTCGCGGAGGCGTTCCCGGACATCCTCTCGGCGTTCTGGACGAACGTGAAGATCTTCCTGATCGCAGAGGTCTTCATCCTCGTCTTCGCGCTCGCGATCGCCGTGCTCCGGAGCCTCCCGGGCCCAGTCTTCTTCCCGATCCGCGCCCTCGCCGTCGTCTACGTCGACCTCTTCCGCGGCATCCCGACGATCCTCGTCATCTACATCCTCGGGTTCGGAGTCCCGGCGCTGCAGCTGCCCCACGTCCCGATCGACCCGCTCTTCTGGGGAGTCGTCTCGCTCGTCCTCGTCTACTCCGCGTACGTCTCCGAGGTCTATCGCGCCGGGATCGAGTCGGTGCACCCGAGCCAGGCCGCGGCCGCCCGCTCCCTCGGCCTGACGCACGGCCAGTCGCTGCGCTTCGTCGTCGTCCCGCAGGCCGTACGGCGCGTAATCCCTCCGCTCCTGAACGACTTCATCGGTCTGCAGAAGGACACCGCGCTCGTCGGCCTGCTCGGCGTCGTCGAGGCGTTCCGGCAGTCGCAGATCGAGGTCGCGGCCTCGTTCAACTACACGCCGTACATCGCGACCGCGATCATCTTCGTCGCCCTCACGGTCCCGATGGCGCGCTTCACGGACTGGCTCGTCGCCCGGGACAAGCGGCGGCAGCAGGCGGGGAGGCTCGCGTGAACGGTGCGACCGACGGTCCGGCCCTCGTCGTCGAGGAGCTGCGCAAGTCGTTCGGCGGCCTCGAGGTGTTGCGCGGCGTCGACCTCTCCCTCGCCGAGCA
>Ga0207428_10003311_pt1 | contig 15669 bp, 27 predicted proteins | sample RhiMethybrSRZTD1_FD_187600 | JGI IMG/M metagenome (GOLD analysis project Ga0207428, IMG submission 187600) | Populus rhizosphere microbial communities from Tennessee, USA - Rhizosphere MetaG P. TD hybrid SRZTD1 (SPAdes) (version 3) | ecosystem: Host-associated > Plants > Roots > Rhizosphere >...
GAGCGCGAGCGCCGGGCCAAGGTCATCAACGCCGACGGCGAGTTCCAGGCGGCAGCGAAGCTGTCCGAGGCCGCCGAGGTGTTGACCAGGCATCCGATCGCCGTCCAGCTCCGGTACCTGCAAACCATGCGCGAGATCGCCTCCGAGCGGTCCACGACGACCTTCTTCCCGCTGCCGTTGGATCTATTCGGCCCCTTGCTCCAGGCCTTCAACAAGGGTTCGGACGGCTCCAAGGGCTGATGTAGAATAGCCCTCGCCTCGCTGGTCTCTGGTGGTCCCGGGGGGTTAGCTCAGTTGGGAGAGCGCGGCGTTCGCAACGCCGAGGTCGAGGGTTCGAATCCCTTACCCTCCACCATTTCACTTCTCGCATAGTTAGCCAGCGTTGACTCTCGCAGGTTGCGGCTGGGTTGCGTCCGATCGCGTCTGCTATGTCGTCAGGTAGCGATCCAGCCCGCCGACTGCCGACTCGTGACGATCGGGCTGCACGTGGCCGTAGGTGTCTGCCGTCTGGCCGATCGAAGCGTGCCCGAGCTGCTGCTGAACCCAGCGGAGGTCCGCACCGTCGCTGAGGAGCCACGTAGCGTAGGTGTGACGGGTCGCGTGGTACTTGCGGTAGGGAAGCCCGGCCTTGCTCAGGAGCGGCTGCCAGACGCCCTCTAGGAAGTGGCTGTAACGGATGATGCGGCCCGCCGTCGTCGGGAACACGAGTTGTCGTTGCTCGGGGGTCCAGTCGTTCGCCTGCGCGTCGCGCTCGACTAGGGCTAGATGCTCGCGCAACGCCGCTAGCAGCGCCGGGCTGGCCTTCACCCAGCGATCCTCGCCGTCCTTGCACGGCTCGATGCGCCCGCCCTTCTCGGACCACGTTCGCTGCACGTGGATACGCCCGCGTGTCCAGTCGATGTCGGTTTTGTAGAGCGCAGCGGACTCGCCCCATCGGAGCCCCGCGAGCAGGCCCGTGAGGATGAACGGTGCCCAACGCGGCCACAGCGCTTTCGCTGTGGCGACGAGCTGCGGGCCTTCCTCTTGGGCGAAGAACGCAGCTACGCGGCGGCGGGCTTTTCTGTGGGCGCCCTTGCCGATAAAGTAGCGGAGATCCGCTGCCGGGTTCGGCCCGGACAGCGCTTTGGTCTCGATGAGCGAGGCGTAGTAGCCGCGCAGCGGGTTGCGGATCGCCTCGATGATCGCCAACGACCGGCCCGCCGCCTTCACCTGCCAGATGACGGCGCCGATCATCTCGCGGGTCACGGCGTTGACCGGAACATCGCCCAACAGGCGCCCATCCGACAGTACGTGCGGGAACACCCACTTCCTGACGCGAGACCGATACGCCCTCGCTGTGCTCGGTCGAACCTCACCGGATCGCTCCTGCCGGTTGATCCACTCGGGCACCGCGTCACGCAGCAACGGGAAGGTCGCGGGCTCGGCAACCGGCACGGCCTGCTGTGTCTCGATCGCGGAGCTGTCGCCGACTGCGAGTCGGGCCTGAATCTGGACGGCGGCCAGCTCGGCGGCTTTCTTCGCCTTCGGGCCTGAACCGACGCACTTGGACTTGCGGTGGCCCTGGTAGTCGATGACGAGCCACCACGCGCCCTTGCGTTCGCGAATCTTCACGCCCATGCGATCCTCCCCGTCGCGCTACCGACCCGGGCCAGCAAGCCCGGGTTTCGTCCCACTAGGACTCGTCAGGGTAGCTTAGTTGAACGCGGCCCACAGCTCGGTCGCGTAGTGCTCTGTCCACTCGCACAGCTCGTGCGGCCATTCCGGGGCGTCCGTTGAGTCAACGGGGCGCTTGAACCGCTCCGAGGCGTCCTCCGCTGCGAGGTCGCGCAAGTAACCCAGCGCCTGTCCGGTGCCGAACCCGATCAGCGCGTGAGCCTCGGGCTTCGGCTTGCGGCTCGATCTGGCGGCTTGCTCAAGCTCCCGTGCGGCGTCTTGCAGCGGTGTCATCACGCGGCGCACGTGCGTACGGGTAACGCGCGGGCCGCGCGGGCCGAACGTAACGGCCCGCCGGATCGCGGCGAGTCGCTGCCGCACGTCCGTCGCCAGCTCTAGTCGTCCCGCCTCTACGTTTGCCTTGTGCTCTTTGGTCGCTGTCGTCATGTCCCGTTCCTCCGTGTTGGGCTACTTGCTCCGTTTCTCTCGCAGCACCATCTCCAGGCCCTCAATGAGCAGGTCTCGCAGGTCGCGGCGCTCCTCCATCGCGCGGACCTTGCCACGACGCCACAGGGCCTCGGGCAGCAGCAGCGTCGTCTTGACCATCCCTTGAGGCACCGACACCGACTTACCGGGGTTACGTGGTCGAGGCGTCATGCCGGTGTCTATACTCCTGAACGGCAGAACGTGTCAAGCACGAAGTCACGCGAGACGGGCCCGGACACAGACAGACTGAGCATGGTAGAGGGCGCATGGAGCGAGGGCCGGAGGGAAGCTCCGTGCCCGAGCGTACTAGCGGCACGCAGACCTCGATCAATGGTCCGTGGCTGGCGCCGGTGGCTGTGCTGAGCCCCCCCCCGGCCTTCGAGCCTGCCCGTTGTTGCTTGCTCGATCCGGCGGGCTTCCAGCCGGAGCCTGTGTTACGCGGGCGCCCGCCACGATCGCGCCCCCCAGGAAAGCCCCCGGAAAGGCGCAGGCGCCTTTGTCACGCGGCGGACCGCAGGTCGCGCAACGTCTCGTTGACGAGCCGGTCGAGGTCGGGGTGGCCCACTTGCCGGTAGCGGGCCACCCAGGCGTCGTACTCGCTCCGGCGCACCAGAATCTTGCCGCCCACCCGGTAGCAGGGCAGAGGGTGCGCCGGGTCGTTCACGAGGTCCCGGAGCTTGCGGACGCTCAGGCCCGAGTACCCCGCCAGAGCCCGCAGGGGTAGATACGGGTCCAGGGGCCCGGCGACGGCCAGCCGGTCAACGATCGCGCCCCGGAACAGACCAACCGGCGGGCCCGGCTTGCTCGGGCCGCCCCGACCGATCCGTGGGCCGCGGGCGTGTCCGGACGTGCCGCTGGGGGCCGGGGACCCCCCGGGGGTGGCTGTGGGAGCCGGATCGGCCATCAGAGCCCCTCCAGGGGCTCCAGAACGTATATACGGGCGGCTGTAACCACGGCTAGGCTCCTAGACTCCCAGAAGCCCCTGTATGGCCCCTGGGAGCCTCCAGGAGCGACGATCGGGCACCGACTACACTTACTACGCCGTTTGGCACCTCCCGGGTGGGCGACGACGAGGCGAGGCGCGAACACCCGAAAAGCGTAGTAAGCGTAGTAGTGCAACGGTAGTAGGTAGTTAGGGGTGTAGTTCATGTGTAGTCCGACTACACCCGTTCAGCCGGGGCCAAAGCCCCCGCTAGCCGGGCTCGGCCCTCATCTGTCAGGATGAAGCATCGCCGGGACAGACCAGCCGCCTTGCGGGGCTCGATCTTACTAACCAGCCCATGGGCCTTGAGCGCGTCCCGAAGGTCCGCCCGATCACGGAAGCGGAATTCTTTGATGAGCGGCTCTAGGGCATCGCAAGGGATGGCCCCCGCCTCGATCCAGCCCGGGCAACCGGGCAATGCGCCGATAGCGTCTAGAACCGTGTCCAGCTTCGTCCGCCGGTTCAGCTTGGTGTAAATGAGCTGGGCGAACTCCTCCGCGGCTTCGTGGCTGTCATCGAAGCCGAGGCGCCGGGCCGCGAGCCGGTGCCCAAGCTGGAGGAGAGCGAGGAAGTCTGCGGTACGCGAGTGATCGTCACACCACAACGACGTGAGCGCCCGCCCCACTTGGTACATCGTGACAAGCCGCTCCCGCCGTGCAGGATCGGCGAAGTCCGCGACGAGATCACGTCCGAGCCACCCGTAGTGTTGTTTGGCGAAGTCATTCCATCGTGGCAGATGTGCTCTGGGCAGTATCGGCTCGTCCTCGGGGATCTCGACGAAGCGCGCAGCCGCTCCCCGTTGTTCCATGCCCTCGCGGATCGACGACTCTCCCGACAGCAAGCACACAAGCGAGTAGGACATCGGCTTGACCGGGCCGTAATCCCTTTCGGCGTCGCCGAGCCGCCCCCGGGTGCGTCCCACGGTAACGTTGTACGCCACCTCGGCCATCGCCTCCGGGCCGCTCAGGGTTGTCTCGTCCAGCAGGATCGGGAAGTTGTGCAAGATGCCAAGATGTGCGTCGGCGTAGTTCTTGGTGTCTTTCGCGAAGTCGATTCCAGTCGCGGATGAAAACGGGTCCGCAAACGCGGAGATCGCCAGCCGGAGCACAGTGGTCTTGCCAATCCCCGTTGGCCCGGCCAGATGTACCACGACGGACGGCGCTCGAATTACTTCTAGGAAGGGACTCACGCAGGCGAGCGATAGCGCGAGCCGGAAGTGCGGTGACTGTTGCCACAAATCGCGAAACGCGCCGTACTGAACGTCACGATCACCTTTCGGCGTGACGGCCTTTGCCGCGTCATGTAGTACGGTGCCCTCGGGAGTGATGAACTCGACTGCGGCGGATTCGGGGTACGGCTGCGTTCCGTAGAGGAACGTTTGCCCATCTGCCGTCCAGCCCAACCGAGAGCTACCAACGATTCGCGGTAAACGCGGGACCGCATCGGTGAGTTTCTCAAGTTGCTTACCGCGATCCTCGCGTGCGTATACGTGGCCGAAGCGGTTCGCGATGAACTCAGAAAACCTCTCGGGCTTATCCACGAACGGCAACGGTAACCATTCAATGCGCTGAGACGTACCGAATCCGCCTTGCAGTTTTAGATACGATCGGCTCAACTCTGGCACTTCGACGACGGCCAGGGCCTTGAGCGTGAAGGTCGCGGGCTTTCTCATAGTGTCGGCGGTTCCCCCTAGATTTCCCGGGTCAGAGCTTTGAGGTCGCGGAGCGCATTCGCGAAGCCGCGGGCAGGCACCTGAGCGCCAGCGTAGAAGCTGTGTGCGTCGTCGCGAGCCACGGCGGGAAACGTGAACACGCAGCGTCCGTTCGGTTGCCGCTCGGTGCGGAGCAACGGGTGCCCGCGAGCCATCAGGAACGCGGCGCAGCTAAGATCCGTGGTCGAGTGATCCTCGGTTGTGTACACCGGGCGAGTATTGCTTGGTGCGGTCATGCGGGGTGCCTCCTCACGGCGCGGCGGTCGGCTTCCTGTCGGGCAGCTTCACGGGCCGCGCGCTCACGCAGTTCGGTCATACGTTTGCTACGGTGATGCGGGCCTTTAAGCTTCTTCTTCGTTCGCACCTTGACATACTCCGCGACCGACATTGGCGGTGAGAGTCGATGCCGGGTCACGAGCCCGGCTACATCGTCAGAGGTTGCGGGCGGGCGAGGGCTGGAATGAAACCGGCAGCCCCAGTCTTCACCTGTGACCGGCCAGTGCTCGCGGAGCCGATAGGGCGCGTGACCACGCGGGCTCAAGCGGCGCCCGCAGCTCGAGCAGCGAAGGCTCGTGGGGATCGGGTCGAGCTGCGCGAGCGTCGAGACTAGCTCATCATGCCAGCGGGTGTCGCAATCCCCGTTGCCGCAGTAGCCAGCAACGCTAAACACGGGTTCGCCGTTGTGATCGGTTGGCGAGGCGAGTGCTTGCTTGACGAGCTGACGGACGGTCGGGCGGGCTTCCTTCATCGAGAGTCCCCAGGCAGCGTGAACGTGAAAACGCCGCAAGCCCGGCGTGAGCCGTCGAGCGTGCGGCGTGGATGAACGCGAGTCTCTCGGTTGTGTGTCATGTGTCCTCCGTCATAGGGTCGAGTTACCGTGCTGTCTCTACGCCCTCGCGCCAGATGGCGCTCGGGCTCCGCGCTCAGGCGCCGTAGAACGGCGCTGGTATGACCCCAAAGACAGAGACACAGGGAGCCGCTGATGCCCAGCAGCTCACGCCGCCCAAACCTCAGCAGCCCCCTGTGCGGGTCGGCATCAGCCGCCCCCTGTCCTCGCGTGGCCGGGGTCAGCCTCCACGCGAAGGCTTGCGATCAAAACGTCAAGCGGGGCAGCGACACCGAGCGGCGCCGGGTAGAAGTTAGGCCGCGAGCACCACGTCGGGGCGCAACGACGCCAGCTCGGTCAACGCAGCCATCGCCGCTTCGACGCCGCCTTGGCCCAGCGCGTCCAACACATAGCGGTCAATCGGCACTGACGCGGTGTGCTGCTCGTCGGGGCGAATGACGCAGGAACCGCACAGCAACCTCGTGGGCGTATCGCCGCGCAGCAGCACGACGCCGCGGGCACTATCGACAATCGTCGCTGCACAGCGACCGCAACGGCACCCGGGCGGCGCCAGCGGACTAGCCACGGGGCGCGAGCAACTGCATGAGCCGGAGAATCGTGTCCGGCGTCCAAGCCTGGAGCTGGGCGGGCGGCACGGAGCCCCCCGTGGTCACTTGCGCCCGCGAGCCCGCGAGTGTCCGGGCGTAATCGAGCTTGTCTTTCGTGGCCTGAGCGAACGCACCGCCCATATGCCTCACGGCGTCCTGCCCGTAGTTGTAGGCGAAGCCACGACGCACGTTCGGGTCGTTGAGCAGAGTGAACAGATCGAGAAGCCCCTGCGACTGCGGGCTAGCAGCCCCGATAGCGTCGGGCGAGGCGAGGTAGTACGGCACGTCGGACGGCACCCACGGATTGACGAACGAGAAGAAGCTCATTACAGCTCGCTCTCGGGCTCCGCGAGCCGCAGTACGTCGTCCAAGTTGAGACGGATTGAACGACTACCAGTCGGATGAGAGGCAGGCAGGCGGCCAGCGCGGATCATGCGGCCGATCGTTGCGGGACAGACAGACAGGATCGCAGCGGCCGTCCGCACGTTGATAAGTTGCGGGGTTTCACGAGACAACGAAGATCACTCCTTGAATCGCTCGGCACGCGAGCGCCGAGGCTAGAGGTTCATTGCTAGCGACTGCGGGTCAATGCGGACTCTCTACGTTCTTCGCCATGTCGCACGCGCTAGGAGCCGTTCGCGCGTCGCCTCGTCGCGGCGGCCTACCGTGCCCCAGCTAGCAAACGCTAGCGATGGCACCGACTTGCCGCTGTTTGGGGTTGGTAGGTCGGGCCAAGTCCACGCTTCCCACCCCGCGCGCAAAATGACGGCTATGTGCGCGATAAGTCGTCATCACCCTTTTGGGTTCTGAAACCGGGTTGCGTACCGCTCGCATCGCAGCGTTTCCACGCGAGTTGCCCGCGTTCATGTCGGCGGTTGTCATCTCCTGTTGGTGTGCTTATTTTGTGTCCCTCTCGTGACACGTTCTTTCGCCTGCTGTGCTCGTTGGTTACGACTTTTCGCTGGCCGTCACTTGCTTTTGAACCGTTATGGGCTACATATCTTGTGTGCCTCCCCACGACGCCGAGCTTCCAGAAACCCCGACACCTGCCGAACGGATCGCCTGGGTGATGCGCCTCTCTGCGGCACCGAGTCTTGACGACCTCAACGTCCATGACCGCGGGGCCCGACGAGCGTGGCTTGAGGCTGTCGCCGGGTGCCCGCTGTCGTCCGAGGTAGATGCCGAAGCGTATGAGAAGCGGCTACGCCGAGCTGTCCGGTGCGTCATGGACGAGCCGCGACAGTTCTACGAGTACGAGACTGAGCGCGGGCGCCCGTGGGCGCAGCGCCGATGGTCGGAGCGCCGAATCGCCTACACGGTGCCGTGCGACGGGCGATACATCACCGTGCGGTTTGACAACCGGAGCCGCAGCGTGCGGGCCCGCATCGCTGTCGGACGTGCAGATCACGCCGAGCACACAACCCGGCGGTTACGGCCGGAGAACGATCACACCGACGACCAACGGCTAGCGGCGCTTTTTCTGTCGGCAGACAACCACGTGGCCCGGTGCGAGCGTGCGTCGTGCCGGGCTTGGTTTCCACGCAAGACGACCAAGCAGCGGTTCTGCGACCCACGATGCGCGAATGCTGAACGTCAAAGCCGCGACCGACGCAAGCGCAAGTCACGTCGGATGGTCACGGACACTTCTGTCCTCAAGGCAAGCTAGCGGTCAGGCTACTCCGGCACCCTCTCGTATCCCTGTCGCTGGTAGTCCTGCACGCACTCGCGCTGGACCTTGGCGCTCGGCTCGGTGCCGTACACGCCAAAGGGCCCGGTGGGCATCCGCGGCGCCTCACATGTCGCCCGGCGCCCCGACTCGGGGTGTTGTAGGTAGATCGGCGGGCCCGCGTTGAGGATTGGCAGAACACCGCAGCCGGAGACGGCGAGCACGAACAGGGCGCTTACCACCAAAGGAAGGGGCTTCACGGCACCGAACACTGGATACACCGCTCCATCGGGACTATCGCGCCTTCGGCCCACGCGGGTCCACCGTGTCGGGAAAGCAGTGAAGCCTATGTGAGATAGGCCAGCGAGCGTAGCCGTCCGGTCCACGTCCTATTCGCACAATGCTTTCGGAATCGCTGGGTGCGCCGTCTGGGTTCGGATACAGCGTTCTCAATTCCTCCCAGCGACGCTGCTTCGCCTGCTGACATTCGCCCGCTGTCACAGTAGCCGTATGCAGTGTCCAGGAGGGTTGGGGCGCCTTGCTGGGCGTAGGCGTCGTGTTCGGGACGCCGGACGGAATACGAATGTAGACCGTTTGCTCCCAGAACACCCATGCACACTCGGCGTGGGCCGTCGCCGCGGAGAGAATCAGGAGGCAGAACGTTAGCAGCGGGTGCGCCGTTCGCAGTCGCCTCAATGTTTCGGGTGGCATGGCTGCGGAGTCTAGCAGAGAAAGTCGGCGGGTGCTTGCCAGCCGCGTCCCGATCACCTATGCTTCCCCGCGGGCTGGCTCGGAGGTGTGCATGTTCGTCACATTGATCGTCGCTTCGCTCGTGAGTTTAGTCGCGGCGTTCATCGTCGTGATGCTCACTGGTGGAGGAGTGCTTACCGAGCTACTCGCGGCAGGCGTCACGGGATATTTCATCGCGGGCTGGCCTGGCATGGCCGCAGGGGTTGTCCTCCCGCTTCTGATAGGCGGAGAGGTAACGCCTGCGGAACATCGCGGCGTTCTCTCCATCGCGGTCATCGTTGGATTGTTCCTCATCGGCGGGGTAGTCGCTGCGATTGTGGGTGTCATCGGCCTTGCAGTGCTCGCTATGATCCGCTCCCGTCAAGCCGTGCGCGCACACCATGCTTGGCTCGAGCCCCGCGTCGCTCGAGTGCTTCAAGCCTATGACGACGGTCGCCTTGACGACATGATCGCTGCACTCGATCAGATCCCTTTCCCTGAGGCATTCAACAACGGGTTGTGCAAGACCTGCCTCCCATTACTGGAACGTGTGGAGCGTGCGCGGCGAGACCTCGGATCGGCCCGGTGGTTCGTGATCGAGTACAGGTACTCACTGGCTGAGGCGTGGGTGATAGTCCGCGAGTATGGCTCCGATCGTCAGCGTTACGAACAGACGCGCCAGCGAGCATCGACCCCGAGTGTCTCGGTCCCTTTGCCCGACACGACGACGCGACACGCCGCCGCGAGGGCCGCGATCGAAAGAGCGCAGCGATAGGCTACTCGCTACCCGCGCACGCAAGCCCCTCCACGCCCACTAGGGCGCGATGGGACCCGACCCGGGTCCCCGGTGGCAATGGGACCCCCTGAGCGATTCTAGATTTCCACGGTAGACACGCACGCACGCGATCCCGCAGGGCCAAGCCCCAGGAGTCCCAGAAAACGGGGCCCCGACCGTCCGGATGCGACGGATCTAGGTTGCGCCTGGGTTGCGGATGTTGCTGCGATTCGGTGCGATCTGCAACGTCGTGAGCGTCAAATCGCGTGGGATTGTCTGATGCGGTCTACGAATCCCTTACCCTCCACCATTACCTTTCTCGCGTAGTTACCTCGCGATTTGCTCCTGGTCGGACGCAGTGGGACGCGGCGGGACACGCGCGCCGTCGCCAGGTGGGCATCGAGCCGCTCGCCTGATCGAAGATTCACCGCTCCGCTCCAGGATTGTGTGAAGAGTTATCCAGGTGACTATTTGGGTCACCGCGGCGGTCGCAACACCCCCGTGCGCACGCCCGAAAGAAAAGGGTGAACCCGCACGATCCGACGATAGTCGCTTTCAACGTCGGAGGAGCTGTCCGCGTGGGTCGAGCATGGGCTACTCGATGATCTGGTCTGCCCTGACCAGCACTCCCGGCGGAATCGTCAGCCGGAGCCGCTCGGCCGTCCTTGCATTGATGGCCAGGTCAAACCGTACGGGTTGCTCCACCGGCAGTTCACCCGGTTTAGCTCCTCTCAGAATCTTGTCCACGAAGGTCGCGGCCCGCCGCCAAAGCTCGGGACGGTTCGCGCCATAGGCCATCAGGCCACCGGCCTCCACAAAAGTCGTCAATCCGAAGATCGAAGGGAGGCGATGTTTTGATGCAATATGCGCGATCCGAGTCGAGCAGACGTTGATCATCCCATCCTCAAGAACCAGAAGGCTGTCCCGACTCTTGCTGATCACTGAGAGGGCACCATCGACGTCTGCGGGTGCTTGTATCTTCACGTGTTGGACGCCGATCCCGAGTGCCTTCGCCGCTTCTTCGACTGATTTGACTACAGGCCCATGGACTGTATTGGTTGGGTTCCAGACGACAGTGACACGGCCGAGAGCGGGAATAACTTCCTTGAGAAGTTGGAGCCGCTTAGCCGCCATCTCCGGGAAAAAGAAGGACACCCCCGTGAGATTGCCGCCCGGGCGAGCGAGATTGGTAACGAGGCCGGTCTCCACCGGATCGCCAGTAACCGTCATAACGATGGGTATCGTCGTGGTCACTTGCTTCGCCGCGCGGCTCGGCGGTGTGCCTTCCGTGACGATGATGTCCACCTTGAGGCGGACCAGGTCGGCCGCGAGGACCGGCAGCCGCTCGTAGTTCCCCTCCGCATACCGGTACTCGATAGCGATGTTCCCGCCCTCCGCATAGCCTAGGGCGCGCAGTGCTTGCCGAAAAATTGCGATGTAGGGCGCGACGAACGATTCGGAGCTGCCGATGAGGAGCCCGATCCGATGGCCCTTTGCGGATTGCTGTGCCTCGACGGCGAACGGTGCGGCCAGCGCCCCAAGCGTGAGCCCGCACACGAACGCACGCCGGTTCACTGGATGATCGCGAAGTGTGGAACGGACGATGCTGGTCTCAGTGGCGGTTGGAATTCAACGTGAACCACATTGGAACGTCACGTTCCTGGTTCCGTCCGAGTTCGTCACCATGTTAGATGTCATCGGCTGCGAGCCGTACTTTAGGCAGTAGGCGTTAGCGGTCTGAGACGCTTGTACCAGCTCCTGGTCAGACCGGTATGTGTAGCTCAGATTGGGATTGACCGGCGCCGCCGTAGACAGAGCGGTCCGCACACATTCGAATGCCACCGTCTTGCTGCCGTCCGGGTTGTTCGTGAGGCCCGCAGTTCGTGGGGCGGTTTGATACTGACCGCAATACGTCGTCGCGTTCTGGTTGGCTTTGAGCAGTTCCTGGTCTGTCCGATAGTTATAAGTGACGCTGGGGTTGCTCGATTGCACCGGCTGTTGCGACGAGGGCATCTGGCTACAGGCGGCAACAGCCCCCGCCGCCAACAAAGCGATATTCAATCGCCGAAAACGGCGAAAGATCGTGATCATCGGAATCCTCACTTTCTCATCGAACGGTCAGGGCTTGCTCGGTTGCTGGTCCTTCTTGTGTTCGGCTATCACTTGATTCCAGCGCTCACGCCGTTCAGCAGAATCTGCCTTGAGCTGATCGGTGCGGTGAAACAGCGCCACAGCGCGCCGGCGGAACAGCGATACACGAGAGAACAGGGCTTGTAGCATGGCCGACCTCGTCGAGGCAGCGGTTTGATGTGCCTAGTACCGCCCCACCCATGGCAATCCCTGCTGCCCGTCGAGCTCGTCAGGATGGGATGAAGCTTCTCTCTGACAGAAGCAAGCACACCACGGCTAGGGTTTTGTGTCTGGTCAAACTTGACCATCCGCCTTGGATCAAGGGTTGTAGAAGGGCGGTAATGAAGAAATATCAAGGCTTCAAGTACAAGATCCGGATTCGTCTCGATGGACGGTATCACTTCGCCGTGTGGTGGGCTGACGCGAATAGCCGACGCGACGAGCCCGTATGGCTCAAAACTGTTGCGAGCAAGGCGGCGGCCGAACGAGCCGTGAAACAGTGGATCGACGCTCGGCAGCCAAAACCTCGCGGCAAGCGCGCCCGCGTCCAAAAGGTACGATGATCGGCGAGATCTACCCTCGGAAGTCCTTCGGTGGCTACGAGTTCGGTACGCGCCTTTCGGCATCCCAGACGTAGAAGCACTGCACGTGAAATTGAACAGGCTTCTTACTGGTGAATACGGAGGCAATGCCCTCCATCACGAGCTGTTCCTTCGTGATGCGCGTATCGCAGGCATCGCATTGTTCCCCGTCGCCTGGACCACCCCAGAATCTCGGCATGCTGTCATACGGTAGCCGGCCATCGTCGAGCTTACTGCGGATGAGGAGACGAAGAGCTTCGGCTTCCATTGGTCGCCTCTCGCCGGGGTCGGCAGCAGGTACACACGCCAGACTCAAGGCGTCTGAATGCCTGGGTTTGCCACGACGAAGTGCCCACGGTCAATGCGCTCTTTCCGAGGGTTACGTCGCGCTATGGACACAGAATCGATCAATGAGATTCTGAAGTCTGTTCAGAATTGCTCAGGTCTTCTACTGGGGAAAGACGGGGTTTTGCTCGACAGCGATGAATAGATACTTTACCGATGCTGGAACTCGAGCCAAGTCTAGTCGCGTTTGTTGCTCAAGCGGCGAACGAACGCGTCAGACGAGGAGGCTAAAGCTTTGAACGTGAGGCGAACCCCGTCGAGCATTCTGTCCATGCGCGAGGACTCCTCGAACACGAGCATCTCAACTCCAGTCCTCACGACATCGTCGAGGCCCAAGCGAAACTTCACGATGTAGCCATAGCCATCGGCCGTCCAAACCAGATCTCTGAGTGCGAACTCATCCTTCCGCCGTGCGATCGCAGCCTCAATGCAGTGCCGGACGTCGTCGTTGCGCTTTGTTCGAATCGCTTGGGTTTCCATGTACGCCTCCTGGGGAACTGGAGTCCCGGGAGAAGCGAGCGACTACCGAGGAGGATGGTGCACCAGCGCCCAGCCGGATTTCTGGAGGTCCGTCATGATGTCGTGGCGGCGCCGCTCGCCGTGGCGGCGCTCAGGGGTCGCCCGTTGATGGATTCGCCGACGCTGTCCGTTCCGGCGGTCAAGGATCACATGGTGCTCGGTCTCGCTGACAAGCTTCATGTAGTTATAGGTGCCTGGTTTCGTACGCGACACGATTAATTGAATCTTCATGCCCGCATGCTCACGTTGGAGCCGGGATGAGGGCGCCGGTGGCCGCTGGACTAGCTGGCGAAGAGATGATCGTCAGGCCCGAGGACATCGTGCGCGCCTTGGGCATGAGCACTACGCGACACGCGCGGGTTTAGCCGCGAATGTCGAGCCCTGTGGCGAGGCGATGGGGGGCGGCCTCTCGCCATCCCAGAGCTGGAAGCATTGGACGTGCAACTGCATGGACCCGCGACCCGCGAGGATGGTCCCCGTCACCACGAACTGAGCCATCGTAATGCGCCTCTCGCAGTCGTCGCACTTCCCTCCGTCGGCTGGACAGCTCTGCACTCGTGAGATCCGCTCGTGAGGTAAACGGGCGTCTTCGAGCTTCTGCCTGATGAGGAGACGAAGAGCTTCAATCTTCATTGGAGCCTCCCGGGTGTCGGCGGCAGATGAACGCGCCGCAGTCCGCCAGAGGTCTCCACGCCCGCGTGTTCCTGTGTGAAGCGGCTGGGACCCGTGCACCGCTAAGCCTTGCTTCATGCACAACAGGGTCGGCCACTCAGGTTTTGATGTCTGATCAGAATTGCTCAGGCTTGTGGTGGTCAGAATTGCTCAGGTTTGGCCATCTGAGCAGGAGGCCGAGTCTTGTTCGACAGCGGCCGACAGATAAGCGACGACAGATAGCCGGTGCTGACGCCCTCTAGTCGTGGAGGACGATATTGAGGAGGGAGCTATGAACCTGCAAGCCGCCGTTGTATTCAATGAAGCCGAGCTTCCGAAACTTGTTCATGAAGAAATTGACCCTGGACCGCGTCGTCCCGACCATCTCGGCCAGGGTTTCCTGACTGATCCTGGGCACGACGAGCTCATGCTGTCCATCTTTGCCGAAGCGGGTCAGCAATAACAGAATCCGCGCCAGCCGTTTCTCGCTGGAATTGAACAGCTGATCAACCAGATCCTCTTCGATCCGAACGTTCCGGGAGAGCAGGTACGACATAAAAAGCTCTGACAACGCGGGCTCATTGTGGAGCATCCGGACCATGGTTTCTTTTTGAAGTCGAAGGATGGAGCACTCGGTCATCGCGGTCGCCGTGGCCATGCGAAGCGCCTGTCTCGCAAGACAACCTTCGCCAAAAAAATCCCCGTCCCCAGGATTGCGACGACCGCTTCCTTCCCGCGCGCGGAAACGACCGTCAGCTTCACCTCGCCCTTCTGGATATGAAAGACCGCATCGGCGGGATTGCCCTGCGAGAAGATTACGGTTTTCTTTCGATAGTCCTTGGTGGTTCCGCCCCGGGCTTTCGCAAGGTACGTCCTGAGATCGAGCGGTACGTCTTTTTTCTGTGCCATGGACTGCCCCTATCCAAGCGGGCTTTCAGCGGGGATTTCGACATGGACCTCTTGCTGGTCACCGCGCAATGGGCCTCTTGTGGGGCACCCCTTTCTCGCTGGAATCTAGCTCTGCGCCCCAGGCGAAGTCAACCAGGCGAGGGGTTGGCAAGGTCAGATGCCGGGCAGGCTAGGGAGGGCTAGGAAGGCGGATCCGAGCGGAGGGTCTCTCCGTCCTCGTCGCAATTGGCACACCTGGCCGGGCGGCCGGAGATCCCCATTTCGGTCAGGTATCCGGTGACCGCGTTGGCTGGCTCGCCATAAATTTTGCTGAGACAGTCGAGGCAGTGGGAATCATTCGGTTTCCCCCGCGCCTCACCACGGCCCAGCCGGATGATTGGAGTTCCCACGTCACGTCACGATGGCGCCGCTGCATGTGGCGTCTCTCGGTCGGCAGTGGCCTCTGGCTGCGGCGCCGTTCGCCTGCGCGACGGTCGAGAACCACATCGCTGCTCTCGTTCGCGAATTCATGCTTGAGGTACAGATAGTGTTTGGGCTCCGTGCGCGACACGATGAAGACCAAGTCTGGCATGATCGCCTCCGACGGATTTCGAGACGCTGACTTACTTGCAGCCGGTGATGCACTCAAGACGGGACGCCCGTAGCGACGCCGAGCACTCGGCGCAGTGCACTGGGAGGCTAAGGGGTCAGAAGACTCCGCGACCCGAGAGACGGAAGGCGAATGCGACGAACTGGGAGTGAGTTGCAGACACACTGTAGCGCTGACGCATGCGCTCCTGGGTGGCCTGATGGGGACTCATTTCGTGACACCCTCATTCCACCCATAGAACAGTCAGATTCGGATGTCTGTTCGAAATTGCTCACGGTCTTGTCGAAGCGGTGATCGCGTGGCCGACTCCACTGGTGAGTGGGAAGTGGTCTGGCGGCCCTGACACCATTGCAGGCGGCAAGAACACCCACGTACGGGTCCAGCGGGTGAATTAGCCTGGCGTCACCGAGGTGTGACGTCTCCCCCGAAAACGACGGCAGATCAAAACTAGAGTAAGGTGACGGCTTCGGCGGTCCACCACGAAAGGACGGGACCAATGAAGCGGTCGA
>Ga0207428_10003315_pt1 | contig 15664 bp, 9 predicted proteins | sample RhiMethybrSRZTD1_FD_187600 | JGI IMG/M metagenome (GOLD analysis project Ga0207428, IMG submission 187600) | Populus rhizosphere microbial communities from Tennessee, USA - Rhizosphere MetaG P. TD hybrid SRZTD1 (SPAdes) (version 3) | ecosystem: Host-associated > Plants > Roots > Rhizosphere >...
CTACTTCTTCCACGTCTACGGTTATCGCCCGTTATTGCGACAAGCTGGATATACCTATCATGGGCCAGTCTAAATGTCGAACAACCCATTCGAAAAATCTCTGTTCACTTCCATCCTCTCCCGCAACTTTTTCGACACGTAGCCCTGTGGTTCCCGATAACCCGTAACGCTGATGGATCAAGGCGTTTAGAGCCTGCAAGTTATGCAGCGACCCATGCATAATGGTGATGGAGCCCACCGACTTCCGGCACGGCGATCACCTTGCCCCGGTCTCGCGTGAGGACTGGACGCGGCACCGGACAATCCATCGCCAGTGACAGGTGCGTTCGCCACTGATGATAATAGGTGAAGTAGTTGGTCAAGATGTGCCGCAGATGGCGCTCGTGGAAGACGACGACATGGTTCAGGCACTCCTGGCGAATACTCCCAATCAGTCGCTCGACGTATGGATTCTGCCACGGACTCTTGGGTGCCATTACGACTTCTTTGATGCCCATGTGCTTGACACGTTGCCGAAAGGTCATGCTGTAGATACGGTCGCGATCACGCAACAGGTACCGTGGGGATTCCTCCCACGGAAATGCTTCGACGACCTGCTGTGCTGTCCACACCGCTGTCGGGTGTTCCGTGACGTTGAAATCCACCACGCGCCGCCGCTCGTGAGCCAGGATCAGGAGCACGAAGAGCACTTTGTACGTCACTGTTGGTACGATAAAAAAATCGAGAGCCACGAAGTCTGGCATATGGTTCTTCAGGAAGGTCTTCCACGTGGGAGAGGGTGGCTTCCGGGATCGGGGCCGGTACTTCTCCACCGTGGATTTGGCCACCTCCATACCCAACTTCCGCAGTTCCCCCACAATGCGAGGCGAGCCCCAGGTCGGATTCGCCTGCCACATCGCCTGAATCAGATCCCGCACTTCCTTGGCAATCACAGGCCGGCCAGGTTTTCCCTGCGGACTCAAGCGTCGCCAGTGATCGCAGAATCGCTTCCGCTGCCAGGCGATCACGGTGCGGGGCTGCACGAACGCCAGGGCGCTTTGCCAGGCTGGCCACAGCCGAGAGAGCCAGACCCAGAAGCGGCGATCCGTGGGACGAAGCCGTGGGCGTTGGACAGTGTGTTTGTAGACGGCGAGCTGATGCCGTAAGGCCACGTTTTCCAGGGTGAGGGATAGCCGGGAGCGTACCAGCGACGCCACAAAGGCCAGCAGGGCAGAGAGAATGGGTAGCATGCGAGACCTCCCAGAGAGCGTTAGCAGGAGCACACAGGCGCTGGACCAGCGTGCGACGCGATGAGGAAAAAGTCAAGGAGAGCAATAGCTTCGGGTTTTCGGGAAGGACAGGGAACACAAAGCAGACCTAAACACCGGGGGCAGCCTCTCTACTCGACCACAACCCCCTATCCAGGGTCGCCTCGGCTGATGCGAGAGCCGACGAGACGGCCCTTGCTCACTGTACGTATGTCTGGTAGGCTCGATCATGTGAGGCTGGGTGGGGGATGGACCTAGAGCCCAGTATGGGCACTTGCGACGGTCTCTGGGGTCTCCCGCCGCGTACCGCCAAGCGAGGTACCGCCGTTTCGCGCGTTGGGCCGCCATGTTCGATACGGAGCGGGTCGCCTCCGTGTTGAGTCGGTGGCCATCGTCGTGGGCATGTGCCGGCTGTGGCGTGGTGACGGCGCGGCCAAGGGGGAGCGCCTGCCCGGGGTGGAGCATCGCCAGAGCCGCTACCTCAAGAACCGCTGTGAAAACTCGCATCGGCCCACGCGCCAGCGTGCGTATCGCATGCAGGGGTTGAAGTCGGCGGGCCATGCCCGGCGTTTGCTGTCCACGGATGGCCCTATGGCCCAACACTTTCGCCCACGACGGCATCTGTGGTCGGCCGCTGCGTACCGTCAAGAGATGAGGAAGCGCTGCGCAAGTTGGGCTGCAAGAACAGGAACACAGCGGGCTGCCTACAGGGCGGGGAGGACTGGGAAGAGACACTCACTTGTCCGATGAGCGTCTCCGCCTCAATAACTTGACAAAACCCTGAGGAGGAGCGAAATGCATCCTACACAAAAACGGGAACAGTTCCGGGCGATCCTGGCTGGCGACCAATGCATTCACCCGGCGTCGGTGTTTGATCCCCTGTCCGTCCGCATCGCCGAGGATCTCGGGTACGAGCTCGCCTTCATGGCCGGCTCCACGGCCTCGGCAACGGTGTTGGGAGCACCTGACCTGGTGGTGCTGACCCTGTCCGAGTTTGCCGAACAGATCCGGCGCATCTGCCGGGCCGCCAACATCGGCCTGATTGTGGATGCCGATCACGGCTACGGTAACGCCTTGAACGTCATGCGTACCGTGGCGGAACTGGAAACCGCCGGACTGGCGGGCCTGACCATCGAGGACACCGCTCTCCCCCAGGGCTTCGGACGAGCGAAGGGTGAGGACCTGATCCCCCTGGAGGAAGGAGTCGGGAAGATGCAGGCCGCCCTGGCGGGACGGCAGGACCCCACCCTGGTGATCATTGCCCGCACGGCCGCGCTGCGCGCCGAGGGTATCGACGGGACAGTCCGGCGCGTCAAAGCCTACGCGCAGACTGGCGTGGATGCTATCTGGCTGGCGGGAGGCGTCACCCCGGAGGGGGTGTCGGCCGTGCATGAAGCGGTAGGACTCCCCTTGCTCACGGGCGCTGGGGACATGACCGATGAGTTCCTGACTGCCAACGGTGTCCGCGTGGCGCATCAGGGGCACTTACCCCTGGCTGGCGCGGTGAAAGGCATGTACGATACTTTGAAAGCGCTCCGCGACGGAGTGGCTCCCAGAGATTTGCGGGGGAGCGTGGCCACGTCGGAGTTCATGGGCCAGGTGACTCGTAAGCCAGACTACGACCATTGGATCCAAGAGTATATGAACTAATAGACAAATCAATTAAATATGGGACTAATGGCAATGAATTACCCCGCAGCTTGCTGCGGGGTAATTCATTCACCTACTGAGCAAAAATTGCGACACAACCCAGTCGAACGAACAGGAGGCAATGCCATGCCAGTCATCGACGTTCAGGTCCATCCCTTCGAGCGCAATCATCCCGGCCGTCCCTGGGCCAGCCCCTCGCACGGGCTGGACTCCGCCACGGGCGAGGAAATGGTCGCTGCCATGACCCGTGTCGGCGTCGACGGCGCGATTATGGTGTCGTCGTTCAGCGCCTATGCGTACGACCCGAGCTACGCGCTCGAAGTGTACCACACCTATCCGGAGAAATTCCGGGTCGTGACACCGGTCGATGCCACCGATCCGGCCATCGACGAGGTGGTGGCGCAATGGGCGGCGACCGAAGGCGCGCGCGGCATTCGCATCCGCATGCGTGATGGCCTGCCGATGGACGCCGACCATCCCGGTCTGCACCGCGCGTTCGCCGCCGCTGGGAAGCATGCGTTGCCGGTCAATTTGCTGTGCTGGGGGATCCTGGACCAAGGCCTGCCGCACATCCAGCGGCACCCCGACACGGTCATCGTGATCGATCATCTCGGTCTGCTGCAACCAGCCCGACCGCCGGTGCCGCCCGACGTCTGGGCGGATCTGCCGAAGCTGCTCGCGTTGGCGCCATACGCCAACGTCAGGGTGAAGATCAGTGGCGCCTGCACGATGTCGCACCAACCCTTTCCGTACGACGACATCTGGGACCCGGTGCTGCGCATCCTCGACGCGTTCGGGGTGGATCGTTGTATGTGGGGCACCGATTGGACGCGGGCGATCGGCATGCTGACCTATGAGCAGGGTGTCGCGCCGTTCCGCGAGACCACACGGCTGTCCGCGAGCGACAAGGCGGCGCTGATGGGAGGAACGTTGCAGAACGTCTACAAATGGTGAGGGGGGTGTGCGACGGTTAGCTGTAGCGGCTTGCAAAGCTAATGGCCTTTGCTTGCAAACATGTCGCGCTTCCGGCTGACATTCCGTGCGAATATCCGACCCCTTCGGCTCGGATTATCTGCAACGCTCTTATTGGGATCCGGGGTCTTTTGTAACGAGTAGCTCAATGAGCGAGCCCAGCAACGCTTTGCCTCGCCTTCGCACGTTGTGAACGCACTCGAAAAAGCCGAGGTAGAGCGGCTATTTCTCTTGGGAAATGCCCCGATGCGGGCGCAGCCAACTGCGCAACAACGACCAAAACCCTTCCATGGTATTCACATGGACTTCACAAAAGCCGTCGCCATCTTCATCTCTGGCATATTCGCCCCAGGGTCATTCAGTTTTCCAGTTCAATACCGATAAGGTGCAAGGCCGCCCGAGGCTGGGCCGCAAAACGGCGGCAAGCTGCCGCAATATTTGTGTGCCCTGCCCAGCGTATCAACCCAATGACTGTGTTGCGCAGCGCCGCCATCACCTGCGGGATACTGCCACACCGTACTTGGGAGCGATCTTCATCGAAGGTCACATCCCGGACCCAATGCGATTGGTTCTCGATCTGCCACTGGCCGCGGACTAGGGCCAGCAACCGGGCCGCGTCAGCCCGCTCGGGCCCCAAGCTCGTGACGCCGGCCACCACTTCCTCGCGGACCTCCCCTGTCTTTTTGATGATGACCTGGCGCTCCAGCCGAAACACTTGCGCCAGCCCCGGCCAGTCACTGTAGCCCATCAACACGTCACTGGTGCGCAGCCTGCGCTGCTCGATGCGGCCATGCCCAAGGTCCAGAGTTTCTGCCGCCGTGCGCCGCTCTCCCGGCATAGGCGGCAGGGCAAACACGGTCTCAATGTCGTCCAATAACTGGGGCTGGTTCTCTTTGACCACCATCACATAATCGCCCCGCGCGTCCACAATCTGCTGGGCAATCTGGCGCTGGGTCAGCAAGGCGTCCATTGTGACAATCCGGCCCTCAAGGACGAGGTGGCGCAGCAGGTCCAGGACCACTGGAATTTCATTGGTCTTGTCATTGACGGCTTGTTGGGCGAGCGTCACGCCTACGCGGTGCGCCAGCGCTGAGAGGAGATGGGCTCCGGGGGCACCCTGCTTCTTGCTGCCTCGCAGGGTCTTGCCATCGATAGCGATAGCGTCTTCGCCCTCCTCGATGCCAGGCGCCTCCCTCAGGACTGCCTCAGCCCAGGCCCCGAGCTTGACTTCTAAGACCTCGCGATCCACACGGCGTAAGACGGTATGGAGAGTGGCAGCGCAGGGTGAGCGATGCGTAAAACCTAACGCTTGCACCAGGGGTTCTCCATAGTGGCGCCCCCATTCGGCGATCGCCGTATAACTCCGGTAGCCACAGAGCATGGCACTACAGGTCAGCGCAAGAATCGCCGCCAACGGGTGGCGCTTGCCGTGGTTACTCCGCAAATCTGGTATCTCGGCTAAGACCTCGATCAACGGCCGTGACTGTGGTATCATCGCCGCAGCTCCATCCAAGCGTTTTGGCTCGTGCGAGGGTGTGCCTTGCCAGGGGATCCCCCACGTGGGTCAAAACGCTTTATGGCTCCGCTGACGCTTCCTGTCAACCACTTATCGAAAACTGAATGACCCTGCCTGGGGCTGGACTCGCGCCGCAGGATGGAGTAGAGTAGGAAACCGTCAGGGGTAGAGCAGCTTGGGGAAAGCAGATTTCAAACAGGACGACAAACGCTCAGAGTCATCCCTTGTCACGATCCGGTGCGGCTTATACTCTCCCTTCTAGTACGCATGAGGTGAACCCCGCGATGAGAAACGTCATGGGACTTGCCTGCACAGTTTTGATTCTCTTGTTTGTCAATCTTCCCTTGGCCCCTTTGAATTTCGGTATCGCCTTTGCCTCAAACGGTCCACAGCTCATAGGTTTTTCCGCCGAATCGGCTGGTCTAGCAGGGGCCGGCCACGTGGCAGTCGTAGACACATCGGCCATCAATACGAACCCCGCTGCCTTGTCACTCATCGACGGAGCGCGGTTCGATTTCACCGCTGGGCCTCAGCAAGCTTTTCTTCACCACAGTGATGGTTTTGGCAATGACGTAGATGGCCAGAATAATGTGTTTGTCATAGGCAATCTCGGATTTGCCACCCGTATTGCCGCAGTGCCTGGCCTCACTGTCGGCGCTGGAATTTTCACGCAGGGAGGGTTTGGCACAGATAACCGGCAGCTGCGGACAGCGTTTGGGACCCGTGATGACACTTCCTCATTTTTTCGGTACTTCAAGTTTGCGGTAGCCCTGAGCTATGCAGTCACCGATAAGCTGTCCATTGGGATTGCCCCCAATATTGGCTATTCCGATGTCTCGTTACGACTATTTCCTGCAACGTCAACGCCTGAATTCGCGGGTCTCGACATACGAGATCGGTGTGCCCGGAACGGCGGCTTGGGTGGCCTGGGCGACGGCTGTCCTTCCGATGTGGTCTTCGGGGTCAAGGCCGGCGCGATGTACAGGCTCCTTCCCTGGCTCACGGTCGGAGCAGCCTACACCTCGCCGGTGAGTTTCAATCACACCAATGGTGAAGCCACCGTGAACTTTTCGGCGTTCGGCCTTGGCGGTGTGAACTATGATGTGCGAGTGGCAGGCGTCAAGTGGCCCCAACAGGTAGACATTTCGATGGCGACGAAGCCCATAGACAGACTTCTCCTTGTACTAACGACGAGTTGGCTCAACTGGGCAACGATCCATACCGTTAAAATCACCGCCTCAAATCCCAGCAATCCTCTGGCGCCTTCTATGGTGCATTTGGACATTCCATTCAACTGGAAGGATCAGGTGGTCGTGGCGGTTGGCATCGCGTATGCGGTGATCCAAGAGCGCTCGTTTAAAGGCGACAACCGACTCGTGCTGCGCGCCGGATACAACTACAGCAATAACCAGATCCCCAAGGCCACGCTCAGCCTGTTGGCGCCGCTGATCCTCAAACATAGGTTCTCAGGCGGGGTTGGGTATCGGATTACACAGCGATGGTCGTTGGATGTGGCCGCGATCTATGCGTTCAAGAACTCTGTAACGTACACCAACCCGTCGCTTCCCTTTGGTCCCAATGCGACCGAATCAGTGAGCGGGTATTCCGTCTCCAGTACTCTGAGCTACCGCTTCTAACTCTGCGGCTAGAAAGAGCAAGCCAGCGTGAGTTCTTGCTCAGGGCTATACAGGTCTCGGTTTGACGCCGATGTAGAGAATGGTAAAGATTGCGTCTCTAGTTTAGTTTAGGCTTCTACACGGAATCTATCGAAGACCGCCGCAATCAAAATGTGCACTGCAGTATGGCTGTGCACGCCATGAGAATATGCGATAGGATAGGCAGCCTATGCGAGGCAAAGCATTAGTGTACGGCAGTTCCCTGGAACCCATAGAAGAGGCAAAGGTGACAGCATCCACGAACAATCAGGAGGCGCGACGGCTGTATTTGCGTCTTGTCTGGATCTACGTGCAAAGTTCAATCGCCTCTGTTGCCATCACTGCTGCTTTAGGCTATTTGGGACTTGAATTCACGGCACGACAATGGCTGTTTTTATTGATTACAATACCCATAGCCGTGCCCCTGTATGTTATCCTGGATATTTACGCGATCAGCGTGCAATACCGGCCGCTTAGGCAGGCCTTGGCTGAACTTGATGCGGGCGCGCAGCCCAGTCATAACACCCTGGCCTTGGCCATTGTGTGCGCTTTAAACTTGCCTTATCTTTCTTTCATTCGCGTATGGTTTGTGCATGGTCCGGCCGCCACCGCATTATTGGCTCTGTCGCTGGGACTGTACAATGTTTTCTATGACGGCCAATTTGCTCTTTGGCAAATCATCACCTTCTGCGCCACCGTATTTTGTTTTGCCTCTCCTACGCATGCCATCATCGAATACTTCGTGATCGCGCGACAGACCGCGCCGGTCATCGACCGTTTAGAAAAATTGTGTGGCCGTTTGACGCCGGACGCGCAAAAGAAACTCGTCCCAGTTGGACTGCAAAAAAAACTGCTCTTTCTTTCGGTGTTAGTCATCGCGCTGCCGCTCATCTTTTTCGGCGCTTCGGTGGTTTTTAAAGCAGATTTGGTGGTCGCCAATCTGATTCGCGGCTCCGGCGTGCACTATGCTTTTTGGACCCACATGCAGCCGCTGATCACTTGGGTCATTGGGGTTTCGGTCGTCTGCATGGGCAGCGCGATTAGTCTGTCGATTTTGACGGCAGGTGAAATTTCACGCTCCGCGGCCAAGCTCATCGAGTCCATGAACCAAGTCGAATTGGGCAATTTAGATGTCTCCCTGCCAGTGACCGGCACAGACGAATACGCCGATATCTTTCGCGGCTTCAATCACATGACCGAGAGTCTGCGCGAGGAAGTCAAGATTCTTGAAATCTCGCATAATCTCGCCGGTGAATTAAATCTCGACAAATTGTTGCGCAGCATGATGCATGCCACGACCGAATTGCTAGACGCCGATCGCAGCACGTTGTTTTTGTATGATCCCAAGACCGACCAGCTTTGGTCGCGGGTGGCGGAAGGGTTGGACACCAAAGAAATTCGCGTGCCCGCGAACGCCGGCGTGGCCGGCGTCGTCTTCAGCACCGGTGAAACCGCCAACATCCAAGACCCCTACAACAATCCGCACTTTAACCCGCAAATCGACAAGCAAACCGGCTACCACACCCGCAGCATTCTTTGTATACCGATCATTAATAAAGCGGGTGAACGCATCGGCGTGACGCAAGTCTTGAACAAATCTGAAGGCGCCTTCACCGCGAAAGATGAAGCGCGCCTACGCGCGTTTACCGCACAAATCACGGTGGCTTTGGAAAACGCGAAACTCTTTGAGGACGTCATCCAGGAAAAGAATTACAACGAAGCCATCTTGCAAAGCACCAGCAACGGCATCATTACCCTGGACGATTGTCATGTCATCCTCACCGCTAATCATGTCGCCTTAAGCATCCTGGAGCGCGCCGAAGACGCGGTCGTCGGAGGAGGCGCCGAGGCCTTGTTCCAGGGGCCCAATCATTGGATTAATCAGCGTCTTGCCAAGGTTGCCGAAACGGGAGAAACGGACATCTCTGTCGCAGCCGAGCTGCATATTCACACGGGCAAAACGGCGTCGGTCAATTTGTCGGTGATGCCGCTTTTGGATGTCAATCAGGCGCGCATCGGCTCCATGATCACCATTGAAGACATCACCACCGAAAAGCGCATTAAAGCGACGATGGCGCGTTATATGAGCCAAGAAGTCGCCGACCAGTTATTAGATACCGGCGACACGCTGTTGCGCGGCAAATCGCAGCTCGTAACGGTTCTATTTTCAGACATCCGCAATTTCACAACGATTTCGGAATCGTTGGGCGCTATCGAAACGGTGACCATGTTGAATGCATACTTTGAAGCGATGGTGGATGTCGTCCTCAAATATAAAGGCATTTTGGATAAATACATCGGCGACGCGATTATGGCCTTGTTTGGCGCGCCATTTCAGGGTGTGCAGGACGCTGACCGCGCTGTGCACGTTGCGAACGAAATGATCGTGGCCTTGCGCACGCTGAATGTGAGTCGCCACGCCACCGGCCAAGTTTTGATCAACATTGGCGTGGGCATCAGCACGGGCGAAGTGGTGGTGGGCAGCATCGGCTCGACCAAGCGTATGGAATACACCGCCATTGGCGATACCGTGAATCTGGCGTCTCGGTTGGAAAGCGCGACCAAATACTACCACGTCCCCGTATTGCTGAGCGAATTCACGGTGCGGGACTTAAGCGAAAAGGGTAAACTGCGGGAAATCGACCGCATTCGCGTCCAAGGCAAGATGGAGCCTGTCACGATTTTTGAATCGCTCGAACATCATACCGCCGAAACCTTTCCCGCCTGCGACAAGGTAGTGGACGCCTATCGTTTTGGACTGGACGCCTATCGCCGTCGGTCATGGCGGGAGGCCATCGAAAAATTCGAGCAGGCGCTAGCGCTCAATCCCAAGGACCATCCCTCACACATGTACATCGAACGTGCACGACACTATCTTGAAGTGCCGCCGGATGAAACCTGGAACGGCCTATGGGTGATGGAGAGCAAGTAGAGCACTATTGATCAATAGAGTATATTATGGTTTAAGCTGTGATTTGCAAAGGAAACCCTATCTAACCAGTGGCGTTAGTCTCTTACATACCAGATAGTTACTATAGTAACCAATGGTGCTAGTTTTTTTAGAGATTAACCAAAGAGCATAGAACGGTAAAAACTACTAGTGCTTTGTCAAACCTTGATTTTAGGGTAGCCATACACCAAACCTTTTGTTTTCCTTGATGAAATTACCATAGCAACCCTAATTCGATATACATCCCCTGGAGGGAAAGGTTGCGGACCATCCCCAGCCATGCCAGCGCGTCTGCTGCGCAAGCTTGCATCAGTCCCCCCCTGCGTGTGCCTCAGCCCCCTCCCGGCGCAGGCGCCCATCCCCCGACCCGTCCTGCCTGAGTCCTGCGGTGCGGGCAAGTCGCGGGCGGCGGAAGCAGCGGGCGGTGGAAAAGGCCGTTTGATTTTCCTATGCCTGGCTATACGGGTCAAAGATGCAGAGCTGCCTGCTACGGTTACCAAAATCGCGACTCAAGCTTGAAGTAGTGCAGACATCAGCACCACAGAATGAGCCTGAGCGGTAGCAGCGAAGAGGGTCGTAGTGTCGGACCGCGGTGGCGCCGGAAGGGTGTATCTGTATACACCCTTCCGCACATGCGCCGACTGCTATACTTCCTCAGTACGCCCGCGCTTCGGCTGGCGTGCGTTCCTACACTGCTTGTGACAGTGGAGAGGGGGTATCCATGGGGTCCTATCATACGCGGCACCGACCTACACGGACAAGGATAACGAGCTGGAACCACGTGAACGGTTACTAGGCAGGGAGGTATGCTGGCGAGTTACTTGCTTTCCATCACCCATACCCCATTCCAATCTTCTTCTGGTGGAGTACATAAATAATACTGGCAGCGTTGCAGATAAAGTTGCGAAACCCTATCAAACGCATTGAGGCGGAGCGCTTCCTTGAAATACCTGATGCTTTCCTTCCAGACGCGCTTACGATACGCCATCAGGCCAGCGTGGTAGAGTTCGAGAACTTCGTGTAGATGTGGGAATGACATTTCGTCATGAAAATCTAAAATTTCATAGATACCTACAGGTGTACTCTTGCCTTTCACACGGATAACATCGATTTCTCGAAATATATAGTTATCTTTTAATTGCTTGAAGGTGAATTCGCTAATAAGTATATTCGTTTTGTAGAGTTTGTTGGCGCTTTCGAGGCGTGAAGCTAAATTGACCCCATCACCAATGACGGTATAATCCATTCTCTGCAAAGAGCCAATATTGCCAGAAACAACTTCGTCTGTGCTTATACCTACGCCAATATCAATAACACTATTTGACTGTTGTATGCGCTGCTTATTGAATTCTACCAAGACACGCATCATGTCCACACCCGTCTTGACCGCGTGATCAGCGTCTTCCCCACTGCTGAAAGGCGCCCCAAAAACCGCCATGATACCGTCACCGATAAATTTATCGAGAACGCCATTGTATTTGAAGACAACGTCAACCATACGGGTGAAATACTCATTCAGCAGCAAGACGATTTCGCGGGCTCCCACGCGCTCTGAAAGAGACGTAAAATCGCGGATGTCTGAAAAGAGAATGGAAGCCGTCTGGAGCTGCCCACCTAAGGTATCCTCACCTGACTCCAGCAGTTTTTCAACTACCTCTTTCGTCATATAACGTGCCATCGTACTTTTGATGCGCTTTTCCATTGTGATATTTTCCAAAACCAACATCGAGCCCATCAGCTCTTGCTTGACATTGAGCAGCGGTACAACGGTTAAATTAACCGCGGCATTGTTGCTATGTGCGAGAAAAATTTCCGTATCCATGGTGACATTGGGAGAGCCCGTGTCGACAACACTTTGCAACTTATTGAGGATCCACGCATTGGCTCCTACAAAAAATGCCGCAGCCGCACAGCCAATGATCTCCTGTGACGTGGTGTTCAATATCTCCAAAGCCGCGTCATTACACGTTACGATGTTGTGGGCAGCATCCAGGGTGATGACACCATTACTGAGGCTATGCAGAATACTCTCGTTGTAATTTTTGATGTTCAACACTTCCTCAAAAAGTTGAGCCTTCTCGAGGGCAATCGAGGCATGCGCCGCAAAGGCCTGGAGGCGTTTTTCATCAGCCAGTGTAAAAGGCCCGTGGTGTTTGTTGAGGACCTCGATGACACCGATAGCCTGGCCCTCTTTGTTGAGCAAGGGCATACACAGTATAGAGCGCGTATGGTATCCCGTGATTTGATCTATCGCCCGGTTGAAACGCCTATCAGCATAGGCATCAGGGATATTGATCGTTTCCCGGGTGGTAAACACGGTGCCGGCAATCCCTAAGTGGCTGGGGAAACGAATTTCCCGCTCATCCTCTCCCTGCGCGACCTGGGACCAGAGTTCGTGGGTTTTCTCATCAGCCAGGAACAGGGTACTGCGATCCGCCTGTAAAATGGTCGTGGTGGCTTCCATGATCCGCCGCAGTAAGGGTAGCAGTTGGAGTTCGGTGGACATCGCCGTGGTGACTTCAAAGTGCGACGCGATGTTCTCGCGCGCCTGATTCAAGAGCGTAGCAAGTCGGCCCATTTCATCCCTGGCTTTGACGCGGATCACTGAGGTGTAGTCCCCTGTGCCGAACCTCTCCGCCTGTGTGGCGAGTTCGCGGATCGGTGTCGACAGAGCTTTTGCCGAAAGCACGACGCCAATGACGATGCAGATCAAGACCAGGGCGTAGACGACCCCACTGACTTTCAGCAATGGTTGTGTGGTTTGGAGAAGATTGTGCTGGCTAATGAGAGAGACGATGAGCAACTCGTTCTCTCCGAAGGACGTCACGTTGCTGAGCGCCAACCACGCCTCGCCGTTGAGAGAAATGACACCAGACGCCTCCTCATTGGATTGGAGCTCAAGCGCGTTGAGGGGTATGCTCCCCGCTGCGGACACTGCGGCAAGGACCTTGCGGGTTTCTCGATCTACTATCGCCACAATACCCGAATCAAAGCTACGCTTCTTCAGTTCAATCACCTCACTGAGGAGCACTTCGTGGAGTGCGCTGTTATTCAAGAGCCCTACGATCATACCTATCACATCTCTGTGTGCATCAAGGATAGGAAAAGACAAGAGAATTGTGCTGATGTTATGCGAGCCGAGGTGCAGGTCTTGCCATTTGGTGATGGCGACATCTTTGTGGTCCAACTCTTGGTATGTTGGAAAAATCATGCCGACCACATCCTGAAATTTATTCGGTTCTCCCTCTTTGCTCCGGGCATTGGTGCTCAGAATCCTGCCCTCTTTATCCAGCACAAAGACGGGGTGGATGAAAGGTGTCTCATATGAGGCCGTCTCGACGTAGGCCGACATTGAGACGGGCTGCTGCACGACTTCGGCCCACTCCTTGCGTTCCCTCCAACTGAACACCTGGTCTATGGACTTAAAAAAAAGATCGTTCAGCCGGTTGGTGGTCTGGCTATTCAAGTAGGCGAGATCAATCGTATTCATGTTGACCCAGACATTGTTGAAGTAGCGGTAGCTATACATGGAGATGAAGACGAGAGGAGCAATAGCAATGAGACCCAAGGTGACGAGTAACCGTTGTCTGATACTGGTAAACATGGTTTATGGTCCTCACACACTTGTTTGGTGCTACGGAGCCTGAGATAGCACGCGCCCCAGAGTCTCCTATCGGCAAAATCCGTGCTGAGCAAAGGCCGGAGTCATTGACGCTTGAGCGTTAAAATGCCTTGCAATTTTCCAGCCTTCTTCAGGACAACTTCTTGCTCTTCGCCCGGATGAATAACTATCTCGAGCGGATCGTACTCAGGAAGCCAGACGGCTAGCTTGGTCCATTGTGCCGGTAGCGCCTCAAAGTTGAAGCTCACAGCCGGGGTGCCATTGAATTCGATCTCCTTGTAATACTTGGACGCTAAGGACGCAATATAGAGTCGCATACCAGGATGGATCTTACATCCAATTCTGAGAACCTCGCCTGCTTGCCATGTAATAGGATATGTCTTTATGATGTTAGAGCCAGGCGGCATCAGCCCCAGATCAAACTGTACACGCAGACGTGTGTCGTTGGCATAAATATTGTGACCGATGCTTGCCGAGTTTTTGAAGGTCAGCATCTCTCCTGGTGAACCAGCGATGATTGGGCTCAGGCTCTTCTCACCGTGCTGTGTCCAATGCAAAAATTCTTTCCCCTGTTGATCAATGGTCAATGCTTGCGTCAGGCTTTGATCTTCAGAGATGTAGACAAGGCCGACCTCGGGTGGCAAGGCGAGGAAATGGAATTCCCCTGACAGTGTCACAGCCTTCTCTTGAGGGCTCTCCTTGGCGGTAGCGTGCATACTCGGTGGCAGCACTGTGATCGGATCCGTTAACGACCCCATAAACGCTAGCAGTTCGTCAATCTCCTCAGCGGTAAGATGTAAGGGTTTTATCTGTATATCGATGCCTTCCTGGCGCTGGCCACCCTGGTTGTAGAACTGGACGACCTCCCGCAGCGTGTTGAGGGCACCGTCGTGCATATACGGTCCAGTCAAGGCGACATTCCGCAGTCCCGGGGTCTTAAAAGCATACCGGAAGTGTACGCCTTGTTCGAACTTCCCGCGCCCGAGGTCGTCAGTCTGCAGGCCGATGTTGTGGAAGCTCTCGTCCGTGAAGTTGGCGCCATCGTGGCAGGCAATGCAGTTGGCCTTGCCCACAAAGAGCATGAGGCCCCGCAGGGCCTTGTCGTTCAGCGCTGCGTCGTCACCCCGGAGATAGCGGTCAAAGGCGGTGTTTTGCGTGATAAATGAGCGTTCGTAAGCTCCTATGGCTTTCCCAACATTTTCAGCGGTCAGCCCATTGGGATAGAGCTGCTTGAAAGCCACGGCGTAGGAGGATATCCCCTGGAGCCGTTCGACCATCGTCGCCAGCGGCAGGTTCATCTCATCCGGACTCTGGATAGCGTCGAGAGCCATGGTATCGAGGTTATCCTGCCGTCCATCCCAGAACAAGACTCTATTCCATGCCAAGTTGTAAAGGTGAGGCGCATTGCGCGCTGTTGTGTTCCCCCGGTCACCTATACTCTTGGGACGCCCGTCGCTGAAACCCTGCGTTGGATTGTGACAGGTGGCACAGGACAGCTGTTGATTGCTCGACAATTTCTGTTCGAAAAAGAGAGCTTTGCCGAGTTCGACCTCTGCCTTCGAGGGCGGGGCTCCAGCAGGATAGACGATCTCCTGCTGGTTAGGAAGGCCAAGCCTCTTCATAGCCACCAGGCGCTTCACCTCTAAGCGTGCTTGTTGCCGTGTCGTCTGCGTCACGGTGTCCCGCTGTTGGGAGGTCGTAGGCGTCTGACCCAGACCAGAGGGCGGAGTGACAAAAAGTAGGCCCAACATAAAGATGGGTCCCAATACTAATATAGGTACCATGCGTACCATAAGCTTTTCTCTCTCTACTGACGTTTGACCAAAATATATTTACGCTGCGGATTATCGCGGCCATGCCCCACGGCGAGGTCATCCGGAAGCTCCTCCGGCAGCTGCAACTGGCCGTAGACCCGCCCCCGCTCGCTCCGGCGCGTGTCCGCCAAGACGCCTTTGCCTGGTCCTCCGCCTGACCGCGCCTCGTGGGTCACTGCACCGTCCCCGGCAGTCGTCATCTGGTCCTGCGCCAGAGGGCGCGCCTCGCGCTGCCAGG
>Ga0207428_10003321_pt1 | contig 15648 bp, 13 predicted proteins | sample RhiMethybrSRZTD1_FD_187600 | JGI IMG/M metagenome (GOLD analysis project Ga0207428, IMG submission 187600) | Populus rhizosphere microbial communities from Tennessee, USA - Rhizosphere MetaG P. TD hybrid SRZTD1 (SPAdes) (version 3) | ecosystem: Host-associated > Plants > Roots > Rhizosphere >...
GGCGGCACCCGCGCGGCCAGGCGCTCGAGGTCCTCTCGGGCCTGAATGAGGGCATGAACGATGGGCATCAGCAGCGGGTCGAAGCCGGGCACAGGCCCGCGCTGCCACGCTTCGGTTTGGGGTACGGCCATTGGTCGCCCGTTATGCGGCCCGGAACGCGAATTCCGGACTCGATGTGGCGCCCGCATAACGGGCGCGCCGCGCGAAGCGCGGCCAGAAACACTGCGAACTAATCGAGGGCGCGGCCGGATACCACGGCTGCGCCCTTGATTAGTTATACGTCACGCGCGCCGGCGGGTCGTATTGTGCGAGCATCGCCGCAGTGCCCGTCGAGTACACCCCGCAGCTCGCGACCCTCGCGAAGACGCCACCGGATGGCGACCTGTGGCTGCACGAGATCAAGTACGACGGCTATCGCATCGGCTGCGCCATCGATCGGACGGGTGTCCGCTTGATCAGCCGCAACGGCAACGACTGGACCCACCAGTTCCCCGAGATCGCCGCCGCGGCGCGCAAGCTGCAGGTCGCCGACGCCCTCATCGACGGCGAAATCGCGATGCTGATGCCCGACGGTCGATCCAGCTTCGAAGCGCTGCAGCAGGCGATCGCCGGCACGACCTCGCGAGCGCCGCTGGTCTACATCGTGTTCGACCTCCTGCGCGTGAACGAAACGTCGACCATCGATCTGCCGCTGCAGGAACGGAAAGCGCAGCTGCAGTCGATCGTCGGTGGCGGCAAACGGGGGCGGATTCGCTTCGCCGAGCACGTCGTCGGTCACGGCGATCTGCTGCTGAAGCACGCCGCGCGTCTCGGACTCGAAGGGATCGTCTCGAAGCGGCGCGACCTGCCCTACCGGCCTGGGCGACACGACGGCTGGCGCAAGACCAAATGCCTTCGCACCGAGACGTTCGTCATCGGCGGCTTCCACGAGGTGAAGAGCCGCGCGCGTGACGGCATCGGTGCGCTGCTCGTCGGGCAGTACGACGGCAGGCGACTGGCGTTCTCGGGTCGCGTCGGAACAGGATTCTCACATGCGCTGGCGACCGACCTTCGTCAACGACTCGAGGCAATGACCCAGCGCGGCTGCCCGTTCGATCCCGATCCGGGGCCGGCGGAACGTCATGCGCACTGGGTCAAGCCGGCGCTGAAGTGCCAGGTCGCCTACGCCGAACGCACCGAGGAGGGCCGGCTGAGACATCCGAAGTTCGTGCGTTTATCGACCTAACGCCACTTGAAGAGTCGAAGTGCGATCGCAAAGCAGGCGACGCCCCACGACACCAGCATCAGCAGCTCGACACGAATCGCCCCCAGCGATTGTCCTTCGAGTACGACGGCGCGCATCGCGTCGACGAATGCGGTCAGCGGCAGCACCTTGATCACGGGCTGGACGAACGAGGGAAAGTTCGACGCCGAGAAGAACACGCCGCTCAACACCCACATCGGCAGGGTCGACAGATTCATCAAGCCGTTGATGCCCTCGATGGTCCGGACGCGGCTTCCGACCAGCAGCCCGAACGCACCGAACACGAGTGCGCCGACCAGAGAGACGATGGCGATGTCGGCGATGCTGCCGTTGATCGGCATGCCGAACGCGAGCACGCCGAAGACGAGCGGCACGGCCACTTCCGGCGCGAGCAACGCGAGCCGCGCCAGGATCTGCGCCAGCAGGTAGTCGCGCTTCCGCATCGGGCTCGCCGCGAGCCGCTTCAGCAGTCGACGCAGTCGCGCCTGCACGGTCATGAAGCCGATGCTCCACATCCCGTTGTTCATGATGCCGAGGCAGAGGATGCCTGGAATCAGCCAGTCGACGTACCTCGAGCCAGCGATCTGCACGGCGTCTTCGCGTGCCGACCACGGATCGGGGCGTCCGGCTGCGCGCTTGAGCACGTTGTCGACGACGAGACGCGCCGCGCGGCTCTCGTCGCGGCTCGGGTCGAAGCGATAGGTCGGCGGTGTGCCGGGCACGACGATGACGTGCACGCTGCCGTCGCGCAGCGCGCGCAGCTCTTCACCGGGCATCAGGTCGCGAACGGAGACGCCTGGATCGGCGGCCAGCGCTCGGCGCAGCTCCGAATCGCCCGGCGCCAGCCCGACCCGCACCGGCAGCGCACCGCGCGAGGGAAACGCCAGCGCCATCGCCACCGACATGATCATCGGGAAGAAGAACGTCCAGAACAGCGCTTCGGGCTCGCGGACGAACTCGCGCAGCCGGGCGAGCGTCAGCTCGAGCAGCGCCGGGCGCGCGCCTCGTCGCGGCAGCGACCGGGCGACCGGCATCGGATCACTCGTCACGGAGATGCCGTCCGGTGAGGGTCATGAAGACGTCCTCGAGCGTGCCTTCGTGCACGATCGTCTTGGGCGCGCCGAGTGACGTGATCAGCGCCTTCGGCGTATCGAGCGCGATCACTGTGCCGTGATCGACGACCGCGACCCGATCGCAGAGGACTTCCGCCTCGTCCATGTAGTGGGTCGTCAGCAGGATCGTGCCTCCGCCGGCGCGGAACCGCTGCAGGATCGCCCACAGCTGACGGCGCGACTGCGGATCGAGACCGGTGCTCGGCTCGTCGAGAAACAACATGTCGGGGTCGCCGACGAGCGCGCAGGCCACGGACAGGCGCTGTTTCTGTCCGCCCGACAGCTTGACCACCCAACTCGATCGTTTGCTTTCGAGCTCGACGAGCGCGAGCAACTCGTCCACCGTTCGTCCGCGGTCGTAGAACGAGCGAAACAGACGGATCGTCTCCTCGACGGTCAGCTTGTCGGTGAACTGCGTCTCCTGCAACTGAATGCCCAGACGCTGCCGCAGTTCCCGCTCATCGCGCTGCCAGCGCAAGCCGAGCACTTCGACGTCCCCCTCGTCCGGTGTCAGCAGCCCTTCGAGGATCTCGATCGTCGTGGTCTTGCCGGCGCCGTTCGGCCCCAGCAGACCAAAGCACTCGCCGCGATGGACGTCGAGCGAGAGGCCGTTGACGGCGACGACCGACCCATACGATTTCTTGAGACGCTGACAGCGAACAGCGAGATCTGACACGACAGTGTGTTTCGGTTGAAGACGTTGCGCGGGGTTGCTCACCGAAGGGAACGAGACTTCACGAATCATCGCAAAGATCGTCATCAATACCAAGCTCGCCCCGCTGAGTTTTCAGGTTAGACTCGAAAGACGTGGCCGACACAGTTCTCATCGCATCGCCCGATCATCTTGCGGCACTCAAGGGGCACAGCAGCTTTGCCGGCGCGCAGTCGTTCCTCGATGCCGACGCGCTGAAGGCGCTCGAGGTGATCACCCGCGACAAGCCGAAGTTGATCATCCTCGAACGCACATTCGCCGCGACGTCACGCGGTGCGGCGCTGATCAAGCGCATCAAGGCCGACCCGGCGCTGGTGCGGTGCGAGATCAAGATCGTCGCGCACGATGGCTCGCAAACCAGCGGCAAGAAGAAAGACGGCGGCGCCAGCGATCCGGTGGCCAGTGCGGCCGAGGCCGCAGCCCGCGCCGCGGCCGCACCGCCGGTTCCCGCCAAGGCGCCGCTCGACCAGCGCGGCACACGGCGCGCGCCACGATACCAGGTCGCCAAGGGAATCGAAGTGATCATCGACGGGAAACCGGCGACGCTGATCAACCTCTCGATCGTCGGCGCGCAGGTCGTCTCGGCAACGATCCTGCGCCCCAATCAGCGCGTGCGCATGATCCTGCCCGACACCGAACGCCCGCTCCGCTTCGCCGGCGGCGTCGCCTGGGCCGCGTTCGAGATGCCGAAGGCCGGCCCGCACTACCGCGCGGGAATCGAGTTCTTCGACGCCGAAGCGGAGAACCTCGACAGGTTCATCGCAACAAATAAGGCATAACGCGACTGTAGGAACTCAGGAACTCCCGGAACTGGCAGCAAGCCACCGTTCCACGATCGACCCTCCCTTGACGATCGTCTCCGTCCGATCGGACCCCGTCGAGATGATCGCGCAGTCGACGCCGGTGACTTCTTCGAGCCGCTTCACGTAGCGCTGTGCCTCGGGCGGGAGTTGGTCCACACGCGTGGCGCCTTTGGTTGGCGCCGACCAGCCGGGGAGCCGTTCGTACACCGGTTCGGCGCCGTTGAGCAGTCGCAAATCGGCCGGGAACTCGGCGAGCGTGCCGGTGCTCGTCTTGTAGCCGGTGCAAATCAACACTTCGGCCAGACCGTCGAGCACGTCGAGCTTCGTCAGCGCGACGGCGTCGAGCCCGTTGATGCGCGCGGAATAGCGGACGACGACGGCGTCGAACCACCCGCAGCGGCGCGGGCGCCCGGTCGAGGCGCCGTACTCCTGCCCGCTCTCGCGCAAACGGTCGGCGAGTGCGCCCGAGAGCTCGGTCGGCAGTGGCCCTTCGCCGACGCGCGTGGTGTAGGCCTTCGCGACGCCGAGCACGCCGCCGATCGCGCGTGGAGGCACGCCGAGGCCGGTGCAGACGCCGCCGACCGACGCGTTGGACGAGGTCACGAACGGATAGGTGCCGTGATCGATATCGAGCAGCGTCGCCTGCGCGCCCTCGAACATCACGCTCTTTCCAGCCCGCATCAACGTGTGCAGGCAGAGCGAGACGTCGGTGACCCAGGGCCGCATGCGTTCCCCGAACGCGACGACCTGATCGAACACCGGCTTCCAGTCGAGCGTCGAGTCCTTGATCATCTGGTTGCGCGCGTGGACGTTCTCGCGCACGTCGTCGGCCAGCGCCGTTCGATCGCCGAGCAGGTCGCACACGCGAATGCCGCGCCGCCCGATCTTGTCTTCGTAGGCCGGACCAATGCCGCGTGACGTCGTGCCGATCTTCCGTTCGCCGCGCCGCGCTTCCGACAGCACGTCGAGCTCGCGGTGATACGGCAGGATCACGTGGGCCTTCTCGCTCACGAACAACCGGCCGTCGACGCCGATGTCGGCGCGCGCCAGCTCGTCGACCTCGGCAAACAGCGCTTGCGGGTCGATGACAACGCCGTTGCCGATCAGACAGATCACACCCGGATGCAAGATTCCCGACGGAATGAGATGCAGCACGAACTTCTTGCCTTGCACGTAGACGGTGTGGCCAGCGTTGTGGCCACCCTGATAGCGCGCCACGGCCGAGAAGTGAGGCGTGAGCATGTCCACGATCTTGCCCTTGCCCTCGTCGCCCCACTGCGCGCCGAGTACAGCGATGTTCGTCTTCGACATTGGGTCATTATCGTACTGCACTGGTGTGAAGGACACGAAGCGCGTGCCACGGAGGGCACGGAGATCGTCGCCACGGAGATCACTGAGGCCACGAAGGGTGGCCGCTGAGAGCACGAAGCGTGGATCACACAAGAACCCCGACCCGGCTTATGATCACTGGATCTTGGTGCTCTCCGTGGCCGACCTTGGTGATCTTGGTGCTCTCCGTGGCCGACCTTGGTGATCTTGGTGCTCTCCGTGGCCGACCTTGGTGATCTTGGTGCTCTCCGTGGCTAATATCTCGTGATCTCCGTGGCCCATGATCGAGCTTGACGGCAACTCGCTGACCCTCGACGACCTCGTCGCGATTGCGTACGACCACGCGCCGGTGGCGCTCAGCGCAGCGGCGCGCGATCGCGTGCGCGCCGCGCGCGATGTGGTCGAGGAGTTCGCGCGTCACGACGCGCCCACGTACGGCATCAACACCGGCTTCGGCAGCTTCGCCGAGGTTCGCATCCCCGCCGAGTCGATCGGCGAGCTGCAGGTAAACCTGCTGCGCAGCCATGCCGCCGGTGTGGCCGAGCCGCTCCCCATTCCGGTCGTGCGCGCGACGATGGCGCTGCGCGCGAATGTGTTGGCCAAGGGCTTCTCGGGGATCAGGGTCGAGACGCTCGAGCTGTTGCTCACGCTGCTCAATCGAGGCGTGCACCCGATCGTGCCCTCGCGCGGATCGGTCGGCGCCAGCGGGGATCTGGCGCCGCTGGCGCATCTGGCGCTCGTGCTGATCGGCGAGGGTGACGTGTGGCGCGACGGCTCGCGCGAACCGGGCGGCGACGCGCTCGCGCGCGCTGGACTCACGCCGGCCACGCTCGCGCCGAAAGAGGGCCTGGCGTTGATCAACGGCACCCAGCCGTCCACGGCGCTGCTGGGGTTGGCGCTCGACGGGGCGCGGCGCCTGGCGCGGGCGGCCGACATCGCCGCCGCCCTCAGCATCGACGGCCTGCAGGGCTCGACCAAACCGTTCGATCGGCGCATCCACGACGCCCGCGGCATCGCCGGCCAGTCCACCTCCGCCGACAACATCCGGCGGCTGATGGCCGACAGTCCGATCAACGCCTCGCACGCCAACTGCGGCCGCGTGCAGGACGCCTACTCGATGCGGTGCGCCGCGCAGGTGCACGGCGCGGCGCGCGAGGGAATCGCGTTCGCGCTGCGCACGTTCCACGCCGAGGCCAACGCCGCGACCGACAACCCGATGGTCTTCACCGACGCGCGCGAGATCATCTCGGGCGGCAACTTTCACGGCGCGCCGATCGGGCTCGCCGCCGACGTGCTCTGCCTCGGACTGGCTCACCTGGCGACGATCAGCGAACGCCGCGCCGATCGCCTCGTCAACCCGTCGAGCAGCGGCTTGCCCGCCTTCCTGACGCGTCATGGCGGGCTGCAGTCGGGCCTGATGATGGCGCAGGTCACCGCGGCCGCGCTCGCGTCGGAGCTGAAGACGCTGGCGCACCCGGCGAGCGTCGACTCGATTCCGACCTCGGGCAACAAAGAAGATCACGTGAGCATGAGCATGGCCGCGGCGCTCAAGGCCGCACGCGCCGTCGAGATGGCGCGCGCCGTCGTCGCCGTCGAGTTGTTGTGCGCGGCGCAAGCGATCGATCTGCTCGCGCCGTTGACGACGTCGGCGCCGCTCGCGCGCGTGCATGAACGCATTCGCGCGCGCGTCGCGACGCTCGATCGCGATCGTCCACCGTCGCACGACATCGCGGCGATCGCCGCGATGATCGATGCGGGCGATCTCGATCGCGCATGTCCGTTGAAAGTCAACTAAATGTTTTTTCTGAAAGTCATTGACAGGCTCGCGCGCGATCCTTAAGGTCTGATCTTTCCGACAAACGCAAGTGACTCCACTTCGGCGACAGGTCGTGCGATGACGATCGGCACGCGCAGTATTCGGGCACCACGAGGCACGTCGATCTCGTGCAAGGGATGGCCACAAGAAGCCGCCCTCCGGATGCTGATGAACAATCTCGATCCCGATGTCGCTGAACGTCCTGACGATCTTGTCGTCTACGGTGGATCGGGAAAGGCCGCGCGCAACTGGCAGTCGTACGACACGATCGTGTCGGAATTGCGTCGCCTCGAGCACGACCAAACCCTCCTCGTTCAATCAGGGAAACCCGTAGGCGTGTTCCGCACCCACGCGAACGCGCCGCGCGTGCTGATCGCGAACGCGCTGCTCGTGCCCGCCTGGGCGACGTGGGAAACCTTTCGCGACCTCGAACACCGCGGTCTGACGATGTACGGTCAGATGACAGCGGGTAGTTGGATCTACATCGGCACGCAGGGCATTCTCCAGGGCACATACGAAACGTTCGCTGCCGCGGCCCGTCGGCATTTCGGCGGTACGCTGCAGGGGCGGACGCTGGTGTCGGCCGGGCTCGGCGGCATGGGTGGCGCCCAGCCGCTCGCAGCGACGATGAACGGCGCAGCGGCGCTCGTCGTGGAAGTGGATGGCACGCGCATCAAACGCCGGCTCGCGACGAGATACCTGGACGAAGCGACGTCGAATCTGGACGAGGCGCTGCGGCGTCTCGACGACTATCGGCGCGATGGCGTCGCGCGATCGATCGGGCTCGAGGGCAACGCCGCGGATGTGCTGCCCGAGCTCGTTCGCCGCGGCGTCACACCCGATGTGCTGACGGATCAGACCTCGGCCCACGACGCGCTCAACGGCTACGTGCCGTTCGGCATGTCCTTTGCTCAGGCGACAACGCTTCGTGAGCGCCAACCCGACGCCTACATCGAGCGATCAATGCAGTCGATGGCGCGTCACGTCGAGGCGATGCTCACGTTACAATCGCGCGGTGCGGTGACCTTCGACTACGGCAACAACATTCGCGCGCAAGCCGCGCGCGCGGGCGTGACCCGGGCGTTTGACATTCCGGGCTTCGTGCCTGAATATGTGCGACCGCTGTTCTGCGAAGGTCAGGGACCGTTCAGGTGGGCGGCGCTCTCCGGCGATCCCGACGACATTCGCGTCACTGACGACCTCGCGCTCGAGATGTTTGCAGACAACCCCGCACTCTGTCGTTGGATCGGAATGGCGCGCGAGCGCGTCGCGTTCCAAGGACTGCCCGCGCGCATCTGCTGGCTGGGCTATGGCGATCGCGCGCGATTCGGATTGAAGATCAACGAGCTTGTACGTTCGGGCGCCGTGCGCGCCCCTATTGTGATCGGGCGCGACCATCTCGACACCGGATCGGTGGCCTCGCCCAATCGGGAAACCGAAGGCATGGCCGACGGCAGCGATGCCATCGCCGACTGGCCGATCCTCAACGCGCTGCTGAACGCGTCAGCTGGCGCGACCTGGGTGTCGGTGCATCATGGCGGCGGCGTCGGCATCGGCTACTCGCTGCACGCCGGCATGGTGATCGTCGCCGACGGCACGCGAGACGCCGACGAGCGGCTCGAGCGCGTGCTCACGTGCGACCCCGGCATCGGCGTCGCCCGGCACGCCGACGCCGGCTACCGCGACGCGATCGCCACCGCGGCGACGCGCGGCATCAGAATTCCTATGCGGGACACGACGCACTGAGGTGCGCCTGAGACTGGTGGAGTGATAGACGGAGTGGTGGAATGACGGGTCCAGTGGCTGGGTTCGAACGTCGAGTACAAACCGCACTCGAGGCCTCTCCTTCACGCATCCCGGTCATCCTTGGGGGATGCGGTACCGGGCGGACATGGCTGCTCCAGCGATGTCGCGAACGCGTCGGCCGCGGCGCCGCGCAGTACATCGACATCGAGCGATGCGCCACGACGCCCGAACGGTTTCTCGCCGCCGTGTTGGCGGCGTCTCCGTTTCGCTGGCACGGCGCCGAGCAGACGCCGGCGACGGCGCGCGAGGCGTTCGATGCGCTGCTGGCCTTTTTCGACACCGCTCGTGCGCCTGGCGGCGAGCCGTGCACCTTCCTGCTCGACGAGTTCCTCGAGCTCCGCACGTTCGAGAGCTTTCCCGGTCTGCGCCGCGTGCTGCGCGAGCTGCTCGACGCGCTGGCCGAGAGCCCGAATCGCTTCGTGCTGACCACGCGCTACGTCACGCGCGCGCACCGGCTGCTGCGCGACGCGACCGCGCGGTTCGAGGTGATGCACCAGGCGGCGTTCACGCCGGCTGACGTCACCGACCTGCTCGCGCCGGCGTTCAACGGCTACGAGCAGATGCCGAGCGACGATCGCGACTACATGGGCCGCGCGGTCCAGGCGCTCACCGACGGACGCGCCGCCTACGTGAAGGCGATCGGCGAGGCGATGGCGCACATGGGCGGCGTCGCCGACCCGATCGCCGCGCTCACCGCATTGCTCTCGACCGACGGCGCGCTCTCGAGCTGGTGCCGGTTCTGCTACGAGCTCAGGCTGCACCGCGCCCGCGGGTACGGCGCGCTCAAGGCCATCCTCGACATCCTGGCCGAGGAAGAGGGGCTGACGCTCACCGAGATCTCGCATCGGCTGCATCGCACGCCGGGATCCACGAAGGACTATCTCTCGTGGCTCGAGGACGTCGATCTGGTCGTGTCGCGGCAGAAGCGCTACAGCTTCACCGATCCGATGCTGCGGCTGTGGGTGCGGCTGAATTGCCAGTCGACCTCGCCCTCCGACGAGGACGTCGCGCGTGAGGTCCGGCACTACGCCCTCGCGCGGGTGCCGTCGCGTGAAGCGGCGCCCGAGCTCGCCTTTGCGGCCGCGGGAGCCGTCGAGCCGAGCCCGGAAGAACGAAAGAGCTGGGGGATTATCGAGATCGATTAATTCAGAAATGCAGAATTCAGAATTCAGACACTGACCGGCGGCTCAGGTACTGTCTGCATTCTGAATTTTGCATTCTCATTACGCATTTCGCAGAAACGTCGCGACGCTATGGAAGAACTCTCGCAGTAGCGTCGTCGCGCTCTCCGGCAGCTTCGTCTCGTCCAGCGCGCGATCCATCAACATCACCCATCGATTGCGCGCCGCCTCGTCGATCGCGAACGGCAGGTGGCGCATCCGCAGCCGCGGATGGCCGCGCTGCTCGATGTAGCGCGGCGGGCCGCCGAAGCGTCCGACGAGGAAGTCGCGCAGGCGCTGCTCCGCGCCAGCGAGGTCGTGCGGCGGATACAGCGGGCCGAGAATCTCGTCGCCGGGCACCTGCGCGTAGAACGCGTGCACGAGGCGCGCGAAGCCGTCTTCACCGATGGCGTCGTAAAGCTGTTCGTCAGTCATCACCTGGGGCCGCCTCGAGGCGGCCCTATCCCAACTTCAACAACGCCTCGCGCGCCGCTTCCTGCTCGGCTTCCTTCTTCGCGCGTCCGGTGGCGCTGCCGAGCACTTCACCGTTCACCACCACTTCGACGGTGAACGTCTTCCGATGATCCGGTCCCGATTCGCCCGACACGCGATACTCGGGCAGCGGCCGGCCGAGCGCCTGCAAACGCTCCTGCAGCGCCGACTTGTGATCGCGCGCGTACGTCTGCGCGCTGCCTTCCTCGAGGGCGTCGCGCAGCTCGCGGCGGAGAAACCCTTCAGCCGCCTCGAGACCGCCATCCAGATAGATGGCGGCAATCAGCGCCTCGTAGGCGTCGGCGAGCAGCGCCTGCTTGAACCGGCCGCCGGTCTTCTCCTCGCCGCGCCCCAGAATCAGGTGGTCGCCAAGCCGCAGCTGCTCGGCGTGCCGCGCCAGCGACTGCGTCGAGACGACCGCCGCTTTGATCTTCGACTTCTGCCCTTCGTCGTAGGCCGGATAGAGATGAAACAGCGCATCGGCCACCACCAGGCCGAGCACGGCATCGCCGAGGAATTCGAGCGACTCGTTGTCGGCGACGCCGCCCGACGCATCCTCGGCGGCGCGCGACTTGTGCGTGAGTGCGTGCTCGAGCAGGCCGCGGTCGCGGAACCGGTAGGCGATGTGCGTCTGCAGATCGTCGAATTCGTCACGCAGCCGCACGACGCGCGCGCCGACGTCCTGACGATGACTCTCGATCACACGAAGGGCCTGATCGGCATCGGCCTCGGCGACGGCGACGCGAATCTCCCCGAGCGCGCTCACCGCCATCGGCCAGATGCCCTGCGGATTGCCCGACACACGGAAGCTGTCGATGCCGTGACTGTCGAGCAGCGCCATGACGACGCTGGCTTCGATGTCCGACGCGGTGGTGAAGACCACGACAGGGGTCATTCAGAATTTGTGATTAGTGATTCGTGAATGGTGATTGGTTGTTGATTGAGGATCGTTGATGGCTGATTGAGAGCCACGACCGAGTGACTTGGAGAGACGACAGGCAGGCGGTCGCGTCGTCGACGATCATCCTTCAACAATCCTCCAATAAATCACCAATCAATAATCATCAATCAACAACGAATCACTAATCAAAGATCACCATTCACAAATTGTCGATTTTCACCAGCACCATCGTCATATCGTCATGCTGGGCCGCAGAGCCCGCAAAGGCGCGCACCTCGGTGAGGATGCGTTCGCGCAGCTCGGTCGACGTCAGGTCGGCATGCTGCGACGCCAGGTCGGCGAGCCGTGAGTCGCCGAAACAGTCGCCCTCGACGTTCATCGCCTCGCTGATGCCATCGGTATACAGCAGAAACAGGTCGCCGCGCCCGATCGGCAGCGTCAGCTCCTCGAGCACGCGGCTGAACATGTCGCCGACGTCGAGCGTCAGGCCGAGCACCATCCCGTCCGGCTGCAGCGACTGCGGCGAGCGCGAGGCGGCGTACGGCCCTGGGACGAACACCATCGGACAGTGGCCGGCGCGTGCCACCGTCAGTGTGCGCTGCTCGATGTCGACTACGGCGTACGTCATCGTGATGAAGCTGCGCGAGTCGAGGTGCTTCGAGATGATGCGGTTCGCGTCGATCAGCAGCTGCCGCGGCGACTTGTGCAGCTGCGACAGCGAGAGCATCAGTCCTTTGAGCTCCGCCATGTACAGCGCCGCGGAGGTGCCCTTCCCCGCGACGTCCGCGATCAGGATCCCCATTCGCGACTCGTCGAGCGGCAGGAAGTCATAGTAGTCCCCGCCCACTTCGCGTGCCGGTTCGCAATGGCCGCTCAGCGAGACGCCGCGCATCGAGAACGAGCCGGACGGCAGCAGCGACATCTGGATGCTCCGCGCGATGCGCAGCTCTTCTTCCAGACGCTCCTTCTCCGCCTTCTGCTCGAGCAGGTCTTCGATGCTCGCCGCCATCGAGTTGAACGAGGCCGCCAGCTCGCCGAGCTGATCGCGCGAACGGACGGTGATCTTGTGTGAGAAGTCACCGCGGCGAAGCCGTTCAGTGCCGGCGAACAGCGAGTGCACCGAGCCGGTGATCGACCGCGCGAGCGTCAGCCCCATCAGGAACGCCACGCTCTGGATGATCAGGAACATCACGCCGATGACCGCCAGCAGGATCAGCAGCAACTGGCCGAACGAGAAGCTGCGGATGCGCTCGGACGACGGACCCAGGAGATAGCGGTACACGGCCGACGGCCCCATCCGGAATCCGATGACGATCGTGCTCATGGCCCCGTTTTCCCAGCGCCGGTAGTCGTTGAACGCGAACCATCGCAAGGGTTCGGCGACGACGTTCGCGGTGATGTTCAGCGGGCCGACGATCAGCCCGCGAGCAGGCTCGACACGCCGCTCGCCGCCAAGCGCCACGTCATCGTCGAACAGCTCCAGCGTCGAGAACTCACCGATCGTGATCCCGACCTCATCACGCAGTTGACGCGCGAGCGCTTGGTCGAACGGCACATCGACCACCACCGCCGCACTCACCGCCTCCGGCCAGGCCACCGCACGCACGAAGGCGTGGCCGCCGTCGGCGGCTTCCTGCGTCATGATGCTCCCGTGTCCGCCGCACCCGACCCACATCGGAATCGACTCCGGAACTGGCACATGATTCCAGGGACCGGCGACGACGGTCGTCGAGACTGGCCGGGCGCTGTCGGGCGCACACCGCTTCGGCGCGGGAACGACCGCAAGCGACAGGAACGGATGCCGCGACGCGGCTGCGGCCTGGCGCCGGTTGAGCGCGACGCGCAGATCGCCGGGAGTCTGCGCGTGCGGCAGCTCCAGCGCGGCACTCTCGGCGAGGAAGCGCGTCTCGTCGACCAGTGCAGTCACGCGGCTGCGCAGCATGAACGAGCTCACGTTGAAGAACAGCAGCGCGCCGGCGACGAGAAAGAACGACACGATCAGCAGCGCCGGAACGACCCCGATGAAGATGTACGACAGGATCAGCTTGCGGCGGACGCGCCACAACAGCCGCCGCTTGGCGTCCACGTAGATGCGATAGCCGAGCACGAACGCCGCGGCCACCAGCGCCACGTCGCCGACGCTGTCGAACGCGTCGATGCGCGTCGAGCGGCCGAACGCCGCACCGAGGACGAACGCCAGCAGCTTGATCAGCGCGCCGATCGCGATCGCACGTCCGGCAAATGTCCCTGTGAGCCAGGACCGAAACGCGTGTGCCCGCGACGACGGCGATGGTGGCGGAAGTTGGAGCGGCTCAGACACGATGGGTTGACATGCGATAACCGGGAACCAGGAGTCAGGAATCAGGAATCAGTCCAGGGCCAGCCAGAAGCAATCTGACTCCTGATTCCTTCACCTCCGGGGGTTGGCGGTTAGTCTAGAGTACTCTTCCAACCGTGAAGTTACCCGACAACGCTCGGTTCAGCACCATCTGCGTCCATGCCGGTCAGGAGCCCGACCCCTCGACGGGCGCCATCATCACGCCGATCTATCAGACATCGACTTACGTGCAGGACGCGCTCGGCCAGCACAAGGGCTACGAATACGCGCGAACGCAGAATCCGACGCGGGCGGCGCTCGAGGCCAATCTGGCGGCGATCGAAGGCGGCAGGGCCGGGTTCGCATTCGCGTCGGGAATGGCGGCCGAGGGCGCCGTGATGACGCTGCTGCAGTCGGGCGACCACGTCGTCGTCACCGACAACACGTATGGCGGCACGTACCGGCTGTTCGAACGCGTGCTGCGGAAATATCAGCTCGACTTCAGCTACGTCGATACGTCGAACCTGGACGAGATCCGCGCCGCGATCCGGCCGTCGACGAAGATGCTGTTCCTCGAAACGCCGACCAACCCGGTGCTGCGCATCACCGACCTGGCCGCCGCCTGCGAGATCGCCCACTCGCGAAACGTGTTCGTGGTCGTCGACAACACCTTCGCCAGCCCGTGCGTCCAGCGGCCGATCGAATTCGGCGCCGACCTCGTTGTCCACAGCACGACCAAGTTCCTGAACGGCCACAGCGACAGCGTCGGCGGCATCGTCGTCGCCGTGCGCGACGATCACATCGAGTGGCTGCGATTCGTGCAGAACGCCGAAGGCGCGATTCTCGGGCCGATGGATGCCTGGCTGGTGTTGCGCGGCACCAAGACGCTGCCGCTGCGGATGGATCGCCACAACGCGAGCGCGCAGGCACTGGCCGAGTTTCTCGCGGCGCACCCGAAGGTGACGCGGGTACACTTCCCCGGCCTGCCCGCGCACCCTCATCATGCGCTTGCCCGTCGGCAGATGCGTGGGTTCGGCGGCCTCATCGCGTTCGAGCTCGGCTCGCTCGAGCGCGCGCGCACGCTGCTCAACAGCGTGCGCCTGATGGCGCTGGCCGAAAGCCTCGGCGGCGTCGAAACCCTCATCTCCCACCCCGCCACTATGACGCACGCGTCGGTTCCGCCCGATAGACGACTACAGATTGGCATTACCGACGACATGGTGCGCGTGTCGGTCGGCATCGAGGATATCGACGACTTGAAGGAAGACCTCATGCAGGCACTCGATCAGATCTGATGGACCTGATACAGACCTTCTTTTCCAACGTCTACAACGTTCCCGAGCTCATTCGCCTCGTCGGCTTCTACGGCATCGTCGCCGTGGTGTTCGCCGAGACCGGCCTGCTGATCGGGTTCTTCCTGCCGGGCGATTCGCTGCTGATCACCGCCGGCCTGTTCGCGGCGCGCGGCGATTTCGACTTCGCCACGCTGATCCTCTCGCTGATTCCGGCGGCGATCATCGGCAACGCGACCGGGTATTACATCGGTCACCGGACCGGCCAGGCGCTCTACCAGCGGCCCGACTCGCTGCTCTTCCGTCGAGAGCACCTGAAGATGACGCACGACTACTACCTGCAGCATGGCGGCAAGACGATCGTCATCGCGCAGTTCATCCCGATCCTGCGGACCTTCGCGCCGGTCGTCGCCGGCGTCGCCGAGATGGGCTACCGCCAGTTCGCAACCTATAACGTCGTCGGCGCGATTCTCTGGGTCGGGAGCATGACGACTGCAGGGTACCTGCTGGGCAACCTGGTACCGAACATCGAGCAGCGAATCCACTACGTCGTCGCCGTCGTGATCGCGATCTCGCTGATGCCGCCCGCGATCGCCTATATGAAGCGCCGGCGCTCGCAGCGAACGCCGTAGCGAGCGGGCTTCAGCGCGCGCGACGCGGGGTCT
>Ga0207428_10003325_pt1 | contig 15631 bp, 12 predicted proteins | sample RhiMethybrSRZTD1_FD_187600 | JGI IMG/M metagenome (GOLD analysis project Ga0207428, IMG submission 187600) | Populus rhizosphere microbial communities from Tennessee, USA - Rhizosphere MetaG P. TD hybrid SRZTD1 (SPAdes) (version 3) | ecosystem: Host-associated > Plants > Roots > Rhizosphere >...
TGCGGCGGTCTATGTCTTGCGTTTGCGCGTGAATGCAGATTGGTTGGAAGTCACCTTCCAACGACGCGTGATTAGCAGTCATCGTATCGATCCTACGCCTGGTATCAGCACTCTGCGAGGGCATTTAGTCGCAAGTCGGTCCCTTCAAATCACCGCTATCGAGCACCAGTAAATCGCGAGCACTGCTTGCGCTCAATCACCAACCCCTTAGCCTTTTTGACGAGTAAATCGATTGCGTTTCTTCGCAACGCGAACAGCTTCGCTTTAATCAGTTTGTCAGGAGTCGCGGTCAGGGTTTGTCAGCGACCGGGTTCGCCGTCCTCAGTTCGGGCACAGGTTGCGGGGCCGTTCGGACAATCACGCTGATGATGGTCAGTGCTGCAATTACCAACCCCGGTGAAGTCGCCAGTAACACCCCAGTGGTGCCGGCCCCGGCCGCCAGAATCTGCCCCGCGGCCAAGGGGCCGGCTACCGACCCCAGGCGACCGACGGCCACGGCGGCGCCGACGCCGGTGGCACGTACCGAGGTCGGGTACGACGGTGGGTTCAGTAAAGTGGCAACATCCGCCTAAGCGTAGGAGCGTGACTGTTGGTCGGAAAAAAGATGGATCCGGGTTTATTGAATTCGTCTGTTTATTGACGTTTTTTTAAATTATATAAAACAAATGGTTGCAGTCTAAAACTGCAGTTCATTGTAAGGATCGATTGATTTTTGACGCGCCAATTTCGTGCGACTTAGGTCTGATTTCCGCCCTCCGGGAACCAGGGCCATACGATGGGTGACCGGCGCTATCCTGGGTTACCTGCTATTAAACAGTAAATGTCCGAGTGCTAATCCTTCCGGGAGCGTGTCATGAGTCCATTTATTCGTATCGGCATTGCCGACGATCATCCGATGTTGCGTGAGGGCGTTGCCACGACATTGAGAAAACGAGCGGATCTTCAGGTCATAGAGCAGGGCGCCAATGCGCAAGATGCCAGGGATATTGCCCAGAGGGTGCGTCCGGACGTGATGCTGATGGACGTCAATATGCCGGGCGATGTTTTCGCCGCAGTGCGCTTTATTTCCACCCAGCTGTCGGATGTCAAGGTGCTGATGCTGACGGTTTCAGAATCCGAAGATGACGCCATTTTGGCACTGGAGGCCGGCGCGTGCGGGTACGTGTTGAAAGGTGTCAGCGGACCGGATCTGGTCCTGGCGATCAGGTCGGTTGCCAGGGGTGAAATGTATATTACCCCCGAGTTTGCCAGAAAATTGCTGAGTAACTTCAAGACACGCGAAGCGGAGGCTCACAAGATTGATCTGACCCACCGTGAGGAGCAGGTCATTCGTGAAGTTTCAAAAGGCCTGACCAACAGGGAAGTGGCGTCAAAGCTGTTGATCAGCGAAAAAACCGTCAAGCACCACATGACGTGCGTGATGCAGAAACTGCACGCCCGAAATCGTGTCGAAGCGGTCTCGGCCCTTCGGCATTATTGGGAGCGCGAAGCTGTCAGGCGACTTTACATCGGTGCAGGGGAAACACAAAGGATGCCCGCAGCGGCTTCTGACTACTAGAGTTTGAACTGTGCATTGACCGACGTACCCGAGGCACCAGAGTCGATGCTGAACAACCCGCCCAAAGATTCAACGCGATAACGCAAACCGGCGAGCCCCAAGCGGGTTCTGCCGGATTTCTCCACCAGCATGGCGTCCGCCGGCATGCCTGGGCCACTGTCCCTGACGCTGATGCTCAATACTTTATCAATGTATTGCGCCTGGATGACCTGACCCTCACCGTTGGCATGACGGTAAGCGTTGTTGAGGGCTTCTTGCACAAAACGGTACAAGCAGAGTTTGAGCGGCAGTGGCGCGGCGTTCGGTAGCGGGCCCAGGGTTAATGCGACTTTGGTGCCAGTACGTTGCTCGTGCCGTTGCGCCACCAGTCGCAACTCTTCCTCCAGGCCCATGTCGTTTATTTCCGGCAGTGCCAGACCTCGTGATAAATCGCGGACCTCCCGCAATGCGTCGGTGGCGGCGCCACGAATGGCTTCCAGCGACTCCTGATCGACCGCGGAGCAGTTTTCGACCAGGTCATCGAGCCGGATCAGAATCATGGTCAATAGCTGCGCTGGCCCATCGTGCAGGTCTGCACCAATGCGCCGCAAGGTGAGTTCATTGACCCGGGAAAACTCCTGGGTAGCCGTCGCCATCTTGCGCTGGAGTGCGGCCTTGCCGATGCGCAGGCGGATTTGCTCCTGCAGCCGCAAGCGCAGTGCCACTTGTTGTCGCTGGATAATCTTGTCACCGCGCCGCACGATGAAAAAAAGCAGGGTCAGCATGGCCAATGTCGCGGCGCCAACGACCAGCCATACCTGCTGTCGGACCCGCTTGATCTCGCGCTCCAGACTTTCGGCCCTTTCATAAAACTCGCCCACTGCGATGACCTTCCCGGAGCTGAAATCCCGCAGGGGCGCGTAGATTTCATAGAGCGGCACGTTGAGCGCGCGCTCGAACTTGTTCTCATCCTGGCTCAGATCCTCAAGGTCAGTGACCACGTTGCCCTTAAGCGCCTCGGTAATTTCGTCTGTTGGGAAGACGCGATTGGTGATGGCTTTATTCGTGCTGTAGACCACCGTGCCATCCGCTCGCCAGATCTTGATCGAGACAATGTGCTGGTTTAGCGAACGACTTTCCATGAGACGGTCCAGGGACTGGACACTTGCAGCCGAGAGGCTGTTTTCCTGCCCCATCTCCTGCACATAGGGCTCCAGAAACGCTTCCATGTAGTGGGCGCCTGCCTCTGCCGCACTTTGTACCGCGGCACTTTCTATTCGTGCGCTCACCAGCTCACCGACGAAGAACATGGTCAGCCCCAGGATCACCGTAGCGGCAATCACAAACTGGGCCGAGCGACTCAGCTTGCGCGTCAGGGCCGTTATCCGGGTGCGCCAAATTCCCTTGTGAGCCACATCGGAAACAGAGGGCGGTAAAACTAAAGTCTCAGTCTCGCCCGCGATAAAAGTCTCGTTTTTTGATTCGACTTTTGCATCTTTTTCCATTGGCCGGACTCCCTGAACATAGTGACAAGTTGGTTGGAAACCCCTGCCACTCAACGGATATCTGGAGATTGCCATGTATGAATTAAAGCGCTTCACCCTCAATCAAAAAGACATTTTGTTCCTTGACCAGCAGGTTTCCTTTCCGACCATTCATGTCGTCGGTTACAACAGCGTCGGTGATCCGCTCTACGGCTACAACGGCTCGGATGGTAGTGTCCACGTGCTCGGCGTGCTGGGAAGTTTCAACCCGCTGGACGCGCCTCTTGGTGAAGCCATTTGGTACAACGGCGCCCGCGACCCGATCGGCTTGCGCAACGTCTCGGGGCACTTCAACAACATGACCCTGGATGGGCAGGCCTGGGGCAGTTTCGGGCAAAACTTCATACGCCTGACCCACTCGGACTACACACACTACGTCCATCAGAACCTGAGCAATTCCGCGTTGACGGGGGCGGGTGTCCCGGTGGGTAGCACGCCTATCACTGACAATAGTTCACTGTATAGCGATCCGACAGTTTCACTGGTGGACTACACGCCACGGATGATCAGTCAGACGATCGCCAGTGGCGGAGTGACGTTTGCCACCGATGCCAACGGACACATACAGCATACTGCCACGGGCGTTGCGATCGTCACGGATCCGGGAATCCTGGGCACCATTGGCGAAGTCGATACCACTTCGCCGGACTCCGGCCAGTACTACATCCGAAATCAGAATACTGTAGCCGGCGACCCGTCGACCACTGGCTGGTTCACACTGTTCGGACAGTTTTTTGACCATGGGCTGGACTTCATCAACAAGCCCAATCAAAACGCTACGATAACTATTCCCCTTGCGCCAGACGACCCGCTGTACGGTTCGATCGGTCCGGATGGGCAGCCTGTGTATTCGATCAAGGTGCACCGTGCCACCGTCAGTGAAGTGGACGGGCAGGGACAGGCGCAATACGTCAACCTCGACTCGCCCTATATTGATCAGAACCAGACTTACGGCTCCAATGATGCGGTGACGCAATTACTGCGCCAGTGGGTGGCGGATCCCAATCATCCAGGGCAGTTCATTGCCGGCGCAGCGCTGTTCGATGGCACAACCTTGAGTGACGAAGCGGCCTGGACCCTCAATGGAGTCTTGACCCACCAGACTCTGCCAACCCTGAGCGAACTGCGCGCCCATGTGCTGGCTACCGGCCGTGACGATCTGACCTGGGATGACATCGCCAACTTTCGCGTGCGCGATGGCAACGGCCACGTGCTGGATGCCGCCCCCGGGACTCCCGGCGTGCAGGCGGTGTTTACCCGCGAGGCGATCCTGCTGGACATGAATCCGCATTTCGATGATTTGCATATCGATCAGGCGAAATTGATGTCTTTGGACGCGCATATCTCCAGCATCACTTTCGATCCGAACAATCCTTTCGGGATGGTCATCAATTACGACAATTCCGGCCCTAAGAACCTGTTCAGTTTTGTCAATTTTGCTGACTTTTCCATCAGTGCCGCACCTGGCAGTGCCGATTACGCGGTGGCCAACGAGCTGCTGCTGCAATCGGTGGGCGACCACTACATTGCCGGTGACGGCAGGGTGAACGAAAACTTTGGCCTGACCGCGATCCACCATGTCTTCCATGAAGACCACAACGTACAACTGATCAATCTGCAAAGCGAAGTGCTGGCACAGTCTGACGCTAACGTGCGGCACAACTGGCAGGTCCAGGTCAGCAATGGCAGTGGTGGTTTTTATACCGATGCCAACGGCAACTTCACCCTGGCTGATGGCGTTACGGTTTCCTGGGACCAGGACAAGCTGTTCTACGCCACCAAACTGACTGTGGAAATGGAATACCAGCACGTTGCAATTGATCAGTACGCCCGGCTGATCACTCCCGATTTGCCAGAGTTCGTGACGTATGACTCGGGCATCAACGCTAATATTTCGCTCGAATACGGCCAGGCGGCGTTCCGTTTCGGTCACTCTCAACTGCGCGAAACCATCGATGCCCTGGAGAAAAATGCCAGTGGTACCTATGACCTGACCGGCTCGATCACCCACTATGCGCTGGAGCAGGCGTTCCTCAATCCCGGCGGTTTTGCCGAGGTTGGGCCGACGGCCATTGCCTTGGGCATGACCCGGCAGATCAGCAATGAAATCGACGAATTCGTCACCCCGGCCCTGCAACAAGGCTTGCTCGGTCAGCCGTTGGACCTGGCGACCATCAACCTGGCCCGTGGGCGTGACCTGGGACTACCCACACTGAACCAGGCGCGTCAGCAGATACACGATGCGCTGATTGCCGAGCGGGCGTCACCGGCTGGCGCACAGCACCACACCAACCTGATCGTGGACGCCTTGACGCCCTATACAAGTTGGAGTGACTTCGCCAACAACATGATTCACCCGGAATCGCTGGTCAATTTCATCGCGGCGTATTCTTTTGATGGGGATAAGGCTCATGCCCAGGCGATTATTGATGCCGATGCCTCAGGCTTGACCGTCAATTACGCCGGCGGAAGCGTCACGGCTGAAGAGGCGGCGTATTTTCTTTCCGGCGCCGCAGATGCCAACGGCAATCATGTGGCCGGCTATGACGGATACAACGCGATAGACCTGTGGATCGGCGGCCTGGCGGAAAAACATGTCTACACCGGGCAATTGGGTACCACCTTCAACGCCATCTTCGAGGACCAGATGGAGCGGTTGATGGACGGTGACCGTTTCTACTACCTGTTCCGCCTGGATCTGGGCTTGCCAGCAATGACCAACCTCAACGAGCAGGTGGTGACCGAACAATTCAAGGACATCATCGAGCGCACCACCGATGCCCGTCACTTGGCCGGCGATGTGTTTGGTTATGCCGACAGCTACATCGAATTGAGCAACACCGACTCCGGTGCCAGTGACACCGCGTACAAAAGCGAGCACAAGTACGGCACGCTCATCGCGGCAAACCACGTGGGTGTTTACTCGACCGGTGGCGCAGGCGGAATTGGCGGTAACGGTTTGTTGGTCAGCCTGACCAATCCGGAAACGCATACCGCTCAAACCTATATCCGTGACTACCGCCCGGATCAGGGCGAGAACCCTGATGGCACCGCGGCAGTGGGGTACAACTCACACGAAGTGTTGTCTGGCACCGATTACAACGATTGGCTCGACGCCGGTGACGGTGACGATACGATCTACGGCGAAGGTGGCGACGACATTCTGGATGGCAAAGCGGGTGCCGACCATATCTATGGTGGTGATGGCAACGACGTTATCTACGGTGGTGATATCGAAGACTTCCTCGATGGCGGGGAAGGGGACGACACCATCTATGCCGGTACCAGCGCCGGTGCCATCGATGTGGTGATCGGCGCTGGCGGTAACGATCATCTTTATGGCGAGGCCGGAATTGATGAGTTGTACGGTGGTGCCGGCAATGACTACATCGATGCCGGTGGCGACACCGACCTGGTGCATGGCGGTGACGGTAACGATGAGATCTACGGCGGCGACGGTCCGGACATTCTGTTCGGTGAGGACGGTGATGACATCATTTCCGGTGGCTCCACCGGCGACCAGGAGTTCGGTGGTGTCGGTGACGACATTCTATTGCCGGGCCTGGGGGGGGCACCGGGTCAGGGTGACGGTGATGAGGCCTTGGGTGACGTGGGTTTCGATATTGCTTCCTTCAGCGATGTGAACATCGCCCTGGACGCAGCGGCAGACCTCAATAACCAAAACATCGTGGCTGCACCAGGCACTGCAGTGTTGTTCCAGCCGTTCAACGCCTTGTTGGCCGACATTGAAGGCCTGATCGGATCACGCTTCAGCGACAGCCGCCCGAACGCGGCGGCCCCGTCCAACCCTCTGGCGGGCCTGATCGGCAATGCCACGGAGAACTGGCTGATTGGAGGCAGTGGCGATGATGTCTCCCAAGGGAACGGCGGCAATGACGTAATCGTTGGTGATTCGATCAAGCTCGCCGATTTGAATCATTTGCTCGCCAGCCAGGGCTTCGCACAACATTTTATGGGCCTGCAAGCGACCCGGCCGGATTTCATACTGGGTGACAACCACGCAGCCTCCGGTACGGCTGACGGCGCAGCAGATGCGGCGCTGTACAACGGCAATTTTGCCGACTACAGCATCACCAGGCTCACCGATACCCTGCCGGGGGGGGAACTGATCACGGCATTCAAAGTGGTGGACCTGCGACTCGGCGCGGCTAACGTCGACGGCACCGATATCGTGACAGGTGTGGAAAAACTGCGTTTCGCCGACCGTACGATCAACCTGAGCCTCACTAACCAGCTGCCAACCGGTAATGTGGTGCTGTCTGGCTATGCCACTGCACCGACTACCCCAAGTCGCCCGGTGCCGACCCAATATCGGCTGACGGCCAACATTTCGGCTATCCAGGATGCCGACGGTTTGCCAGGGCCAAGCGGTTTCTCCTATCAGTGGCAAGCACTGGTGGGCGCGACCTGGTTGAGCATAGCCGGAGCGAATGCTTCGACCTTTGCGCCCACTTCGGAACAGTTCGGCCAGCAACTGCGGGTGGTTACAACTTATACGGACAACATGGGGACGGTGGAGCAACTGACGTCGGCCCCGTCGGAGGCGGTCGGGCGTTTCATTGAGGGCAGCAATTTCTTCAGTAACACACTCAATGGCACCAATTATCAGGACATCCTGATGGGCTATTCGGGCAACGATGTCCTCAATGGTGGCCTGGGTTCCGACTTGCTGGACGGTGGTAGCGGTAACGACACGATGCGAGGTAATGCTGGCAACGATATTTACATGGTCGATGCCAATGGCGATGTGGTCCAGGAGAATCTTGACGGGGGCACCGATACGGTGATGTCTTCTGTGAGCTACACCTTGGGCGCGAACGTCGAGAACCTGACTTTGGTGGGCTCCAGCAACATCAATGGCACTGGCAACGCTCTGGACAATGTCATCCATGGCAACAGCAGCAACAACCAGCTCAGTGGCCTGTCGGGCAATGACGCGATCTTCGGTGATGCCGGCAACGATACTTTCCTGGCATCGCTGAACGATGGCAACGACCACTATGATGGTGGCTCGGGAGTCGATACCTATGATTTGTCCTCCACTTCGGCGGCGGCGACGGTCGATCTCATCGCGGGTCTATCAAACAGTGCCCAGACCGGTAGTGATTTACTGACGGCCATCGAGAACGTCACAGGCAGTTCGGGTGACGATCACATTCAAGGCGATGCGGTCAGTAACCTGTTGCAAGGCCAGGGCGGCAATGACTGGATGGATGGTGGTAGTGGTAACGACACACTGGTAGGAGGACAAGGACTGGACAGTGTGTTCGGCGGTGTTGGCAATGACAGCATTCGAGCGTCAGTCAACGATGGCAATGATATCTACGACGGCGGTGCCGACAACGATACCTATGACCTGTCGGGGACATCGGCCAATGCAACAGTCGACCTGTCCACCGGCCTGGCCAGCAGCTCCCAGACTGGCAATGACACGTTGATTGGCATCGAGAATGTCGTCGGCGGCAACGGCAACAACAGCCTGACCGGTGACAACGGCAGCAATACGCTGACCGGGCAGAGTGGTATCGACACTCTGAGCGGCGGTAGCGGCGCCGATACGCTGACCGGTAATGGCAACCGCGATACGCTGATCGGCGGCGCTGGGTCAGACATATTCATGTTCAGTTCGATCAACGATTCGGGTACTTCGGCGACGAGCCGCGACGTGATCACCGACTTTGCACAGGGCACCGACCATATAGATCTGACCCAGATCGATGCTCGGACATCCGGTGCAGGTGCAATCGGCAATCAGGACTTCAACTTCCTGGGCGAGTGGAGCGGAGTTGGCAACGAGTTCAACAATCAAGCGCAATTGAAGTACCACTTCGTCAACGTCGGCGGAGTCGATCACACTTATGTGGAGGGCAATGTGAACAGCGGTAATGGCGCAGACTTCCAAATTGACCTGGTCGGTCATGTAGCCCTCACGGCGAGTGATTTCGTCGGCGTGGTGTAAAAGTCTCAAGCAAAAACGGCGCCCTGCTTTGAAGAGGGGCGCCGTTTGTATGATGGAGGTGCCAGCTTGGTTTTCTGGGCCAAACACATGTCAGATGTCCCACCGGTGCGATTAAATCCGATTCTCGTATCGGTAGGTATCTGGATTCACCTAACCGAACCCTATGGACATGAGCCATGATTTCTATGTTTCAGCTTCGCCATATCTTCGAATGTGGATTTCAACCGCTCTCTTGTACCTGCACTGTCAACCCGGATGGAACATTGATGATCAAAGTGTTCGATTCGATCTCTGGGCGGATTGATCTACTGGTCACTGCGGTCACGACTAGCGAACTAACATCCAGCAATGCTATTGCAAGTTTGATTGGTGCGCTTCGCTCTGAAATGGCAGCACACCATGCTACGGGCACTGTGGTGTTAACGATATAGTAAGGGCATATCGTCAATCGCACCGGATGTCCTATCCAGAATGGCTGCTTCGAGGGCGAATCAATTTCCATTGATCTTGAAAAGCATGAAAGGGAGCCGGTCTGAGTCAGGCATCGCGAATCCTTTGTGGAGAGCTCAGCGTAACCCTCGAAAATTGCGTTGCAACGGTACGTGCAACCTCCTTGAGGTTCGCGCTATCAGACCCCAAGCAGCTGCTTTGCCAAGGCTCGCTGTCATTGCTACAAGAAAAATTTTGATGAGGTTGAGTGCGCCTGGCGCCGGAAAATGGTTCCGCAACTCAACACCCGCCCTTTGAAAATCGCTGGACGCAGCTCGTTGAAAATCAGTAGCTTGCGGAATATAAGGTGCTCTAAATTATTGATCTACTTGGTTTTGTTGGTTGATTGAGAATTCGCTTACGCCGGTTCGATTCCGGCTGCGGGCACCACTCATCATTTTCAGGTGATATCAAAATCACCGGAAAGCTCACAAAAAGCAGCGCCTGGCGCGGGCTTGACCTCGATCATTGAGTTATCCATTAGTTTGATCTTGATCAACCTTTCCATTGCTTTGCTAGCTAGACTGAAAACCAATACGACGTAATAAGTCGAGGTTGTACTTCATGTACTGGTTCCGCCGTCACCGCCAAAGCTTATTGCACCTTACCCTCGTGGTATGGGTGTTAGCTGTGGCCGTGATGGCAATCCAGGGTTGTTTGGTGCAACCGGATCACAATATTGCCATGCCACACCATGCCGAGCAGCACGTGGTAGATGACCATGCTCACCACACCAGTGGTTGCCTGCAAAACTGTGAGGACACTGCTACGGCGATAAAACCTGTATTGCAGACTCCAGCATTAGACCCCATCCAGTGGGCCGCCCTTTTACTGTTAACTGCGGCAGTAATAATGGTGCTTGATCCCGAGGAAAAATCCTCCTTTGCCGCTCTTGTACTGAAACGCCCCGCACCGCCGGAAGGCCCAGTCCGCCTGACTTTCGTTCGTTTCAACGATTAACCCCTACCTCAGAGTGGCACCGCACTGGGTGCTCCGTTTTGCTGCGCCGTTTTTTCGCGCCTCAGTTATTCCTGCTTATCCCCTCACAACCTCAGGAGTTCATCATGCATAAGCCTTTCAAATTCGTTCTCGCTGCCGTTTTGGCTAGCGGTGCACTCATGGCCTTTGCCGAGGATGCGCATCACCCAGCCGACGCACCAGGCGACGCAACCGAGAGCACAGCCCCAACGTCGACGGCCGCGACTAAAGCCATGACCGAGCTAATGGAGAAAATGCAGGCTGCACATGACAAAGCGGCAGCGGCTAAAACTCCCGCTGAGCGCCAGGCCGCCATGCAAGAAGGCATGAAAGCAATGAAGGACAGCATGGCCATGATGCGCAAGGAGCAGAGCGCAATGGGCTGTATGAACATGTCTGGAGCTAAGGATGGCTCAGGCAAAGGGATGATGGACATGATGATGCAGATGATGGAGCAGCAGTCGTCCATGATGGAAATGCCAATGAAAAAGTAAACGTGCAGTAGAACTGCTGCAAATCACAAAGCACTGGCGCTGGCCGGGTTAACGCAGACCCCAGCCGTCTGATGTGTGTTGTTAAAGAATCCAGCATGGCAAAGTCACTGACTGAGCCGATGCTGATGACTCCTTGGCGGCAGGAGGTTGATATGGATCACGAACCACAAGCGGACAACAGTCAGAGCCGCGAGATGTTCTGGGCCATGGGCACTATTTACAGCGCCTTACAGCCAACTGAGCGCACAACACACGTGCAGAGCGCCTTAACCTGCCTGCAACTGGCAACCTGCCCACTTGTGCGCCTGTTTATGCCCCACGACCACGGCGATCATCAGCAAAGGCACGAACAGCAAACACACCAGGCAAGTGAGGAGCATCAACCATGAACCATACTGAATCAGCCTACGGTCTCTGGTCGCTGGTCATCATCAACTCATTAGTGTTTATCTTGTTCGCCTTCAGCTTCACCCGGCCCAAGACGAGCCGCGATTGGCGCTCCTTTGGCATGTTCTCGGCGTTCCTGGTGGCTCTGTTTACAGAGATGTACGGTTTCCCGCTGACTATCTACCTGTTGATGCCCTGGCTCACTCGTCACTTCCCCGGCATCGACTTCCTCTCGCACGACGCAGGGCATTTGCTCGAAACAATTATGGGCTGGAAGGTCAATCCGCACTGGGGCCCATTCCACATAATCAGCAATCTGCTGATCGCTGGCGGCTTCTGGTTATTAGCGGCCGCCTGGCGTGTGCTCTACAAGGCCCAAAGTACTGGGCAACTAGCGCTCGACGGGCCTTATGCGAGGATCCGTCACCCACAGTACGCCGGCTTCGTGCTGATCATGTTTGGCTTTTTGTTGCAGTGGCCGACATTGATCACCCTGGTGATGTTTCCAATCCTCCTGGTGGTCTACGCCAAGCTGGCGAAGCGAGAAGAACAGGAGATGCTTACGCACTTCGGCGATGCCTACCGCACTTACTGTCAACAGACTCCGGCATTCCTGCCCTGGTCAGCCCCCCACAGTCCCAACACCCCTACTGGCGCCCCTCCGGGCTCAGGAAAACAGCCATGAACGCTCCCTGGAAAACCGGCATTTCTCTGGCCCTGACCATGGCCATTTCCTACACCCTCTGTGCGCTGCTCTATGCGCTATGGCCGGCGCAGGGTATCGCCTTTCTCAGCGCATTGTTCCATGGACTCGACTTCGGTCGCCTTCAAGCGCCACAAGACTACAGTGCGGCGACTTTCATCGGGCCGCTGCTGGTCTTGAGTGCATGGGGGGCGATGGTCGGCACCTTGTTTGCGTGGCTGTCCACCAAGCTCAATGGCAGGCCTTGAGAGCCGCTTCGAGTGGGAGGCAGCGATGAACGAATCACACATGCAGCACAGCCAACATCAGCAGGCGCTTGCATCAGGGAAAATGGCGAAAGACCCGATCTGCGGGATGATGGTAGATAAGACCATCGCGTTGTCTCGAGAACGTGGCGGGCGCAGCTATTACTTTTGCAGCGATACCTGCTTGCGCACTTTCGAGTCGCCAGAACGTGAACTGAAGGCGATGAAAACCCGCGTCACTATCGCCCTGACTGGCGTCCTGGCGTTGGCGCTGCTGCGTGCTGGCGCCTTCATTGCCCTGGCTGCGGGTGCCACACTGCTGACGTGGGTACCGATCCCGGCACTCCCTTGGTTCACATGGGGTATATGGCTATTCCTGCTGGTAACACCGGTGCAGTTCATCGGTGGCTGGAGTTTCTACAAGGGGGCGTGGAACGCCATTCGCACCCGTAGCATCAACATGGATTTTCTGATTGCCCTCGGCACGTCGGTCGCCTATTTCTACAGTGTCGCGGTGTTGTTCTTCCCGGACGTCCTGCCAGTCAAGGTGGCCGAGCGCGACGTCTATTTCGAGGTGTCGGCGGTCATCATCGCCTTCGTCTTGCTGGGTAGGTACATGGAGGAGATCATCAAGAAGAAGTCCTCAGCCGCAGTACGGCGCTTGCTTGATCTCAAACCTGCGATCGCACATGTGATTCGTGACGGGCAAGAGGTCGACCTGGCCGCTGAAAACGTCATGGCCGGCGAGTTCCTGGTAGTCAAACCTGGAGAAAAAATTCCCACCGATGGCGATGTAAGTGAAGGTCAGTCAACGGTAGATGAGTCCATGCTGACCGGCGAGTCGATGCCGGTCGACAAACATCCAGGCAGTCCGGTGATCGGAGGCACGCTCAATGGCAGTGGCGTGCTCACTTTCAAGGCGAGCCGGATCGGTGCCGACACCGCACTGGCGCAGATCATCAAGATGGTCGAGGAGGCACAGACCAGTACGGCACAGATCCAGCGGTTGGCCGATCAGGTCACGGGCTACTTTGTGCCGGCGGTGGTGACAGTCGCGATACTGGCCCTGATCGGCTGGTCTGTTGCGGGGAGCTTTGCGCAGGGATTGTTGGCCTTTATCGCAGTTCTGATCATTTCCTGCCCTTGCGCCTTGGGCGTGGCGACACCCGCTGCATTAATGGTCGGTGTTGGCAAGGGGGCTGATAACGGCATCCTTATCCGCGGCGGTGAAGTACTAGAGCGGGCAGAAAAACTGAGTACGGTGGTGTTTGACAAAACCGGCACTATTACCCGAGGAGAACCCAACGTAACCGACGTGATCGAGCTGGGTACAGCGTTGGAAAACGAGGTCTTGATGCTCGCCGCTGCCGTGGAGTCCGGTTCAGAACATCTACTCGGCGCAGCGATAGTTCGCGCCGCCCGGCATCGCGGCATCAGCCTGCCGAAAGCGAGAAGCATCAATGGGATCGCCGGTCACGGCATCGAAGGCAGGATCGACAATCGCACAATCTGGCTGGGCAACCGGCGTTTATTCGCCCGCCAAGGCATTTCGACTGAAGCTGCCGAGGAGCAACTCATCCGTCTGGAAGCCGATGGCAAGACCGCCATGCTGGTCGGAATCGACGACCGTTTGGTCGGTATGATTGCAGTGGCCGATACCATCAAGCCTGAAGCGGCTGAAGCCGTTGCGGCATTGCAGGCAAGCGGCATCAAGGTCGTGCTACTGAGCGGCGACAACCACCGTACTGCCGAAGCCGTCGCGCGGCAGGTTGGCATCGAGCGAGTGATTGCCGAGGTCTTGCCGGACGACAAGGCCGCAGTGATCCGTCAATTGCAAAGCGAAGGGCAGGTCGTGGCCATGGTTGGCGATGGTGTCAACGATGCACCTGCCCTGGCCACCGCGAACATCGGCATCGCCATCGGCTCGGGTTCCGATGTAGCCAAGGAGACCGGCGGCATCATCTTGCTCAAGAACGATGTACGCGACGTGGTCAACGCGATCAAGCTGTCGCGCGCAACCATGGTCAAGATTAAACAAAACCTGTTCTGGGCGTTCATCTACAACAGCATCGGCATTCCAATCGCGGCATTTGGACTGCTTAATCCCATCATCGCTGCCGCCGCTATGGCACTCAGCTCCTTGTCTGTGATCGCCAACTCCGCGCTGCTGAAGCGTGCCCGTATTGGCTTAAGTCTGGAGGCCAGATCATGAAACGCGAAGTTTTAATTATCTGCCTCCTGGTGAGTGCCGTGGGTATCACAACGGTGGTTTACCTGTTGGGGCTGACTGGCAAATCATTCGTCCTGGCAGCGATTTTCCTGCTGTGCCCGATCTTGGTCGGGGTGCAACTTTTCCGCGGCGTCCGCCAATTTGATGAGGACATGGCCGAGGTTCATCGGCAACTGAAAAAGAAGAAACTGCCTTGACACATAATCCGACTCGCCACCCTGAATTGCCAACGCGTTGGACAGGTAAACCGATGGTCTGGCTCGCGATGATCACCCCTGCGATAGCGTTCCAGCAAAATTGGAAGTGTCTTTGCGTTATGACCGTCCCTCCCGTTCCCTCCAAGGAGTGCCATCATGAATCAACATAACTTGCCCCAGCACCGCGCAAGGGGCACCAACTGGTACTTTTTAGGTTTCCTTGCCATCGTCGGTTATTTCCTATTCACCGAGCACAGGGCCCACGTCATTCCGTATCTGCCATTCCTGCTACTACTGGCCTGTCCACTGATGCATTTTTTCATGCATCGTGGGCATGGGCATGGCGGACATGAACACAATAAGAGTGGCGAACACGACAGTTGCTGTGGCCATCAACACACCAACGCTCGCAATAGCCAGGAGCATGAGCGCGATGGTCTACCCGATGACAAGACGAAATAGTTGGCCATATGCTTACATTAAGTCTAACCATCCGGACAACACACCTTTGCGCAGCCAAGCCATCCATGCGTAACTCGAACTAACCTGTAGGACGTGACTCCGGTGACCTTCTCAGGATGTGACATGAAGCGCTTATGGCCTCTGCCGCTCGATCTGCGCGTACTTATTCTCTTTTTTGTCCTGCTGTCAGTGCTTGCCACTCTCAGCAACAGCCTTATTGTTGCCTACCGGGTCCAGCGAGATGCGCTGATTCATTTGACGCTCGAGTCCAACAGCGCCTATGCCGCCAAAGTCGCCTCAAGCATTGGAGCGTTTCTTCAATCGGCGCAGGGACGAATGAGATACAGCGCGGGCGTCCTGGCTGCTCATTGGGATGAGCCAGAAG
>Ga0207428_10003326_pt1 | contig 15630 bp, 20 predicted proteins | sample RhiMethybrSRZTD1_FD_187600 | JGI IMG/M metagenome (GOLD analysis project Ga0207428, IMG submission 187600) | Populus rhizosphere microbial communities from Tennessee, USA - Rhizosphere MetaG P. TD hybrid SRZTD1 (SPAdes) (version 3) | ecosystem: Host-associated > Plants > Roots > Rhizosphere >...
GATCCAGCACCGCCCAAGGTGGGCCGCGGCCTCTCGCTCATGGTCCTGCCGCTGACGAACCTGGGTGGCGATCCCGACAAGGATTACTTCGCCGAAGGGCTCACCGAGGAGCTCACGACTGACCTGGGCGGGCTCCCAGGCGCCTTCGTCATCTCCCGCGGGACTGCGTATGCCTTCGCCGATCGACGCCTTGGCGCACGGGAGATCGGCCAGATGCTGGGAGTGCGCTACCTCGTCGAGGGCAGCGTGCGTCAGGACGATGCCGGAGTCGCGGTCAACCTGAGCCTCACCGAGACGTCCACCTCGCGCGAGGTATGGTCCGAGCGGTTCGCCGGCCCGCGCCCAGGGCTGGCGGCGTTGCAGCGCTCGATGTCCTCGCGGATCGCCCAGGCGCTCCACATAGAGCTCATGTACCAGGAGGCCGAGCGCGTCGGACGCAGCGACGTCCATGCGGATGCCCACGATCTCGCGACGCGCGCCTGGTCGTTGTGGCACCGCGCCGCACCCGCGACCGATCCCGACACCGCGAAGCTCATCGGCCGGGCGCTCGAGCTCGACCCGCGCTGCACCTTCGCGTGGGTGGTGAAGGCGCAGGCCTGCATGGTGAGACTGGCCTCGCGCGCGTTCGACGACTGGGCGCGGACGATCGAGGAGGGCGAGGAGGCCGCGCGCACCGCGTTGTCCATCGAGCCGGACCACGCCACGGCGCACGGCGCGCTGGCTGCGCTGCTGACCTTCCAGGGAAGGCTCGAAGAGGCGTTCGGGCATTTCGAGCGGCAGATGGCGCTCAATCCCAACCTCGCGCTCGCGCACAGCTGGTTGGGCATCGCGCATGTCCTCATGGGCAATGCGAGGCTCGCGATCCGGCCCCACGAGACTGCCATCGAGCTCAGCCCGCGCGACCCCCGGCTGTCGACGTACATTCGCAATCTCGCCCTGGCCCACCTCCACCTCGAACGGGATGCCGAAGCCTTGATCCTCGCCGAACGCAGCGTGCACGTGCCGCGCCCCTGGCCGAGGAGCTACGAGACGCTTGCGATGGCCTACGGGGTGAACGGGCTGCACGAGGAAGCGAGCGCCGCGGTGGAGGTGCTGCGCCGCCACTGGCCGGGCTACAGCATCGCGGCCCACAAGGCCGAGATCATGTCCGACCGGCCGGCGTTCCTCGCTCAGCGCGAGCGGCTGCTGGAGGCGCTACGACGCGCGGGACTCCCGGAGCGGTAGAATCGAGGCATGAAGGTCATCGGCATCGCGGGCTATAGCGGCAGCGGCAAGACCACGCTCATCGAGAAGGTCATCCCCTTCCTCGTGCGTGAGGGCCTGCGCGTCTCCCTCATCAAGCACGCCCACCACGAATTCGACGTGGACCAGCCGGGCAAGGATTCGTACCGCCATCGGCACGCCGGCTGCATGGAGGTGCTGCTCAGCTCTTCTGCGCGCTGGGCGGTGATGCACGAGCTGCGCGGCGCCCCCGAGCCCACGCTGAACGAGCAGCTCAAGCACTTCTCGCCGTGCGACCTGGTGATCGTCGAGGGCTACAAGCACGAGCCAATTCCGAAGGTCGAGGTGCGCCTCAAGGGCACGAACACGCCGGCGCTCTATCCGGATGACCCCAACGTCGTCGCGATCGCGACCGACGACGTGCTGGACACGCCGCTGCCCCAGCTCGACGCCAACGACGGCGAGGCGGTGGCGCGCTTCATCATCCAGTACCTCGGGCTCAACCGGGCGCGCCTGGTTCGTTAGGTGCTCCGGGTGGTCACGCTCCTCTATTTCGCCAGCCTGCGTGAGCGCCTTGGCTGCTCGCGCGAGCAGCTCGCGCTTCCCTCCGGCAATGCCACCGTGTCTTCGCTCGTGGAGGTCCTGCGCAACCGAGATGGCGGCTGGACCGAGGCCTTCGCCCCCGGCAAGAGCTGGCGCGTTGCCGTGAACCAGCAAATGGCCGACCTGGCGACTCCGGTGAAGCCGGGCGACGAGGTCGCGTTCTTTCCCCCAGTCACCGGGGGCTGACCGTGGCGCGCGTGCGCGTGCAGGCCGAAGACTTCGACGTGGGCCGCGAGCTCGAGTCGCTCACGCACGGTCGAACCGACGTGGGTGGCCTGGCGAGCTTCATCGGCCTCGTCCGCAAGACCAACGACGGCCAGGCGATCCAGGGCATGACCCTCGAGCACTACCCCGGCATGACCGAGAAGGCGCTCGAGGACATCTGCGCGCAGGCGCATGGCCGCTGGGACCTGATCGACACCCTCGTGATCCACCGCGTGGGCCCGCTCGTACCCGGCGATCGCATCGTGCTGGTCGGTGTCGCGAGCGCGCACCGCGGCCAGGCCTTCGAGGCGTGCGAGTTCATCATGGACTACCTCAAGACGCGCGCGCCGTTCTGGAAGCGGGAAGACACCGCCGAGGGATCCCGCTGGGTGGAGGCGAGGGCGAGCGACGACGTGGCGGCGGAACGCTGGAAGGGCTGAAGTCTAGAAGCTGCAGAAGATCTCGCGCGTGAGCGAGATCATCTTGAGCACGCGGGGATCCCCAATCCGGTAGAAGACCTTGTTGGCCTCCTTGCGCGACTCGAGGAGGCCGTGGTCCTTCAGCACCCCGAGGTGCTGCGAGACATTGCTCTGCGTGGTGCCGACGGCCTCCACGATCTCGAGCACCGAGAGTTCCTGGTTGCCCACGAGGCAGAGGATCTTGAGGCGCAGCGGGTGCGCCATCGCCTGCATCGCCTCGCTCGCCTCGCGGATGTTCTCGCTCTTGCCGATGAGGTCGAAGATGTCTTCGGAAACCTTGGCGGGCACGGCCTTTCGTCGCGGCATGCCGCAACTTTAGCAGCCGTCGCCCACTTACGACTCCCCCTTGGTGTACAGGGCCATGCCAGCCAGCATCGCGACGGCGAAGACGATCGCCTGGCTCGAGCCAGTGGAAAGCGCGACAAAGGCGGGGCCCGGGCACAGGCCCACGAGGCCCCAGCCCACGCCGAACACGGCGGCTCCCGCAACCAGCCTCCGGTCGATGACACCTGCGCCGGGCAGTCGCATGTCCAGGCCGAGCACCGAGGTGGCGCGTCCGCGCGCGAAGGCAAAACCCACCGCGCCCACCGCGATCGCGCCTCCCATCACCAGCGCGAGGGACGGGTCCCAGGGGCCGGCGAGGTCGAGGAAGGCGAGCACCTTCGCGGGATTGGACATGCCGGAGACCACGAGGCCGAGCCCGAAGACCAGGCCCGCAGCGGCGGCCGCGGCGATCTCGAAGCTGGATTGGCGACTCATGCGAGCACGTGCCGCGTGAGAAAGACGGTAGCGAAGCCTGCCGCCATGAACGTGAGCGTGGCCGCGAGGGAACGGGGCGACAAGCGCGCCAGGCCACAGACTCCGTGGCCGCTGGTGCAGCCCGAGCCGTAGCGCGACCCCCATCCGACCAGCAGGCCGCCGGCGACAAGCAGCGGCATCGGGGTCTCGATGCGCACGGTCACAGGCGCCATCACAAGGGCATACAGGATCGGCGCGAGCACCAGACCCGAGATGAAAGCGACGCGCCAGCCGATGTCCCCCCGCGCCGGGCTCAACAGGCCGCCCGCGATTCCGCTGATGCCGGCAATGCGCCCGGCGAGGAGCGCGAACATCACCGCGGCCAAGCCGAGGAGGGCGCCGCCCGCGAGCGCGGCCCATGGGGTGAAGGCGATCCAGTCGATGTGCATGTCGTGGCTAGTTGCAGAAGAGGCGATGGAGCGTCTTCAGCAGCTCCAGCGTGCGGCGGTCGGCGATCGAATAGAAGATCTGCTTGCCCTCGCGGCGGGTCGCGACCAGTTCCTGGGAGCGCAGGACGGCCAGCTGCTGTGAGAGCGTGGGCTGGACGATTCCCGTACGCTCGGCGAGCTCGCCCACCGAGAGCTCCGCCTGGGAGATCTCGCAAAGGAGCAGCAGGCGGTCCTCGTTGCCGAGGGTGCGCAGCAACCCCGTGGCTTCCTCCGCGGCATGGCGCAGTCGTTGCAGGTCGATGGCGGTCTTCATTGGGTTATAGTATATGCATAGATATAATGTAACGCAACATACTGAATCAACGTCGAAGGGATCGGGATGATCTTCCGGCAGCTGTTCGAGCCGCTTTCCAGCACCTACACCTACCTCCTGGGGGACGAGGTCACCGGCAGGGCCGCGCTGGTGGATCCCGTGCTCCCCGCCTGGCAGCGCGACCTGCAGGTGATCCGCGAGCTGGGGCTCGAGCTGGCATACACGGTGGAGACCCATGTGCATGCCGACCACATCACGTCGGCCAGGCGCCTGAAGCGCGAGGCCGGCAGCCGCATCGTCTACCCCGCGGTCGACCGCCTTGAGTGCGTGGACGAATGGATGGAAGAGGGCAGGCCCTTGCAGCTGGGCGCCTCCGTCAGCATCCAGGGCCTCTTCACGCCAGGGCATACCGACGACCACTACTCCTACCTCGTGGAAGGCAGGGTTCTCACCGGCGACGCCTTGCTGATCGACGGCTGCGGCCGCACCGACTTCCAGAACGGCGACGCGGACACGCTCTACCGCAGCGTTCGCGGGAAGCTCTTCGGCCTCCCGGGCGACACGCTGGTCTTCCCGGGACATGACTACCACGGCCGCCACGTCTCGAGCATCGCCCAAGAGATGCAGCGCAACCCACGGCTGGGAGGAGGGCGCACGCCCGATGAGTTCCGCGAAATCATGGCGAACCTCAAGCTCCCGTACCCGAAGTTCATCGACTTCGCCGTGCCAGGAAACCGCGCCTGCGGGGTGTGCCCGGACGGCTTGCCCGACGACCTGCACGAATATTGTTCGAGCATGTCCCACTCGCTCCAGGGATGAGCCGATGAACCCCGACGAGCTGCGTCGCGAATGGGTAGTACGGGTGATGGAAGGCCCGGGAATGGAGATCCTCGCCGTCCAGACCCTGCGCAATTCCATCATGGCGGCCACGGTCATGGCCTCCACGTCGGCTCTCGGCCTGATGGGCGTGCTGAGCCTCGGGCACTTTCGAGGCTTCACATTGGCAGATGTCGGATCGCGGCCCTCGCAACTGCTGGTCCTTCTCCCGCTCGTCCTGCTGGCCCTGTGCGTGGTCGCGTTCTCACAATCCGTGCGCCTGTACCACCGCTGCAGCTACCTCGTCGCGCTCACCGGTCCCGCACACGCGCCGCGTGCAGATGCTCGCGCATGCGCCGTCAAGCAACTTTTGCGCGCCTCGCGCCTATACCGAGCGGGCTGGTGGACCTTCTACCTCGCCTTGGCGGCCGGCGCCTGGGCGGTGTTGACCTAGAGGCGGCCACCGTCGCATATAAGCGGCCATCAATATTAGGGTTGACTAATATTCAAGTCCTTCCTAAACTCCGGCGGATGACATCCCGAAGCCGCGTCCGTCGCGCCCCTGAGAATTTCCTCGATGCCCGCCAGATCGCAGAGGTGCAGGCGGGACGGCGGGGGTTCTTGCGCGGGGCTTTTGCGGCGGCGGCTGCGGCAGCTTGGGCGCCCGCCTACGCGGGTGCGACAGATGACACGGCGGGTGCCCAATCTGCCGGCGATCCCGCCATCCTCGAGCTCCCCGAGCACACCAAGGGCCTCGGGCAACCGGTCGTGGCGCGCGCCTACGGGTCGCCGTCACAGTTCGAGAAGAACCTGCAGCGCCGTGAGAGCCCGGGCCTTACGCGCGTGGGCGGTTCTTCGGTATCGTTCGCGCCGCTGCAGGGCCTCTTCGGGATCATCACGCCCAACGGGCTGCACTTCGAGCGACACCACCAGGGATGGTGGGATGTCGATCCGCACCGCCACCGCCTGATGGTCATGGGCATGGTGAAGGAGGCCAAGGTCTACACGATGGACGACCTCATGCGCTTGCCCGCGGTATCGCGCATGCACTTCATCGAATGCGGCGCCAACACCGGCATGGAGTGGGGCAACGTCGCGGTGCCGACCGTGCAGTACACGCACGGGATGCTCTCTTGCTGCGAATTCACCGGAGTGAAGCTCTCGACGTTGCTGGACGACTGCGGCTTCGACCGCAAGAACGGCAAGTTCGTGCTGGCCGAGGGCTCCGACGGCTCCAGCCTCACGCGCACGATCTCGATGGACCGCGCGCTGGACGACGTGATGGTCGCCTGGGCGATGAACGGCGAGATGCTGCGGCCCGAGAACGGCTATCCGCTGCGCCTGGTCGCGCCCGGCCTCCAGGGTGTGTCGTGGGTCAAGTGGCTGCGCCGCCTCGAGGTGGGCGACCAGCCGTGGGCCACCAAGGACGAGGCGCTGCACTACGTGGACCTCATGCCCGACGGCACGCACCGGCAGTACAGCTCGATCCAGGAGTGCAAGTCGGTGATCACCGGGCCCTCGGGCGGCCAGATCCTGCTCGACAAGGGCTTCTACAACGTGACGGGCCTCGCCTGGTCCGGCCGCGGCAAGGTGAAGCGCGTGGACGTCTCCTTCGACGGCGGGCGCAACTGGAAGACCGCGCGCCTCGAGACACCGGTGCTCACCAAATGCCTCACGCGCTTCAACATCGACTGGGTATGGGACGGCAGCCCCGTGGTGCTGCAGTCGCGCGCCATGGACGAGACCGGCTACGTGCAGCCGAAGATCAACCAGCTGCGCGAGGTGCGCGGCCGGCGCTCGATCTATCACAACAACGCGATCCAGTCGTGGCAGGTGGCTGAGAGCGGGGAAGTGGGCAATGTTCAGGTTTTTTAGCCTGCTGTTGTTGCTCAATTGGGTTCCCGCCTTCGCGGGAACGACGAGCTACCCCGGAGTAGGCCGCCCCGCCACTCCCGCCGAGATCAAGGCCTGGGACATCGACGTGCGCCCCGACTTCAGGGGCCTGCCGCCCGGCTCGGGCTCGGTGGAGAAGGGGCAGAAAGTCTGGGACGGCAAATGCGCTTCCTGCCACGGCACGTTCGGGGAATCGAACGAGGTCTTCACGCCGCTGGTGGGCGGCACCACCGCCGCGGACGTCAAGGCCGGCCGCGTCGGCACGCTCGTGACGGGTGACGTGTCGCGTACGACCTTGATGAAGCTCTCGACGATCTCCACGCTCTGGGACTACATCAACCGCGCGATGCCGTGGAACGCGCCGAAGAGCCTCGCAACCGACGAGGTCTACGCGGTGGTCGCATACATGCTCAACCTGGGCGACATCGTCCCGGCGGACTTCGTGCTCTCCGACGGCAACATCGCCGAGGTGCAGCAGCGCCTTCCGAACCGCAACGGAATGACGCGCAAGCACGGCCTCTGGGACGTGAAGGGCAAGCCCGACGTCGCCAACGTCGCCTGCATGAAGAACTGCCCCACGAACGGCAAGGCGGCCTCGGAACTGCCAGAGCACGCACGCGGCGCGCACGGCAACCTCGCCGATCAGCAGCGCGCGGTCGGCGGCACGCGGGGGACGGACACGGCGACAGCGGCGGCGAAGCCCGCGGCGGTCAAAATTGCCGCTCTCGAAGTCGAGCTTCCCATCGCGGAGCTAGCCAAGCGCAAGGCGTGCCTCACCTGCCACGGCGTCGAAAGGAAGCTGGTCGGGCCGGCCTTCAAGGACGTGGCCAGCCGCTACAAGGGCAAGGCGGACGCCGAGGAGCGCCTGCTCGAAAGACTCAGGAAAGGCAGCAGCGGGGCGTGGGGTCCGATATCCATGCCGCCGAACCCCGACCTGCCCGAGGCCGACGCGCGACGCCTCATCCAATGGGTACTCGGTGCGGTATAGTTTTGGGTGTCGTTCCTCACGAATTTCGGGGCTTTTCAGGAGAGAAACAATGAATAGCGGTCGCAGGAAGGTGCTTCAGGGCACGAGCGGCATGGCGGTGATGGGAATCGCCATGGCGGCGGGGCTCTTCAAGCCGGGCAGCGCCTGGGCGCAGGCGGGCTGGAACAAGGCGGCGTTCGACACCAAGTCGCTCAACGACGCGGTGAAGGCGATGGGCGGCGGCGCGGCTGCCGAGAGCAAGGACATCACCATCACCTCGCCCGACATCGCCGAGAACGGCGCTGTCGTGCCCTTCACGATCTCGAGCAAGCTGCCGAAAACCGAGCAGCTCGCGATCCTGGTCGAGAAGAACCCCAACATCCTCGCGGCGAGCTTCAACATCCCCGACGGCACCGAGCCGCAGGTGAACACACGCGTGAAGATGGGCCAGACGTCCAACGTCATCGCGCTGGTGAAGGCCGATGGCAAGTTCTACTACGCGTCCAAGGAAGTGAAAGTCACCCTTGGCGGGTGCGGAGGCTGACATGGCAGACCCGATGAAGATTCGCGCCACGATGGCCGGCGACAAGGTGGAAGTGCGCGTGCTGATGAGCCACGAGATGGAGACTGGCCAGCGCAAGGACTCCAAGGGCGCGACGATCCCGGCCTGGTTCATCCAGAACGTGACCGCCACGCACAACGGCAAGACGGTGCTCTCGGCCGAGTGGGGCCCCGCGGTGTCGAAGAACCCGTTCCTGTCGTTCAAGTTCGCGGGCGGCAAGCCTGGCGACAAGGTGGTCATCACCTGGACCGACAACAAGGGCGACAAACGCACGGACGAAGCGACGATCTCATGAAGACAATACTTGCCGCCGCCGTATTCGCGGCCGCTTCGCTCGGGGCGCATGCCGCCCCGGGCGATCCGGTCAAGGTCGTCTACCACATGAACGAAGACGTGGCGCGCGCCCCGCAGGCGCTGCGCAATGTCCGCAATCACCTGAGCGTCGACCCCAAGGCCAGGATCGTGATGGTCATGCACGCGGCCGGCATCAATTTCCTCATGAAGGACGCCAAGGACGCCAACGGCAATCCGTTCGAGGTCACGGTCCAGGACCTGAAGTCGCAGGGTGTCGAGTTCCGCGTCTGCGAGATCACTCTCAAACAACGCAACATCGACAAGAAGCAGCTCATCGATGACGTGGCCTATGTCCCTTCGGGCGTGGCCGAGGTGAGCCGCCTGCAGTTCCAAGAGGGTTACGCGTACCTGAAACCGTAGTCACCCCCGGCCGCGGCGCCGCCGCGATGGGCCGGGGCCCAATGAGCTACAGGAGGGGAAATTGAACCGGATCAACCGGCTGGCATTGGCTTTGTTCGCGGTGGGCGCATCGTGGGCGTTCGCGCAACAGCCCCGCAGCGCCGTCGAGGAGATCGAGCGTTACCGCGCCGCACTCGGCGACGGCAATCCCGCCGAGCTGTGGGAAGCGCGCGGCGAGGGCATCTGGAAGCAGAAGCGCGGGCCGAAGAACGCCTCGCTCGAGCAATGCGACCTGGGCCTCGGGCCCGGCGTGGTCAAGGGCGCGTACACGGTCCTGCCGAAGTATTTCGCCGACTCGGGCAAGGTCGAGGACCTCGAGTCGCGGCTGGTGACCTGCATGGTCACGCTGCAGGGTTTCACGCCTGAGGAGGCGAAGAAGGATCCGTTCGGCGATCCCGGCAAGAAGGTGCCGATGGACGCTCTGGTCGCGTTCGTGACGGGTCAGTCGCGCGGCATGAAGATGAACGTGGCCGCCAACCACCCGAAGGAGCAGGAAGCCTACGAGATCGGCAAGAAGATCTTCTACTACCGTGGCGGTCCGCACGACTTCTCGTGCGCGAGCTGCCACGGCGCCGACAGCCAGCGCATCCGGCTGCAGGACCTGCCCAATCTCACCAAAACCGCCGATGCGCAGCGCGCCTATGGTGCCTGGCCCGCGTATCGCGTCTCGCAGGGGGAGGTGCGCTCGTTCCAGTGGCGCCTCTACGACTGCTTCCGCCAGCAGCGCTTCCCCGAGCTCGAGTTCGTCTCGCCGGCCTCGATCGCGCTCACCACCTTCCTGGCGAAGAACGCCAACGGCGGCGTGTTCGACGCCCCGTCGATCAAGCGCTAGGAGACCGACATGAAGAAGAACCCCCTCGCGCTCTCCCTCGCCGGCATCGTCCTCGCCGCGTGCGCCGGCATGACCGCCTCGGAGAAGGATTACTCGCAGGAAACCGTGGCGATGCTCAAGGCCTCGTTCAAGGAGCGCGGCCAGGCCAAGTTGGACCGCCTCGACCAGGACGACATGCAGCGCCTGTGCAGCCAGTACCAGGGCAAGCCGATGCCCAAGGACGTCTCCGACAAGCTGGAGAAGGCGCAGCAGGCGCTCATCAAGTACCCCGCCGACGGCAATTTCCTCGGCGACTTCCGCAGCGGCGAGCGCATCGCGCAGTCGGGGCAGGGCAAGCAGTTCAACGACAACCCCGCCAACCCGAGCGGGGCGAACTGCTACGCCTGCCACCAGCTCTCCAAGGCCGAGCTCTCGTTCGGCACCATCGGGCCGCCGCTCTACAACTTCGGCAAGATCCGCGGCTTCACGCCCGAGATGCAGAAGTACGCGTACTCGAAGGTCTACAACTCGCAGGCCTTCTCGGCGTGCTCGAACATGCCGCGCTTCGGCCACAGCGGCATCCTCACGGAGGCGCAGATCAAGGACGTGGTGGCGCTGCTGATGGATCCGAAGTCACCGGTAAACCAGTGAAGCTCCTCGCCGTGGTGTTGACGGTGGCGCCCCTGGCAGCGGTGGGAGCCGACGCCACCTTCACGACCAAATCCCTCACGCCCGAAACCGCCCTCAAGGCCGCGCAGGCGGCACTTGCGAAATGCCGCGCGGATGGCTTCCAGGTTGCCGTCGCGATCGTCGACCGCTCGGGCAACACGCAGGTGATGCTGCGCGATCGATTCGCCGGCGCCCATACGCCGGACTTCGCCGTGAACAAGGCGTGGACTGCCGTGAGCTTCCGGACCAACACCACCGACCTGGAGAAGGCGACGCGCGCGGGCCAGTCGATGGCGGGAATCCGCAACATCCCGCGCTTCGCCTCCGTCGGCGGCGGCATGATGATCCAGGGTGGCGGCTCGCTCCTCGGCGGCATCGGTGTCTCCGGCGCTCCGGGTGGTGACAACGACGATGCGTGCGCCGCCGCCGGCATCAAGGCGATCTCCGACGAGCTAGAACTGGGTTGATGGACCGCCGTTCCTTCCTCGAGGCGATGGCGGTGGCCGCGGCCTCGGGCCTGCCCCTGGCATCGCGCTCGGCGCTCGCCGCGGACAGCAACGCGGTCTATGACCTGCCGCGCTTCGGCAACGTGAGCCTGCTGCACTTCACCGACTGCCATGCGCAGCTGCTGCCGGTGCATTTCCGCGAGCCGAACGTGAACCTTGGAGCCGGTCCCGCGCTGGGGCGGCCGCCGCACCTGGTGGGCGAGCATCTCCTCAAGGCGTACGGCATCAAGCCACGCAGTCGCGATGCCCATGCGTTCACGTACCTCGACTTCCAGGAGGCCGCGAAGACCTACGGGCGCCTGGGGGGCTTCGCCCACCTCGCCACGCTGGTGAAACGCCTCAAGGCCATGCGGCCGGGCGCATTGCTGCTCGACGGGGGTGACAGCTGGCAGGGATCGGCCACCGCGCTCTGGACCAAGGGTCAGGACATGATCGACGCCTCCAAGCTCCTCGGCGTGGACGTGATGACGGGCCACTGGGAGTTCACCTACGGCCAGGCGCGCGTGAAGCAGGTCGTGGACAACGACTTCAAGGGCAAGGTGGAATTCCTGGCGCAGAACGTCGCGACGACGGACTTCAACGACCCAGTGTTCAGCCCCTACACGCTGCGCGAGGTCAACGGCGCGACCATCGCCATCGTCGGACAGGCGTTTCCGTACACGCCGATCGCGAACCCGCGCCACTTCGTGCCCGAGTGGACGTTCGGCATCCAGGAGGTGGAGCTGCAGAAGCGCGTGGACGAGGCGCGTGCCAAGGGCGCCCAGGCGGTGGTCCTGCTCTCGCACAACGGCATGGACGTGGACCTGAAGCTCGCCACGCGCGTGACGGGCATCGACGCGATCCTCGGGGGCCACACGCACGACGCCGTTCCGCAGCCGATGGAGGTGAAGAACGCGGCAGGGATGACGCTGGTCACCAATGCGGGCAGCAACGGAAAATTCCTCGGCGTGCTCGACCTCGACGTGCGCGGCGGCAAGGTCCAGGGGATCAAGTATCGCCTGCTGCCGGTGTTCTCGAACCTGCTGCCCGCGGATCCCGCGATGCAGGCGTACATCGACCGCGTTCGTGCCCCGCACCTCGACAAGCTCACCAAGCGGCTTGCGATCGCGGGGGGCACGCTCTATCGCCGCGGCAACTTCAACGGCACCATCGACCAGGTGATCCTGGACGCGCTGATGCAAGTGAAGGGCGCAGAGATCGCCTTCTCGCCGGGCTTCCGCTGGGGCACGAGTCTCCTTCCCGGCCAGGCGATCACCACCGAGCAGGTGATGGATTGGTCCGCGATCACCTATCCGCAGACCACGTTGAACGACATCACCGGCGAGATGGTGAAGACGATCCTCGAGGACGTCTGCGACAACCTCTTCAATCCCGACCCGTACTACCAGCAAGGTGGCGACATGGTTCGGGTGGGTGGCCTCACGTACACCTGCACGCCGGGCGCGGGGATGGGACAGCGGATCTCGGACATGCGCCTGAAGGGCGTGCCGATCGAGGCCGGAAAGACGTACAAGGTGGCTGGCTGGGCGCCGGTCGCCGAGGGCGTGAAGGGCGAGCCGATCTGGGACGTCATCACGCATTACCTGGGCGCCAGGAAGACCGTCAACCCGCCGCACCTGAATGTGCCGAAGCTGGTCGGTGTCGAGGGAAACCCGGGCATTGCGTAGGCGCGCGCTCGTCGCGCTGCTGGTCCTGGCCCTTCCGGCGTGGGCCGTCGAGGTTGTCCCCATCGAGGTCACGCCCCGCGTCTACTACGTGCAGGGCCCGCCCGGCCTCGCATCCGCCGCCAACGAAGGGTTCAACTCGAACGCGGGCTTCGTCATCACCGACGAGGGCGTCCTGGTCGTCGATGCGCTCGGCACCATCCCGCTCGGCGAGTCCCTGGTCAAGGCAATCCGCAAGGTCACCGACAAGCCGATCAAGCGTGTCGTCGTGACGCATTACCATGCCGACCATTTCTATGGCCTGCAGCCGCTCAAGAAAGCGGGCGCAGATGTGTGGGCGCACGTCGCCGGCCGCGAATACCTCACGGGCGGGGAGGGCGCACGCAGGCTCGAGCAGCGCTCGCGCGACCTCTTCCCCTGGGTCGAGCCTGGCATGCTGCTGATCGGCGCCGACCATTGGCTCGAGAAGGACGAGAGCTTCAACCTCGGCGGCGTTCGCTTCGACCTGCATCACCTGGGTCCGGCCCACTCGCCCGAGGACCTGATCGTGGTGCTGCCGGGCGAGGGCGTCATCTTCAGCGGCGACATCCTCTTCGCCGGCCGCATCCCGTTCGTGGGCGAGGCCGACAGCAAGCAGTGGCTGGAGCGCATTGATCGCCTGCTCGCGATGAAGCCCGTGCTCATGGTCACGGGCCATGGCCAAGTCTCGCGTGACCCGGGAAAGGACCTCGCCCTCACACGCGACTACCTGCAATTCCTGCGTGCCGCGATGGGCAAGGCCGTCGAGGAATTTGTGCCCTTCGAGGAGGTGTACGCGAAGACAGACTGGAGCCGCTTCGCCAAGGTGCCCGCGTTCGACGCCGCGAACCGCGTCAACGCTTACGGGACCTACCTGTTGATGGAGAAGGAGCTGCTCCGCAAATAGCCACGGAACGACCAAAGGACTGCTAGCCAACCTCGAGCCGGTCGCGCCCGTTGTTCTTGGCGCGGTAGAGCGCCTCGTCGGCGCGCTTGATGGTCCAGTCGAGGTCCGGATCGGAATCGCGCGCGGCGGTCGCGCCCATGCTGAACGTGAGCGCCCGGTCCTCGGGCCAGCCCGGCGCCTTGAGGCCGTGGACGGCCTTGCGCAGGCGCTCGAACACCACCGGTGCGCCGGAAATATCCAGGTTGGGCATGACGACCACGAACTCCTCGCCGCCGAACCGGCCGATCCGATCCTCCCCGCGCAAGGCCTTGAGGCCCGCCTGCGCAAATGCCTTGAGCACCTCGTCGCCCACGCTGTGCCCGAGCTGGTCGTTGATCGACTTGAAGTGGTCGATGTCGATGAGCGCCAGCACGAAGCCCGCGTCGCCCGAGCGCCGGCCGTGGAACTGCGATCGCGCGAACTCGAGGATGCTGCGCCGGTTGGGAAGGCCGGTGAGGTCGTCGCGCATCGCCAGGGCAGCGAAGCGGCGGTTCTGCCGCCCCTGGCGGACCACGTACAGCACGAGCCCCGCCACCACGATCGCGGCGAGCCCCAGTGCAAGCAGGAGCAGCCACCAGCGAGCCTCCTGCACCTTGCCTTCCATGCGCAGCAGCTCGTTCTCGGTTTCGCGCTGGCGCGACCCGAAGCGCGCCTGCAGTTCCTGCGTGAGCTTCTGGTTGCCGGCAGCGGCGACGCGCTGGTCCGCGTCGCGCAGCAGGCGCAGCGCCTTGTAGGCCTCGTCCCATTCCCCGAGCTTGGCGTGCACCTCCGCCGCGACGTCGTAGTACAGGACATCACGGCCGGGGGAGTTGAGCTTGGCGGCCAGTTCCTTCGCCGCCTCGAGCGCCGTCAGGCTGTCACGCCGGCGGAGCAGGTAGGCGAGCGAACGCGCACGGCCCACCTGGGAAACGAACTCGAGCTGGATGTTCTCCGCGGCGCGGAAGCCGGGCAGGGCAGCTTCGAACCGGACCAGGGCCTTGTCCGCGTTGCCGCGAGCGAGGTCGATCGAGCCGAGGCGATAGTTCACGAAGGCGACTGTGTGCGGATCGTTGAGCTCGCGCCCGATGGCGAGGCACTTCTCCAGCACCTTGTAGGCCTCGGCGTAGTCCTTGAGGTACGCATGGGCCACGCCAAGGTTGTAGTAGATGGTGGACAGCTCGTACTTGTTCGAGGGATCTACCAGCGCCATCGCCCGCTGGTGGAAACCCACCGCCCGCTTGAGCTGCTCGGGCGTCGCGTCCTCCTTCGTGAGGGAGTTGCCCACGGCGGAAAGCGTGGAAGACAGCAGCAGCTTCTCGCCCAGCTTCTCCAGCAACGCGTGCGCCTTGAGCAGGTACTCCATCGCCTCGGACGAGCGCTCCTGGCCGATGAGGGTGTGCGCCTTGGCGACGTAGGCCTTGGCGAGCTCACGGTCGAGGCTGTGCTCCTGCGCGAGCGCGATCGCCGAATCGTGCTCGCGGATCGATTCGGGCATCCGGCCCTCGTTGAAGAGGGAGAGCGCCGTCTGGGTGATGAACTCGACCTGGGCGGGGCGGTCGCCGAGCTCCCGGGCGAGGGCGAGGCCGATCCGGGCCGTGTCGCGCAGGCCGGGGTTGTCGTCGAGGGCGTCGTGCGAGAGGGCGATGAGGCGAAGCGCGGCAAGCCTCGCGACCTTGTTGCCGGCGGCTTCGGCGGCGGCCAGGCTCGCCCGCCCCTCGGCGATCGCCTTCTTCGGGTCGCTCGCGGCACGCCGCTCCATGGCCCCATAGGCCGGGAACGTGAACGCTGCAATCGCGACGACCAGCGCTAGGGCGTGGCGAAACACCTTCCTCCTGTCCCCGCCCGGCTACCTGGCAGCGGTGAACTTGTAGTAGGTCTTGTCGAGGTGCGCAACGATGTGCTCTTCCTCATCCGGGAAGAGCTGCAGGTTGAGCTCGCTGTTGCACGCGGCCACCTGGGCCTTCAGCTTCTCGAGGGAGGTCACCCTGCGGTCCTTGCGCAGGTAGATCGCCTTCGCATCGCCCAGGGTCTTGTTGTGG
>Ga0207428_10003327_pt1 | contig 15629 bp, 9 predicted proteins | sample RhiMethybrSRZTD1_FD_187600 | JGI IMG/M metagenome (GOLD analysis project Ga0207428, IMG submission 187600) | Populus rhizosphere microbial communities from Tennessee, USA - Rhizosphere MetaG P. TD hybrid SRZTD1 (SPAdes) (version 3) | ecosystem: Host-associated > Plants > Roots > Rhizosphere >...
CGACCCGTTCCAGGCCGCTCCCGGCGACGGGCCGCCAGGGGGCGAGGCCACCCTCGAACCCGGCGTCGGTGAGCAGGTTGCCGTCGTCGGGCGCCGGCGCCGGTCGGCTGCTGGCCGGGGTCGGGATGGTGGCCGCGGCCCTGGTGGTGGTCGGGGCCGGGGGGAGCAGGTTCGGCAGGCGGGCGGCGCTGGACTCGGGCCGGTCGAGCATCGAGCCGATCAGGATGACGGTGGTGATCCCGATGGCCACCAGGGCCAGGATCGCCTCGACGAGCAGGTGGTCGCGGGCCCGGGCCCGGGGTCGCGGGGCCGGGGCCAGGTGGCGTGGCGGGGTCCGCTGCATGCCCGAAACCTCCCAGCCGACGCTAATGCCCCGGTAACGCGGGCCGAGGTTGTGGGAATCAGCCGAGCCCGGGCAGGCCCGTGGCCGCCAGGAAGGCCCGGGCGGCGCGCTCCTGGGCCTCGGCCTCGGCCCGGCGGCCCTGGCCGGCGAGCCGGCGGGCCGCGGCCAGGCGGGCATCGGCCTCGTCGGGCCGGGAGCCGATGGCGGCGTAGCGGTCGGCCGCGGCCAGCGGGTCGCCGGCGGCCAGCGCCCTGGCCGCCTCCAGCCAGGGCGACGGCGGGATGCCGAGGCGGTCCAGGGCGCCGGACCCGATGCCCAGCTCGGCCAGGACCAGGCCCAGGTCGGCACCCAGGTCGGGGCCGAGCACCCCGCCGCCGAGCCCGGCAAGCAGCCGACCGGCCACCTCGGCGGCCTCGGGCCGGTGGCCGGCGGCGAGCAGCGCCCTGGCCAGGAAGGCCCTGGTCGGGTGGAGGTCCTGGGGGTCGCGGGCCTGCACGGCCAGGGCATGGGCGGCCTCGGCGTCGGCCAGGGCCTCCTCCAGCCGGCCGCCGGCCAGCCGGATCCGGCCCCGCCACAGCCGGCACTCCCATTCCAGGTAGTGGCGCTCGTCCCCGGCGAGCAGGGCGTCGACGACGGCCACGACCTCCGGCCAGCGCCCGGTCCAGTAGCGCTCGGCCACCCGTTGCAGCTCGATCGCGCGGCGCCAGCGCCGCGACCCGAACCGCTCGGCCTCCCGGGCCGCGGCGGCCAGGGCGGCGAAGCAGCGCGGCAGGTCGCCCATGGAGGCGGCCGCCCAGCCAAGGTTGAGCTGCCAGAGGGTCGCGCTGGGGGCGCCCAGCTCCTCGAACCGGGCGATGGCCGCCTCCAGGTCGTCCAGCCCGCCCGGGTCGCCGGCCTCGACCCTGGCCGTGCCGATCGCCCCCAGGGCGTCGGCCTCCAGGTCGGGCAGCCCGAGCGTCCTGGCCATGGCCAGGACCTCCCGGCCGACGGCCAGGCCCTCGGCGTGGCGGCTGGCCACGACCAGGTGCATCATCGCGCCCCGCAGGACGGCCGCCTTGGTCGCCGACGGCGGCGCCCCGGCGACCAGGGCCAGCGCCCGGGCGGTGGCGGCCTCGCGGTCCCCGCCCCGGCCCTGGAGGAAGGCCAGCTCGCCGAGCAGCATCTCGGCCTCGGCGGCGGCCACCGGCTCGCCGGCGGCCAGCAGGGCCTCGCGGCCCGCGGCCAGCTCGTCCTGGCCGGCCATCTCGCTCCGGCAGCGGGCCCGGCCCAGGCGCAGCAGGAGCTGGCCGCGGGCCAGGTCGCCCTCGGGGCCGAGCTCCAGGGCCTCGGCGTAGAACCGGGCGGCCGTCTCCCAGCCGCCCAGGGCCGCGGCCCGGTCGCCGGCCTCGCCCAGGGCGGCCAGGGCGCGGGCGGCCAGCCCCGGCGGCTCGGTCCCGGCGGCGCGGGCGAACCACAGGGCGGCCCGGTAGTGGTAGGCGAGCAGCTCGGCCCGGCCCTCGGTCCGGTCGGGGGCCAGGGCCTCGATCCAGGCGGCGGCCCGCCGGTGCTTGTCGGCCCGCTCCGCCCGCAGCACCTGCCCGTAGGCGACGTCGCGGACCAGGACGTGCCGGAAGGCGTACTCGACCTCGCCCGCCACCCGCGAGGCGGGCGCGCGCTGCAGGAACTCGCGCGCCTCCAGGCGGGCCAGGCAGGCCTCCAGCTCGTGGCGGTCGCGGCCGGCGACCTCGGCCAGGGCGCCCAGCCAGCCGACCTGGCCGAGCACGGCGGCGTCGTGGAGCGCCGCCTTGTCGGCGGCGGCCAGGGCGTCGAGGCGGGCCGCGACGATCGCGTGCACCCCGGCGGGCAGGGGGGTGGGGGCGGTGCCGGCGGTCGGGCCGCCGCGGTCGCGCAGCATGCGCACGTACTCCTCGGCGAACAGCGGGTTGCCGCCGACCCGGCCGAGCAGGGCCGGGTCGACCTCGGTGGGCAGGCCGTGGTGGGCCAGCAGGCTGGCCAGCAGGCCGGTGGTGTCGGGGTCGCCGAGGGGGCCCAGCCGGATGGTGTCGCCGCCGGCGCCCCAGCCGGGCCGGCGCTCCAGCAGCTCCGGCCGGGCGGTGGCCAGGACCAGCATGGCCGCCGGCCCGGCGTCCCCGTCGACCAGGCCCTCGACGAAGTCGAGCAGGGCGTCGTCGGCCCGGTGCAGGTCCTCCAGGGCCAGGACCAGCGGCCGGGTGGCGGCCAGGCCGTGGAGGAAGCGCCGCCAGGCGGCGAACTCCTCCTCGCGGTCGGCGGCGGTGGTCAGCCCGCCGGCGGCCCCACCCCGGCCGGCGCCCACGCCGACCAGCCGGCGGAGATGGCCGGCGACCCAGGCGGCCGTGACCGGGTCGGCCACCGCCCCCGCGGCCGCCACCAGCCGCCGCCCGGCCAGCTCGGCCCCGTCGCTCTCCAGGATCCCGGCCTCGGCCTTGACCGCCTCGGCCAGCGCCCCGAAGGTCGGCCCGTCGCCGTAGGGCAGGGCCCGCCCCTGCCGCCAGGCGACCGCCCGGGGGCTGGCGTGCGGGGCCCCGGCGGCCAGGAGGTCGGCCAGCTCGGCCAGGAGCCGGCTCTTGCCGATGCCGGCGGCGCCGACGATGGTGACCAGCGCCGGGCCGCCGCCGGCGCGGGCGCGGGCGGCGGCGGCCAGCAGCGTGTCCAGCTCGCGGTCGCGGGCCACCAGGGGCGGGAAGCGCCGGCTGGGGGAGGCCGGGCCGGCCCGGGGGGCCAGCGCCGGCCAGGCGGTCAGCGGCTCGCCGGTCCCGGCCCGGGCCGGGCGGGCCGGCCCGTAGGCGATCGCCCGCTCGGTGGCCCGCCTGGTCGCCTCCGACACCAGCACGGCCCCGGCCGGCACGGTCTCCTGGAGGCGGGCGGCGGCGCCCACGGGGTCGCCGGTGACCCGCTGGCGGCCCCGCCCGCCCCCACCGGGCCGCACCAGCGCCTCCCCGGTGACCACCGCCGCCTGCACCCGCAGCTCCCGGGACGAGTGCCTGGCCAGGAGGTCGCGGACCGCCAGGGCGGCCCGGACGGCCCGCTCGGGGTCGTCGTCACGGGTCCGTGGGATGCCGAACACGGCCACGGTCCGCCCGCCGAGGGTCTCCTCCACGACCCCGCCGTGGGTCTCGACCTCGGCCCGGACCTGGGCCAGCCGCCCCGGGAGCAACCGCCCGGCGTCCTCCGGGTCCAGGTCGGCGAAGCCCTCGCGGGCCTCGTCGACGTCGATCAGCAGGACGGTGACGAGCTTGCGTTCGGCGCCGCCTGGAGGGTCGGACAGTGGGGAGGGGCGGGCCAATCGCCGCTCCTTACGCGCGCCTCGTACGGTTCGTACGACCCCAGCCTAGCTCCCTCCAGGGACCGGCACCTAGCCCCAGCGGATGCGATGGCGGGCCATCACCAGAGGTACTTGTGGGGGCTGAGCCACAGGTACTTGAAGGGCCCGGCGAGGGCGACGACGGCGGTCGCCGCGACCGCGGCCGTCGCCAACCAGTGCTTGGAACGCAGGACGCCATGCTGGATCCGGGCGGAAAGGGTCACGAAGGCGACCAGCATGACGTGGAGTACGGCGGATACCGCCCGGTGGACGAGGCTGAGCATGGGACGCTCCTTCTCGGTCGATCCTGTCGTACCGCCGGCGCCTCCCTCGCCAGGCAAATCAGTTGGAACAGTGCAAATGATAGTGATGGTTATCTCTCATTCATAGGGGGCGAGTGGAGAGTAGGCGACACTCCGGGTCGGTCCGGTCAGGAGGGGGTCGGCGGCGGGACGTCGAGGGCCAGGGGCACGGTGACGCCCCCGGTGGGTCGCTGGATGGTGGTGGTGAGGTCCCATCGGCCGGCCAGCGACAGCAGGCGGCCCTGGCCCAGCCAGCGGCCGTCGGGCGCCCTGGCCAGCTCGAGGCGAGCCGTGCCGAGGTCGGGACGGGAGAGGGGGGTGCCGGTCAGCTCGACCCGGTCGGCGGGCAGGACGGTGCCGGTGTCGAAGTCGGCCACGGTGGCCGTGAACCGGTTGGGGCCGGCGGCGCCCGGCGTCACGGTCAGGGTCACCCGCACCGTGGTCGCCCAGTCGGCCCCGCTGGCCTCGAGCACCGGCGTGGCCGCCGGGCCGGGCCTGGCCGCGCCCGTCGGCACGCCCGGGGCCAGCTGGCTGAGCAGGGCGGCGGCGGCCAGCACCGCCGCCGCCAGGCCCAGCTCGCCGGCGACGCTCCGCCCCAGCCGGGCGGCGACCGGCGCGTCGTCCCGGCCGGCCTCGAACAGCGGCACCAGCCGGTAGCGGTTGCCGGCCCCCAGGGCCACCAGGCCGGCGAACAGCACCAGCTTGAGGTCCAGGGCACGTCCGAAGCCGCTGTCGGCCAGCCGCCGCCAGCCGCCCAGCTCGTCGGCGCTGCGGGCCACCCCGGTGACCACCACCACGGCCAGGCTGGCTCCGGCGAGCTTGGAGAACCGCAGCACCACCTCCCGCGTCGACCCGGCGCCGCCGCGGGCTCCGAGGGCGACCAGGAGCCAGACCAGGCCGCCGATCCAGACCCCGACGGCCGCCAGGTGGGCCCACTGGGCGAGCAGGTTGAGCGGGCGCAGCGACGACGGGCCGGCGGCGTGGCCGGCGAGGGCGTGGACCAGCATCCCGGCGCCACCGGCCAGCCCGAGGGCCAGGAGCGGGCCCCTGGTGGCCGGTGGCGCCGGGCGTCGGCGGGCCAGCAGCAGCCACCAGGTGGCGGCCCCGGCCCAGGCCAGCATGGCCGCCCGCCAGAGCAGCCAGCGGCCGGTGGTGGAGCCGAGCAGGTCGCCGACGGCCACCCCGGCGTCGGTCTTGGCGGTCATGGTCATCGCGGCCAGGCCCCCGGCCGCGGCGGCCAGGGCCAGCCCCAGGAGCGGGCCCGGGCGGCCGGGCAGCCGGCCGCCGAAGACCAGCAGGCCGGTGGCGGCCGCCCCGACCAGCAGGGTCAGCCCCCAGTACCAGGCCCAGCGGCCGGCCACGGCGACCGGGCCCGGGGCCGGGCCGGTCCGGGCCCCGGCCACCGCCTGGGACACCGGTGGCCCGGAGGCGCCGGCCGGCCCCACCCCGAACCCGAAGACCCCGTCGGTCCGGTGCCCGTCCACCGCCGAGACGATCCGCCAGCTCACCGTGTAGCCGCCGGCGGCCAGCCCGGCCGTCGGGACCCGCAGCTCCAGGGGCTGGCCGGCGACCGGCCGCGCCGGGCCGCCGGCGACGACCCGCCCGCCGCTGTCGAGCACCCGAACCGTCGACAGGTTCGGGTCCGGCCGCTCGCTGAAGCGGAGGGTGACCGCCGCCGGCGCCCGGTCCAGCGAGCTCCCGCCGGCCGGCTCGCTGGACTGGAGGCTGCCGTGGGCGGCCGCCGCCGGGCCGGTGGCCAGGAGCCAGAGCCCGGCCAGGGCGACGAGCAGGGCGGACCGCCAACGGGTGCCCATGAGGACCGTCAGATCTTCCCGGCGCCGGTCAGGGTCAGGTCGGGACGGCCGGTCGGGGCGGCCGTCCGCCTCCCCCAGGCCAGGGCGCCCACCACCAGCCCGACGATGCCGACCAGCAGCCCGCCGAGGGCCAGCAGCCGGGCCTGGTCGGCGGTGTCCTCGGCGGTCCGCTGGGCGGCCGTGGCCGCGGCCACGGCCCCGTTCAGCCGGGTCGTCTCACGGTCGAGCCGCTGGGCGAGCTGGGCGGTGCTCGGGTCCGTGACCGCCGGGAAGGCGGCCTTGGCCGGGTCGTTGACGTCGCCGAAGGTCTCGGGCCCGCTGGGGACCACCAGGTTGATCTTCTGGTCGCCGAGCTTGCCCTTCAGGGTGAAGGTGTAGGCGCCGGCCTGGGTCGGGACGAAGAACGACCGGTAGTCGCCCGGGGTGCCCCAGTCGCCGCCGAAGTGCGGCTCCAGCGGCATCATGGCGTTCTCGGCCTTGGGGTCGGCCTTGCGGCCGTAGTAGGCGTGGGCCATCAGGCCGTCGAGCTGGCCGGCCAGGTCGGTGGCGGGCTTGCCGTCGCGGGTGATGAGCACCTGGAGGCTGTTGGGCTGGCCGGCGTAGGCGGGCTCGTCGCCGAACCCGACCACGAACGCGTAGCGGCCGACCGTCTTCTCTTCGTGGGCGGAGGCGGGGGCGGCGGCCAGGGCGGCGAGCAGCACGGCAGCGCCGAGCACGACCGCCACCCGCAGCAACCGGGTTGACAGGGTCGAGTGGATTGACTGTCGACGCATCATTGCCTCCTTTTCGCCGACCTGACCGTTGGTGTGCATAATGAGAGAGATCGTTCTCACTAGTCAAGTTTTACTAGTCAGATAGGACTAGTTACATCGGGCCATGAACGGTTCGCCCGGCTGTAGAGGATGGAGGCGAGGGTACGATTGGCCCCATCAGCGATCCACAGGGCCACCGGCATGACGAGCAACGACCCCGCGGCGGCGGACCTGGAGCGGTCGAGCCAGCAATGGCTCGCCTGGCTGGCCAGGGAGACGGCCCGGCGGCAGGACCGGCCGGGATCGGCCCTGGACGCGCTCTGGGACGTGCTCGAGGAGTGGTTCGCCTCCGACGAGTTCGCCGGCTCGGCCCTGGCCGCCGCGGTGGCCGCCCCGCCCGACGGCCGCGGCCCGGCCGCCCACGCCGTCGTGGTCCGCCACCGCCAGGCCACCCGCCGCCTGCTGGAGGACCTGGCCCGCGCGGCCGGCGCCGACGACCCGGCCCCCCTCGCCGATCAGCTCCTCACCCTGGTCGAGGGCGCCATGGCCGGAGCCCTCATCGACCGCCACCCCACCGCAGCCCGCCATGCCCGCGAGCTGACCCGGATCGCCCTGCGGTCACCCACCCCCAACTGACGGGCACCCCACCATGCCGGGCCGGTGGTTGGCCGGCGGCCTGATGGTTGCCGGGGGCCCGTGAGCCGGCGGCGGGGTGGCGATCAGCCGGCGGTGGCGGCGGTGATGGCGGCCTTGGCGAGGGTGCGGGCGCCGGAGGTGGCGGCGGGGGTGCGGTCGACGGCGGCGGCCGAGATGGCGCCGTCGACCAGGACCTGGAGCTGGGCGGCGAGGACGGCCGGGTCGTCGGCACCGGAGGACTTGGCCAGGTCCTCGAGGAGCTGGCGCAGGGCCTGGCGGTGCTGGACGATCTTTGCCTGGGCCGGGTGGTCGGGCTCGCTGCGGAGCTCGGCGGCGGCGTTGGCCACGAACGAGCCCCGGAACCCGTCCTCGGCGAACCAGGCCTCGAGCTCGTCCCAGAGGCCGTCGAAGCGGTCCGAGGGGTCGTCGCCGCGGCGGTCCATGGCATCCGCCAGCCGGTGCAGCCACTGGATGCTCCACTGCTCGAGGGCGGCCGCGACCAGCGCGTCCTTGCCTCCGAACTGGCGGTAGAGGGTCATCGGGGCCACGTCGGCCCGGCCGATGATGCGGTTGACGCCGACCGCGCCGATGCCTTCGCTCTGGAACAACGCGGTGGCCGTGGTCAGGATCCGGTCCCGGGGCCTGGCAGACACCATGAGGCTGGACGACTCCTTGCCGAGGTTGGGGGCGAGAGCAACCTCTCTCTATTCCTGGGCGCTGTCAAGTCAACGCGAACAGCAGCTCCTTGGCCTGCTCCAGCGACGCGGTGGCGCCGGCCTCGCGGAAGAAGGCGATGGCCCGCTCCAGCTCGTTCCGGCCCTCGGCGGGGCGGGTTGGGAGCAGCCGGCGGGCCGCGGTCAGGCGGGCCGCGGCCTCGTCGGGGCGGCTGCCGATCTCGGCGTAGAGCTTGGCCGCCCGACCCGGGTCGCCGGCGGCGAAGGCCCGGGTCGCGTCCAGCCAGCGCGAGGGCAGGACGTCGTCCAGCGCCTCGACCGGACGGCCCAGCTCGACCAGGCCGACCGCCAGGTCGACGCCCAGCTCGGGCTTGAGGAGCCTCCCGCCGAGGGTGGCCAGCAGCTCATCCAGCAGCTTGCCGGCCTCGGCCTCCCGGCCGGCGGCCAGCAGCACCCTGGCCCCGAAGGCCAGCGCCGGGTCGACGTTCAGCCGGTCGCCGGTGTCCCGGGCCAGGGCGACCGCCCGCCCGGCGTCGTCCAGGGCCTTGCCGATCTGCCCCCGGGCCAGCCAGATGCGGCCCCGCCACAGCCGGCACTCGCTCTCCATGTAATGGGGGGCGCCGTCCTCGGCGTCGGATACCACCGAGTCGGCCACCCGGACGGCCGAGTCCCAGCGGCCGCTCCAGTAGTGCTCGCTGGCCCGTTCCAGCTCCAGCCAGCGCAGCCACCGGCCCGAGCCGAAGCGCTCGGCCGCCTCCCAGGCCGCCCGCCTGGCCGCGAAGCAGCGCCGTAGGTCACCGAGGAGGCCGATGCAGAAGGCGAGGTTGCCGTGCCAGGCGATGGCGCTGGAGGACCCCTCGGCCTCGCACAGGGCGATGCAGCGCTCCAGGTCGCCGATGCCGCCGGGGTCGCCGAGGTTGACCCGGGCCGCCCCGATGGTGCCGAGGGCGGCCGCCTCGACCTCGCGGTCGCCCAGGCTCCTGGCCATGGCCAGGCCCTCGCGGCCCACCTGGAGGGCGTCGGCGTTCCGGTCGGCGACCAGCAGGTGCATCATGCCCTGGCTCAGGACCATCGCCTTGCTGTGGGAGGCGGGCAGGTCGGCGACCAGGGCCAGGGCCCGGTCCATGTGCGGGGACCGCTCCCGGCCCTGGACGTAGGCGAGCTGGCCGAGCCTGGCCTCGGCCTCGGCCGCCCGCTCGCGGTCGCCCCTGGCCAGCAGCCCGTCCCTGGCGCTCTTGAGCAGCTCCTCCCCGGTGCCCTCGGCCAGGCTGTGGGCCTCGCCGGCCCGCAGCTCCAGGACCGGCCGCTCGGGGTCGTCGGGCGGCCAGATGGCCAGGGCCTCGGTGTAGTAGCGGGCCGCGGTGACGTGGGCGCCGAGGCCGGTGACCCGGTCGCCGGCGTCGCGCAGGGCGAGGCGGGCCCGCTCGGCCAGGTCGCCGGTCGGCTGGCGGGCCGCCCGGGCCAGCTCGAGGGCCCGGCCGTAGTGGTGGGCCAGCAGCTCCGAGCGCTCGGCGGCCAGCGACTCCAGCCAGGCGGCGGCCCGGCGGTGCCTGCCGGCCCGCTCCAGCCGCGGGATCTGGCCGTAGGCGACCTCGCAGACCAGCACGTGGCGGAAGCCGTACTCGCGCTCGCCGGCCATCGTGGCCCGCCCGGCCCGGTACAGGAACTCCTTGGCCGCCAGGCGCTCCAGGCAGGCCTCGAGCTCGGCCCGGTCCCGCCCGCTGACCGCGGCCAGGGCGCCCACCCAGCCGACCCGGCCCAGCACCGACAAATCTTGAAGTGCGGCCTTCTCCTCGGAAGGCAGGGCGTCCAGACGGGCGGCGATGATGGCATGGACGGTCTCGGGCAGGGGCAGCCCGGCCGCGGTGGGAGCGGTGGCTCCCACGGGGAGCAGGTGGCGGTCGCGCACCATGCGCACGTACTCCTCGGCGAACAGGGGGTTGCCGCCGGCCGCGGCCACCAGGGCCGGGCCGACGCCGGTGGGAAGCCCGTGGGAGCCCAGCAGGGACTCGAGCAAATGCCCGGTGTCGGCCTCCGACAGCGGCTCGAGCTCGATGGCCACGGCCGCGTCGCCGCTCCCACCCCAGCCCGGCCGGCGGGCCAGCAGCTCCCTGCGGGCGGTGGCCACGACCAGCAGCGGGGCCGCCGGCGGGGTCCGGGGTCGCGGCGGCTGGCCGCGCCGGTCCAGGGTCGCATGCCCGGTCGGCTCCAGCAGCTCCTGGAGGAAGTCGAGCAGGGCGTCGTCGGCCCAGTGCAGGTCCTCCAGCACCAGCACCAGCGGCCGCCGGGCGGCCAGCCCGTACAGGAAGCGCCGCCAGGCGGTGAAGGCCTCGTCGCGGCGGCCGGGCTGGACCGGGGCGCCGTCGCCCTCGCCGACCAGCCCGCGCAAGTGCCCGGTGACGCGGTCGATGGCGGCCGGGTCGTCGGCCATGGCGTGGGCCACCACCCTGGACAGGCGGCGGCCGACCCGGTCGGCCGAGTCGGTCTCCAGGATGCCGGCCTCGGCCTTGATGATCTCGGCCAGGGCCCCGTAGGTCACCCCGCCGGCGGGGGAGGAGCGGCCCTCGTCCCAGGGCGAGGAGCGGCCCTGGCGCCAGCTGACCAGGTCGCTGTCGGCGTCCAGGGCCCGGAACAGCTCGGCCACCAGCCGGCTCTTGCCGATGCCGGGCGGTCCGAGCAGGGTGAGCAGCTGGGGCCGGCCGTCGGCCTTGACGCGGTGGAACGCCTCCAGCAGCAGGCCCAGCTCGCGGTCGCGGCCGACCAGGGGCACCGGCCCGGCGGCGAGGGCGTCCATGCCGGTGCGGTTGCGCGGCTCCAGCGCGCTCCACACGCTCATCGGCCTGGCCCGCCCTTCGAAGGAGAGCAGGCTGGCCGGGCCGTAGCTGATCGACCGCTCGGTGGCCCGGCCGGTCGTCTCCGATACCAGCACCGTCCCGCTGGGGGCGGCCTGCTGGAGCCGGGCGCAGTTGACCACCGGGTCGCCCGCGACCCGCACGCCGTCGGTGACCAGCGCCTCCCCGGTGGTGACGGCGATCCGCACCTCCACCCCGTCCCGATTCTCCGGGGGGCTGGCAAAGGGATCCATCGTCCGGGGCACCCCTTCGGGGCTCCCCGGACCCCCCCGGCCGGACGCCCCGCCACGCAGCGAGTCGCGAATGGCCAGGGCGGCCCGCACGGCCCGCTCGGGGTCGTCCTCGCGGGTCTGGGGGATCCCGAAGATGGCCATGGTGATGCCGCCGATGGCGTGCTCGACGGCGCCGCCGAAGCTCTCGACCTCGGCCCGGACCCGGTCCAGGTGGCGGTCGAGCATGCTGGAGGCGTCCTCGGGGTCACGCTCCCCGGCCTCGCCGAGCGGCTCGTCGACCTCGGCGAACAGCACCGACACGAGCTTGCGCTCCACGCCGCCGCCGGCCGCCCCGTTGCCGTGGTCGGGGGCCGCATGGCCCTCCTCGAGCCCGGGGTCGCCCGCGCGGGCCGGGACCAGCAGGTCGAGGGCCGGGTCCTGGGCCAGGATGGCCTGCTCCAGCCGCTGCAGGCCGACGCTGGGCTCGATCCCCAGCTCGTCGACCAGGACCTTGCGGGCGGCCCGGTAGGCGGCCAGGGCGTCGGCCTGGCGGCCCGAGCGGTACAGGGCGAGCATGAGCTGGCCGTGGAGGTGCTCGCGCAGGGGGTGCAGCCGGACCAGCGCCTCCAGCTCGGCCACCAGCTCGTGGTGGCGGCCCAGGGCCAGCTCGGCCTCGATCCGGGCCTCGGTGGAGGCGACCTGGAGCTCCTCGACCCCGACCAGCTCGGGCCAGGCGATGTCGGCCGAGGCGGCCACGTCGGCCAGGGCCGGGCCCCGCCACAGGGCGAGGGCCTGGCGGAGCAGGTCGGCGGCCCGTGCCGGGTCGCCGGCGGCCAGGGCCTGGCGGCCCTCATGGTCGAGGCGCTGGAAGCGGTGCAGGTCGAGGTGCTCCGGGTCGATCCGGAGCAGGTAGCCGGGGTCGCGGGTGACCAGGGTGCGGGGCGGGCCGGCGCCGTTGCCGGCCTCGATCGCCTTGCGCAGGGCGGCGACGTGGTTCTGGAGCGACTGCTTGACGGTCGGCGGGGGCTCCTCGCCCCAGACGGCCACGATCAGCTCCTCGGTGGACACCACCTGGTTGGGGTGGAGCAGCAGCTTGGCCAGCAGCATGCGGTGCTTGATGCTGCCGAGCCGCAGCGGCCGCTCACGCTGGCGTGCTTCCAGCGGGCCGAGGAGGAAGAAGTCGATCGTGCCTACCACCACGCCGACCTACGATCGTTTGCCTTGGTTGCCTGGATCCTCTGACTGACGATGAATGGACCGAATACGCGGGAGTGTATCTGGCATGCCACCGAATACCTAGTCGCGGGCTTGGGCGTAGACGAGCTCGGTGAGCGGCTCGGCCGGGCCGACCTGCTCCAGGCGTTCCCCGATGGCCGGTGGCAGCTCGGGCAGCCTGGTGTCGAGGTCGCGCACCCAGGCGGCGACGGCGCCGCCCGGGTGGTGGCTGGGCGGGGCCACCACCCAGCCACCCCAGCCCCGCCACTCGACCCTGGCCAGACCCCACGGGCGCTGGCTGGCCAGGCCCGCCGGGGCGAAGAGGAAGTGCCAGGTGTCGCCGCCGGTCCGCACCAGCGGGCCGGCCGAGCGGAGGGCCTGGGCGATCACCGCCCAGCGGGCGGTGTCGCCGACCGAGCCGCGCACGGTCAGGGCGTCGAAGCCGACCCCGGTGGCCAGCCCGACGTTGGCCTCGGGGAAGCGCCGCCACCACCAGCTGAGCCGGATGGGGTCGGTGGTGGCGTCGGCGGCCCCGTGGGAGGGCAGCGGGTGGGCGCCCACCCTGGCGCAGGTCGGTTCGCCGCAGGAGCAGGCCACGGCCGTCGTGCGCGGGTTGCGCAGCACGTAGTGGAGGGGGACGACGGGCAGGCCGCGGCGCGCGTAGTCCAGGGCGGCCAGGTAGCGCGCTCCGGGCTGGGGTACCGAGGACACGCGCACCTCCCTTCTGGGGATCAGCTCTCGACGGGACAAGCCTGCCGGGGGCCGCCAACGAGTCGCTCACGGCCGCTCGGCCCTTTACCTGCCCCGCCCGGCTACCTATGCTCGCCAGCGAGCAGCCTCTCCGAGCCGAGGGTGGGTCGCCATGAGCGAGGACGCGGTCGAGGTCGAGCGCCGGCAGATCGAGCAGGAGATCAGGGGTCGGACCCTGTGCGACCTGCTCGCCGAGCATGCCGCCGGGCACGGCGACGCGCCGGCCATGTCCTGGCGGCGCGACGGGGCCTGGCAGACGCTGACCTGGGGCGACTACCGCGAGCGGGTCGCCGAGGTCGCCATGGGCCTGGCCGACCTGGGGGTCGGGCGCGGCGACTTCGTGGCCGTCATGGCCACCAACCGGCCCGAGCACGTGCTCGTCGACCAGGGCGCCGTCCACGCCGGGGCCGTCCCGACGAGCTTCTACTTCACCCTGGCGCCCGAGCAGGTCCGGTATGTGGCCGGCCACTGCGAGGCCAAGGTGGCCGTGCTCGAGGACCGGGACATGCTCAAGCGCTGGCAGGAGATCCGCGACGACCTGCCGGCGCTCCGGTACCTGGTGGTGCTGGACGGCGCCCAGGAGGGCGACGGCCCGGGCGTGCTCGGCTGGGACGACCTGGTCGGCCGGGGCCGCGACGCCCTGGCCGGCGACCGCGCCGGCTTCGAGGCGCTGCGCCGCCGGGTCGGGCCCGAGGACAACGCCACCCTGCTGTACACCTCCGGCACCACCGGCCCGCCCAAGGGCGTGCTCCTGACCCACCACAACCTCCTGTACGAGGTCACCGCCCTGGACCGCCTGACCAGCCTGCCCCAGGGGGGCAGCTCGGTCTCCTACCTGCCCCTGGCCCACATCGCCGAGCGGGTGCTGTCGATCTACGGGCCGCTGACCAGGCGGTCCCACGTCTGGTTCTGCCCCGATCCCACCCAGGCGGTCGAGTACGTGCGCCAGGCCCGGCCGACGCTGTTCTTCGGCGTGCCGCGGGTGTGGGAGAAGGTACGGGCGGGCATCCAGGCCAAGCTGGCCGCCGAGGAGAACGAGCGCAAGCGCAGGATCGCCCAGCGGGCGGTGGAGACGGGCCTCGAGGTGGTGCGCCGCACCCAGCGGGGCGAGTCGCTGCCGTTCGGGCTGCGGGCCAGGCACGCCGTGCTCGAGCGGCTGGTGCTGGCCAAGATCAGGGAGGCCATCGGGCTGGACCGCTGCAGCCTCGCCTCCAGCGCGGCCTCGCCCCTGGCCGTGGACGTGGCCGAGTTCTTCGCCGCCCTCGGTCTGCCCCTGGTCGAGGTGTACGGCATGACCGAGACCTCCGCGGTGGCCACCGGCAACCGGCCGGGCAGGGTCAAGATCGGCTCCGTCGGGCCGGCCCTGGCCGGGATCGAGGTGCGCCTGGCCGACGACGGCGAGGTGCTGGTCCGGGGGCCGATCAACACCCCCGGGTACTTCAGGCAGCCCGAGGCCACGGCCGAGCTGATCGACGCCGAGGGGTGGCTGCACACCGGCGACGTGGGCGAGCTGGACGGCGACGGCTACCTCAAGATCGTCGACCGCAAGAAGGAGCTGATCATCACCTCCAGCGGCAAGAACCTGTCGCCGGCCAACGTCGAGTCCCTGCTCAAGGAGCACCCGCTGATCGGTGAGGCCCTGGTCTACGGCGACAACCGGCCGTACTTGGTCGCGCTGGTCGTGCTCGACCACGAGCTCGCCCCGGGCTGGGCCGCCCGCAACGGCCTGGCCGCCGGTGACCTGGCCGCCCTGGCCGCCTCCGGGCAGGTGCAGGCCGAGGTGCAGCTGGCCGTCGACGCCGCCAACCAGCGCCTGGCCAGGATCGAGCAGGTCAAGCGGTTCGAGGTGCTGCCGGTCGAGTGGACGGCCGAGAGCGAGGAGCTCACCCCGACCCTGAAGCTGCGCCGCCGCATCATCCACGCCAAGTACGCCGAGCGGATCGACGCCCTCTACGAAGGCTGACCGCGCCCCCGGGCTCAGCGGCGCAGCCGCCTGACCCGGCGCCGGCCCTGGATGGCGTTGGCCACGGCCATCAGGTCGTCGCCGTCGTCGGGCGGCCCGGTCCCGGCGCCGCCCCGCGCCCGCCGGCCCGGGTCGGCCAGGTCGGCCCAGAGCACCGCCCACGCCGCCTCGGGCCGGGCCGGTTCCTCCCGCGCCGCGGCCGGGTCCGCGCCGGCCGCCGGCCGCGACGGCTGGGGCGGGGGAGCGGCCGGCTGGGGCTGGGGCTGGGCGGGGGCGCGTCGCGACCCGCCGGCGCCGAGCAGGTGCTCGGCCACCGACTGGAGCATCGGTTCGACGAAGACGGCCCGGACCCCGGCCTCGCCGCCCGGCCCCGGGCCCGCCCCGTCGAAGGAGCGGATGGCCGTGCGGACGGCCGCCTCGTCGTAGCCCCGCCCGGCCAGGGTCCTGGCCACGGCCTCGATCAGCGGGTCCCCGAACCCGGCGTGCCGGCGCCCGGCCGGAAGGGGAGGCGGCGGCTGGGGCCGGGGCTCGCCCCGGGAGCGCGTCTCGGGCTGGGGCGGCGGCGACGGGGGACGGGGGCGGGTCTCGGGCCGCGGCCGTGGCGGCTGGGCCCGCGGCTCGGCAGGCGGGCGGGGCTCCGGGTCCGCCTGGGTCGGGGGCTCGGGCTGGCGGCGGGCGGTCCGCTGGGCGCGCTCCAGGTCGGTGTGGCGGCGCAGCCAGAACTGGAGCGGGGCCGTCCCGGGGTCCAGGTCGCGGGCCTCCTCGACGCCATGCTCCTCGTACAGGTGGCGGAA
>Ga0207428_10003328_pt1 | contig 15627 bp, 17 predicted proteins | sample RhiMethybrSRZTD1_FD_187600 | JGI IMG/M metagenome (GOLD analysis project Ga0207428, IMG submission 187600) | Populus rhizosphere microbial communities from Tennessee, USA - Rhizosphere MetaG P. TD hybrid SRZTD1 (SPAdes) (version 3) | ecosystem: Host-associated > Plants > Roots > Rhizosphere >...
ATCCGTGCCGTCGGCAACGAGGATTGCAATGCGACGGGTCTTGATTCCTTCCTCTCCGGGCCTGGCCAGCAACGACAGCGCCTTCGATGTCTGCACTTCCGGTTTCGGAGCGCGCGGCAATACTTTGGGCAACGGATCCGGCAGGTCTTTGAGGCCGATGCCATCTGCGACCGCAGTCGCGAGCTCCTCGTCTACATTGCGCAACTGTGCGACGACGCGCTCGCGCACGGCTGCGGTCTGGACCTTGGTGAGCTCGAAACGATATGCGCGGATGATGTGCTGCTTCTCGATCGCTGTCTGACTCTTCCAGAACAACGTTGCCTGGTTGTAGTGCTCGGCGAATTTCTCCGGCTTGCCGCGCACCTTGTGCTCTTCGGTCTGCTGTGGGAACGACGTGAATCCCTGCACACCGGCTTGGAACGGACAGCCGCCGCCGAGCGAATTCGGCTCGTACGCAACGCGCCCGCGCGCAATCGCCTGCCGATGCATCCCGTCGCGCTGGTTGTTGTGGACCTGGGCCACCGGCGCATTGATGGGGATCTCGTGGAAATTGGGACCGCCCAGCCGCGAGATCTGCGTATCGACGTACGAGTGGATGCGTCCGGCGAGCAGGGGATCGTTGCTGAAGTCCAGCCCCGGCACGATGTGCGCCGTGCAGAAGGCGACCTGCTCCGTTTCCGCGAAGAAGTTGTCCGGGTTGCGATTCAGGACCATGCGGCCGATCGGTACGACCGGCACGAGCTCTTCCGGAATGAGCTTGGTCGCGTCCAGCACGTCGAAGCTGAATTTCTCGGCGTCGGCCTCGCTGAACAGCTGCACGCCCAGCTCCCACTGCGGATGAGCGCCGGCTTCGATCGCTTCCCAGAGATCGCGCCGGTGAAAGTCCGGATCGGCGCCGGAGATCTTGACGGCCTCATCCCAGGCCAGCGAATGCGTGCCCGCGAGCGGATTCCAGTGGAACTTCACGAACTGCGAGTCGCCGGCGGCGTTGACGAAGCGAAAAGTGTGCACGCCGAAGCCCTGCATCATCCGGTAGCTGCGCGGGATCGCACGGTCGGACATCACCCACATCAGCATGTGCGTGCTCTCCGGCATAAGGGACACGAAGTCCCAGAAGGTGTCGTGCGCGGAAGCCGCCTGCGGCATCGCGTGGTGAGGCTCGGGCTTCACCGCGTGGATCACATCCGGGAACTTCATCGCATCCTGGATGAAGAACACGGGGATGTTGTTGCCGACGAGATCCCAGTTGCCCTCATCCGTATAAAACTTGACGGCGAAGCCGCGTACATCGCGCGCCGTGTCGGTGGAACCGCGCTCGCCGGCGACCGTAGAGAAGCGCACGAATACCGGGGTGCGCTTGCCGGCTTCCGCAAAGATCGACGCGCGCGTCAGCTTTGTCAGCGGTTTGTAGCACTCGAAGAAGCCGTGCGCACCGGAACCCCGGGCGTGCACGATGCGCTCCGGAATCCGCTCGTGATCGAAATGCGTGATCTTCTCGCGCAGGATGAAGTCCTCGAGCAGCGAAGGTCCGCGCAGCCCGGCCTTGAGGGCATTCTGGTTGTCGGCGACCGGCACACCCTGGTTGGTGGTCAGCGCTCGTCCGCTTGAATCCACTCGCACGCGATCGAGCGGACCGTTGCCGGGATTGACGCTCAGCGGCGGACTGCCTTTACCGACTTTCAGCGATGCGTTGGATTCGGTGAGCGTGCTCGCGCCGACTGACGGATCCGCCGGCTCGGCGGACTGCCCGCGCGCAGGTTCGGCAGCCGCAGCGCCGAATTCGGAGGGCTTCGCGGCGTTGAAGGGAAATTCCGCGGCCAGCTGCTGAGTGCCTGCCAGCTTCTGAGTCGCCGGATCGGAAATCGCCTCACGTCCAGTCTTCCTTGCTGGACCGCTGGCGGTAGAACGTGCAGATGTCTTCGCCGCTTCTTTCGCCGAACGACCGTTGCCGCGCGGTTTTGCGGCACTGGGTGCCGCACGTTTGCTCTGAGCCATGATGATTCTCCGGGGATCGCGGGCGCTCTCAAAATTGATCGCGGTGAGCGCAAGCGCAGTCGTGATCGAGACGGAGAGGCGTGGAAGTGGTGATAGAAGCCACGAGCAGCAGCGAAGTTCCTGCTTGGTCATGCGCGGTGCGTCGAGCGACGCAGGCGCTGACACTGCTGTACTCAGTGGACTACGCCGCGCGTATGCAGCGCCTCGTTGTCGCACGACATCGGTGTCGTTCCGGAACAGAACGCTTGCACGCTCATTGATAGTAGCTAGTCAAGGAGCACTCCATGTCGTCGCACACTCTTGGTACTGCCTGCGCTCTCTTCCTCCTCTCGACCGGGGCTGCTTTCGCACAGCAAGTTGACGACTCAATGGCAAGCCGGGTCGAGGTTGCGCTGAGTAATGACACGCTGCAGCTTCGCTATCTGGGCAGCAGCCGCCCGGCCGGAGTCGAAGGCGGCCGGATCGCCGGCACGTTCTTCCTCAGCGAGCAGCGCGACACCGTGCTGAGCGGCGCGCTGCTGTTTCCCGCCGACATCGATGTGGGCATCGGCGCACTGAGCATCCTGATTGGTCCGCAAGCGTACGCTGCGTTGCTCGAAGACGAGAACAGCGACGTGATGTCTCTCGCGTTGGGAACCGAGCTGCGCTTATTGCTCAATCAGCGGCTCGGACTCGCCGTGTCCGGTCAGGCCTTCTACGGACCGGACATTTTGACGTTTGGCTCCGCGGACAGCCTGACTGACCTGAGCGCGCGCATCGAGATAAACGTCGCGCCGCGCCTCACCGCATTTGGCGGCATGCGGTGGTTCGAGTTCGATCTGGCGGAAGGGGCGGGGAAGCGGACTCTACAGGAGGAAGTGTTCGTCGGTGCCGGCTATCGGTTCTAACGACGGCGCGCGACGGACCCGTCAACCGACGTCGCAGTACGTCCGCCTTCATTTTCCCAGGCATTGATGGCCGGTCCTTGTTGCTGCTTCTTCCGACGTTGTGAAGTGCCGTCGATCGGGCGACGGTTGGGCGGACCGACGAAGGAGCGATTCGTCCACGGGTTCGGACTGGAAGGTCCCCAGAATCGCTCGCGCTCGGATGCAAGCAATCGCGTGTCCATCATGGCTCACCCGCCGAGGTCACTACATTCTCGATGACGACGATCACCTGTCGATTCCGGTGCAGGCTCTCGGCGTCGCAGTCCGTGCTGATCGATGCGCTCTCGTGGCTGCCGTGTGCCGATAGCTGAGTTGGTGCAGTGCCTCGCAAGGTGAGATAGCGTGCCACTGCCACCGCGCGACGCTGAGAAAGGGTCGCGTCGTAGCCGGCACTGGCCCTGCAAGCGGCAGAGCTCTCGATCTGCGCAGTCCGGTACGGATGATCGTCGAGGAAGCTCGCCAGCAAGTCGAGCCGTTCGACACCCGCTGCGTTCAGTCTCACCGAGCTTCCAGCGAACAGGGCATCGTCGAGCGTGAGCAGCAGGCCACGATCGATGACTTCGGCCTGCAGCCCGACGATCTGCCGTTGCAGTTGCAGCGCATCGCGCCGTGCGTCGACATTCACGTCGCGCATTTCCTCCAGCTGGTGCTTCTGCTCGTCGGCTTCGGCCTGCTGCAGTGTGCGCGTATCCACCGCGACGCTTTCATGTGCAACCGCCGGGGCAGATGCACACATCACGAGCAGGAAGACGCTGGCAAGCCGTTCCATAGCCCTGGAGTGTGCGACCCGTCTGTCTGCGGGTCGGTGCGTTAACGAACTTAGCCGCGGAGTTGGCCGTTGTGTACGATAGGGCACATAGTTCCGAGCCGCAGGCGGCGTTAACCTAGATGTCGTCACCGAATCATGATCCTCGTCAGAACCACCTCCTGGCGGCCCTGTCGGCGGACGACTTCGAGCGTGTGAGCGCTCGTGTCAAGCTGGTGCCGCTGGCGCTCGGTGATGTCTTGTACGAATCCGGCACTCGCCAGCGAGCGGTGTACTTTCCAACGACCGCCATCGTATCGCTGCTGTACATGCTGGCCGACGGAGCATCGGCGGAAATCGCGGTCGTCGGCAACGAAGGCATCATCGGCGTCTCGCTGTTCATGGGCGGGGAAACGACCCCGAGCCGGGCGGTCGTGCAGAGCGCAGGCCACGCTTACCGTCTGCCTGGCAAGCTCCTCAAGGAGGAATTCATCCGCGGCGACGCCATGCAGCACTTGCTGCTGCGGTACACACAAGCGTTGCTGACGCAAATGGCGCAGACGGCCGTGTGCAATCGACATCATTCTCTGGACCAGCAACTCTGCCGGTGGCTGTTGCTGAGTCTCGACCGACTGGTGGGCAATCAGCTGGTCATGACCCAGGAATTGATCGCCAACATGCTGGGCGTGCGCCGTGAAGGCGTCACGGAGGCTGCTGGCAATCTGCAGAGCGCCGGACTGATCAAATACAGTCGCGGGCGCATCACCGTGCTCGATCGCAGCGGTCTGGAGGCGCGCACCTGCGAGTGCTACGCGGTCGTCAAAAAGGAGTTCGATCGCCTCTTGCCCGGCGTCCCGTCGCGCGACTAAGTTGCTTTGTCGATCAGCCATTGAGCGAGCCCGCCCTGCGCGGCTCGCTGCGCGATGCACCGGCTGCCCCAGAAGCTGATCCCTGTCGTGCTCGTTGCAGCAGTGCTGTCCTTTGCCACTTCGGCATCGATCGGCGAGCGGGTCACGAAGTAGAAGCGATCGAAACCCACCATCGAGCGATAGCGAGCCGCATACTCGAGATAGTCCTCGACGACGGCATGCGCCTTGACCTCTACTGCGATCCGCTCGCCGGTCACGGCGGATTCCAACGCCAGGTCGATGTCGGTTTCTGTTTCGGCGAGCACGCCGACGCGTTGCCACCCTGCGTTCCTGAATATCAGATCGACGAGCACCTCGAGGTCCCGCGGATGCAGGCGCTCCACGATCGGCTGCAGGGAGTCGATGAGTGCCCCTAATGCCTGGTCGGCAGCGGCAAAGCGTGGGGCAGCCACGCAGTTGATCACCTGAAGCACGTAGCCGGGTTCGACCGCACAAATCGCTCCCCGGTATGCCTGAACGGCGAGCAGGGCGCCGCTCAGACGATCGGCCGCCAGAGGCTGGTTCCTGACGTCGTACTGATGCCATCCATCGATCGTGGAACGAACCTTCGCGCCGTCCGCCCGCTGGGACGTGCCCGGCGCTGCAAATGACCACCACATGCAGTCGGCATGGAACGTGATCCACAGCGTGCTCGCGGAAGCTTCGTAGAAGGCACGAATCTGCTTCGTATGTCGCGCGCTGCTTTCGCGATCCTTGCTCTGCCCCGCCAGCTGCGACTCGACCTGAGTCCACCGACTGTCGAGCGCGAACTCGTGTGACACCTGCGGATAGTCCAGGCGCAGCTCACCCGCCACGATGCATTGTGCGGTCCGCTCTCCGCACTTGCCGAGCCGGATGAAGAGGCAGCGTTCGGCTTCGATGCTCACGATTTCACGCGCCGCCGCTCTGCTTCGATCCCGCGCAGGTGAGCGTACCCGACCAGCTTCCCGCGTTGCTCGTCCCAGAGGCGAAGCCTCAGCGATCGCAAGCTGGAGGCGAGCGTGACAGTCGTGACTTCCTGAAACAGCCGGTCGCTTTCATGACAGCGCTGCAGGTTGTAATTGGGGATGCGCGGGCTCAGGTGATGGATGTGATGAAAGCCGATGTTGCCGGACAGCCATTGCAGCACCTTGGGCAGTTTGTAGTAGGAGCTGCCGCGCAGTGCGGCCGAGGTATAGTCCCAGCTGTCGCTGCGTTCCCAATAAACGCCTTCGAATTGATGCTGCACGTAGAACAGCCACAGTCCTATGGCGCCGGCGATCGTCATGACGATCGACTGAATCAGCAGATAGGGGGCGATGCCGAAGACCCAGCTGAGCAGCGCCGCAATGCCGAGCAGCACCCAGTTCAGCTTCCAGATGGACCGGCGCCGTCGCTCGTCGGCCTTCGCTGAGGCGAAGCGCTGTTTGACGATGAACACGAAGAGCGGGGCAAGCACGAACAGCACCAGCGGATTGCGCGCGAGCCGATAGGTCAGCCGCCGCGTGGGCGAAGCACTCAGGTATTCCTGGACAGTCATCGTCCAGATATCACCGGTGCCCCGGCGGTCGAGATCGCCCGAGCTGCCATGATGAATCGCGTGTTCCCACCGCCACTGCTGGTACGGGGTGAACGTCAGGACACCGGCGATGAAGCCGACAATGTCGTTCGCGCGCCGGGAGCTGAAGTACGAGCCATGCGTGCAGTCATGAAAGATGATGAAGATGCGTACCAGGAATGCGGCGGAAACGATCGCCAGCGGCACGGTGAGCCACAGTGAGATCTCGTGCACCCGATACATCGCATACCACAAGAGCACGTACGGGCCGAACGTGTTTATCAGCTGCCAAACCGCGCGCCTGGTTGAGGCGCGCTGGTAGCGCGCGACGGCGTGTTTCCATGCAGTCTTGTCGGTTGTCGCCTGCAAAGCCACTCCTGGGTGCGCAAGATCGCACCGTGCATGTTCTGCGATCCGGCCGCCCGCATCTGTACGCTGTCGCACCTATCGCTCCGGGACCGCAGTGTTGGTCAGCGTACGGACGCTGCGATACCCAAGGCGCAGGATGGAGCGTTAGTGGTGACAGGAGCAGGCTGATGATGCGGAATCGAGCGATACCGGGCGACTCGGAGTGGGTGCAGGAGCAGGCATTGCTCCCCGCGACCGCGGATCAGCGCCGCACCGATCGCGTTCGCTCCTGGCGCCGGCGGGTGCTGCAGAGACGCGGCGCGCTCATGCACACCGCACTGGTTCGCGAGTCGGAACACTCGTCGCTGGCGATGCTGGACGAGACCGGAATAGTGGTCTCCTGGTATGGCGAAGCCGGCGCATCGAGCGAGCAGGTCGTGGATCGTCACGTCTCGCAGTTCTATCTCCCAAAGCAGATTGCCGGTAACCAGCCGCTTCGTGACCTGCGTGCTGCTGCGGTCGGTGGCTGCATCAGCTGGGAAGGGTGGAGACGCCGGACGGACGGAACGACCTTCTGGGGTCACGTCGTCATCGAGGCGATCGTGCTTCGCGACGGGCGATTGCAGGGATACTCGTATGTGATGCGGGCAGCACCTGAACGGGTGACCCGACGAGCCTCTTGTCTCGCACCCTTGCTGCTTGGGTTGTGTGTTTGCGCCTCCATGCCCGTTGCAGCCGCCCCGAGCGCGCTGCCGGATCATGCATTGGCGAGTCGCTACGGGAGCGGGTGGGACTGTAAGCGCGGATTTCGCCGTGTCGGGGACATCTGCGCGCCCATAACCGTGCCGGCGCACGCATACCTGGATGCTTCCGGCAGCAGCTGGCGCTGCGACAGGGGCTATCTCAACGTGAACGATCGGTGCATCGTCATACAAGTGCCGCAGAACGCGTATCTGGACGACGTCTCCGGCAAGGGCTGGCGTTGCGATCGCAACTTCCGCGAGGGCCCGGACGCGTGCGTGCCCATAACGGTGCCCGCGAACGCGCACTCGAGCGGCTCCTCATACGGGCACGGTTGGGACTGCGACCGCGGATTCCGTCTCCTCGGCGCCGCGTGTGCACCGGTCGCGGTCCCGGCACACGGATTTCTGTCGCGTTCCGGGGATAAATGGGAGTGCGAACGCGGATTCCGCAAGGACGATACGGCGTGCGTCGCCGTACAGCTGCCGGCCGATGCCCACCTCGACTATTCGGGTGACAGTTGGACGTGCGATGGGGGATTCCACACGCACGCAGACATCTGCGCGGCGGACTGACGATCCATCGTCAACGTGACGCGCGTACCGGCGCCGGCCTGGGCTTCGATCTCCAGCGTGCCACGCAGCTGGGCCGCGAGCGTGTGCAGCAGTTTCAGGCCCATGCCGCCCGCGGTGTGAGCGAGGTCCGCGCCCACGCCGGAATCCGCAATTCGCAGGGTCAGTGCGTGCTCGGGCGTGCGCTGTAGCTGCACCGTGATTGTTCCCGCGGACCCCTCCGCAAATGCATGCTTGTACGCATTGGTGACCGTCTCGTTCGCGAGCAGCGCCATTGCAACTGCGTCGTCGACCGGCAGCGATATTGCCTCGGACGTCAGTTCCAGGCTCACGCCCTGACTGGTACTGCCGAACGAACGTCTGAGCGCATCGCAGAGAGTTTGCAGCAGCTGCCGCATGTGAATGGCCTGACTGTCGTCGTGCGCGGCGGAGAGCATTGCGTGCACCTCCGCAAGCAATTGCAGCCGGTCACGGCTGTCCAGCAACGCTCGTCTCACCTCGGCCGAGGCAGCGACTCGCGCCTGCAGCGACAGCAGACCCGCCGCAGTCTGCAAGGTGTTCTTGGTACGATGGTCTACTTCGTCGAGCATCGCCTCCTTGAACATCAAGGCGCGCCGCGCTACGTGTTCGGCCGCTTCGGCTTGCTTGCGTCGGGTCCGCTCATGAGTCAGGTCATACGAGAGAAGATCCTGCTGTGCTGCCTGCAGGGACTGCAACACGCTCAAGGAATGCTCGCGGTCCCTTGCATGCTCCTGCAGTCGCAACGCCAGTACGATCTGCTGCGCCAGGTGCTCCAGGACGCGCACGTCATCCATAGCGCAACGGGAACGATGGTCGTGATGGGCGATCCACAGCGTGCCCTCAATACCCCCCTGGGGGTCTCGTAGCGGCGCGATCAGTTCCTCGAGGATGGATGGCCGGGTGTCTTCGAGCCAGGCGAACGCCCTGACCGGTAGTGACACGAGAATCGTCGTGCCGGCATCCAGGCACAGGCCGCAGGGACTGGAGCTGAGCGGAGTATCGAGTCCTTCGTAGGGTGCGAGCGCTCCGTGAACCAGCTCCCATCGTATTGTCGTGCCGGTCGTTGCGTCGGTCTTGAGCAGACTCAGACCTGCCGTTCCCGCGTGGCAGAGGGCGAGTGCGATGTCGAGCGCGCAGGGCAGGGCCGCGGACGGATCTGCAGCAAGTGCTCCCGTCAACTGGCGCCATGCGGTAGCTTCCAGGCGCAGGTTGGGCGAGCCCTGGCGTCCACGCAAGGCCGCGGCGATGGTAGTGAGATCGCGCGGTCGATCTCCTCTGTGGAAGCGCGTTGCGGTATTCACGTTTTGAAGTTCCGGCGTGCGGGTTGTGATGGCTTCGCCGACAGGTCCGGCCGGGTAGGCTCTGCCGAGCAGAGAATGCGATCTGTACGGTGACGAACATATGCCGAGCGAATCCGGCGCGTCGGCAGGCGGCTCCGTCACAGATCCTGAGGAAACCTCGCCCCAAGCTTGCCAGTGCCATAGGTGTCGAGCTGCCTGCCCGTGGCATCGACTGCCGGAATCTCCGCGAGCAGCCATATCTCGTACAGCAGCTTGAGCAGGCGCTCCAGAGCCTCGAACCCTGCGGGCTTCACGAAGTAGCTGGTGGCTCCGAGCATGTAGGCCTTGCGGATGTCGTCAGGGTCCGCGGAGGCAGACATCACGATGGTCGGGACGACCCGGTACCGCGGCATGCCCCTGAGTTGTTCGAGCAACGTGAAACCGTCGCCGTCGGGCATCTTCAGATCCGTGATGAGGAGCGACGGATAAGGGAATCGTTCCCGATCGGCAAACGCTCCGTCTCCCCTGAGATACGCGACTGCTTCGTTGCCGCCGTTCACGCAGGAGACCCTCGACGATATCCCCAGACGCTCCAGCGCGAGGAGCAGCAGGTCGCGCGCATCGAGATCGTCGTCGACGATCAGGATGTTCAGCAGTCGTTCTTCGGCCATCAGGCACCTGCTGTGAATTCGCGGGCGTCATTCGTGCGGGGGCACAACGCGGCGTTGTGTCGCAATGTTTCGAATCGGTCGGAAATGTTCCTGCCCCGGACGCAACTGACGTGCGCTGCCACGCGTTGACTGAGCGCCTCGACCGGGCTCACGCAAACTACTCTGCGCGCTGGTCGCTGCAGCGTTCGCACTGACGGCCTGCAACAAGTCGGAGACATCGGCGGAGGTACAGCAGGATGTGGGCGAAGGCCCAGGCGGAAGGACAGCGTGACGTTGCCGATGCGCGTTCGGGCGCGAAGGAAGACACTGCGGACGCCGACAAGAATGTGGCGGACGCCGTCGCCGACCAGGATGCCGATGACGTTGCCGATCAGGCGCGCGATGCCAATGAGACGGCAGACAAGGGCAACTCCAAGATCATGATCGCGCAGGCGGAAGCCACCCACAAAGTCGCGATCGAGAAGTGCGAAGCACTGACCGAGGCGGCGCGGTCGCAGTGCAAGGACGACGCCGACGAGACGCTCGACCAGGCGAAGGAAGCGGCAAACGACGAACCGATAGGAGATGCGCGTGGCACCCGAGGGCCGGGGAAGTCGTGGACGACGGCGTCGAAGCAAGCCCGAGGGTTGATCGAGGGCAGGCTCGTAGACATACGGCTGCGACATGCTCGCGTGGGCACTGCGCAGCCGTAGGCTCGTATGAACCTCGCCGCTGGCGAGTCGCCCTGGGTTGCGGGATTCCTGCGTGACCGCTCCTGTCACGCCTGTACCCGAAAGCACATTCAGGTCGATCAAGAACTAGACACGGTCACTGCTTTGTCTCACGCGGTTCGACGACTCTCCCGTCCATGAGAACCATGACTGAGAATTTGGAGTTCGTGACTGTCGAGCCGTCGACATCCCCAAAGAAGTCGAACGCGTAGTACCAACGATTTGGTGCTCGGGAGCTACCAGCCGTCGAAAGCTCGTAGCTTCGAAGTCGGAACGAACTCATCTTTGGGAACGCTTTGCGCACCCAAGCATGAGCGCGCGAGTATGCGACCGACCGGCATGGACAGAGGCGGATCGGAGCGGCCATCAAACTTCCACTGCGGCGTCTCGAGGAACTGTGCGTCGGAGACATACCACCCAATCTCTCGACCGTCTTCTTCGTACGCTGTACGAATCGCATGTTCATGGCCAGGCGGGGACGCCGCTGCCGACGCAATCCCGCACATCGCCAGTAGTAGAATCCTCAGGACTGCGTGCCTCATAGTCGATTCCTTGCTTGCTCTGATTTGTATTGATAGCCGCCTCGACTATGCCCAGCATCGGTAAATGAGCGCAGGTATCTGGATCACAGGACGTAAATCGAATCTCTCCGGGTCGACGTAAGTGGCAGGACACAGCACCGCTCTCTTGACCGCGTACCGTGACGAGCTCTCCGCGGGTCACGCCGCATTGAAGTCGCGCGACTTCGCCGAGGCGTTTCGACGCTATGAGCGCGCACACATCCTGGGGCAGCGGCGCACCGGCCTGCACGTCCGTGCGCATGTAGCGATGCTCCGGGTCGCCTGGAGGAAGGGCGACATGAAGGAGCTCATAGGGCAGGTGACAAGGATTGCGGCTGCAGCGTTGTTCTCCAGAGTTTGGGTACCAGAAGGCAACACCGGAGGCGCGAACGTCAGTGCGCTCAAGCCAATGCCGATCCCGGAGGACCTGCGGCGCTTCCTTGACGCGCGCGAAAAGACGAACCGATAGATGGGAGAATGCGCGTGGCACTCGAGCTAACAGATTATTCCTGAGACCGCCAACACCTGTGCCTCGATAGATCGCAGTGGACGCGATCCTGAGGCACGTCATGAGGTAGCATTGACCCATCGTGCGGTTTGATTGGGTGTTTGCCTATGGTTCTGCAGACGATCGATGTACGCAGCGACACTGTCACGCGTCCCACTGCGGCAATGCTGGAGGCGATGGTGGGCGCGCATGTCGGCGATGACGTGTTCGGTGAGGACGAAACGGTCAATGAGCTTCAGGAGAAGGCGGCCAAACTGTTCGGAAGGGAGGCGGCGCTGTTCTGTCCGACGGGCACGATGACGAATCAGATCGGCATTCGCGTGCACACGCAGCCGGGGGATGAAGTCATCTGCGACGAACTCGCGCACATCTATCTCTTCGAAGGTGGCGGCATCGCTGCCAATTGTGGAGCTTCAGTGCGCTTGCTGAAGGGCGCTCGCGGCCGCTTCACGGCGGAGCAGGTCGTCTCCAGCATCAATGAACGCGATGATTCGCATCTGCCGTGGACACGTGTTGTCGCCATAGAGAACACAGTGAACAAGGGCGGAGGTGCCTGCTGGGATCTGGCACAGATCAAGCGCATCCGAGCGGTGTGCGATCAGCACGATCTGGCACTGCATCTCGATGGCGCTCGGCTGTTCAATGCACTCGTCGCGCGAAATGAGTCGCCTCTCGACTATGGTCGGCTGTTCCACACGATCTCCATCTGTCTATCAAAAGGCCTTGGCGCACCCGCAGGTTCGTTGCTGATCGGATCCCGAGACGCGATCGCGAAGGCACATCGTTACCGGAAGGTCATGGGCGGAGGCATGCGTCAGGCCGGCTACCTCGCTGCAGCGGGGCTGTACGCACTCGAGCACAACGTCGGGCGCCTCCGCGAAGATCACGCGAAGGCGAAGGCGCTCGAGGCAGAGCTGCGCTCTCTGCCGTATGTCGCCGGAGTGCTCTCAGCTGAGACCAACATCGTGATTTTCACGCTCGAAGAACGACTCAGCACCGAGAGATTCCTCACGCAGCTGCGTAGGCAGCAGGTCCGCGCGGGGAGCATGGGTCCACAGACCGTTCGGTTTGTCTTTCACCTGGATGTCAGCGACAGCCAGATGAACCTTCTGCTCGAGACGCTCAGGGGCATGAGTATCTAGGAGGTAGCGGCCGGGCACCTCCGGGGCGTTGCAAACGAGGAGGCTGTGCGTTCGAACGGCGCCAGTGAAGGATTACTTGGAGCTGTACGTGCCGTCGCTGCACCGATAGCGGATCTCGCTATCGTTCGCGTGGACGCCGTAGCGCGAGCCCGCACGAACGCACGTCACATCACGTGTCTTCTGCTCGCACTCGAGATGCGAGCCGCCGGCTCGCATGCACGATGCGACCTCTGACTCGAAGCCTACTTCCCTCTCAAAGTCGCCGCCGCACCCGGACAAGCAGACGATCAGAACCAGCGCCGGAACTGCAGCAGGCTTCATCCTCATCTTCGACATTGGTCTCCCGTAGGTTTCATTCGTCCGCAGGGCTCCCCGCGCCGACATTCGCAGCTGTCGGCGCAGGGAAGGTGAGGCCGCTCCTCGTCGGCCTCACTGATCTTTGGCGACCCGCGGGAGTTCCGTCTGGCCCGTCCGGCTCAGGTGATACGCAGTGAGCATGGGCTGATCGACATCCGCTATCGAGCGCGCAAGCGCCGAGTCGAAGCATTCGCGCCACTTCATGCTCTCTCTGAGCGAATTGCCCCGGAACGGCGAGCAAACATGTGTTGCCGCCATCCGCAGGCGGCCGTGCAGGGTCCGCGCGCCGGCTTCGCTGTTCAAGTTCAGATCCGCATAGCTCACGACCTGCGTCAACGGCTCGCCATTCCTTTGGTCTGCCGTCGCAGATGTCGTCAAGGCGATGCCGCAGGCGATCGCTGCGAGTGCAATGTGGAATTTGGCCTTCAAGATCGTGTCCTCTCGTTGTCTAAACAATGGGTGTGGCAGTCTTCGCCGGCTGCGATTCGCGCGTTCCGGCGATGGGATGAGCTTGCAGTGAGGCAGCGGGCGGTGCATGAAGGGAGGCCGAAGATCAGCCGAAGATTTCGCGAAGGAATCGCGCTGCTCCAACGCCTTGCGAACGGATCGAAAGGGCCGTGTCCTTGCGGACAATCTCTCCGTCAAGCGCCGCAAGCTATGCTTTCACGCGTGATGGAATCGAATGTCCGACGCGGCGCGCCACGGGCGTTGGAGGTGTATGAAATCTCCGACCTCGTGATCGATCTGGCGCGCCAGCGCGTGACGCGCGCCGCCGCTGAGATTTCGCTCCCGAAGCTTTCCTTCGATCTGCTGCTCGTGCTGATCCGTGCAGCGCCCGCTGTACTTTCGAACGATGAACTAATGGCCCAGGTCTGGCCGGGACTCGTCGTCAGCCCCGAGACCGTCAGTCGACGCGTAAAGCTGCTGCGCGATGCCCTCGGGGATGAGCCGCGCGCCCCCCGGTATATCGCCGGGCTGCGCGGGCGCGGCTACAGACTCATTCCAGAAGTGAGATCGGTCGAGGAGGCCCCGCCGCGCCTGTCGCCGCAACCGGGCCGTGTGCAGAGGTTCGATGAGCTCGCAATCGGTCTCGACTGCCGCCTGGCCGAGAGTCGAGCCATGCTCGATCGTGAGCTGCTCGTCGATCCGCTCTCTGCGCGCTCCTACTACATAAGGGCGGCGCTCACGGCAACAGCAGCAGAAGCGGAACAGATGCTGCTCGCAGCATTGAAGATCGATCCGCAGTTCGCTGCGGCGCTGAAGCAACTCTCGCTGATGCGCTCGTTTCAGGGCGAATTCGCCGCAGGGGTGATGCTCGCTGAGCGCGCCATTGCGGTCGATCCTGCGAATCGGTGGTCGCAATCGCGACAGAGCGCGTACAACCGATATCTCGAGCTGGGCGATCTGACGGCGGCGCGCGATGTGGTCGCGGGGTCCGGCGCTGCCGGCCTTGCGCCCTTTCAGGTGTTCCTCTATCTCGGCGATTGGCGCGCGGCGGGTGAGGCAGTCTACGACGTTCCGGAGCAGTTACGCAGTGCCCGCAATGACTGGCTCGCTGCTGAAGCTGTGCGCGACCTGGCGTTGCGCACGGGCGACTTCGCTCGCGCCGTTCGCTTCATCGACGGCGGTGGCCTTGGCATCGCGACACCCAGAATGCTGAACCCGCTGAGTGTATTTTCCGCCGTGCCGCTTGCTCATGTGCTGCATGCAAACGGTCAGCGTGTGGAGTCTGAAAAACTGCTGGACGACACACTCGCCTGGGTGAGTCGCAAGCCCGACCCGACGCAGGACTATATGCAATGGTGGCCGCATCGGCGCGTGCGCGCGGCCGCGCTCGCGCTGCAGGGACACAGCGATGCCGCAGTCGCGGAGCTCGCCGAGGCATTTCGATCCGGCGAACGCACCGACTGGTGGTACACGATCGAGCGCGATCCGGTGTGGGATTCGCTACGCGCCGATCCACGATTCCAGGCGATCGCCGCGGAAGCTCACGCACATGCCGCCGCCCAGCGGGCACTGCTGGAGGAGATGCGGCGCAAGGGAGACGTGCCGTACAGATCACGCGGACTACCAGCGCGCCGTCAGGCTTGGTAAAAACCAGCCTGCAGGACTCGTCGGCGAGGTTGTCATGACACCGGGTATCGATCGTTTCACCGGCGGTTGCCTGTGCGGCAACGTGCGAGTCGTCGCGTCGGGACACCCAAACCGCGTCGGCATTTGTCACTGTCTCGACTGCCGCAAGCATCACGGCGCGCTCTTTCACGCTTCCGCAGTTTTTCCTCAGGACGCAGTGACGATCGAGGGCGCAACACGCGACTATCGCGGCCGCTTCTTCTGTCCCCGCTGCGGCTCCTCCGTTTTCTCGCGCAGCGCAGACGAGATCGACGTGCATCTGGGAACGTTGGATGCCCCTGATCAACTGCAGCCCACCTACGAGCTCTGGACTATCCGTCGCGAGTCCTGGTTGCCGCCGTTTCCGCTCAAAAGACGATACGACCGCGACCGTGATGCGTGAACGACGTCAGCTCCCTGGCCCGAACGCGACGGTCACCATGGCCCGCACCGTGCGAGGCGTGATCGGCGTGAGCAGGCCGGTCCGCGCGGCC
>Ga0207428_10003331_pt1 | contig 15618 bp, 18 predicted proteins | sample RhiMethybrSRZTD1_FD_187600 | JGI IMG/M metagenome (GOLD analysis project Ga0207428, IMG submission 187600) | Populus rhizosphere microbial communities from Tennessee, USA - Rhizosphere MetaG P. TD hybrid SRZTD1 (SPAdes) (version 3) | ecosystem: Host-associated > Plants > Roots > Rhizosphere >...
GCCGGTGCCTCACCGTGTGGAATGCCGCGATCGCGGACGCCATCCTGCGCACCGCGCGCACCGAGGGATGCGAGTTCATCGTCATGGCGAGCCACGGGCGCACCGGTCTGCAGCGTATCCTGCTCGGCAGCATTACGCAGAAAGTACTGGCGGGAAGCCGCGTGCCGGTGCTGGTCCTGCCGCCGCAGTCCTAAGGACCTGAACCCGGCCCGGGTGCGAGCAGCTAGTAGCCGACCATATCCCGCAGGGCGCCGGCGTTGCGAAGCTCGATCTCGCGCTGCTGCACGCCGAGCAAGCCATCGCGCTGGAACCGGGAAAAGAGCCGGCTTACGGTCTCGAGCGTAAGCCCCAGGTAATTGCCGATTTCCTCGCGCGTCATGCGCAGGGTGAACCGGGTGGCGGCATAGCCCAGGCGCTCGTAGCGCCGCGACAGCGTGAGCAGAAATGCGGCAAGACGCTGTTCGGCGGTCATACTGCCCAGCATCTGCATCAATCCCTGGTCGCGGGAAATGTCGCCCGACAGCACCCGGAACAGGCTATGCTGCAGCGTCGGCACCGCGCCCGCCATTTTCTCCAGGGCGGCAAACGGTATGGCACAGACCTCGCAATCTTCCAGCGCGATGGCCGTGTAGCTGTGGCGGCCGGTGTTGATGGCTTCGAGGCCGAGCAGCTCGCCTGAGAGGTGGAAGCCGGTGACCTTTTCGTCGCCGTTGCGCGACACGCCGACCGTTTTGAAGGCTCCGCTCCTCACGGCATACAGCGATTCGAATTTGTCCCCGGCATGGTAGAGGGATGCGCCGCGGAGGATGCGCCGCTTGGCGCTCGCGATCTCGCCGAAGCGCGTCATATCCGTGGACTGCAGTTCGCACGGCAGACACACGTGCCGCAGGCAGCATGTAGCGCAGTCCGAGCACGCCTTCTTGGCGGGCGCTACAGCCTCGATTGCGAGCGGCACCGGACGCATCGATCGGACATTTCCTGTCAAGACGGTCTGCAACATGGCGGTCTTCCTCTCCGAATCAAACATGGCAATGTGAACGGTCCGGCTGTCCCACTCAGCCATCCCGCTCGCCTTTTCCGATCCCTTCGAGAATGGCGGTGATACGCTCGAAATCCGCGGATTTGTCGAGAAAGTACTCGGCGCCTGCGTCCGCGCTCGCTTTCAAATGCTGCGGCGTCGCGAAGTTGCTCATCACGATCGCCTTCATGTCCGGAAGCGCGGGCCGCACCCGGTTCAACACGTCGATGCCGGAGCCGCCGTTGTCGGCGAGCTTGATGTCCAGTATCGCGACGTCAGGGTGTGTGCTCGTGATACCGGCGACCGCCTCGTGGAAGCTCGCGGCGTCACCTACCACTTCCGCGCCTTCGACCTCGCGCACCAGCTCCAGCAGCCGTTCCAGCACCGCCGGTGAATCCTCAACGACGAATACCTTCATGGCTCCGCCCAGTGCGTTGTGAATATTCAGGTTCATGCCCCGCAGTATCGGTGCAGGCGCCCCGTCCGCCTATTGGCGAAGTGCTGAATCTGTCGGTAGGAAAGGAGGAAGGGGGGTAGGAATATTCCTACCCTAAGGGATGAGGGATGAGGGATGAGGGATGAGGGATGAGGGATGAGGGATGGGGATGAGGGATGAGGGATGAGCCACTCACGAATCGGGCTCGCCCGACTCGTCAACGAGCTTGTGACGCACAGCGTAGCGCACGAGGGCGGCCTGGTTGTCGAGGTGCATCTTCTCCATGATGCGGGTCTTGTGGGTACTCACGGTCTTCACGCTCAGGGAGAGCACCCCGGCGATGTCGCTAATCGTTCTACCGGCAACTATCATCTGGAAAACCTGGAATTCGCGGTCGGAGAGCAGCGTATGCGGCGCGGCTTCGTCCGCGGGCCGGTTGAAATCGAGCGCCAGCCTCTCCGCGGTCTCCGGGCTTACGTAGGCGCCACCCGCGGCGATGCGGCGGATCGCGGCGACGAGCTGGTCGGAGGCGGAGTCCTTGGTGAGATAACCGGACGCCCCGGCCCGGATGGCCCGCACCGCGTACTGGGCCTCGCCGTGCATGCTGAGGACCAGGATGCGCAGCTTCGGCTTTTCGCCCTTCACCTGCCGGATCAGCTCGAGCCCACTCCTGCCCGGCATGGACATGTCGAGCACCAGGACGTCGTAGTCGTGCTTGCGCACGCTCGCCAGCACTTCCTGGCCGTTTCCCGCCTCTCCCGTCACCGTCACGTCGCCGGTGTCGGCCAGGAGTTCCCGCAGGCCGGCCCTGACGATGACGTGGTCGTCGGCGAGGAGCACGCGGATCACGTCGCGGCCTCCGCGCCGGCGTAGCGTGCGAGCGGTATCGAGATCTCCACCACGGTTCCGCCCTCCGGCGGACTGTAGATGCGCGCGTTGCCCCCGAGCGTCTGCGCGCGCTCGCGTATGCCGAGCACGCCGTACGACTTTCTATCCGGCACCGGCGGCGGGAGCCCCACGCCGTTGTCGCAGACGCGAATGGTCAGCGCGTCGACGTTGCGGCCAAGCGTGATGCAGGCCTCGGTCGCCTGCGCGTGGCGGGCGACGTTGGTCAGGGCCTCCTGGACCATGCGGTAGATCGCCGTGGCCAGCGGGTCCTTCAAATCGAGGTCGCGGGGCTGGACGTCCAGCTTTACGGCAATGTTCGCGCGCTCCGCAAGCGAGCCGAGCAGGCTCTCGATGGAGGGTACGAGACCCAGGTCATCGAGCATCACCGGCCGCAGGTCGGCAGCGATGCGCCGTACGGACGCGATCGTGGTATCGACGACGCCTTTCATGCGCTCGGTGCGATCGACCAGGTTGTGCTGGCCCGCCGGCAGCCGGGCAGCGAGCCAGGCGACGTCCATCTTGAGGGCGGTGAGCCACTGGGCCAGCTCGTCGTGCAGCTCACGCGCGACGCGCGTGCGTTCAGCCTCGCGTACCTCGTTCATCACCCGCGAAAGCTCGCGCAGCTCGCCGTAGGAACGCTCCAGCGCCTCCTCGGCGCGCCGGCGCTCGCTCACGTCGCGCAGGATCACGGTGTAGAGCTTCTCCCCGTCCACCGTGACCTGCGAGATCGAGGCGTCGATGGGGAACTCCTCGCCGTCCGCGCGCAGGCCGAAGAGGTCGAGGCGAGCGCCCATCATGCGTGCCGTCACGCTGGTCTCGCCGAAGCGCGCAACGTGGTCGCGATGGGCGGCGCGGTATCGCTCCGGGATAAACCGCTCGAGCGGGCTGCCCATCGCCTCCTCCGCGCGGCACCGGAACATCCTCGCCGCGGTTTCGTTGAACACGACTATCCGTTGCGCGGCGTCGACCGTGATGATCGCGTCCATCGCCGACTGGATGATGCCGAGCAGCTGTTCGTTCGCAGTGCGCCGGTCATGGTAGGCGGACTGCAGCGCATTTTCCGATCTCTTCGCATCAGCCATGTCCCGCAATATGACCGTGTAGAGCTTGCGGTCTCCGATCCGGACCTGCGAGATCGATGCATCGATCGGGAACTCCTCGCCGTTCGCACGCAGCCCGTACAGCGTCAGCCGTGCCCCCATCCGGCGCGTGGTCGTGCCCGTTTCGCCGAAGTGCTTGATATGACGGTGATGCCCCGCGCGGAACCGCTCGGGTATCAGGCGTTCGAGCGGCGCCCCGAGTGCTGCCGCAACCGGCCATCCGAAGATGCGCTCCGCCGCCGTGTTGAATAGAAGGATGCTCTCGTTCTCGTCGACCGTGATAATGGCGTCCATCGCGGACTGCAGAATACCCAGGGGGTCGAGCGCAGCAACGGTCAGTGCGGTCAAGGGATAGTCCTCCTTGCCAGGGTCGATCGGTCCCGGCCGTAACGGTCGGCCGTGACGCAGATCACGGAGAAGTATACCGAAACGACAGTGCACCACGCCCGAGCGGCATACCCGCTCAGCACTGCGCCGCCGGATCCGCCGCGCCCTTCGTTGGTGTTGATCTGGATCAACAGCGACCGACAGCCGCCGCGTCATGCCTGGTGCTACCGAACCTGACCACACGGCCAAGGAGACTGTATAAGTCGATTACACAGACCTTCAACTCCATTTCCACTTGAGGATTTCCGGCAGGTCCTCACCGTGGATCTCGATGTATCGCCGGTGCTCGATCAACTTGTCCTGAAGTTCGTGCTTGAGACGGACACCTCTGTCTCCCGTCTGCGGCAGGCGGTCTATTGCGTCCATCACGAGATGGAAGCGGTCCAGATCGTTCAGCACGGTCATGTCGAAGGGCGTGGTAATGGTGCCCTCTTCCTTGTATCCGCGTACATGCAGATTCGGGTGGTTGGTGCGCCGGTAAGTCAGCCGGTGGATCAGCCACGGATAGCCATGGAAGGCGAAAATAACCGGCCTGTCCCTGGTGAAGAGCTCGTCGAAAACAAGATCACTCAACCCGTGCGGATGCTCGCTCTGCGGCTGCAGCTTCATGAGATCGACGACGTTGACCACCCGGACCGTCAGTTCCGGCAGATGATGTCGCAGGATAGAAACAGCGGCCAGCGTCTCGAGCGTCGGCACGTCGCCGCAGCAGGCCATGACTACGTCTGGACTGCTGCCATCACCCATACCGCGATCGTTGCCGGCACGTTCATTACCAGCCCACGGCCAGATGCCGATACCCGCGGCGCAGTGGCGAACAGCGGCGTCCATGGTCAGCCATTGCGGAGCCGGATGCTTGCCCGCAACCACCGCGTTGACGTAGTGCCGGCTGCGCAGACAGTGATCCATCACGGATAGCAGGCAGTTCGCATCCGGCGGCAGGTAGACGCGCACGATCTCGGATTTCTTGTTGGCGACGTGATCGATGAAGCCTGGGTCCTGGTGCGAGAAGCCGTTGTGATCCTGCCGCCAGACGTGCGAAGCCAGCAGGTAGTTGAGCGATGCGATCTTGCGCCGCCACGGCAGGTGCGACGTGACCTTGAGCCACTTGGCGTGCTGGTTGAACATCGAATCGACGATATGGATGAACGCCTCGTAGGAGTTGAACAGTCCATGCCGCCCGGTGAGCAGATAGCCCTCCAGCCAGCCCTCGCATTGGTGCTCGCTCAGCATTTCCATGACGCGCCCCGTGGGCGCCAGAAATTCATCGTTCGGCGCGGTCGCGGCATCCCATTGGCGGTCGGTCGCTTCGAAGACGGCTTCGAGGCCGTTGGAAAGCGTCTCGTCGGGGCCGAAGATGCGAAAATTGCGCTGCGCGGCATTCAACTTCACCACGTCGCGGAGGAAACGCCCGAGCACGCGCGTGTCGCCGATGCCGCGCTCACCGGGCGCGCGCACGACGACTGCGTAGTCGCGGAAATCCGGCATCTTGAGGTCACGGAGCAACATGCCCCCGTTGGCGTGAGGATTGGCGCCCATGCGCCGCTCGCCCTTTGGAGCAAGTTCGGCCAGTTCCGGCTTCAGACGGCCCAGCTCATCGAAGAGCTCTCCCGGCCGATAGCTCATCAGCCAGTCCTCCAGCAGCTTGAGGTGTCCGGGATGAGTAGCGGGGTCGGAGAGCGGCACCTGGTGCGAACGGAAAGTGCCTTCAATCTGCCGGCCGTCGACCGTCTTCGGTCCTGTCCAGCCCTTGGGGGACACAAGAACGATCATGGGCCAGCGTGGGCGCGCCGGATTGCGCTTAATACGGGCGTCCTGCCGGATGTTCCCGATCTGCTCCACCACCGTATCAAGCGTCGCGGCCATCGCCTGATGCATCAGCTCCGGCTCGTGTCCCTCGACGAAGTACGGCGTCCAGCCGTACCCATGGAACAGCTGCTGCAATTCATCCCGGGTGATGCGCGCGAGGAGAGTCGGGGTGGCAATCTTGTAGCCATTGAGATGGAGAATTGGCAGTACCGCGCCGTCGGTAACCGGATCGAGGAACTTGTTGGAATGCCACGCAGTGGCAAGCGGACCTGTTTCCGCTTCGCCATCGCCGATCACACAAGCGACGATCAAATCGGGATTGTCGAACACCGCCCCGAATGCGTGGCTGAGAGAATAGCCCAGCTCTCCGCCTTCGTGGATGGAACCCGGACATTCGGGCGACGCGTGGCTGGGTATTCCACCCGGGAACGAGAACTGCTTGAAGAGTTTCCTGAGCCCGGCCTCATCCCGGCCGATGTCCGGATAGACCTCACTGTAAGTCCCTTCGAGGTAGGTGTTGCTCACCACCGCCGGTCCGCCGTGCCCGGGTCCGGACACATAGATCATGTCGAGATCGTATTTCCGGATGACCCGGTTCAAGTGCACGTAGATGAAATTCTGTCCCGGCGTCGTCCCCCAATGCCCCAGCAGCATGCGCTTTACGTGGGCAAGCGTCAGTGGCTGCTTCAGTAGTGGGTTGTCACAAAGATACATCTGGCCAACGGCCAGGTAATTGGCCGCGCGCCAGTAAGCGTCCATTTTGTCCAGCAATTCCGGCGTGAGCGTCTTCATTTCCGCTTTCCTGTTCGCGGTTTGGTCCGGGATTCCTTCGCCTCTAGGCCCAGAATGCGGTAGACCGAACGCGCAATCATGAGTTCTTCGTTCGTGCGCATCACACGTACTCTGACCCGCGCGGAACGCGCCGAGATCAGGCCCGCATTCACCTCGTTTCGCGGAGTGTCGAGTTCGATACCGAGAAACCCGAGTTCGGCGCAAATCCGCGCGCGAACCGAAGGAACATTTTCTCCGATGCCTCCGGCAAAAATCAGCGTATCCAGCCCGCCCAGAGCGGCCGTGAAGGCCCCGATCCATTTCCTGACCTGGTAGCAGAACGCGACCGCATCCGCCGCCCGCGGATCTTCAGCCTCTCGGCATAGCAAGTCGCGCATGTCGGAGCTGACTTCGGAGACTCCGAGCAGGCCGGACTTGAAATTGACCAGCTCATTGAACTGCCTCGCGTCCAGACCCTCGGTCCGCGCCAGGTACCAGACCAGGCCGGAATCGAGGTCGCCGGAGCGCGTACTCATCGGAACGCCCGCCGCCGGAGTGAACCCCATGCTCGTGTCGATGGATTTGCCGTCGCACACCGCGGCGAGGCTCGCGCCGTTTCCAAGGTGAGCAAGGATGACCCGCCCCCGCGCCGCGGCTGCCCCATCCGCACGGATCAACTCTCCCATCAGGAACTCATAGGAAAGCCCATGAAACCCGTACCGGCGGAGCCCTTGCGCCTCAATTTGGCCCGCCAGTTTCATGCGGAGCGATCGATTCGCGGCGAACTGGGCGAACTTGATGCTCGAGGACTCGCCATTCATCGCCAGGATGCTTGCGCTCGTGGGTTTCACGATCTCGCCCTCAGGTTTGTCTCGGGCTTGAACTTCGAGAACGTCTCCCGGGCGTAACGGTCGGCCGTGACGCAGATCATGGAGAAGTATACCGAAACGACAGTGCACCACGCCCGAGCGGCATACCCGCTCAGCACTGCGCCGCCGGATCCGCCGCGCCCTTCGTTGGTGTTGATCTGGATCAACAGCGACCGACAGCCGCCGCCTCATGCTTGGTGCTACCGAACCTGACCACACGGCTAAGGAGACTGTATGCCGAGGGCCCTCAGCATCATCCGCGACGAGCACCGCACGATTGCCGCGATCCTGCACGGAATGGAATACCTCGTGCGCGAGGTGCACGGGCGCAGAAAGAAGGTCGACCCGAAGGTGTTTCACGCGATGCTCTACTATCTCGATACGTTTGCCCAGCGCATCCACCACCCGAAGGAGGATCAGTACCTGTTCGGTCTCATGAAACACAGGAGCGCAGAGGCGGCGCGCGTGATCGCGAAGCTCGAGGAGGAACACGCCGCGGGCGAAGAGGCACTGCGCCGGCTCGCCCAGGCCATGATCCGCTACGAGGAAGGTGGCGAGAAGGAGTTTGCCGGTTTCGAGCGCGAGGTCGGCAACTTCGTAGAGGGCTACCGCAACCACATGCGCAGGGAGGAAGAGCAGCTTTTTCCGCTCGCCCTCGGGCTGCTGACGCCCCTCGACTGGGTCATGGTGGACGCCGCGATGGAGGAGCATACAGACCCCCTCGCTGCCGCACGCGAGGAGAAAAATTTCGACGAGCTGTTCAACCACATCGTGAGTATTGCTCCGCCGCCAATCGGCGTCGGCCCCGCGGCCGGCACCGCCTGATGCAGGTGTACGTCAGCGATCCGAATGGATATTTGTTGTGTATCCAGTGGTTAGCGGCATAAACGACCAGTTGCAGCGGATGTGATGAATAAAATACCAAGACACGAAGTAGCGCAGGAGAAATCGAGCCGACTCGGCACTCGCCGGGACGAGCGGGACTAAACGACATAGGAGAATAAGCATGCAAGTTAAGGATGTTATGAAAACCGAGGTGCGTACGGTGCGCCGGAACGACGAGCTGGCGCTCGCCGACAAGCTGATGCAGGACGAGCGCATCCGGCACCTGCCGGTGCTGGACGAGGACGGCGCGGTGTGCGCGGTGGTGAGTCAGCGCGACCTGTTCCGCGGCGCGCTGCTGCGGGCGCTCGGCTACGGCGGACGCGCCGCGGACATGATGCTGCGCCAGGTCGTGGTCAAGGAAGCGATGTCCTCGGACCTCTACGTCGCGACGCCGAGCATGCCGGTGGCGGAAGCGGCGCGCGTCATGATCGAGCATAAAATCGGCTGCCTGCCGGTAGTCGCGGACGGCAAGCTCGTCGGCATCGTGACCGAGACGGACTTTGTCCAGCTGGTAGCCGACCATAAAGTGAGTGAATCATAAAGTCTGCCCGCGAAACGATGCCGAGGATTCTTCCCTGCGAGATCACCGGCATGTGGCGAAAAGCCCCCGTCATGCATTGCGCGCAGCGCTTCGATCGTAGTGGTGTCCGGCACCAGTGTGACGAGCGTTTGCGTATCCTCATTTGAATGGCTCGATGCGGATGACCGTGAACTGCCCGCCCACCTTCTCCGCGGCAAATCTGATCTTGTCGCCCGACTTCACCTGATCGAGGATGGCCGGGTCCCTGACCTGATACACCATCGTCATCGCAGTCGGCATATCGAGGCTCGGTAGCGGTCCGTGCCGGATGGTCAGCTTGCTGGCGTCCCTGTCCACCTTGCGCACTTCGCCATCCGCAAGCTCGCCGGCGCCCGGGGAAGCCGTTGCCGCGGCCCGTACCTTCTGGTCGGCATCCTGGGCAAGCGCCGACAGCGGGAAGCAAGCGGCGATCAGGACTGCCAAAATGAAATGACGCTTCATGAGTGTCTCCTCTTGACGGCCGCGTTTGCCTGGCCGGCTTCCTGCCCGGTCTTGTTCCACTTGATCTCTTCCTTGAGGCCGCGATCCTTCACCGCGGCCCGGACCGTGTCGATGCCGCCGTCGGGAGAAGAAGTCGCGCAACCCGCGAGGGTCGCGAGCGCAGCGGCTGCAATTAACCGCTTCATGCATGTCCTCGTCGTTGACGATTGCCGCACGGCGCCGGAAGTTCCTGCGTTGCCTGCTTGCGTGCATTGTCTGCCGTCATTCGATCAGGATTTGCCCGGATGGAACACCAGGAAATACTGGTTAGGCAGGAATTCGTGCTCACGGACCAGCACGTAACCTGCGCTCCTCAATTCGACCTTCACGCTCTCCGGTGCGATGCGCGCGCTCTTCGGCGGGCCATCCGGAGAATCCATGCGGAAATCGATGACCGCGATCCGCCCACCGGGCTTGAGCAAACCGAGGAGCTTCCGGAAGTAGCGCTCGCGGTCGTCGATATGGTGGTAGACATCGACCAGCAGCACGAGATCGACCTTTTCGGGGAGCCGGGGATCGTCCGGGGCTCCCCTTACCGCGGAAATGTTGCTCAATCCTTCGCGTTTCGCGCGCTCGGCGAGATACTTCACCATGTCGGGCTCGGTGTCGATGCCGAGGACGCGCCCCTTCGGCACCATGTTCGCGAGGCGCGCCGAAAAGTAGCCCGTGCCGGAGCCGATATCGGCGATGACCGCGTCGGGTTTGAGCGCCAGCGCCTGGATCACCTCGTGGGGTTTTTGCCACGCGTCGCGCTGCGGGTCGTCAAAAACATGCGCCCACTTCTCCGCGTCGCCGAAGCTGTGTTGATGAGTGTGCGGGGACTGCGCCAAGGCCGTGGCGGCCGGCGCGAGCGCGCAGCTCAGCGTAATCAGGATCGAGCAGATCGAACTGGCTCGCTTCATGTAGGAAATCCTTTCTCGAAGAGGTGATTCATCACCAGATCGTGGACCAGGTCCATGTCGGCCGCCGAGCCGGCATCCTGCTTGGTAAGCATGCCGGTCATCGGGCTGTGGCCGCCCGCCGCGCCGTGTTTCATGCCGTGCATCATCCCCGGACCCATGCCGGCAGGCTGGCCCAGTGCCGTAACGGCCGTCAAGCCCAGCGCGGCGCCGATTGCCGCCGCAATTCGAATCGGGAGTTTCATGTCGACTCCGTTGGTGGTGAGTTGATAAAGCAAACGGGGAGCGGGCTACTCCCGTCCCCCGTAGCGCTCTTCAGTGCGCGTGCTCGGTCGTGGCCGGCGCCCGGGGCGTGGCGCCAGCGTGCGGACCGTGATGCTCCGGCAGGGTGATGCCCTTTTCCTGGGCGCACTTCTGCATCTCGGCGTGAGTCGCCGCGGCAATCTTCTGGCGCTCCTCGGGCGTCTTGGCGTTGCGCATCTTTTCCCGCAACGCCGCCCGCTCTTCCTGCGTCATGAGATGCTGCCCGGCGCCATGTCCCGCAGCGCCGCCGCCCATGCCGCCGTGTTCCATGCCGCCCTTCGTGCCGTGCTGCATGCCGCTTTGGGCGCCGTGCTGCGTCTCGCCCTTCATGTGCCGTTCCATTCCGTCGCCCATTTGCCCCGGGTGGGCGTAGGCAGTGGCCGCTGCGATGCCGAGACCCAGTGCGGCGACAGCGACCGCCGCGAATTTGTGAGACTGTTTCATCGTCGTATCCTTGTAAGGGTTGAATGTCGTTACTGCAGCGCCCATTCAACCACCAAGTTGTAAGCGGTTGATGTCGGGAAGCGGGCGTTTTGTATCGCAGCCTTGCGGCACCCCGCCTTGTTACACTGCGTTACAATTTTTCGGCCGTTCACTCGCCGCTTGGGGTATACAAGCGTCATGGCAACGCAGGATCACGTTCTGATTGTCGACGATGACGCGGAGATCCGCGACCTCCTGGGCGAGTATCTCCGCAAGCAGGGCTATCGCGCGACCGCTGTGGCGGACGGCAAGGGGTTGCGTGCCACTATCGAGAAGTCGCGCCCCGACGTTATCGTTCTCGACCTCATGCTGCCGGGCGAAGACGGCCTCACCCTCTGCCGCGAGCTGCGCGCCCGCTCCGAAATCCCCATCATCATGCTGACCGCGCGCGGCGAAGAGACTGACCGTATCGTGGGACTGGAGATGGGCGCCGACGACTACCTGGCCAAGCCTTTCAACCCGCGGGAACTGCTGGCACGGATCAAAAGCGTGCTGAGACGCGCGCGGTCATTGCCCGGGAATCTCGCGCCGGAGAGAATCACCGCGCTTCGGTTTGCCGGATGGACGCTCGACGTCGCCACCCGCAATCTCACGGCACCCGACGGCGTGGTCGTTCCGCTGGGTGGAACGGAATTCAAGCTGCTCAGGATATTTCTCGGCCACCCGAATCGCATCCTGACGCGAGACCAGTTGATCGATCTCATGCTGTCGCGCGATGCTGCGCCCTTCGACCGGGCCATCGATGTGCAGGTGAGCCGGCTGCGCCATCGGTTGCGCGAAGACGCGAAGGAACCCGCGATCATCAGGACGGTACGCGGCGAGGGCTACGTCTTCGCCGCGCACGTGGATGCCGCAAGCTGATGCGCCTGCTGCCGCGCTCGCTGTTCAGCCGACTGGTGCTGGTATTGCTCACCGGGCTCGTGATCGCGCAGCTCGTGAGCTTCGCAATCCACATGCACGATCGGGGCGAGCTTATATCGCAGGCGAGCGGCATGCAGGCGGCTCAACAAATCGCCGACGTCGTCAAGCTGCTCGACACGCTGGGTCCGGTGGAACGGCGCAGGATCGTGCGGGTCTTCAGCGCCCCGCCGGTCTCGATCAGCCTCGATGAGCCTCCCCTTGCCGCGCCGGAAGCGGGCGCAGAGGGCGGCGGGCGCGCGGCTCTGTTCAGCGCCATGCTGCGCCGGTTCCTCGCGGACGGCCGGCCGGTGGTGGTGAAGATGACCGAGACATCGGGAGCGCCGCTCGCACCGGGGGCGAAGCACGAGATGCACGGTGGAGGGATGGCGCCCTGGAAGACGATGCACGCCGCAGCGCAACCCGGCGTCTCGTTCGTCGCGCAGGTGCGCCTGCGCGACGGCGTCCTGGTAACGTTCAATTCCCGGCAGCCCGCACGGACCGAAAACTGGCCGTACCACCTCCTCGGAAGTGTAGCGGTGCTGCTGGTCGCGGTCATCGCTGTTTCCCTGGTGGCGGTCCGCTGGGCGACGCGCCCGTTGAACGCGCTGGCCGATGCGGCCGACGAGCTTGGACGGAACATCCATCGCGCGCCGATGGAGGAAAATGGCCCGCTCGAGGTTGTGCGTGCCGCACGCGCGTTCAATACGATGCAGGCACGGCTTGTCAGCTACCTCCGCGAGCGCACCCGGGTACTCGCCGCGATGTCGCACGACCTCAAGACGCCGATCACGCGGCTGCGCCTGCGGTCGGAACTGCTCGAGGATGCGCTGCTGAAAGCGCGGTTCACCAGGGACCTCGACGAGCTGGAATCGATGGTCGGGGACACTCTGGATTTCCTGAAGGGACTGGAAAGCGGCGAGCCGGTCCAGCCAGTGGATATCATGGCGCTCCTCGAAAGCCTCCAGGCGGACATCCTGGAGACGGGCGGGCGTGTTGAAATCAGCGGCCGCGCGCTGAAGCCGTATCGCGGCAAAGCGCAGGCGCTCAAGCGATGCGTCGGCAATCTGATCGAGAACGCCGTCAAATATGGAAAGTCCGCCTGCGTCCTGCTCGATGACAACGACGCTCGCCTCGAGGTGCGGATTCAGGACCAGGGCCCCGGGCTGCCGCAGGCGGAGCTGGACAAGGTCTTCGAACCTTTCTACCGCGTAGAGGGGTCGCGGAGCCGGGAGACAGGCGGCACCGGCCTGGGCTTGACCATCGCGCGCAGCATCGCCGAAGCGCACGGCGGGCGGCTCACCTTGCGGAATCGCGATGAGGGGGGATTGGAGTCCAGATTGTTGCTGCCCCGGTCGCAGGAAGAACCGTCAGCGGCCCACGCTGCGGGCTGAGCGCCAAGCGAGCGCCGCCCTTCGTTGATGTTGATCTGGGTCAACAGCGACCGACGGCCACCGCGAGAAGAATTTCGACGAGCTGTTCGACCGCATCGTCAGTATCGCTCCGCCGCCGATCGGAGTCGGTCCGGCGGAGACATAGCCGGAACGTATCCGCAAGCACGTTCATCCATCCATCAAACGATGCGCTCGAGCGGCAGCTGGAACAGCCTGATCCGGTTGTCGGCCCGCCTCGTTTCCGCATTGAGTGCGGTGATTTTTGCGATCAGCTTCTCGAGGGGAGCGTCGTCTTCAAACCCGATCATCAGCACGGAGTTGGTGCTGGCGAAGCCTCCCGTCCCGAGATGCGGCTCCGTGCCGCGGCCCTTTCCCGTCGTGCGTTCCCAGCGCGTGTAGTAGTCGATGCCGCAGGCGCCGAGGAGCTCCAGGACACGGGCATCCATGAAATCGTTGTAGATGACGAAGGAAAGTTTCATTGGGAACTTCCAGTAACGGGTTGATGATCGCGAAACGGCCGGCAGCCGGGAATCTCTCGTCCGCGCGCTCCGGTCATCCCGGCGTACCCACGAGCATGGCCGGAACCGGGCTCGTACAAGCGACCTTGAATGCTACCGAACCGAGCAATGCATGCGAGACCGCTCCCAGCCCCCGGGTCCCCATGATGATCAGATCGAAATCCCGGGCATGGCGGACGATAGCCTCCGCGGCATCCTCCGCTGCCTCGATTGCCGCATCATGAGCCAGGCCGGCGCCCGCAAGCATGCTCTTTGCCTTCGAGGACGCCTGTTCGGCGGCGGTCCCCGCCCAAAGCTCGATCGCGTCACGATGCGGCGGCGCGATCATTTCGAGCATCGTGAGCGGCGCGGTCACGTGCAGGGTTCGGGCGCGCGAGACCCCGAGCCATCGGGCCCATAGTACGGCCTGCTCCACCGCCCGATCGCTGTGCGCTGAGCCGTCGACCGGCAGCAGGACCCGCAAGACCGTGCCCATAGCACGCGCTATGCGCATGCCGTCCCGCACCAGAATGACCGGTACCCGGGCGCCGTGGAGAACGCGCCTGGCTACCGATCCGACGAACCCTGCCAAACCGCCTCTGCCCCGCGTTCCCATCAGGATCGCATCCACCTCCAGGACTCTCGCGGCGTCGAGGATGGCCGCGGCGGCGCTTCCCATTCTGACCTGCGAACTCACCGGATACCCGGCCGCCTCGAGCCGGGATCGGGGTCGCGCGATGATGCGCTCGGCAGCCGCGAGCTGGGCCTCTTGCAGCAGTGGCTCGGACATGCTGGCCCAGAACTCGATCCGCGGGGACTGGACGTTCAGCACTACGGCCGTGGTACTCGCCCTTTCGCCCCGGTAGGCCTCCAGAAGGCCGATCGCCTCCTCGGATGACGCCGACTGGTCGAATGGCAGAAGGATTTTCATCAAGTCAACGTGAAATGAATAGACACGTTCACTTCCGTGCAGCAGCCTCGCGCGCCCGGCCGCGGACGCTGACCCCTGCAAGGTCAGCAAGCTCGCTCGCCAGCACGCTCAATAGGTCGTCGGTGGACACGATACCGACGAGGTGTCCATCTTCCCTCACCACCGGCAGACGGCGTACGCCCTTGACGCGCATGATCTCGAGCGCCTGCAAGAGACCCTCGGTTTCGGAAACGGTCACCAGCTGGCGACCCATGATATCGCCGACGGTAATGGTGTCGGCGCGCAGCTCCGGCGCAGTTACCTCGACCACGATGTCGCGGTCGGTCACGACACCCACCGGAATGCGCCGCCCGCCGCTCGCTTCATCACACACGACCAGGGTGCCGACGTGCTGCCGCCGCATGATCTGCGCGGCAACCGCGACCGTGGTATCGCGCGTCGTAACCACCACCTTTCTCGTGCAGAGATCTCGTATGTTCGCCATTACCATCCTCCATTGCCGGGAACCAACGCCGCGATAATAAGAGGCCGCCGGAAAAGGGCGTTGATCTGGATCAATCGGGCGAGCGTGCGGCGCCGTAGATCCGTCCGTCCCGGAGCCGCGCCAGGACGGAATGATTCTCACTCGGACGGGAATTCCGGGGCCTGGGGTAAACTCGATCGCGCGCCGATCGCGAACGTTGTTGAAGAGAACGCTCCACCGGCCGCATCGAGGAGACCTCCCGCAATGGCATTCCGCCACAGGGAACGACACCGCACCGACCGCATCGGCTGGTTGCGCGCGGCGGTACTGGGCGCGAACGACGGCATCGTCTCCACCGCGAGCCTGCTGCTCGGCGTCGCAGCCGCGAATGCGACCCACGGCAACGTGCTGCTCGCAGGAATCGCGGGCCTCGTCGCGGGGGCCATGTCGATGGCAGCCGGCGAATACGTGTCGGTCCGCTCCCAGGCCGATTCCGAGACGGCCGCGCTCGATCTCGAGCGCGCGGAG
>Ga0207428_10003333_pt1 | contig 15617 bp, 9 predicted proteins | sample RhiMethybrSRZTD1_FD_187600 | JGI IMG/M metagenome (GOLD analysis project Ga0207428, IMG submission 187600) | Populus rhizosphere microbial communities from Tennessee, USA - Rhizosphere MetaG P. TD hybrid SRZTD1 (SPAdes) (version 3) | ecosystem: Host-associated > Plants > Roots > Rhizosphere >...
GACGCGACCAAACACGTGTTGCAGGCTTACGCGAGTTATGTAGCGCCGATCGGGAGCGGCCTGACGATCGATTTCGGCAAGTTCTACACGCCGATCGGCGCCGAGGTCATTGAGACGAAAGACAACTTCAACTACTCGCGCGGCTTGCTGTTCCTCTACGGGCCGTTTTACCACGCGGGGTTCCGAGCCAAATACGCCTTCAACGACAAGGCGGCCTTGACCGGCTTCGTCCTTAACGGCTGGGACAACATCTTCGAGAATAACGTGAGCGAAACCGCCGGCAAGACCGTGGGCTTCCAGCTCGGCCTGACGCCGAGCAAGAAGTTCGCCTTTACGCAGACCTATCTGGCCGGCCCTGAGGCGCCGCTGGCCAACGTGCCGGACCTTTCGGCGCGCGACAACTGGCGCCACATTGCCGACACGGTGGTCTCGGTGTACGCGACCGATAGACTGACTTTGCTTGGAAATTTCGTGTACGGCTCGGACGCCGACAACAACGGCGTCCGGGGCCACTGGACGGGCTTCGCCGGTTATTTCAAATACGCTTTCAACAACCGCTTCGCCTTCTCGCCCCGCTTCGAGGTCTTCAACGACAAGGACGGACTCCGGACGGGCGTGGCGCAGACGGTCAAAGACATTTCGCTGACGCAAGAGGTGAAGCTGCTCAACAACTTCCTCACGCGCTTCGAATATCGCCGGGACTTCTCCAACCAGAGGTTCTTTACCAACTCGGCGGGCGTGGCGAAGGACAACCAGAACACCTTTATCCTCGGGATCAGCTACTTCTTCACGAACCGTGAGCCGTAATGGCCGAAGGAGTGGCTGAAGCGACACAGAATTTTTACGAGTTACTTCCGTAGCTGGTGCTTAGTTGATGGACTCCTTGACGCGGCGGGTCGCAAGACTCGCCGCATTTTTTTGTTAAAGCGGTTTTCAGATCAGTGTACGGGTTAATAGAACGCGGATGACGCTGATAGAGCGGATTGACGTCGATCTTTTTTAGTTTTGTCTGCGATGATCTGCGCCCGTCCGCGTCATCAGCTTTCTATTGATGCCTTAGATGCTGGGCGGGCCGGCCAGAAGCCCGATCAGGATTTCGCCGAAGACTGCGGGATGGAGGGAGCGCGCGGTCAACGCGCCTACGGCCTTCGCCGCGAAGACGACGGTCAATAGGAGCAAGAGGAGCTGTGACAAGTGGGGCATGTCACGGCATAGAAATGGTCAGGTCTTTGCCGAAGTTGAACTGGATGCGCTTGCGAGTCCGCATGGCTTTCGAGGCGGTTTGGGAGAGTGATGTTACCAGCATGGGCATGGCGATGGTGGCGTCGCATCGCACAGTGACCGAGCGGGCGTTCTTGGCCAACCTGCCGAACGATTGCGCCTGATCGAAATCGGCGCCCGAATACCCGCCGTAATCGGCTGATTCGGTCACGACCTGCACGGCGAATTTGTGGCCGCGGACTGTGTTGTGAAGCATTGCGGCGGCGGTCTCGCTCTGCTGGATGAAAGATTTCGCCACGCCGCCGGCGAAGTAAACCACACCGGTCGAACGGGACTTGGAGACGATCTGGGCCATATCGACCACGTCCTGAATCACGTCGAATTGGAATTGGTTCTTCTTCTCGATGCGGCTGATGCCGATGGCCACGCCGAACGCGCTGTCGGTGATCGCAGGGCAGAAGACGGGAACGCGTGATTTGAAGGCCGAAGTCAGAATGCCGTCTTCGGTGGCGATCTCGCTCAACTCGCGCCCCAGCAGGTGCAGAAATTCGCGCGTCGAGTAGGGGTGTGAGCTGTCGAGTTGCGCGGCGAACCCGCCGATCCATTCATAGGCCTCGCGGAACTCTTCCTCCGAGGCGAAGGTGTCATAGATGCGGTCGACCTTCTCTTCTAGCAACTCAGCGTCGGGGGCCTTCGGGTCGCCGAGGTAATGATGCCGACCGAGCGTTTCGTGCAGGTCATGGAAGATGTTCGCCCCGGTAGCGACTAACACGTCGATGCAGCGGTTCTTGATCAGATATGCGATCAGCCGCCGCATCCCGGCCGGCACCAAGGCGCCGCCCACTCCCATCAGCACGACGGCGTTCTCCTGCAGCATCTGGAGCCAGATTTGGTGAGCCAGAGCTAGGTTGCGCCCCTGGAAAGATATCTTTTCCATCTTGTCCAGCAATCCAGGCACGCTGCGGTCGCGGTCGATTTGAAGTGGGTCTGTTGGTTTTACAAGGTATTTAGCGCCTTTTATTCTTCGGATCATTGCTTTTTTTGTGGCCGACTGTAAGTAGTGGTTGGTGGTTAGTGGTTGGTGGTTAGCGGTGGTCGGCTTCTTCCGGGCGCCAACCACCAACCACTAACTACCATTACCTGTGTCCGTTGCCGGTGAGATACGTGTAGCCGTGGTAATGGCTCTCGTAATCGTCGGCTAAGCCGGTCGCCTGTTCCTCAGTCAGCTTTCCTTTCTTGATCTGTCTATTGAGCAAATTACGGAAACCGTCTTGCAAGAATTCTTTTTCGTATCTGGCGAAAGAGACCATGTCCCCCACGGTCGAGCCGGGGATGACGCGGCCGATGTGGTATTCGCCGTCTCCCGAGACGATGACGTGGGCTTCGTTGGTCGTGCCGAAGAGGTTGTGGAAATTGCCCATCACCTCTTGATAAGCGCCGATCAGCATCATCGCCAGGAAATACGGCTCGCCCGGTTGAAGGTCGTGGACTTCCAGAACTTCCTTCACGTCGTGCAGGTCGACGAATTTGTCCACCACGCCGTCGGAATCGCAGGTGATGTCGCACAGGGTGGCGGTGTCCTTCGGCGGTTCGTTGAGCTTGTGGATAGGGATGATCGGGAAGAGCTGGTCGATCGCCCAGTGGTCAGGCACCGAGCGGAAGACCGAGAAATTGCAGAGATATTTCGCCGATAACAACTTTCTCAAGTCGTCGAACTCTTCCGATTTGATCTGTGTCTGCTTCGCGAAATTGTTTGCCTTGTCGCAGACCTCCCAGAATAGCACCTCGCCTTTCGCGCGGTCTTCGAGCGAGATGAATCCGAGGTCGAAGAGCGTGAAGAGTTCTTCCTTGTGTTCGAGCGCGTCGTGGTAATACTCGAGGAAGTTTTTGGCGTTCATCGTCTTGTACAGGTCGTACAATTCGTTGATCACCTGGGCCTCGTTGCCGCTGATCGTGATGTTGTGGATGCCCTGCACGGTCTCGATCTCGTCAATGATGTTGATGACGAGCATCGCGTGGTAGGCGACCAGCACGCGCCCCGATTCGGTAATCACGTTCGGTTCGGGCACGTTCTCTTCCTCGCAGACGCCCTTGATGGTGTATATGACGTCGTTGGCGAACTCCTGCATGGTGTAATTCACCGACGATTCGAAGCTGGTCTTGCTGCCGTCGTAATCAACGCCCGCGCCGCCGCCCACGTTCAGATGGTCGACGTCGACGCCCATCTTGCGGATCTTGGCGTAGACGCGCGCGGCCTCTTTGACTCCCGCCTTGACGCGCTTGATCTGCGTGATCTGCGACCCGATGTGGAAATGGAGCACGCGCAGCATGTCGGCCAGCCCGGCGTCGCTGAGCATCTTGATGGCCTGCAGCAGTTCGGTCGTCGTCAGCCCGAATTTCGATTGCTCGCCCCCCGACTTCTCCCAGCGCCCCGACCCGCGCGTGTAAAGCCGCACGCGCATCCCGACCATCGGGCGGACGCCGGTTTCGAGGACGCGGTCTACCACTTTGCCAAGCTCATTAAGCTTTTCAATGACGATTATGACGTTCTTGCCGGCCTGCGCGCCGACGAAGGCGAGGTCAATGAAACTGTCATCCTTAAATCCATTGCAGACGAGCAGCGAGTCGGGAGACAGGTCCATGGCGATGGCCGCGTAGAGCTCAGGCTTGCTCCCGGCTTCCAGGCCGTAGTTATATTTTGAACCTTCTTCGAGGTAGGACTCGATCACCTGCCTGCGCTGATTGACCTTGAGCGGGAAGACCGCCCGGTGTTCGCCTTTGTAATCGTACTCTTTCATCGCCGAGCGGAAGGATTGGTTCATCTTGCGAACCTGGCTGGCGAAGATCTGGGGAAATCGGATAAGGACCGGCAATTTGACGCGGCGGGAGATTAGATCGTCAACAATTCGTTTGACATCCACGCTGCGGGTGTCGCCCTCAACCGGACGGACAATCAGGTTACCTCGCGAATTGATGTCAAAATAACCCGCGCCCCAATTCTCAATGCCGTAGGTCTGAGCAACCTCAGCGATGGCTGATTTCATTTTTGATTGTTCTCTGACCTCCCTGAAGTGGATTTCTCAAGATGAAAGGGACCTTTGACCGCCGCTAATAAGCACACTCTGACCCATCGCCACGCTTGTCAATCGCCAGCAGGAGGCCTTGTCCAAGACAACATCAGGCAAGTATTGGCGGATTTGGTACTTATCTAACGAGAGGCGGACTGTAACAAATTGACTGCAGTGCTGTCAAAAACTATTTTCGAGATGCCTATTTCATTGCGTTCAAAGTGGTTTGACTGAATTGGGAGTTTTGCGGCTCAGTCATTGCCCCCGATTCATTCAGTTACAAGTGGTTGAACTGTGTTGTCGCGCCATAGAGGCGCGCCTTTACTTACGCGAATCATTTCGAGTTCGGCGAGCAACGAAAAGAAAAGGAATTTCAGACGCGTTCGGAGAGTGGGCATGTGCGAAAACACTTTGGGGAGATTCTGAAGGAAAGCCGCCGCGCTAAGCAGAAAAAAGAGAAGGTGGCAGATGCATGCCTGTATCTGCCACCTTCAACTGGTAACCATGTTACTTCAAGGGCCTCCCTCATCGTTGGCCCATAATAATTAAATGCAATCGCGGCGCCGAAGTGACGGCGTTGAGCGTAGGGCATTTCAACGATTTGGAAGTGGGACATGTCCCGAAACGCCCCATGGATTCGGCGCGCAGGCGTGTCCCGAAACGCCCCACAGATTCGGCGCGCAGGCGCGCCACGAAACGTCGCACGATCATGATCTGATTCCTTTGGCTTCGAGATAGAGGGGACAGATATCTTTACAAAAACATTAATAAACACGAGCGACAGGAGTTTGGGGCGTGCGCTGAGAGTCAAGGCGGAGATGGCTTTCCTCGCGGCTGGAGGCGTCAGGGGCGATTTCGCGCGGGAATGGCTTTCAGAGTTTTTTTAGGGGAAGCGCATTGCGCCTATACGCCCGCCGCTGTGGGTGGCTGAAGGGGCTCGACGCATCGAGTCGGCAGGCGCATAATAGATGTAACAGGTGGCCTTGAGAATCAAGAGTCAATGCGGGCCGCCGCCGAGCTTAGGAAACGAAGCTCAATAGTTATTTTACCGTGAAAGCCGGACGTCACTCGCGAAACGAGGCGTCCGGCTTTGCTGTTTGTGGCGCGATTGTTTGGGAACGGCGGAAAAGAGGGCGGCGATAGAACGCTGATGACGCGGACGTGCGCGGATCATCGCGGACAAAACTAAAAAAGATCGGCGCCAATCCGCTCTATCAGCGCCATCCGCGTTCTATTAACTCGTAAATCAGAGCGCGCGAGATCGGTACAGTACCGCGCGCGTAAGCAAGCGGTTGACTTATTTAACGGCCGCTTGTTTACGCGCGCGGTACTGTATCGGCGTCCCAATGTTGCGTGTTTCGATCTAGATTGGAGCCGTGGACAATGGCGATGTCGTGAACGGAGGCGCAAAATCGGCTCAGCGCGCGGCGCGGCGGCGGGCGCGCAGATAAACGCGAACATCGTCGTTGCGGGGGTTGACAACGTAAACCGAGACGCGGCCGTCGGGCAATGTTTGGATCACCCCGGGAGAGGCCAGCGCCGTCAAACGCCATCCCGCAGGCAACACCACCGTATTTCGCAGCCTCCCGAACGTCCGATCCCAGACCAGTTCCTCGCCGTCCAGGTAATAACTTTTCGGATCGGTATAGGTTTCTTTGAGCCGCAATCGCGTGGAGGAGCCTTTGGCGACGGGGCGCGACAGGTAAGTGACAACCACTTCGGCGCCGTCATTAACATCTGACAGCGGCAGCTTGCGTTCTTTAACCTGCTTGCCTGAAAGAACCTCCCATTTCAGGCTCTCGCCCGTGTCCAGATCAACGCTTTCGGGGTCGGAGACGTGACTGCCGGCGCGCACGACGTTGAAGTAATGACTCACGCCTTCTTTTCGCTCGCTATAATCGTGCGTGATTCGGAACGCATTCGATTGCGGCTCCTGCAATTCGTAAAGGATCTCTCGGTCCTGGTAGGCGCGTTCCGCAAGCGGCGCGTCCTGTTGCGCCGCGGTTGTTCCCGCCGTTTGCCATGCGCCCGCGCAGGTCAGACAGAGAGCTAGGATTACGAAGCTAATTTTGAAAGACTTGGCGGCGCTGGTCATGGTTTGTCCGCTCCTTTCCCGGCGGACGCCAACCGGCGCGCCTGGATCGTCACTTCAAGCTGACCGCCGCTGCCCGGATTTACAAACGCCAGTTTCAGACGCCCGTCCGGTTGAGATATCACTTGCGCGGCGACCGAAGTCGAAACTATCTCGTAACCGGCGGGCAACACCACGCTGTTGCGCGGAATGCCGAGGGAACGTTTGAAAACGATGAGGTCGCCTTCGGCGTAATAGCTTTTTTCGTCCTTGTAGGTCTTATCGATGCGCAGCCGGTACTCGCCGCGCGCGGGCACGGGATGCGCCAGATGAACTTTGATGTATTTGGTCGCCTGGTCAAAATTTCCATCGGGCGAATCAGCCTTGGCCTGTGAGCCGGTGACGATCTCGAACTTCAGTTGTTTGCCGGTGGCCAGATCGTAAATCTCTTCGTCAGAAGCCTCGCTGCCCGGACGGATGGCGTTGAAGTGAAAACGCGCGCCCGGTTTTGTCTCCGTTACTTCATAAAAAATCCGAAACTGATGCGTCTCGGGCGCGAGCAGTTCGTAGCGAGTGTAAGTGTCGGCGGAGATGTACTGCGCGGGCGCGCCGGCGGTCGCCATCAATAGCGCCGCGGCAAGGCAAACCGATTTTGGTCTCATCGTTCGACCTCCTGTTTTCGGATTTCGTTGTTGGCTTCTTGCATCTCCAACTCACGCCACCGCCGCCTGATCTCCAGGACCTCAGGGGCGAGAGCGCTCAGCTTCTCTTTGATCTTGGCGCCGTTTTCCAACCCGGCGGGTTGTGGATAACGGCGTGGCAGCGCGAGCAGGCCTACAGGATCGCGCGACTGGGCCGGAACACGCGTGATCATTTCGTAGATGCGGAACTCCGCCGCCCCTAGCTCGGTCTTCACCCATTTCAACGCGCGTCCCGCTTCGGCGTCACATTCCGAAACGGCGTTGAGCAAAGCCCCGCAAACGAAAGCCGCGCAGAAGACAGTCTTGCCGTATCTGCTGTTCGTATCGCAGCCCTTCGCCCCCATCACGCGACAGGTCGTCGGACAACATCCCGTGCCCTGCTCGTGGCAGCGGCGGCAGATGTCGGAAGCCCCGCTCGACGCAAAGAACCGGTCGAGCGACGCGATCAGTTCCTGGCGCGTCAACCCGTCGTCAGGATCAGGCCGGGCTTTCAGCCGCTTCCGTTCAGCGCGGGCGCAGCGGACGCAAAACATGAATTCGCGCTCGCCGCTCAACTCGTTTGGTTTACCGACGCTAGCCAGTCGATAGCGATGCGCGCCGCTCACGCCGCAGCCATCGCATTTTGCCGCTTTCCCTAAAATCTCTTGGGATTTTTGCTCACTTGATTTCACAGACAACTTGTAGTGGTGAAAGAGCCGGTATCAATAATAAGTGATCAGCCTCGCCTCCGCTACCGGATTTCGAAACTCAGCGACGCCCACTTCGATTCGTAATCCAGATCGGCCTGTTTGAGTTTCGTCATATGGATGAATTTGATGAACCATTTACCGCGGCCCGCGAGTTTAACACGCGCCACGCCATTTGAATCGGCGCGGACGCCGGGCGATGCGATCACACGCCTGTTCGCTTCGCGCCCCGCCATCACGAATTGATTTGCGACGGGTTCGCCATCTTTCACGCACAAGACTTCGAGCGTGTTCCCGGTTTTCAGCTCGTAGGGATTCTGCCGCGGAATGATTTCGACCGGATATCCCAGAGGCGTCTTGAAACCTCCGGTTCTGCTTTCGCCGACCTGGAAGATCGCTTTGACGTGTTTCGAGTAGCGTTCGCGCGCCGATTTGCCCAATTCTTTGTCTCGGCGTCTTTGCGCGAGCGTGTCGGGAACTCCGTCGTGGCGCAGATAATCGTTGAACTGCGCCGCCTTCAGCGAGATCTCGCGGGGATTCGTGGAAACTCCGGCGACATAAGTCCCTTCGACGCCGGTCTGAAGACTGAGCAGCGCCGAATTGTTCTCGTCGCGCCAATCGGACGCGGGCGGATTGGCGCGGTCGCCGGAAGGAGTGATGACCGATACGTCGCGCATCCTGTCGCGCGCGACGGCGTTCTCGCTTCGGTTGAAATATCCGTTCATCAATCGCACAGTCGTCTTCTTGTTCGGTTCGAGGAAAAAGGAATCGAATTTGAGAAACAGATCGTGCGCCGCGGCCGAAGCGATCAGGCAGATCAAACTTGCCACAGAAAGAGGAAGACAAGGGGACAAGGAGGCAAGGGGACAAGGAGACAAAGAAAATCTTGTTTTTTGTCTCCTCTTCTCCTTGTCCCCTTGTCTCCTTGTCTTCCTGTCTCTGTGTCTCTGCGGCAGATTCATTTCAGCGTCCTGTCGAGTTGGTTTCGGCGGTTGTGGTGATGCTTTCGGTATAGGTTGCGATCTCATGCGTCGCCAGCCGCATTCCTACGATGACCGCGATCCGGCCATTGGCCGCCGCCACTGGATAGGCGACGCCTTCGTGTCGGTCGCTACTCCGAATCGATTCCTTTTGTGGGTCCAACACGCCCCAGGCGCTGAAGGTCTTTCCGTCCGCGTCGTCCCAGGCGACGAAGATTCCGCCGCCCGCGAGGCCGGCGGTGTGCGCGTGTTTTCCGATCTTCTGGCGCTGGTCGAGCAGCCGGCGCGGGGCGAAATTCTTCCCGCCGTCGGTCGAGGTCGCGTAATAGAGTCCGGGGCGTTCGCCTCCGCCCATGAACCAGACTGCGGTGATGGCGCCCCGGTTGTCGAAGCTGAAGCTCGGCCCTGCGACTGGACAGCCGTTGATCTCCCACCTGTCTTCGCTGACCAGGGTCTGCGCGAATGTTTTCCCGCCGTCTTGCGAGCGGGCGATGACGATGTCGCGGTACATCAGCCCCGAGCGCGGCACGGTTCTATAACTGAGATAAAGGTTGCCCGCCGCGTCAATTTGCAGATTCGTCCGGCAGCATTCGCAGACGTCGGTCAGGATGCGGCGGTCGCGCGAGAACCTCCTGCCGCCATCCGTCGAAACGGCCAGCCAGATTTCCGCGCCGCGATCTTCTTTCTGTTTATTGCGCTCGTCAATCCATGCGACATAGACGCGGCCCCGCCTGTCCACGGCGACGGATTGAAAGGCGTGGCCGGCAGGCTCGCCAGCGCCGTCCGAGTTGACAGTGACGGCGGGCGAGAAGGTCTTACCGCCGTCAGTCGAACGCGCGAAACGAGTGTTGCCTTTCCATTTCCCGCGCTCGTTTGCCCAGCAGACGTATACCTCGCCTCGCGCGCCGACGGCCACCTTCGGCGGATTCTCGTTGCGAACAGTGGCGTCGCCCGCGCGGTCATTGACCCGGACGGGCGCGGAAAAATTCACGCCGTCGGAAGAATGGCGCAGCATCACGTTGCTGACGCTATTGGCGCGTTCGACGTAAGCCAGGTAAAAGCCCCCGCGATCGTCAGAAACAATAAACGGGTTGTATTGGCCGTCGCTGGTTGCGGTCGCGCCGTGCTGGTGCGTCTGCGCCAGCGCCATTGCAGTTGCGATCAATATCAACCCAATTACAAGCATTCTTTGCCACATTGTATGCTCCTCCGAAAACGTACCGCAGGTTGTCCAACCTACGGAGGCTTCATCACGAAGCTACTTGGCGTCACCGAAATGACTCATTAATCGATCCTCCGCAGGTTGGACAACCTGCGGTACACCTCACGCCGACTTTCAGTATTTCAGGGCCTTGCCACGCGACGTGAAGGCTCCTCCGGAAATCAATACGAAGAACCGAAGAGCGTGAAGGATTTCTCCTTCCCTTCGCGCCACTTCGTGCGGCTTCGTGGGTGTTAACGAAACTCGATCCTCAGTCCCCCGCTCCAACGCCTGCCGTAACCGAAATGCGTTCCTTCAAAAGGATTGCCGAAGTTGTATGCGAAAAACCTGCCGGCGATATTCAGAACGTCAACCTGGGCAGCGCAGACCACCTTTTCTTTCTTGAACAGATCGACGCCGGCGGAGAAATTGAAGATCGTACGCGGCCTGACGCGCCCCCGCTCGAAGTCCACGAGTTCGGCGCCGGGCGCGGATTTCAACTCTTCCAGCCGTTCCTCTTCGACCTCGAGCGGCACGCCGCTCTCGTGCCGGCCCGTCAGGCTCAGCATCACGCCCGAGCGCTGATGGCGATAGGTGACGCCGAACGCGCCGGTGTTGCGTTGGTCCTGATCTGGAATGAAGCTGACGCCGGGGCCGATCTCTATGAACTCGTCGGTCAGAAACAATCCGCCGTTGAGCGGGCCGGTTTGCAGCAATCGCATGTTCGTGTAGCTCAGCCAGCCTGACACGCCCTTGCGCTCCGGGACGTCCACCCGCAGGTCAACGCCGCGCGAGAAGCCCTTGGCAACGCTGTTCGGAAAGATGATCGTTGTGTTGAAGAAGACATTCGGGTCGCCGACGTTGCGGAAATCGCGTCCCCAGTAAGCGGCGTCCAGCCGGAACCATCCGCCGAAATCCTGCGCGAAGCCGGCCTCCCAGGCCGCGACTTTCTCCGGGTGAATGTCGGCGCCGCCGCCTGTTTCTTCGACAAACGGCGAAAGCCGTTTCGCCTGCGCCGACGCCGAAAGCAGCAGGTTGTCCACCTGCGGCGGTTGGTAAAGACGATTGAACGAGGCGCGCAGCGCCGTCTTCGTCTTCGGTATGAAATAGACGGCGCCGAGGCGCGGGCTGAACTGTTGATCGGAGACGAGCAGGTTGCTGCGGTCGTAGCGCAAACCGGCTTGCAGCGTCAGATTGCGCGCGGGCGAAAACTGATCCTGCGCATAAAACGAAAACTGCCCGCGGACGCGGCGGTCGCGGAAGACGAACGGATCATCGTCGTCGAACTCCAAGGCCTCATCGCTGACCTCACGCTCTTCGGCCACGTCCTCGTCGGTGATGTAGAAAGTGAAGAACTCTCGCGGGGCGATGCGGCTCGCCTCAACCCCGGCCTTGATGGCGTGTCCGCCGCCCATAAACGCGCCGGTTTGATGCGTCAGGCTGGCAATGAAGCCGGAGCGCGTGTGCGCGCGATCCTGCTCGGCGAAGATCGGAATGTCGTTTTCGCCGCCGAATAATTTTGACTGATGACGGCGATGGAATACCGCGAAATTTCCGACGGTTCGATCCGAGAAAATGCGCTGCCAGCTTGACGACAGGCTGTAATCGCGCAGTTCCTGCCGCTGTCGCTGCCCGTGTTCTTCCTGCAGCGCGTCGTTCGTCACGCGGAAGTCGGAGCCGTTGGCGGACACATTGAACAACACTGTATCGCGCGCGCTCGCGCGCCAATCGGCGCGCAGGTTCAGATTGATCGCGCCGCCGCGGTTGTTGAAATTGCGCGGGTCAACCGGATCGAGAAAACGGTCCGAACGATTCGTCGCGGCGTTGGCGAAGAGACCGAACTTCTTTCCGAGTCTGCCGCCGAGCGCGGCGGCGATGTCTCCCGTGCGGAAATCGCCCGCGCCTGCGCGCAGGCTGCCGGCGACGCCCTGATCAATGCCTGACTTCGGTTGAACGACGATGACGGCGGCGTTGCGTCCGCCGAATTCGGCCGGCATGCCGCCGGTGATCACCTGCAGCGAGTTGATCGTGTCGGTGTCGAACGAACTGGCCGAAAGCGCATCGAGCCGGTCGGCGACCGGGACGCCGTCGAGGACGTAGAGGACGCCGTCTTCGACTCCGCGAACGTGGAGCAGCCCGTTGTTTTCGGTCGTCATGCCTGGCGCCGTCGCGATCAATTCCTGAAGCTGGCGTCCGCGATTGACGCGCGGCGCGCGCTCGATGAAATTCGCGGCCAGCGTCGCCGCTGAACTGGCCGACCCGGGATCGACCAGATCCTCTCGCGCCGTGACGACGATCTGTTCGCTGGCCCCGGCCACGCTAAGGCTGATGGATAGTTCGAGAGGCAGGTTTGAATTGACTGTGACCTGGCGCGATTGCGGGGCGAAGCCCTTGGCTTCGATGCGCAGCATATAGCGATTGAACGGCACGTTGTTGAAGACGAAACCGCCCGCGCCGTCAATTATGCCCCCCACCTTTTCGCCGGTAATGGAGTTGGTCAGCCAAACGTTGGCGTCCGTCACAGCCGCGCCTGCCGGGTCAGTGATCGCGCCTTTGATCGAGCCGATCTGAATCTGTCCCCTCGCGCCGGTCGCCGCCAACGACAATACGGCGAGGGCGAGAAGTTTGTTTATCATTGAAAGCCGGTTCCTTTCGGGCATGGGGATTCTATTATATTCAGACCGTCGTTCATTATCAGAGGTTTCAACCTTTTCCAGAAACGGGAACGAAAGGCCGACAGAAAAATACCGGACAGAAAAATGCTAAACCAGAACAACTGACATTGGCGCATTGACTGAAATTACAGCCATCGGAGGAGAGCGTTCAGAGTACCGACTTTAGTCGGCATGGCTTGGGATCCGAGCGCCGCCGACTAAAGTCGGTACTCTGAACGCTCTCCTCCGGCGGTTGTAATTAAACTGAATGCGCTAATGTCGGTTGTTTCGATCCCCTCCATCGCATCAGAAGGACAACCTCAGCCCGAATTGAATCTGGCGTGGGTCAGCCGCTGCTGTGGGACGACCGAAATTCGCGTTCGGCGTCCCGCCCGTTCCGAACGTCGCGTTCGGCAATTGGAAATTGGCGCGGTTGAACATGTTGAAGCCTTCGACGATCACTTCCAGCCGCATTCGCTCCGTGAATCGAATGCGGCGGCTCAATCGCAGATCGAGCGCGGCGAAATCGAAGCCTTCGCCCGTGTTGCGCCCTACGCCGACCGGACGGTCGTTGACATTAGTGTCGTTGTTGCGATCCGCGCCGGTCAGTAAGTTGAACGGCAGCGCCGACCCGTACCTGAAGATCGAACTCAGTTGAAACCCGGCGATGACGCGCCGCCACAATCCGCCGCCCGCAGTCTCGGGCGCGGCCAACACTCCGCTCACAGCCAGCACATGGCGCTGGTCGTTGTCGCCGCGGCCGCGCTCGTCGCGCAGGTTGAAGTTGTCCTGCGGGGTGAAGAAGAACGCGTTGCCCGTGTTGTCAATAGCTTTCGAGAACGTGTACGACACCCGCGCGCCCGCCCATCGCCTGAACCGCCGGTTGAGCGAAACCGTCAGGCCGTTGTAGTACGAATCGCCCGAGCCTTCGAACCGCGAGATGTTGGCGAAGTTCGGATTGGGGCGGCCCTGGTTCGGCACGCCTCCCGAAACGGGGAAGCGTGGGACGTTGGCGTTGCGCGAGAGGATCAAATGCAGCCCGCGCGTGCGCATGTATCCCACCGACAACGACGCGCTCGCGGTCAATTCGCGTTCGATCTGCAGGCTGGCCTGCTGCGTGTAGGCGCTCTCGATCTTCGGGTCGATCGTCGTGACGCTCGGTAAAAAGGCCGCCGGGAATGACGCGGCCACGTTCGGGAAGACGGGCGCGCCCGCCTGACCGAACTGGAACTGGGCGACGCGGTATTTCGAGCCGTCGCGCTGCAGAGCGTTCGAAGTCGCTCGCAGCGGGATGCGCTCATAATAAATACCGTAGCCCGCGCGGATGACCGTCTTGCGGTCGCCCGGCGCCCAGGCCAGCCCGACGCGCGGCGCTACGTTGTTCGCGTCCGTCTCTATCGGGTCGGGCAGCCATTGAACGTCGTAGCGCAAACCGGCGTTGACCGTCAGGCCCGGCCGCAGGCGCCATTCGTCTTGCGCGAAGACGCCGAAGTTAGGATTGGATTGAAACTGCGACGGCTCGCCGAAGGCCTGCTGGAACTGCGCGTAGCGACCTGCCCGAAAATTGGCGAGCGATGAGAAAGTGTAGGCTCCCTGCGTCGCCCCGGGAAAGGTGATATTGATGCGGTTGTAGAGGAAGTCCGCGCCGAATTTGATCGAATGCGCGCCGCGCTCGACCGTGACGTTGTCCACCATCTCGTAAAGATCAATGTCGCGCCCGGTCGGCGAACTGGTTGACGCGCCGAGGTTCGCCACGCCGGAGATGCTGATCGCCGGACCGACCAGGTCGTTCGGCGGCGCGGCCAGACGGCTGCGCGTGAATTGAAACCTGACCTCGTTGGCGAGGCGCGATGAGATCGTCGCCACCTCGCTCACCGCGACGGTCTGGTCGCGGTCTTCTAGCGCGGTTCCCCGGCTCGCGGCGTTCAAACCGCCTACGCCGCGCGCGTTGAAGCTCTCGATGTCGTAAAGGCTGTATCGCGCTGTCAGCAGGTTGGACGCGTTGATGTGATGGTCGACGCGCGAAAAGAAGTTTGTCGTGTCGTAACCGGTCGGCGCGAGTCCCGTGTTGATGCGCGGTCCCGCGTATCCGAACTGATCCAACACTCCGTTGATCGCCGTCACGTCCGCCGGAGAGATCGTCACGACCGCCGAATTGTTCAACCTGGTCTGCTCGAAATTGGCGAAGATGAACGTCCGATTACGCGCTACGGGGCCGCCCATCGTCGCGCCGTATTGTGCCTGAGTGAGCGGATCTTTCAGCAGCCTGCCTGGGTCGCGCGGGTCCGGCGTTATTGACAGCGGGTTGCGAGCGTCCATCCGCCGGCTGCGCAGAAAGCCGTAAGCCCGCCCGCGCCATTCGTTCGCGCCCGATTGCGAGACCACGTTGATGATTCCGCTCGAAGCGCGGCCGAATTCCGCGATGCCGCCAGAGGTGATGACCTGGAATTCGCGGATCACTTCCTGGCTGAAGAAAGTTCCCGGCAGGTCGGCGGCGTCGTCATTGGCCGACAGGCCGTCCATGACGAAACCGTTGTTGATGTTGCGCTGGCCCGCCACCGAGATTTGCGTCCCCGGCACGGCGGACGTTTCGGCGAAGCGTTGATTGGCGACCGGGTTGGCGCGCGTCACGGCGGGCGTGAGCGCGGCAAGATCCAGATAGTTGCGCCCATTGAGCGGCAGGCGGTCGACCTCTGCTGGCAGCACGGTCTCCGCCACCTGCGTGCGCACGGTTTCGATCAAGGTCGCTTCGGGCTTGATGTCGAGTCGCTCGGCCACTCCGGCCACGCTCAACCTGAGCTGCGCGTCGAGCGCCTGGCCGATGGTCAGCGTCAAATCACGTTCGAGCGTATAGAATCCTTTGGCCTCGATCTTCAGCCGATAGCGGCCGACCGGCAGATAGAGAAAGCGAAAACGGCCTTGCGAATCGCTCTGCGCCGTCGAACTCCGATTCTGGTCGAGATTGATCGCGGCGATGGCCGCGCCCGCGACCGCAGCGCCGTTCGCGTCTTCAACTCGCCCGCTGAGCGTGGCGG
>Ga0207428_10003336_pt1 | contig 15609 bp, 3 predicted proteins | sample RhiMethybrSRZTD1_FD_187600 | JGI IMG/M metagenome (GOLD analysis project Ga0207428, IMG submission 187600) | Populus rhizosphere microbial communities from Tennessee, USA - Rhizosphere MetaG P. TD hybrid SRZTD1 (SPAdes) (version 3) | ecosystem: Host-associated > Plants > Roots > Rhizosphere >...
TAGGTATGTGGAGGAAGTTAAGAAGGTAGAGTTGAAAGAGGGAGAGATAGAGTACATCTCGAACGTGAGCGGAAAGATGGCGAGGGCGGAGGAGATGACCGACCCGCAGTATTGGGGGCTGCAGTTGAGGGAGTGTGTCAGGTTCGGCGACGGGATAGAAGAGCTGGCCAAGAGGCCCGGCCTGATCCTGCTCGAAGTCGGACCGGGGGCGTCGTTATCCGGACTAGCCAGGCTGGACGCCGCGCGGGCGGCGGATCGAACGACAATTTCCACCATGAGGAACCCGGCGGAGACGCATAATGACGCCGAGTATTTAACGACAGCAATTGGGAAGTTATGGATGGCAGGGGCGGAGATAGACTGGGCAAGTTACTACGAGGGAGAAAAACGTAGGAGAGTAAGTTTGCCGACCTATCCGTTCGAAAGACAGAGATATTGGATAGGAGCAGGGCGGGAGGAGGAAGCGAGTGGCCGAAAGGGAGGCAGAGGCAAGGCCATCGGCAAGCGATCGGATGTGAGCGAATGGTTCTACGCGCCGGGATGGCGGAGGAGAGAACTGGGCCGGAACGGCGCCCCGGTTGCGGCGGAAGGGGAGAAACAGTCGAAGTATATCGTGCTGGAAGATGGCGGCAGCCTGAGCCGAAAACTGGTCGACAGGTTGAAGGAGGAATCCGCAGCGGTGATCAGCGTGAGAGCCGGAGAGCGCTATAGGAGAGTAAGTGAGAGTGGGTATGAAATCAGGGCCGGGGAGAAGCGGGATTATGAAGAACTCTTGAAAGAAGTGATGGGCGACAGGGCTGATGAGGCGCTAGAAGTGGTTCACCTGTGGAGCGTCGGAGAAGAGCGGGATCTTCAGGATGCGACGCAGCCGAGGGGGCGATTTGAGCGTGAACAGCAGAGAGGTTTTTACAGCTTGCTATATCTGGTTCAGGCGTTTGCAAAACTCAATGTTTCAATCCCCCTAAAGATCAGCGTCATCTGCGACCGCTTGCAGCAGGTCGGCGAAGAAGAGATTTCGCCGGAAAAGTCCACCCTCTTGGCATTCTGCAAAGTGACTCCGCAGGAGAATCCAAATATTTCATGCCATTCGATTGACGTTGTCCCACCCGCGCCGGGGAGCAGAGATGAAGTGAGGCTTGTCGACCGGCTGATCACAGAGATCAAGGAAGATTCGCCGGAGGTGGTGATCGCTTACAGGGGGAACCGTCGCTGGGTTCAAAGTTTTGAGCCGCTGAGCCTTGAAAAAGGCGCTCAGCCTGTCAGGCCGTTGCGAGTTAATGGCGTGTATTTGATAACCGGCGGCCTGGGAGGCGTGGGGTTGCTGATAGCCGAATACCTGGCGCAATCGGTACAGGCCAGGCTGGTTCTCACCGGGCGATCCTTTTTTCCGGAAAGAGACGAGTGGGGGCAGTGGCTGGCGTCGCGTCCGGAAGATGACCAGATAAGCCTCAAGATCCGCAGACTACAAGCGATGGAAGCGGCCGGCGCGGAGGTCATGGTGGCGAGCGCGGACGTCGCCGACGAGGATGGAATGCGGTCTCTGGTCACCGGCGTGTTGCAACGATATGGCGCTCTCCATGGCGTGATGCATGCCGCGGGCGTTACAACCGGGTCATCTGTTTTCATCCCGGCCGTGGAGATAGGCGTTGCCGAGGTCGAATCGCAGTTTCAGTCGAAAGCGTATGGCGTCTACGTTCTGGATCGGGTCTTACGAAATACGGAGATCGATTTTTGCCTCTTGTTCTCTTCAAACGCGTCGGTGCTTGGCGGATTGGGGCTGGTGGCCTATTCGGCGGCGAATACATTCATGGACGCGTTTGTCGCATCGCGCGACGGCGCCGATGAACCGCCTCATGAATCTCCGTGGATCAGCGCGACGTGGGATCCGTGGCCGGAAGAGATGAAGAAATACGCCGGTTATCAAACGACCATGGACCAATACGCCATGACGGTAGAAGAGAGTATTGAGGCGTTCGACCGTGTGGTAACCCTGGCGCCTGAAGGCCAGGTAGTTGTCTCTACGGGCGAACTGGGCGCAAGACTGGGTCTGTGGGTCAACCGCGACGCTACCCGGGGCGGGGCTCGGGCGACGGCTGAGGCATTGATCCACCCGCGGCCCGAGATAGAGAGCGTCTATGTCGCGCCGCGAGATAACACTGAACAGACGATCGCGGATATATGGCAGGAAATTTTGGGTCTTGATCGCGTAGGAGTCGACGATGATTTCTTCGTCCTGGGCGGTCATTCATTGCTGGCGATAGAGCTTGTAGGGCGGCTCCGCAATGCGTTTCAGGTCGAACTTCCGGTCGGAAGCTTCTTCCAATCGCCGACTGTCGCCGGGTTGGCGCAAATCATCTCCGATTTCCAGACAGGGCATCCAGATCCGAAAAAAGATGAACTCCTCAAACTACTTTCGCAGTTTTCAAATGATGGCGTCGAATCAGAGAGCGAGAGGCAAACCGCCGGCTTCTGAATACCGGCAATTCGGCGAAACCGTCCCGACCGGCCTGTTTACCGAAGTAAAAACGCTTACCGCCCAGTGGTTGAAAACCACAACTAAACTCGAGAGCCGTTAACGCGGCCGCAATGGCTGAGTAGTCACGCAAAATCTACAAAAACAATGGTGATTAATCCCAAGAACGACACTGCATTAGTCGAGGCGCCGACTTTTGTCACAGCATCGAGCGAGAGAAGGGCGCCGCTGTCGTTCGCACAACAAAGATTGTGGTTTTTGGATCAACTCGTACCGAACAGTCCGTTCTACAACCTCCCAGGGGCGGTGAGGCTGGACGGGAGGCTCGACCTTGAGGTTCTGGAATCGGTGATCAATGAGATAGTCAAAAGACATGAGACGCTGAGGACCAGGTTCGAAGTAGAGGAAGGCGAGCCGGTCCAGGTGATTGACGAGTGGAAGCCCCGCAAGTTGGAGGTCGAAGACCTGACCGGATTGCCCCGAGGAGTGAGAGAAGCAGAGGCCAGGAGGATCACGAGAGAGGAGGCGGAGACGGGCTTTGAGCTGGATCGGGGACCGCTGTTGAGAGTCAAGGTCTTGAAGCTGGAAGAGGAGAGGCACGTGGCGCTCTTCAACCTGCACCACATCATAGGGGACGCGTGGTCGATGGGGCTGCTGGTGAGAGAGGTTGGGCTGCTTTATGAAGCGATGAGTAGAGGTCAGCGATCGCCGTTGCCGGAGCCGGAGATCCAGTATGCGGACTATGCCGTCTGGCAGCGGGAGTATCTTGGCGGAGGGGCGCTGGAACGCGAGGTCAGATACTGGAAGGAGCAGCTTAAGGGCGCGGCGGTCATGGATTTGCCTGCCGACCATGCTAGACCGGCTGTGTCCACCTATCGGGGAGGTAGAGAGAGGGTCGAGATCGATAAGAAGTTGAGCGACGACCTGCGACGGCTCAGTCAACGGGAAGGAGCGTCATTGTTTATGGCGCTCATGGCCGCTTTCAAAGCGCTTTTGATGCGGTATAGCGGAGAAGAGGATGTAAGCGTCGGAACGGCGATCACGAACCGAACGCGGAGAGGGGTGGCAGGGTTGATCGGATTCTTTGTCAACACGCTGGTGATGAGGACAGACCTCAGCGGAAATCCGAGTTTCCGGGAGTTGATCAGAAGAGAGAGAAAAGTGGCGCTGGAGGCCTATGCCCACCAGGAAGCGCCGTTCGAGAAGGTGGTGGAAGAGATCAATCCGGATCGGAACCTGAGCCGGAGCCCGCTGTTCGCAGTGATGATGGTGCTGGAGGACGCGAGGGGAAAAGATCTGGAGATTAAGGGGCTGAAGGCGCAATGGGCTGGGGAAGATGCGGCGACCGCTAAATTTGATCTGGAACTGGTGCTGACACAGAGCAGAGAAGGGATCGATGGCAGCCTGGAGTACAGTTGTGACCTGTACGAGGGAGAGACGATCAGGAGGATGGCCAGACATTTTGAGAAGGTGGTTGCAGAAGTCGTCAGAGACCCTGATCAGAGGATTAAAGAGATTGATCTGATGAGCGGAAGCGAGCGCGAGCGAATTCTGGTCAAATGGAATAAGACGGCGATCGACTACCCGCGAGATCGAACCATCCACGAACTGTTCGAGGAGCAGGCCGAGAGCAGACCTGACGCCGTGGCCGTCGCATACCGGGATCAGGAACTGAGCTATCGAGAGTTGAATGCGCGGGCGAATCATATGGCCGGAACGCTCCTCGAACTGGGAGTCGGGCCTGAGGTCGTGGTGGCCCTGCTGGCCGAGCGCGGGATAGATTTTTTGATCGCCATACTGGCGGTCTTCAAAGCGGGTGGGGCGTACCTCCCGCTCGATCCACGGCATCCGGCGCAGCGCATCTGTCAGACGCTCGGGCGGAGCGGGGCGGGTCTGGTTATGACAACCTCTCAGTTCGGACCGCTGGCCGCCGAGGCGGTTGCCGGTTTGACCGCGGAAGACCGCCCGGCCGTGTTTTTCATGGAGGAACTCTTCAAGGAGTCGGGTCAGGAGGAGAACCTGGGCCGGCGCTTCCTGCCCAATCAATTGTCCTATGTCATCTTCACCTCAGGGTCGACCGGCGCGCCGAAAGGGGCGATGGTGGAGCATCGAGGCATGCTCAATCACCTGTTGGCAAAGGTCCGGACTCTTGGGTTGGATGATCGAGATGCGATCGCGCAGACCGCCTCGCAATGTTTCGATATTTCAGTCTGGCAGTTCCTCGCGGCTCTGTTGGTGGGCGGGCGAGTGGACGTCTTTGATGATGAGGTCGCTCATGACCCGGCCTCCTTGCTCGATCAGATCGGCCTGCGGAAAGTCACAATTCTGGAAGTCGTCCCGTCCTTGATGCGAATGATGTTGACTGAGGCGGATCGTCGCCTGGCGGACAACAACTCCAAGCCGGAGCTGTCAAGCCTCCGATGGATGATTCCGACCGGCGAAGCCCTGCCGCCCGGGCTGTGTCATCATTGGTTCCGCCTATACCCTGAAATACCTCTCCTCAACGCCTACGGTCCGACCGAGTGCTCCGACGACGTGACTCATTGCCCGGTTGATGCGGTTCTTTCCGAAAGCGCGGCGCGCACACCGATCGGACGCCCGATAGCTAATACTCAGATCTACGTTCTGGATGGAGATCTGCGCCCCCAGCCGATGGGTGTCGTTGGAGAGCTCTACGTAGGTGGAGAGTGTGTGGGGCGCGGCTATCTAAACGAGGCGGGAAAGACTTCTGAGTATTTCATTCCCGACGCCTTTGCGCGGGTAGCCGGGACCCGCTTGTATAAGAGCGGAGATTTAGCGCGTTACCTGCCGGACGGGAACCTGGAGTATCTGGCCCGGATCGATCACCAGGTGAAGATCCGTGGCTTCCGGATTGAGCCGGGCGAGATCGAGGCCGCAATCAGGCGGCATCCGTCGGTTGCAGAGGTTGTAGTTGTGGCCAGGGAAGACACACCCGGCGAGAAACGTCTGGTGGCCTACCTGGTAGCCAGGCCGGAAACAACGCTTTCAATCAGCGATCTGCGTGACTTCCTGAGGCGGGATCTGCCTGAGTATATGGCGCCGGCCGCTTATGTCGCGCTGGACGCTTTGCCGTTGACGGAAAATGGCAAGCTGGATCGCCAGGCGCTGCCCGCCCCCGAAGGGACGAGTTCGGAGTTGGAGCGAGGCTACCTGGCCCCTCGGACACTGGTCGAACAGAGACTGGCCGAAATCTGGTCTCAGGTGTTAGGCGTAGATCAAGTGGGAGTCCATAGCGACTTCTTCGATCTGGGAGGGCACTCGTTGCTGGCTACCCAGGTTATGTCGCGGGCGCGATCCGCCTTCCAGGTCGAGTTACCGTTGAGGGTATTGTTTGAACACCCGACCATCAGTGAACTGGGACGGAAGGTGGAGCAGGCCATAGGGATCGGGAGCGGGTTTCAGGCGCCGCCACTGGTCAGGACGCCTAGAGATGGCCAGAGGGCGCCGCTCTCGTTCGCGCAGCAGAGATTATGGTTCATCGAACAGTTGGAGCCCGGCGCCGCGACATACAACATCCCGGGCGCGGTGAGGCTGCAAGGGACGTTAGATCTCGATGCGCTGGAATCCGTTATCAATGAGATCGTCAGAAGGCACGAGACGCTGAGGACTAGATTCGAAGTAGAACATGGCGCGCCTCTCCAGGTCATCTATCATTGGGAGCCTCGGAAGTTAGAGATGGAAGACCTGACCGGCTTGCCCCGGGAACGGAGAGAAGAAGAAGCCAGGAAGATGTTGAGAGAGGAAGCGGCGAAGGGCTTCGATCTGAGCCAGGGGCCGCTGATGAGAGTCAAAGTCTTGAAGCTGGAAGAGGATGAGCGCCTGGTGTTTTTCAACATGCACCACATCATTTCGGACGGGTGGTCGATGGGGATTCTGATCTCAGAAGTGAATCGGTTGTATGGCGCATATGCAAGAGGGGAGGAATCGCCATTGGAGGAGATGGCAATTCAGTATGCGGACTACGCCGTGTGGCAGAGAGAATGGCTGCAAGGCGCCGTTTTGGAGCGGCAGTTGGCATACTGGAAGCAACAGCTCGCGGGCGTCCCCTCACTGTTACAGTTGCCAACCGACCGGCCACGGGTGGCAGTCGATACTTACCACGGAGCCTATGAAAGATTCGCGCTGAACCAGGAGTTGGCGAATGAGTTGAAGAGGCTCAGCCGAAGCGAAGGCGCCACCTTGTTCATGACCCTGCTGGCGGGGTTTCAGATATTGCTGGCGCGTTATAGTGGCGCCGCCCGGATCGCCGTCGGCGTCCCCGTCGCCGGGCGAAATCGGGAAGAGACTGAGGGGCTGATCGGATTCTTCGTCAACACGCTTGTCATGGTGGCGGACACCTCCGGCAATCCGACGGCGCGGGAGCTCTTGCGGCAAGTGAGGGGTACGGCGATCGGCGCGTTCGCGCATCAGGATTTGCCTTTCGAGAGGCTGGTTGAAGAATTGCAACCGGAACGGGGCCTCGGTCAGCCGCTCTTTCAAGTAATGTTCACGTTCCAGAACTTTCTGGAAGGGCCTCTGGCAATTTCGAATCTGAAGGTTAAAGAGGAGCGCATCGAGGTAGATAGCGCTAAATTTGAACTGGCCCTTACGATCGATGAGGATGGCGATCGAGTGACCGGGACCATAGAGTATGCAAGAGACCTGTACGAGAGAGAGACCATCATACTGTTATCGGGCCATCTAACCAGATTGCTCGAAGGAATGGTCGCCGACCAGGAGCGCGGGGTATTGGACATACCGCTGTTGACCGAGCGGGAGTGGGGGCAGGTGTTGGAGTGGAACCGAACGGCCCTGGAGTATGGGGCGGAGAAATGTCTGCATGAGGTGTTTGAAGAACAGGCCCGCCGCGCGCCAGATAGAGTCGCCGGAGTGGACGAGGTGGGGGCGATTAGCTATGGGGGGTTGAACCGGCGGGCGAATCAATTGGGAAATTATTTAAGGCGGCGAGGCGTCGGCCCTGAAGCGCGAGTAGGAATATGCCTGGAGCGAGGGACAACTATGTTAGTAGGCCTGCTGGGCATATTGAAGGCGGGAGGAGCATACGTGCCACTCGACCCGACATATCCCGCCGAACGGTTGGCCTTCCTGTTAGATGACGCCAGGGTTCAGTTGATTGTGACCCAGGAAAAGTTGGGAGAGTTATTAGAGTCGACGAGGGCCGAGTTAATACCCATAGACGGCGACTTCGGCGCCATTGCCCGAGAGCGCGAAGAGAATATAGATGGCGGAGTCACGAGCGAAAACCTGGCGTATGTTATTTATACTTCCGGGTCCACGGGGCGCCCCAAAGGCGCGATGGTCACGCACCAATCAGTTGTTAACCTTGTCGCTGACGCGCGCGACAAGTTCAGGCTTGAGCGCGACAGTAAGTTTTTTCAGTTCGCGTCCCTCAGTTTTGACGTGGCGGTGGAAGAGATATTCCCTACGTTGTCAGTCGGAGGCGTTGTGGCGCTGCAATCCGATAACCTGTTGTACTCCTATTCGGACCTGGCGAAGACCATAGACCGACATGAGGTGACGACGATAGAACTGCCGACCGTTTACTGGCGCGAGTGGATGCGCGATTTATCGAGTAGACAGAGAAGGGCGCCGCGCTCTTTGAATCTGGTGATCATCGGGGGCGAAAGAATCTCTTCGGAGATTTTGAAAGAGTGGAGAGAGCACGAGATTCCTTTGCTACACGTCTATGGGGTGACGGAGGTTGCGGTGACCTCGACCGTCTATCCGATCCCGGCGGACCTCGTAGATGAGGCCGGCCTTCCGGAGATTCCCATCGGCCGGCCAATGGCAAATACGGAAGTATACCTGCTCGACGACCGCCTTCAGCCAACGCCTCTGCGCATTCCCGGTGAGATGTATCTCGGAGGAGCCGGACTTGCTCGTGGTTACCTGAACCGGCCGGATCTGACGGCGGAGCGGTTTGTTCCGTCTTCATTTGGAATACAACCCGGTAGCCGCCTTTACAGGACCGGGGATCTGGCCAGGTCATCACCGGAAGGATGTCTGGAGTTTATCGGCCGCATTGATCGTCAGATAAAGATCAGGGGACACAGGATAGAGCCTGTGGAAATAGAAAGCGTCTTAATGCAGCTCCCCTCAGTCAGTGAATGCGTGGTCGTCGCGCGAGGAGATGAGCCGGATGACAGGCGTCTGGTGGCATATCTGGTTTTGAAGGAAGGGGAGGCGGAGACCGCTCTGGAACTGCGCCGGTTCATGAAGCAGAGGCTGCCGGCGTATCTTGTGCCTTCATCGTTTGTGATTCTGGAATCGCTTCCGCTGTCGCCGCATGGCAAAGTCGATCGCCAGGCGCTGCCGCCGCCGGGCATATATGATGTCGATCTCGGCGGAGAGTACGTGGCCCCATCCACTCCGATTGAAGAAGACGTGGCCCGAATCTTCGGCGCCGCGCTTGGAATTGATGATGTCGGCATATACGACGACTTTTTCGACCTCGGCGGCCATTCCCTTCTGGTGACGCAGGTAGTCAGCCGTGTAAATAGCGCTTTTCAGATCGAACTACCCGTCCGCGCCCTGTTCGACGCTCCGACAGTCAGCGGCATTGTCGCTGCGATCGTCGAAAGCCAGGTCGGGCAGTCGGAAGACAATGTCCTTTCACAAATGCTCGCAGAGCTGGAGCTGCTTTCCGACGATGAGGTGGACGCCGCCTTCAGTAATGGCGCTGCCCTGTAGAATTTGGAACCCTTGTTTCTCGCAAAGGCCGGGCTTTTGCAAAGTCACAAACGAGCGCGTGGAGGAATTAGGTAATGGAAATCGCTCCTGCCCTTTTGGAACAGTGGATGAGACAGTACTACTTCGATACCACGATCGATATCGGGAGTAGCGGCGTGGAAAGCTTTTCGATGCCGGAACTGCGCAAGCTTCTCGGCATCCGTCAGAAAGACCTGGATCAAGTGACTTTCTCCGATAGCCGAACGCTTGGAGGTTTGGGATTGCGTGATGCGATTGGCGCCAGATGGGCAAAAGGCGATCCGGATCGCGTGATGGCTACGCATGGCTCAAGCGAGGGCATTTTTCTGGCGATGAACGCGCTTCTGCGCCCCGGCGACGAAGTCATCACTGTTTCCCCTTGTTATCAGCAATTATTCGCCATGGCTGAGTCGAATGGCTGTGAGTTGAAATACTGGAGCCTTGATTTTGATCAAGGCTTCGTTCCGGATATCGAGCGACTCAAGAGTCTTATCAGCCCGCGGACCCGCATGGTAGTCATGAACTTTCCTCACAACCCCACAGGTATTTCTCTCACGGCGGAGCAGCAGGAAGATCTGGTGAATATCGTGGCTGAGGCCAGAAGTTATCTCCTATGGGATGGGGCGTTCACCGAGATGACTTATGACCGGCCGCCTCTGCCGGACCCGGGAACATGGTATGACCGCACGATAACGCTCGGGACTCTTTCAAAGGGCTACGGGCTGCCGGGCTTGAGGGTCGGGTGGTGTATTGCGGCGCCAGGTATTCTCGAACAATTTGTGAGCCTGCGCGATTACATGACTCTGCACCTTTCGCCATTGATCGAGTTGATTGCCGAGCACGCGGTCAGGAAATCTCACCTCTTGCTCCGTGTTCGTATGGAACAGGCTCGCGCCAACCTGAACGTACTCGCCGACTGGGTTGAAAGCCATGGGGAATTTGTGGATTGGGCGCCGCCCCATGGCGGGGTCTGCGCATTCTTACGAATGCCTCGTGTCGGCGACGTTGAGGCGTTCTGCCACCGTTTCGCGCGCGAGTATCACGCGCTTCTCGTGCCCGGGACCTGCTTCCACTGCCCGGGCTTTGTACGCTTGGGATTTGGCGGCCCTGCTTCGCAATTCAGGGAAGGCCTTTCCCGCCTCTCTGACCTGTTAGTCAAAACGGTTTAGCCCTTCAGTAGCATTACTCAAAACGAACCAACTCGCCAGACTCACTATTGAGATTCAGAAAAGCAAGTTTACAAATCGAGTTGATCGGTAACGAGAACTCCTTTCACCGCAGAGGCGCAGAGAACGCAGAGGGATCGCAGTGGCTCTGCGTTCTCCGCGCCTCTGCGGTGAAAGGGGCTTAGGTAAAGCGTCGTTCAGCCCTGGCTCGAAGTTTGTAATCTAATTTACCTGAATCTCAATAGGTCAAAATCAAGCCGCGGCCTTTGGCGTGCGGTCGCTTGGGATACTGCCGGCAAACTCCGGCTCTATCGAATTTCGCGCAATTAGCCACTAACCATCGGCCGTTGACCATTATAAGTCGAATAAGGGCCAGCTCTACCTGTCCAATAATGGCCAATGGTTAATGGCTAACGCCGAGTTTGCCGGCAGTATCTTCAGAGCGCCCGCGCTCCAAAGGTTCCGCCTCAATTTTGGATTTACTGAGATTATGTCTTAAGCCGACAGAAAGGAATATTACATGTTGAGACTGGAATTATCTGACAATGAAGTTTCGTCGATCAAGGCGCTGATCACCGAAATCGCCGCCGGGTACGAGTCTGTTGAGAGCGTAGACTTTCTCAACGACGCGTGTCTATACGCTCATGAACTTCCATGGCGGGTGCGGTCATTCCTGAACGATTTCAGGCTAAAGGAGCCGCATCCGGGAGTCTGTGTCATCTCAGGCTACCCTATAAACCTTTCGGCAATCGGGGCGACTCCACCTCACTGGAAATTGAGGTCGGACGCTCGAAACTCGCTGCACGAGCAGATCCTTTTTATCCTTCACGGCAGTTTGCTCGGAGACCCTATCGGATGGGTGACGCAACAAGACGGGCATATCGTCCATGACGTATTACCGATCAAGGGCAACGAGAACGAACAGATGGGGACCGGCAGCGAGCAACTGCTGTGGTGGCACACCGAGGACGCTTTTCACCCCTACCGGGCCGACTACATCGGTTTTTTCTGCCTTCGGAACCCCGACAACATAGCCACGACCATCGGCGGAGTCGACGTCGAAAAGATGGAAGCGTCTCACATCAGAGTTCTATTCGAGCCGCGGTTTACTATTCGGCCGGATGAATCACACCAGGAGAGAAACGAATCCGACTTGCGCAAGGGGAGGCGGCAGAGCGGCGAGCAAGATACGATCAACGAGGCCTATGAAAAGATAAAAGCGATGAGCGCAAACCCGGAAAAGATCTCTGTTTTCTTTGGCAGCCCGGATGCGCCTTACCTGCGGATAGATCCATATTTTATGGACCCTCTTGATGACGATCCGGAGGCCCAGCAGGCGTTGGACGCGTTGATTGCGCGCATCGATGAGAGCCTTACCGATCTCGTCCTACAGCCGGGAGATTTCTGCTTCATTGATAACTACACGGTAGTGCATGGTCGAAAGCCGTTTAAGGCGAGATACGACGGCGGCGATCGCTGGATAAAAAGAATCTGCATGGCGCGAGACCTCAGAAAGTCGCGGCAAGCTCGCCTCAGTCGCATCGCACGACTAATTATGTGAAGCGCGCGTATAAATCAGATTTGCAGGCGACTCAATTATGTAATGAGCGGTTGGATCGGGGAATTTGATGAGTGACGTAAAGAAAAAAATCGGGCATTTGTCGAGGCAAAAACTCGCGCTCCTTTCGGAGAAGTTGAAGGTGCGGAGTGTCGAAACGTCGCCGCGCGCAATTGGCCGGCGTCCGGATCGGTTTGCGCCTTGCCAGCTCTCTTTCGCTCAGCAGAGGCTGTGGTTTTTAGATCAGCTCGCGCCGAATGACCCGTTTTACATCTTCTCTGGGGTTGCGAGGCTGGACGGGAGAGTGAACCTCGAAGTATTGGAGCGAGCGATCAACGAGATCGTCAGAAGACACGATGTCCTCAGGACGAGGATCGAAGTAGAAGCGGGCGATCCGGTACAAGTGATCGATCAATGGGAGCCCAGGAGGTTGGAGCGAGCAGACCTGACGGGCATGAGTCCGGAGGAGAGAGAGGCGGAGGCCGGCCGGATTGCGAGCGAAGAAGTGGAGACGGGATTCGATCTGAGCAGAGGGCCGCTCCTCAGAGTGAAGGTCTTGAAGTTCGGAGATGAGGAGCACGTGTTGCTCTTCACCATGAGCCACATCGTGTGCGACGAGTGGTCGATGGGAATCCTGGTCAGAGAAGTCGGGGCGCTATACCGGGCCTACAGCGCGGAAGAGGAGTCGCCGCTCGAGGAACTGCCGATCCAGTACGCCGATTTTGCGGTCTGGCAGCGAAACTGGTTGCAAGGCTCCGTGTTGGAGCGGCAGATGGATTACTGGCGGAAGCAGTTGGCGGAGTTGGAAGAGCTGGAGCTGCCGGCGGATCATCCGCGGCCGGCAGTGTCGAGTTATCGAGCGGCGAGCCATTACTTTGTCGTCGAGAGCGAGTTGGCCGAGAAGCTGAGAGAGTTAAGCCGGCGAGAAGGGGCGACCCTGTTCATGACGTTGCTTGCAGGCTTCGACGCGCTGATGAGCCGATACAGCGGGCAGGAAGATGTGGCGATCGGGACCGACATCGCCAACCGGAATCGGGCGGAGATCGAAGGGTTGATCGGGTTCTTCGTCAACCAGTTGGTGCTGAGAGTTGAAGTGAAGGGTTCGGAGAGCTTCGCGGAGCTGTTGAGGAGGGTGAGGGAGTCGTGTCTGGCGGCGTATGAGCATCAGGACCTGCCGTTCGAGAAGTTGGTGGATGAGTTGCAGCCGGAGAGAACCCTGAGCCGATCGCCGCTCATCCAGGTGAAACTGGTCTTGCAGAACGCGCCAGGAGAAGGACTGGATCTCGGAGGGATGAGGCTGAGCGTCGTCGACGCCGGCGATGCGCCGACGACGAGACTCGATCTACTGGTAGGCGTCACGGATCAGGAGGGGGCCTTGGCCGGAGTCGCGCACTACAGCCAAGACCTGTTTGAGGGAGAGACGATCAGGCGGTTGATGAGCCATTACGTCAACGCGCTGAGGGGGATCGTCGAGGATGGCGCAAGACCGATCTCTGAGCTGAACCTGCTCAGTGATCGGGAGAGAGCGCAGATCGTCGTTGAATGGAACGAGACCGCAAGGCCCTATCCTCAGGATCGATACATTCACCAACTGATCGCCGAGCAAGTGGAGCGGTACCCCGAGAGGGTGGCCTTGATTAGCGAAGGGATGCAGTTGAGCTATCGCGAGCTGGACCGGCGTGCGAACCGGCTCGGGCGCTACCTGCAAGGGCTGGGAGTGGGGCCGGAGGTAGTGGTGGGCCTTTGCCTGGAAAGGTCGGTGGAGATGGTGGTGGCGCTGATGGGTGTGCTCAAGGCAGGAGGAGCTTACCTCCCGTTGGACCCTCAATCGCCGCTGGAGAGGCTGGGCTACATGCTGGAGGATTCGGGAGCCAGAGTGGTGGTGACGCAGCGGGAATTGGAGCGGCGACTGCGGCCGCATTGGGGACATGCCGTCTGCCTGGATGAGGATTGGGACAGGATCAGCGAGCAGAGCGAGAGCGAGCCGGAGACTAAGGTTTTCCCAGAGAATCTGGCCTATGTGATCTACACCTCGGGGTCTACGGGAAGGCCGAAAGGCGTGATGATAAATCATGAAGGGCTGGCTAATTACTTGCAGTGGGCCAGCGAAAGCTACCGGATAGAAGAAGGAGAAGGAGCTCCGGTGCAATCGTCAATCGGATTCGATCTGACGGTAACGAGTTTGTATGGGCCGTTAGTCAGTGGGAAGAGAGTGAGTTTGCTGTCGGAGGAAGAGGGGATAGAAGCGCTGGCGGCGGCGTTGAAGCGGGAGGGGGAATACAGTTTGTTGAAGATAACGCCTTCGCATCTAGATTTATTGGCGCAGCAGACGGAGAAGGCGGAGGTGAAGGGGAGAGCGAAAGCGCTGGTGATAGGAGGTGAGGAACTGAAGGTGGCGGGATTGAAGTATTGGCGTGAGAAAGCGGCAGGGACGAGGCTAATCAATGAATATGGGCCGACAGAGACGGTAGTCGGATGCTGTGTATATGAGGTCGACGGCGAGTGTGGAAGGGAGTCGGCGCCAATCGGGAAGCCGATAGCGAACACCCAAATCTACGTGCTTGACGGGGAGTTGGAGCCTGCGCCTATAGGAGTGAGAGGGGAGATTTACATCTCAGGGCGAGGGCTGGCGAGGGGATATGCCAGGAAGCCGGAGATGACGGGAGAAAAGTTCATACCAAACCGATTCAGTGGAAAAGGAGGAGAGAGGTTATATCGGACGGGAGATTTAGGGAGGTATCTGTCTGACGGGAACATTGAATTTGCAGGGCGGGCGGATGAACAAGTGAAGGTGCGAGGATACCGGATCGAGTTGGGGGAGATCCAGGCGGCGCTCGATGAACACTGGTCGGTGAAGCAAAGCGTGGTGGTCGCGAGCGAGGATGAGAGTGGGGGTAAGAGACTCCTTGGGTATGTGGTGGGAGAAGAAGAAGTGACGGCGGCCGAACTGAAGAGTCATCTGAGAGAGAGACTGCCGGAGTACATGGTTCCTGAAGCGATCCTGTTGATTGAAGAGATGCCGATTACGGCGAACGGGAAGATTGACCGGAAGAAACTGCCGTCGATTAAAGACGCGGGCAGACAGTCGGAGCAGGAGTACGTCGGAGCGCGCACGCCAGTCGAGGAAATTATAGCAGGGATATTTGAAGAGACGCTGAAGCGCGATCAAGTAGGGATACGCGACAATTTCTTCGAGATCGGGGGGCATTCATTATTAGCAATCCGGGTCATCTCGCGGGTGAGGAATGCGTTCGGAGTAGAGATCGTAGTGGACAGCGTTTTCGAGGCGCCGACGGTGGAAGGGCTGGCGCGAAGGATCGAGGAGGCGATGGCGGCCGGGGAGAAGCAGGATGCGCCGCCGCCGCTGGTTAGGGCGTCGAGAGAAAGCCAAAGAGGCGCCTGGAGGCCGCCGCTGTCGTTCGCGCAACAGAGGTTATGGTTCCTGGATCAACTCACGCCGAACAACCCGTTCTACAACATCCCCGAAGTTCTGAGGCTGGAAGGGAAATTGCGGATTGAGGCGCTGGAGCGAGCGATCAACGAGATTGTCAGAAGGCACGAGGTCCTCAGGACCAGGTTCGAAATGGAAGCCGGCGCCCCGGTCCAGGTCATCGATCAATGGGAGCCGCGCAGACTGGAGGTCGAAAACCTGACGAGCCTCCCCCCAGAAGAGAGAGAACGGG
>Ga0207428_10003340_pt1 | contig 15604 bp, 10 predicted proteins | sample RhiMethybrSRZTD1_FD_187600 | JGI IMG/M metagenome (GOLD analysis project Ga0207428, IMG submission 187600) | Populus rhizosphere microbial communities from Tennessee, USA - Rhizosphere MetaG P. TD hybrid SRZTD1 (SPAdes) (version 3) | ecosystem: Host-associated > Plants > Roots > Rhizosphere >...
CGCCGTGTGGCGACCAGCGCTCATAAAATCTACTCCCTTTACAGTTCGTGTGGTGGACCGTGGATCATCTATGCCATTCATTATAAACGCTTTAGCGTCTATTGTGAATATGACAAAGTAGAATTAATTGCTCAACAGCTATCCTTCGCCCCCGGTTCGCAACATGCAGATACAGTCTCTCCGATGACCGGCTTTCCCCCCGGCGGATCGCGTTACGTCCGCGCGCTCCGCCACCGCAACTACCGTCTCTTCTTCGGCGGCCAGACCGCCTCGCTCGTCGGGACGTGGATCACGCGCGTGGCCACGAGCTGGCTGGTCTATCGCCTCACCGGCTCCGAGCTGCTCCTCGGCGTGGTGGCCTTCGCCAGCCAGATCCCCATGCTCGTGCTGGCGCCATTCGGCGGCGTCCTCGGCGACCGGTGGGATCGGCGGCGCATCCTGGTCGTCACGCAGATCCTGTCGGCGCTGCAGTCGCTGACGCTGGCCGCGCTGGCGTTCTCCGGACGGATCACGGTCACGCACATCATCGTGCTGCAGGCCATCCAGGGCGTGATCAACGCCTTCGATACCCCCGCGCGCCAGGCCTTCGTGGTGGAGATGGTGGAGAGCGCCGACGACCTGCCGAACGCCATCGCCCTCAACTCCTCGATGTTCAACGCCTCGCGCATCATCGGCCCCACCATCGCCGGCATCCTCATCGCCGCGGTCGGTGAAGCGTGGTGCTTCCTCCTGGACGGCATCTCGTACATCGCCGTGATCTTCTCTCTCCTGGCCATGCGCTTCGTCGTGCGCGAGCGCCCGCACCGCGAGACCCACATGATCGACGAGCTGCGCGCCGGCCTCCACTACGTCACCCGCTTCGCGCCGGTGGCCGCGCTCCTGCTGCAAGTCACGCTGATCAGCGTGCTGGGCATGCCGTACGCCGTGCTCATGCCGGTCATCGCCGCGAAGGTGCTGCACGGCGGGCCGCACACGCTCGGCATCCTCATGACCGCCTCGGGAGCCGGTGCGCTGCTGGCCACGATCTACCTGGCCTCACGCCACACCGTTGTGGGCCTCGGCAAAGTCATCGTCGTGGCCACGACCATGCTCAGCGCCGGCCTCATCGCCTTCTCGTTCTCGCACACCCTCATCCTCTCCTGCGCCATCCTCCCCCTCGTCGGCGCCGGAATGATGATGCAGGCCGCCGGCGCCAACACCATCCTGCAAACCATCGTCGACGAGAAACTGCGCGGCCGCGTCATGGCCTTCTACGCCATGGCCGTCCTGGGCACGCAGCCGGTCGGCAGCCTCCTGGCCGGCGCGCTCGCCGAGCGCATCGGTGCACAACACACGATCTTCATCGGCGCCATTGGCTGTCTCCTCAGCGGCGCCTGGTTCGGATTCCGCCGCAAGCGCCTCGCCGAGCTCGTGCGCCCCATCTACATCGAGCGCGGGATTCTCACCTGGGACGACGGAACGCTGGAACCGCTGGACGCGGGCAGGATTCGGTGAGTGCGCTCCCGTCATTCCGAGCGAGGCGGGTGGATGGGCGTCTGCGCTTCTAATGACAGGCATCGCGGGAGCCCCTCATCCGCCTGCGGCACCTTCTCCCCTCCGCAGAGGGGAGAAGGTGCCGCAGGCGGATGAGGGGTCGCCCTTGTGGCAGAACTCCCAGGTTGTCATCACATCACTTGTGGCGCGAGCGCCATGCTGCGGCTCAGGATGACGGGGGAGAGAGAATGGTACGTATGTTGCCGCTGCTCCTGGCCGTCATGCTGCCGCCGTGTCCGTCGACCCCGAACTGCGTTTCGACGCAGGCCAATGACGCCGTTCACTCCATTGCGCCGATCTCGTACCGCGGTTCCGCCGCGGAAGCGATGGCGCAGGTCGCCGCGATCATCAGCGCGATGCCTCGCGCGACGGTCGTGCAGCGCACGCCGACGTCCATGCGGGTCGAGTTCCGCACGCGGCTCTTTCGCTTCGTCGATGACGTGATGTTCGAGCTCGACGACGCGAAGAAGACGATCGAGTTCCGTTCCGCCTCGCGCGTCGGACGGAACGACCTCGGCGTCAATCGCAAGCGGATGGAAACGATTCGCGCACGCTTCGCCGAGGGCGGGCGCTAGCGGCGGCGCTCCGTGCTAACTTCCTCGCCATGAAATTCGCGCGTCTCGTGCTCTCGCTCGGCCTCGCCATTCCCGTGCTCGCGCAGCAGCCGGCGCCACCGCGCGTCGTGGCGCTGAAAGCGGCGCGTCTCTTCGACGGTACGTCGAACGACGTCGTGAAGAACGCCGTGGTCATCGTCGAAGGTACGCGCATCAAAGCCATCGGCGGTGCGATTCCCGCCGGCGCCGAGGTGATCGACCTCGGCGATGTGACCCTGCTGCCGGGATTCATCGACGCCCACACGCATCTCTCGTTCGAGTCGGGCGACAACTACTACCGCGAATACTTCGAAGGCCTGATGCGGCACCCTGCCGAGCAGGCCCTGCTGGCCACGACCTACGCGCGCAAGACCATCGAGGCCGGCGTGACCACGGTGCGCGACGTCGGCTCGCGCGAATACATCGACGTCAGCCTGCGCAATGCCATCGCCGCCGGCTACATCGTCGGACCGCGCATGCTCGTGGCCGTGCATCCCATCAGCGCCACCGGAGGGCATGGTGACTCGGACGCCATTCCTCCCTCGGTGGGCATCGCGCAGCTCGGCCCGATCGACGGAATCTGCAACGGCGCGGACGCCTGCCGCGCCGCGGTGCGCTACCAGATCAAGTTCGGGGCGGACGTCATCAAGTCCATGCCCTCGGGCGGCGTGCTCTCGCTGGCAGATCCGGTCGATACGCCGCAGCTGACGCGCGACGAGATGAACGCCATCGTCGAAGAGGCCCATCTCTGGGGCCGCAAGGTGGCCGCGCACTGCCACGGCGACGCCGCGGCGAAAATCGCCATCGCCGCCGGCGTCGACTCGATCGAGCACGGAACGTTCATCCAGCCCGATACGCTCGCCCTCATGCGCGACAAAGGCGTCTTCCTCGTCCCCACGCTCCTGGCCGCCGAAAGCATCAAGCCCCGCCTCGACACGTTCCCGCAATCGATCGCCACCAAGGCCCGGGCCGCCATCGCCTCCCGCGACACTCTCTTCCGCAACGCCCTGAAAGCCGGCGTCAGAATCGCCTTCGGCACCGACTCCGCCGTCTCCCGCCACGGCGTCAACGCCCGCGAGTTCTCCCTCATGACCGGCCTGGGCATGTCCCCCGCCACCGCCCTCCGCACCACCGCCAACAGCGCCGCCCTCCTCGGCCTCGACGACCGCCTCGGCACCCTCACCGCCGGCAAACTCGCCGACATCGTCGCGGTACCCGGCAACCCCCTCACCGACATGACGGCAACGGAGCGGGTGTCGTTCGTCATGAAGGAAGGGACGATCGTGAAGCGATAAGCCGCCCGGGTTTGCCTCTTGCACAGCAGTTCCGCATGAACGCACTGAGTCTGGAGCCCCTGCTGCGAGACGCGACGATCAAGGCCATCGACAGCGTCGCCAAGAAGCTGACGGATACGGAGAAATCCGCCGAGACGAAGGTCAACCGGCTGCTCAAGTATTGGAACCAGATGGAGCCGGCCGATAAAGAGCACGCGGTCGGAATCGCCATCGCCTCGGTCACGACCGTCGTCACCGCCATCATCGCTCTGCGGAGCAAGGCGAAGGCGAAATCACCGGCGAAGAAGGCCGGGAAGAGCGTGAAGGGGTTGTTCAAGAAACGGAAGTGAGCCTCAGCCGGACCGTGCGCGGAACGCCAGGACCGCGAAGATCACGACCATGATGAGGAGCACGACGCGCCCCACGCCCATCAACCGGCTGTGGGCCACGGGACGTGTCCCCCGCGGCTTGATGCCGGTGACCGCGGCGATGGCGGTGACGACGACCGCGAGCGAGAGCCAGACGATCCAGTTCATGGCAAGGTCGTGCGCAAGAGGCGAGCCATGACGCGCTGGACCGTTCTCGTGTCGAAGTAGACTGCGGCTTCGTCGTGACGAACCCGGATCACCTTGAATCCTCCGCCGATCGAATCGAAACGCTCGAAGCGGAGCTGGCGCGGGAGCGCGCTCTCCTGCGCTCCACTCAGCAACGGCTGGCGACGAAGGAGCGCGAGATCCGGGACATTCACCGTTCGCGCGCCTGGGCTCTGGTGGCCGCGATTCGGTCGCTCAAGGTTCGGCTGCTCGATCCGCTCCTGGGTGTCTTCGGGATTTCGTGGCCGCGTCGAGGCGCCGTCGAGATCGGCGTCTCGGCGAAGGTCGAGCCGCGCAGCGATGCTCATGACGTGGTCTGTTTTTCGATCTGCGAATGGGAGGCGCGCTTTCAGCGTCCGCAACAATTGATGTCGCTCTTCGCGGCGGCGGGACACCGCGTGTTCTACGTCAGCCCGCACTTCCGGCGCGACGGGCCGAGCTGCCTCATCACGCTGAAGCGGCGCAACGTTTACGAAGTCACGTTGCGCGGCAAAGAGCTGAACGTCTATGCGCACCGGCTCGGCGAGGATGCGCGCGATCTGTTGATGGAAGGTCTCGACTCCCTGGTCCGCGAGGCGTCCCTCGGCCCGACCGTAGCACTCAGTCCGTCTGTAGCAATGATCCAGCTGCCGTTTTGGTGGCCTCTGGCGCGTCTGGCGCGCGAGCGATTCGGATGGCCGGTCGTTTACGACTGCATGGACTTTCATGCCGGCTTTTCGACCGTGCGGAAGGCCATGGCGGACCAGGAGGACGAGCTGCTGGCCGAGGCGGATGTCGTCGTGGCCAGTTCCGCGAGTCTGGAGCAGCACGCTCTCCGCAAGCGCAAGGACGTGGTCCTGCTGCGCAATGCCGGCGACTACGAACACTTCGCGAAGACTCCGCGAGCGAGTAATGCGCGGCCGGTGATCGGGTATTACGGCGCGATTGCGGACTGGTTCGATTCCGCACTCGTGGCGGACCTCGCCGAGCGCAGGCCGGACTGGGACTTTCTTCTGATCGGTTCGACGTATGGTGCCGACATTTCGCGCCTGGCGCGGATGCCGAACGTGTCGCTGCCGGGGGAGGAACCGTACGAATCGCTCCCCGAGTGGCTGGGCCGCTTCGACGTAGCCATCATCCCGTTCAAACGAACGAAACTCACCGAGGCCACGAATCCGGTGAAGGTGTACGAAATGCTGGCCGGCGGAAAACCGATCGTCTCCGTGCCGCTCCCCGAGGTCGCGGCCCTCGCGCCGCTCGTCCGGCTGGCATCGAATGCGGACGAGTTCGAGCGGGAGATCGCGGCCGTGCTTGCCCATCCGGATGAAGGGATCGAGGAGCGGCGCGCGTTCGCGAAAGAGCATACGTGGGAGCGGCGGTTCGAGGTGCTGCAGGGCGTGACCACGGCCGCGGTTCGTGCGCACGCTGGGGCTCCTACCCATTCCCGGTAGGGTCCCTACCCACTGTTTGTAGGGTCCCTACCCATTCTTTTTAGGGTAGGGACCCATTCTTTTTTGGGTCCCCACCCATTCTTTTTTGGGTACCTACCCATTCCTTTTAGGGTAGGGACCCATTGCTTCCAGGGTGCCTACCCTTCCTTGGCAGGGCCGAAAGTCACGCGAGGATGGCTCGGATCCGTCGCGAGAGCGAAACCTGTTAACGTTCCCCTGCTCATATGCCCGCTGTTCTCTTCGTCTTCGGAACCCGCCCGGAAGCCATCAAGATCGCGCCCCTCGTCGAGGAGCTTCGCCGCGATTCGTCCTTCGAGGTCCGGGTGTGCGTCACCGGCCAGCATCGCGAGCTGCTGGGGCAGGTGCTGCGGCATTTCGACATCGTGCCGGATGCCGATCTCGATCTGATGAAGCCCGATCAGAGTCTGGCCGCGGTGGCTGCGGCGATCCTGGAGAACATGCCCGGGGTGCTGCGGACGATGCGTCCCGACATCGTGGTCGTGCAGGGTGATACGACGAGCGCGTTCGCGGCGGGACTGGCGGCGTTTTATGCCGGCATCGATGTGGCGCATGTGGAGGCGGGACTGCGCAGCGGCGATGTCATGGCGCCGTGGCCGGAGGAAGTGAACCGCAGGCTGCTCAGCGTGGTGACGCGCTTCCACTTCGCGCCGACCGAGGAGGCGCGCGCCAATCTCCTGCGCGAGGGAACGGATCCGGCGCACGTTCACGTGACCGGCAACACCGTGATCGACGCGCTGCAGGAAACGGTGGCCCGCCTCGGCGCAGATGATGCGCTGCGCGCGCGGCTCGACTCCGGGCTTTCGTTTCTCGATGGCCGGCGGCGCCTGATCCTCGTGACCGGACACCGCCGCGAGAATTTCGGTGCTGGCTTCGAGTCGATCTGCAACGCGCTGGCGGAGATCGCCGCCGAGCATGAGGACGTGGAGATCGTCTATCCGGTGCACCTCAATCCGAACGTGCAAGAGCCTGTGCATCGCATTCTCGGCAACAGCACACGCATCCATCTCATGGAACCGGTTGATTACCCGACGTTCGTGCATCTGATGACGCGCAGCGATTTCATCCTCACCGACTCCGGGGGCGTGCAGGAGGAGGCGGCCACCCTCGGCAGGCCGGTGCTTTTGCTGCGCGATACGACGGAACGCCCGGAGGGCGTGCGCGGCGGCAACATGCGCATCATCGGAACGAAGCGCGAGGCGATCGTCTCAGAAACGAGACGGTTGCTACGCGACCGCGATCATTACGAAGCGATGAGCCGCCCGAGCAACGCATTCGGCGACGGCACCGCCTCGGCGCAGATCGCCGCAATCCTGCGCCGGTGGAGTCGCAGGACGTAGCCGGTCAATCGCGCGCCGAGTCGCGCCGCATGCCGATGAGCAGCATGAAATCGCTGGGCAGCATCCCGGAGTCGATGAGCGCGTCTTCGACCTCGATGATGGCCTGGACGCGGTCGAGTGCATCCCGGCGGTCGAGCGTGAAGTTGTGGACGATGCCGTTGTAGAGCAGGTGCTGGATGGTGCCGCCGAGGCGGCGGAGCTCGACGACGCGGAAGAAGCGTTGGAAGAGCGGAACGATCTCCGCCGAGCGGATCGATTCGAACGGTGATGCGGCCACGACGTCCTTCACCTCCGGACGTCCTTCGTACGGCTTCACCGCTCCCCAGCGCAGCATGCGCAGGTCTTCGGAGAGGAGCTCCATGAGCGTGCGCACCACGGCGATCTGGCGATCGGTCCATTGGAACTGCGTGGGACCGACGAACTCCTCGAGGATGAAGAGACCGCCCGGCGTGAGCGCGTCGTGCACCTGCGCCATCACATGTTCGAGCGCCAGAAAGTGATGGAGGCTGTGGCTGGAGAAGATGAGGTCATAGCTGTCCGGCGGGATGGAGGCCGTGTTGACGTCGGCCACGCGAAAGTTCCCCGGGATTCCGTGGGCGATCCGCATGCGCTCGGCCTCAGCGATGCGGTCTTCGCTGATGTCGATGCCGTCCGTTTCGCGCGTGCTCCCGGCGTTGAAGACGGCCAGGCTCTTGTTGCCCGAGCCGCAGCCGAGGTCGAGACTGCGGCGGGCCGGGGCGCCGAGGCGGCGGCCGGCCCAGCTCTCCCAGGGCAGGCCCTCGACGAGGGAGCGCGAGCGGTAGTGCGCGGCGATGACCGGATGATCGAGCCAGGCGTGCCACTCGCCGGAAGCCTCCACGAGCAGGTGATCGCCCCACTTGCGGCTCTCGGCGGCCAGGCGCGACTCATAGTCGAGATCGGACATCGAGGGATTCTAATGGGGAACCTTCGGGTTAGGGTGTCGCGCACATGACGGATGAGGCGGAGAAAACCCGGGAGCAGACGGTCGAAGCGCAGGCGGAGCGGATCGTCCGGCTGGAACGGCAGCTCGCGGCGCGCACGGCTGCGCTCGACGCGGTGACGCAGGAGTACTCCCAGCTGCTGGCGAAACTTCGCACGACCGCCCCGGCGCCCGCGCCCGTTCCCGCGCCGGCACCCTTGCTCTCTTCGGCGCAACGCATTCGCAAGGCCGTCGTGCTCATGGGCGGACGCCTCCTCCCCTCGCCCGCCAAGCGCCTCATCAAGAAGTTCTGGGATCCGTGGAAGGAGCCGCGCCGTGTCCGCGCCAAACCTCTGCCGGCGCAGCCGGAACCGCGCATCGCCACCACGACGACGTTCGACATCATCTGCTTCTCGATCATCGACTGGAGCTTCCGCTGGCAGCGGCCGCAGCAGCTGCTGTCGCAGTTCGCGGAAGCCGGGCATCGCGTCTTCGTCTTCAAGACCACGGCGTTCCTCGCTCCCGGCGCGACGCAATTCCAGATCGAACCGGTGCGCGAGAACGTCTGGGAAGTCACGATCGCGCCGCCGGTGATGATCGACGTCTATGCCGGCACGATCGCTCCGGCCACGTTCGAGTGGTTCCCGTCGATGCTGGAGCAGATGCGGCGCGAGCTGAACATCGTCAGCGCCGTCTCCATCGTGCAGGTGGCCACGTGGCGCGACGTGGCCGAAGAGGCGCGGCGGCGCTTCGGATGGAAGATCGTCTACGACTGCATGGACGAATGGGACTCGTTCCCCGGCATGAAGCCGCAGCTCCTCGTCGCCGAAGAGCGGCTGGTCGGCGAAGCGGATCTCGTGACCGTGTCCGGGCGCCGGCTCTTCGAGAAGTGGCACGGCCGCAACACGCGCGTCGAGCTGGTCCGGAACGCCACCGACTTCTCGCATTTTGCCGCGCCGCAGTCCGAGCATTTCCTCGCCGATGTGAAACGTCCCATCGTCGGTTACTTCGGCGCCATCGCGCCGTGGTTCGACGTCGAGCTGCTGGCGCGTGTGGCATCGCGGCGCCCTGATTGTTCGTTCGTCGTCATCGGCGGCGTGTTCGACGTCAACGTCGATTCGCTGACGAAGCTCCCGAACGTGCACTTCCTCGGGCAGCAGCCGTACACGCGCATGCCCGCCTATCTCCGCGACTTCGACGTCTGCATGATCCCGTTCGTGGTCAACGAGATCACCGCGGCCACCGATCCGGTGAAGTTCTACGAGTACATCTCCCACGGCAAGCCGGTGGTCTCGACGCACATGCCGGAGCTCGAGCCGTTCGCGGACCTTCTTTATCTGGCCGACGACGAGGAAGACTTTCTCCGCAAACTCGATCTCGCCCTGACTGAGAACGACGACGCGCTCCGCGCCCGCCGCATCGACGTCGCGCGAGCCAACACCTGGCCCGCGCGCGCGGCGGTGACGCTGAACGCCATCCGCGAAGTCCATCCGAAAGTCAGCATCCTCATCGTCTCGTATAACAACCAGGAGCTGACGCGCGCCTGCATCGACAGCGTGCTGCGCAACTCGATGCATCCCAATCTCGAGGTCATCGTCGTCGACAACGCCTCGACGGACGGCTCCGTGGAAATGCTGCAGGCGATGCACGACGACCGCGTGCAGGTACTGCTCAATGACGAAAACCGCGGCTTCGCCGCCGCGAACAACCAGGCACTGCGCCTGGCCACCGGCGCATACGTCGTCCTTTTGAACAACGACACGGTCGTGCCGCGCGGCTGGCTGCCGCGCATGCTGCGCCATCTCGAAGATCCGCAGATCGGGCTGGCCGTGGCCGCGACGAACTTCTCCGGCAACGAATCGCGCATCGACGTGCCTTACGACACCATCGAAGAGATGCTGCCGTTCGCGGACCATTACATGCGCGAGCACGACGGTGAATGCTTCGACATCCGCGTGGCGGCCATGTACTGCGTGGGCATGCGCCGCGACGTCTACGAGACCGTCGGCCTGCTCGACGAACACTTCGCCATCGGCATGTTCGAAGACGACGACTACTCCCACCGCATTCGCCTGGCCGGCTTCCGCGTCATCTGCGCCGAGGACGTCTTCGTCCACCACATCGGCCAGGCCTCGTTCTCGAAACTCTCCCGCGACGCGTACGAAGCGCTCTGGAAACGCAACCAGGCCTACTTCGAAGAAAAGTGGGGAGCGCAGTGGGAGCCGCATCAACGGCGCTAGCGAGTCGGCGGTAGTGTCGCGACCCCCGATCCCGGCAGCGGCCCGAAGTGCTCGGCGGGAAGGACGCGCAGCCTTTTCGCGTCTTCGTCATAGAACTGCCAACCGAGGTAACGCCAGGCTCCCGGCGAAGCCCAGACGACGCGGTTGTTGGCAAGGTCGAGCGCCGCGGATTCTTGATCCGGCAGGTTTGTGAGGGTCAAGATTAGACTGCCCGTCCGCGCGTCCCACACCTTCAGCGTGTCGTCTTCAGAGCCGGAGAGCAGCGCCGTCCCGTTCGGCGACCACGCACAGGCAAGCACCGCAGAGCCATGTCCCGCGAGCGTCCGCAGCTCCTTGCCCGTCTGCGCCTCCCACACCTTGAGCGTGTTGTCCAACGAGCCGGAGAGTACCTGCGTTCCGTCCGGCGACCACGCACACGCAAGCACCCAAGAGCCATGGCCTACTAGTGTCCGCAGCTCCTCGCCCGTCCGCGGATCCCACACCTTCAGCGTGTTGTCTTCTGAGCCGGAGAGCACCCGCTTCCCCTCCGGCGACCACGCACAGGCAACAACCCCAGAGCCGTGTCCCGCGAGCGTCCTTAGCTCCTTGCCCGTCTGCGCGTCCCACACCTTCAACGTGTGGTCAGCGGACCCGGAGAGCACCTGCTTCCCGTCCGGCGACCACGCACAGGCAACAACCTCAGAGCCGTGTCCAGCGAGCGTCGTCAGCTCCTTGCCCGTCTGCGCGTCCCACACCTTCAGTGTGTGGTCAGCAGACCCGGAGAGTACCTGCATCCCGTCCGGTGACCAGGCACAGGCAGCAACGATGGATTCGTGTCCCGCGAGCACCCTCAGCTCCTCGCCTGTCTCCGCGTCCCACACCTTCAGCGTGTTGTCATCAGACCCGGAGATTACTTGCGTCCCGTCCGGCGAACCCGCATAGGCATAGACGAGATTGCTAGGTCCAGCAAGCGACCACAGCTCCTCGCCGGTCCGCGAGTCCCACACCTTCAGCGGTGTACCCAACGACCCGGAGAGCACCTGCGCCCCGTCCGGCGACCACCACACATACACTCGAACGGGAGAATAACGACCATTGAGAGTCCGCAGCTCTTCGCCGGTCCGCACGTCCCATATCTTCAGCGTAGTGCCAGATCCGGAGAGCACTTGCGTCGCGTCCGGCGACCATGCACACGCCCAAACCGAAAAGCTATGGCCCACGAGAGTCCGCAGCTCCTCGCCGGTCCGCGGGTCCCACACCTTCAGCGTGAAGTCAGCAGAGCCAGAGAGTACCTGCGTCCCGTCCGGTGACCATGCACACGCACAAATCTCTGCGCCATGTCCGGCGAGCGTCCGCCGCTCCTCGCCGGTGCGCGCGTCCCACACCTTCAACGTGTGGTCATCAGACCCGGAGAGTACCTGCGCCCCGTCCGGCGACCATGCACACGCATGAACCTCTTCGCTATGGCCCGCGAGCGTCCGCAGTTCCTTGCCGGTCCGAGCGTCCCACACTTTCAGCGTTCGGTCATTGGACCCAGAGAGCAACTGTGTCCCGTCCGGCGACCACGCACACGTTTCTACCCACTCCTCGTGACCTGCGAACGTCCGCAGTTCTTCGCCCGTCCCCACGTCCCACACCTTCAGCGTCTTGTCCAGCGATCCGGCAACCTGCGTCCCGTCCGGTGACCACGCACACGCACGAACTGCAGAGCCATGACCAGTGAGCGTCAGCAGCTCTTCGCCCGTCTGCGCGTCCCAGACCCTCAGCGTGCTGTCCAACGACCCGGAGATCACCTGCGTCCCATCGGGCGACCACGCACACGCGCCTATCCAAGAGTGATGGCCCCGGAGCGTCAGCAGCTCTTCGACGGTCCGCGCGTCCCACACCTTCAGCGTCATGTCCGCAGATCCGGAGAGCAACTGTGTCCCGTCCGGCGACCACGCACAGGCATTAATTACATCACGATGGCCCGATACGGCACCGAGCGCCACACGTTGCGCCGTCCGCGTGCGAGTTTCCAAGCTCGGAATTCCGCCAGTGCAAGCTGGTCCGGAGCTTACGGTCCCCAATCGCCCGAACCGAGGTGGAAGAGATTCGATGTCGATGAGTGAATCGATCCAGTGGCACCCATACCACTGGGCGGAATCACCGCCGCGAAGCCCGCGAGCGTCACATCCGCGCCAGATCGCGCCGACGAGGTCTGCTCCGCTCACGTCGATATCGCTGGCCAGCGCGCCGAGGAATTCGGCGCGTTCGGCCCGCGCGCCAACGAGAATCGCGCCCGAGAGGTCGACGTTCTCCCAAACCGATCCGACAAGCTTTGCACCGGAGAGGTCGGCGTGGCGTAGATTCAAACGATCAGTGGCGGATCGACCGCGAACGACGAGATTCGACAGATCCGTCCCGCGCAGATCCATGCGACTGGGCCGCGACGCTGGCAACCCTCGCTGAATCGCCAGCACCCAATATCGAAAGGCCCCTTCGGCAGCTTCGGGGTAGTCGCCGCCTAGCATGGCGGATATCGTCGCCAAGCACTTCTCGCGGATTCGCGAGTCGGGCTCGTTCAGGATCAACTGACCGAGGAAGTCGAATGCTTCTGGCGAAGGATTGGCACGCGCCGCCATTTTCCATGTCTCAATCACCCCGTTCACCAAGGCGCGGAACAGATACCTTGCAAGAAAGAACTCGAGCAATGAGGTGTGGGCGAAGCGAAACTCCCGCTCGCTGGTATCCGGCCGGAGAATGAAGGTCGCCGTGCGAATGTCCTCCTCGAGAACCTCTGACGCGATGTTTGCGTAGCGCATCCGAAGCACATCGTCCGCGGCGAGCCGCGCTCCGAGCCAGTCCCGTAGCTGTTCCCACGGCCATACCCGGCTGCCCTGAGACCACATCGTCCCGGCCACCTCTTCCATCAACCGGATCTTGTCTTCCGGCCGGAGCTTGTGCTTTCCGTTGTCCCGTTCGAGCCAGCGCTCCACCAGGAGGTTGTAGATCGTCACCCCGCGGATCGTCTCCCCTCGCAGTCGTTTTCGCTCGAGAGCGTCGATGTGCTCCGCAATCACTGAGAGTAGATAGGGCCGTTGCGCGAGGTCGCGGAGGTTGTGAACCGCGCCGAACAGCTCCATGGCCGCATCGACGCGGTCTTTGCCGAGGACGTTGGCAAGGTAGAGGCGGATCTGCTGTTCGTTGAAGGGGAGCAGGACCCAGGCCCGGTAGCTGGCCGAGCGCAGGCCTTCACGATCCTCGCCGAGGAAAAGCGCACTCTGCGATCGCAGCGTTTTGAAGTAGTGCGACCGGCACGAGAAGATCAGCCGCCCGGAAGTGCCCGCGCTTCGCGGATCGCGCTTGGCCAACGAGGCACCCGCTTGCTGCGCATCCGGGCTCCGTGGCGGCAACGCCTGCCAGAGGGTTCGGATGAACGCCTGTCCCTGGGCCTCGGTCAGATGAACGAGTTTCTCATCGAGGCCGTCGAAGATCAGGAGCGCACCTTCCTCGCGGACGAGGCCAAGGATGTCTTCAGGATCGACTTCCGATCGCGTGCTTCGCCAGGCGCGGTCAATCGCTTCCCCGAGCAGCGCTTCGATGTTCCTGGGGACGCGCGCCTCCTTCTGGATCGTTTCGCTGTAGTACCGAAGGTCGATGAAGATCGGTAACGGCAGCGAGGGGTCGGACGCGCGCTGCAACAAGAGTTCGTCGGTCAGTTTCCGGAGCAAGGTGGTCTTGCCCATTCCATACTCTCCGAGGATCGCGGCGTAGCGGGTGCCAGCGGGATCGCGAACCCACCGCTGCAGCGCCTCGAGCATGTTGACGGCGCGCGCCTCCGAGCGGTCCGGCTCCACCCGGTCGAGATCCTCCGCGAGGCTCGCCTCGGCGCCGGTGGAGTGGACGAACGCGCTCAGAGCCTCGGGGTCCGGCGCGTGGGAGGTCATGAGCTCCCGCGCCATGCTCTCGTTGAATCGACCGCGGCGGTGGGCCGCAAGGCCGGCTCGACGCGCTCGCGTCGTCCGCCACTGGACTGGACTTTGGGTTTCGGTCTCCTCCACCCACCGATCGAGCCTCTTTTCGATCGCTTCGAAGAGTTCGTTTACGAACGATTCTTTCTTGTCTGAGTCGCTGCATTCGGAGAAGCTGCCGCGCTTCGATCGAAAAATCTGCTGCGCTTCGAGGCCGCGAAGGTCAAAGCGGTCGAGAAGACTTTCGAGTGCAACGGGAATGACCGGTCTTCCAGACTCGACAAGCTCGCGCAAACTGACATCCTCTTCTGAACCGGCGAGCCGATGCTTGCTCAGAAGGATAAGAACGAAGTCGGATCGAGCGAATGCCTTTTCAATCTCAAGACCTCTGGTCTCGCCAGCCAGAATCTTCCCCTGATCCCAAACCTCATACGCGTGGTTGCGCGACAGGCGAAAATTGGCTTCGAGATTCTCGATCAAGTACCTTGCTTTCGCTCCGTCGTGTTTCTCGTCGTACGAGACGAAGAGTCGAACCAAGCGGCGCCCCATCGCTGGCAGGCCCCGCGGGGGAATGAATGGCTCGTCTTGAATGGCGGCCGTCTCCTGTCGGAAGAGCTCGGCCACGCTCGCCGCGGCCTTGTCGTCGGGAGAAGCCAGAAACCAGCACTCTCTATCGGCGGGCTCCGAGCGTTTCTTCGAGTCGACCTCCAGAGTCCAGCCGAGCCCCGACGCCTTCGCACCACGTGCCAGGCGCTGACGAAACGCGCGAAAACTCGCGAGCTGGTCCTCGACCTTCCCGCCTGTCGCGACCCTGGCCAGACAATCCGAAAGGCGCGCACGGCCCTGGGGCTCATTTGGGAAAACCCCGAGGAGCCTGTCGAGACGCTTGTAGTCTTCGGCGCTGACATGCTCGGTCAATGCGCTCATCCGCCTGCGAACCTCGGCGGGCTTCATGACGACTCGATCCTGCTCAGACATGCGGTCCTTTGCTACTTTGATGACAGGACTCGGTCGAGCCGGTGCTCGATCTCGAGAAACAGTGCTTCGACGAAACGGCTCCGCACACGATCGCCGTTACATTCGCTGTAAGACTTCTGTCGATCGAGACGATAGATCTGGTGATCGGACAGCCCCTTCAGATCGTGGCGATCGAAGCTGACGGGTCGTAACATGACGGGAACGATCAGTTTTTCGGCGTGCCCGATGAGGCGCGGCACCTCCTGGCGTTCGATGAAGGGAGACCCCAGGAATGCCGGGCTGACGAACAGCAGCCCCACCTCGCACGCTTCTATCGCCTGAATGATCTCGTCGTTCCACCGCTCTCCGACGAGAATCGCAGTGTCGCGCCAAAGCTTGTGCTCGTACGCCCGCGAGCGCGTCATCTGTTGCTGGAGACGGAAAAACAGATCGTTTGCGCAGGACTGGTCGTCGCGAGCGTAGGAGACGAAGAAATGGACGAGCGTTCGCATGGCCATTAATCGTGTTAACGATTTTAACGAAATGTAGGTCCTCGGAACGGCGGCGTCAATAACGGCGGCGTCAATAAGGTGATCCGCACAAGCTCGTTCACGCACGAGGTCGCTTAGTACAGCTCCCCGGAAGTCAGTGTCCGTTAGAATGAAGCTGACCTGAGCAAGGTCAGGATTCGGTGAGGGAGGACGAGATGGGAGTGAAGACACCGATTCACATCGAGTTGGACCCGGCCGAGCGG
>Ga0207428_10003341_pt1 | contig 15600 bp, 15 predicted proteins | sample RhiMethybrSRZTD1_FD_187600 | JGI IMG/M metagenome (GOLD analysis project Ga0207428, IMG submission 187600) | Populus rhizosphere microbial communities from Tennessee, USA - Rhizosphere MetaG P. TD hybrid SRZTD1 (SPAdes) (version 3) | ecosystem: Host-associated > Plants > Roots > Rhizosphere >...
AGTCCCGATCCCGGTTGATAGATCGCCTGGTAGATGCTCTCGTGAGATAACCACATCCCCGGCCGCTGGGGGAACTTCAAGCGCAAGTGACGGCTGATCTGCTGTGGGCTCCACCGTTGCGCCAAGAATTCCGCGACCAACTGCCGCAGTTCGCCGTTGGCCTCGATGCGTCGCCGATGATTGCGGCTGCGACGCGCGGTCGCGCGACGGTGAGCATCGAACGGACGGTAACCCCGGCCCCCGGTCACGTTGCGTCGCAGCTCACGCGAAACCGTCGAAGGCGCCCGACCCAACCGGTGCGCGATCTGCCGGATGTTCAACCCCGCGTGACGCAGATCAGCGAGCTCGATCCGCTCCTCCTGCGATAAGAACCTCGGGCTGATCCGACGCACCGCCAGCCGCTCCAGCGCAGGCACAAACCCGACCACCTGACCGTGGCGGTACGCCTTGTAACCACGCGACCTGTTGTTCCCCGTCGTACGGGAAACACCGACCTCGCGAGCCGCGGCCAGGATGCTCCACCCTCGTTCACGTAGCCACACGAAGCGCTGACGTTTGGCCGACTGCGGACGCCGCCCCGGCCCCTTCTTCACACGACGAGACGACGACAACACAACCTCCAGAATCTAGGAAGTGTTGCGACCGTGGATAGAAACCACCACAGAGAAAAGTGATCATCCAGCCTGATCGAGCCGGATGATCACTTTTGTCGTTAGAAGTTGATCACTGAGGCGCGATCAAGCCCGCGGTTTGTGCGGTTGCCGCGGCATAGCGAGCTTGCGCGTCGGCCCAGTTGACAACGTTCCACCACGCCGTCACATAGTCAGCCTTGACGTTGCGGTACTGCAGATAGAACGCGTGCTCCCACATGTCGAGGAGCAAGATCGGGATCTGCGCCAACGGCAGGTTGCCCTGCTGATCAAACAGCTGCACGATGTTGAGCCGGCTGCCGAGGGCGTCGTACACCAGCATCGACCACCCGGAACCCTGAATGGCGTTGGCGTTCGCGGAGAACTGAGCACGGAACTTGTCGAAGTTGCCGAAGTACTCATCGATTGCCGATCCCAAGGCGCCGTCTGGCCGGTCGCCGCCGTCTGGGGACATATTTGGCCAGAAGACCGAGTGGTTGATGTGACCACCGAGGTGGAATGCCAGATCCTTCTCGAGCCTGTTGATGTTGCCGAACGACTCCCCATCCCGCGCCTCGGCAAGTTGCTCAAGCGCGGTGTTGACACCCTTCACATACGTCGCATGGTGCTTGTCGTGATGCAGTTCCATGATCTCGCCGGAGATGTGCGGTTCCAATGCGCCGTAGTCGTAAGGAAGATCGGGTAGTTCGTAGGCAGCCATTCCAGTCCTCTCGTTTCGTTGTGCGGATCAGGAAGTCAAAACTCCCGCTCATGCTACGACCAGGTGTCGTTGGACTGAGGCACGGCCCCCTCTGCGCCTGCCGCGCCGAGAGAGGGCTTTCCTGCATTGTGTTTGACTGGGCGGGTGACGGCTGCGCTTTCTTTGGTCGGCCTCTGCAAGTCGTTCGGACTCAAGAGGGCAGTTGATCATCTCGACCTCGAAGTGCGCCGGGGTTGCATGTTCGGGTTGGTCGGGCCAAACGGTGCCGGCAAGACCACCACTTTGTCGATGGCCACGGGGCTGTTGCGTCCCGACGCCGGGACTGCTCGAGTTCTCGATCATGACGTGTGGGCTGATCCTGCCGCAGCCAAGGCACTCATGGGTGTGCTGCCCGATGGGCTTCGTCTCTTTGATCGGTTGAGCGGAGCAGAGTTGTTGCATTACGTAGGACTGTTGCGCAGGGTGCCTGCGCCCGAAATTGCCACTCGCTCTGCGGAGCTGCTGGAAGCACTCGCTCTCGGGGAGGATCGGGACACTCTTGTGGTGGAGTACTCGGCCGGCATGACGAAGAAGATTGGGCTCGCCTGCGCGCTGATCCACGCTCCGCGGCTGTTGATCTTGGACGAGCCCTTTGAGGCCGTCGACCCGGTGTCCGGAGAGGTGATTCGCTCGATCCTGCGTAACTATGCGCGTGCCGGCGGCACTGTGGTGATGTCGAGCCACGTCATGGAATTGGTCGAGAGCTTGTGCGATGAATTGGCGGTCGTGGCGCAGGGCACGGTGTTAGCTGCAGGGACCCTCGATGAGGTACGTGCTGGCTCGAGCCTGCAGCAGCGGTTTTTGGATCTGGTTGGCTTTACCGGCGCCGGAGAGGAGTCCTTGGCGTGGTTGCGCTCCTCGTCAGGCTCAAGCTGACGCTACTCAAGAACAGCTTGAGGCGCAGCGTCTGGCGAACCGTCGGCCTGATCATCGCCATGGTGTACGCGCTTGGCGTCGTGATCATTGTGCTGGCTGCCCTAGTGGCGTTGCGATACGCCTCACTGGAGCTAACCGCCGATATCACGGTGATCGGGTACGCCGCCCTGAGCGTTGGCTGGCTGCTGATGTCGATGCTGGTCTTCGGTGTAGATGAGACCATCGATCCCGCGAAGTTCGCATTGCTTCCGGTGCGCGCCCGAAAGCTGTTGCCAGGTTTGCTGGTCGCCGGTCTGATCAGTGCGCCCGGGATAGCTACGGTCCTGGTGGCAGCTGGTCTGGTGATCACCTGGACACGCACCGTTCCGTTGATGGTCGCTGCGCTGATCGGCGCCGTGCTTGGAGTACTGACCTGCTTCTTGCTGTCCCGAGCGGCGACAGCCGCCTTCGCCTCGTTTCTGGCGTCACGGCGCTTCCGTGATCTTGCATTTGTGGGCGTTGCCCTGTTGGGCGTGGCGATGGGCATTGCGGGCAACTTGATCAGTGCCATCGTGCGGACCGACGTCGGCGAGCTGCAGCGTAGCCTTTCCCAGCTTGCAATGCTGGCTGCTTGGTCTCCGTTCGGCTGGGCCTGGGCCATTCCGGCAGATGTCTCGCGGGATGCCTGGGCAGTGACGGCAGCGCACGTGGTACTAGCCGCAGGGTTCGTCAGGCTGCTCTGGACGGCATGGGGGCACTTTCTGGGCGCCGGGCTCGAGTCGCCCGTTGAAGGCCGCGGAACCGCAAGCAAGGTGCGGGAATCCACGGCCGTGGAGCGGCTCTATCCAGCAACGCCGGCGGGCGGTGTGGCGGCCCGAACGTTGCGGTACTGGCGAAGGGATCCCCGCTATGTGGCGGGAATTGCCGGGTTCTTGATCGGTCCCATCGTGCTGATCGTTACTCAGGTGATCAACCCGGAGAGCACCGCTGCGGTGGCCGCTTTCGCCCCGAGCCTCCTCGGGCTTCTTGTGGGATTCAGCCTCGCTCAGGACCTGTCGTACGACGGAACCGCGCTTTGGGTGCACATCTCGGCTGGCGTCAGCGGTGCAGATGATCGTGCTGGACGGGTGATGTCTACGATTACGGTCTATCTGCCGCTGATAGTGATCTTGCTTGCGGTTGCGATGATCACCACCGGCGCGTGGGATCTTCTGGTGCCATCGGTCGGCCTTACCTTTGCCTTGATGCTTACCGGTCTCGGCGTCGGCTCTTTCGTTGGAACGCTATGGCAGTGGCCGGCACCGCCCCCGGGAGCCAATCCCTTCACGCGTGGCAACGCCGGGGGGCTGCCATCCCTGCTGTCCTTCACGCTGACCATGTTCGGCACAGTGATCTTGGCGTTGCCGACGATCGCTTTGGTGATTTGGTCGTTCTTCACGCCCTGGGTGGCGTACGCCAGCCTGCCGGTTGGACTGGTCTGCGGTTTCCTCGTGCTTCGGATTGGGATTGCACAAGGTGGCCGGATCCTCGACCGGCGCTGGCCAGAGGCCATGCTCGCGGTCTCCGAGAAGGCCGCGTGACGCCCCATGTTTTCGCATCACGCCCCTCTCCTCGCTTCGCGCTCCATCTATAAGTGGCGCGGAAGGGAAGGAGGTGGGGCGTCAGCGCGTTCAAGCGGCCCGTAGACCCCGATCGAAAGCCCGCTGTAGCCGCTGACGAAGCTCTGCCGGGTGGTAGAGGTCTGCCCACATCCAGCGCACGATCTGCCAACCCAGGTCGCGCAGCGCATCCTCGCGCCGCTTCTCCTCGAAGACAGCGTCTGCCGCTGTTTGCCCAGGCCTGAGCAGCTTTCCGTACTTCTCCTTGCCGTCAAACTCACCCAGTGTGCGAAACTCTTCCCAACCGAAGTCCGCACGGCCTACGAGTAGGCCGCGCCGCCAGACCTCATACTGAGGAATCGGAGCGGGAATGCCGATTCGATCAAGAAGAACGCGGCTGTAGGACTCACCAGCGCTCTCGCTGCGCGCGTCCAAGAAGTTCATCGCACGGCGAGCCTGGAGCATGCCACGCCAGCCGATACACCGGCCGGCAATCTCTGCAAGCTCTTCGACTGTTAGGCCGAGCCTGAGTGCCGCATCACCAATCGGTACAGACCGCTCCATCGACAGCGTTCGCAGCAGATCTAGAACAGTGCGGCCTAAGGTCGTGACCCGCTGACAATCGATTTCACAGATGTCGATCTCCGTTAGAGGAGCCGCGTGAAGGTGCACATAGCGGCGGATCTTGCCTCCGCCAGCTTGATTACGCGTGACGTGGACCTTTTCCAGCTGGTCGCTCCAAATCGGCAAATGATGCAAAACGGCGGCAGAAATGTGGCTGATCACCGAATCGACCGATGTCAGACGCAGTGTCGCTGCGATCAGACGACGGTGCTGATCACGGCGCTCGAGTGATCGCGCGGGTGCGAACTCGTACGCCCCGCGCCTGATCCGCTGTAATTCTCCCGATCGGGCCATTCGTTCCAGTTCGGCGGAGCTCCATCCCTCTGCCAATAGCTCGGCTGTGAGTTTGATCTGGTTCATGGGCGCAAAGCCAACTCGGGCCGGATCGCCGCGGTCCATAGCGATGGAGCAATTTGTGGATAACTGTGGCAAATGATTGACACCACAATTGATTACTTGGCACGTATCACCAGCACTCGGAAGCCCTTGGCCGACGCGACCCGTTCACAGTCATAGCCCTGCTCGATAAGCCACCGCTGGAGTGTGTCGGAGCCGAGGTTTTTGCCAACCACCAGACGCGCAATGCCATCTGGTGCGAGCCGAGCCAACCAGGTGAGCAAGAGCGCGTGCAGGCTCTGCTTGCCGATACGAATTGGCGGGTTGGACCAGATCTGGTCGTATCGTGCATCCGGCTCTACCTGATTGGGCCGCAGTACGCGTACCCGGTCCGCTACACCCAACGACTGAGCATTCTCCCGGCAAAGCGCCAGCGCCCGCTCGTTGACGTCGACAGCGTCGATGAGCGCCCCCGAACAGTGCACAGCGATGGCCAGCGCGATCGGCCCGTAGCCGCAGCCGAGGTCCAGGATCCGTGGAGTGCCCTCTGGTATCGGCGACGCTCGCAGCAGCACAGCCGTGCCCCGATCAAGGCCATCAGCTGCAAAGACTCCACCGGCCGTGACCATAGTCAGCTCTTGGCCCCAGATCTCCGCCGTGATGGTGCGGCGTAGCTCGGCTCCGCTCGGCTGCTCGCTGAAGTAATGCGTAGGCCGTCCGTTCATGATCGACTGAGATCTCGGGTCGCGCGGGCTTCCAAGGCTCGCGCTACCAGTTCTTGATCAGCGGGGTAGCCGACCTCTTCCAGAGTCAGCCCGGCCGCCGGCATAACCATGATCGTCGAATCACGCACTCCACGCGCTGTGACCGATGCCAGCCATTCATGATCGCGTTGGCCAGTGGCGACAGCCACCAGTGCACCGACGAGTGATCGAACCATTGAGTGGCAGAACGCATCCGCGCGTACGGTGCATTCGATCACGCCCACCATCGGACCGGATGGAATCCGTCGACCAGTCAATTCCAGGAGAGTACGGATGGTGCTGGCCCCTTCTCGCCGACGGCAGAAAGCTCCGAAGTCCCTCAGGCCAAGCAACATCACCGCCTCCTCATTGAGCCGAGAAAGATCAACTTCTGTGGACACATGGGCGATCTGGTAGCGATACAACGGATCCGGCGGCTCGCCGGCGTCGCTGAGCCGATAGACGTAGCGTCGCCAGATCGCCCCGAAGCGTGCGTCAAATCCAGGTGGCGCCACCGAAATGCGTCGCACCACACAGTCGCCGCCCAACACCTGGTTGAGTCGTCGGACAAGATCATTCCCGCCGTCGACGATCATCGTCGGATCCAGGTCAAGGTGGGCTACCTGGCCTCGCGCATGGACTCCGGCGTCAGTACGTCCGGCGCAGACCATTCTCGGCGGTTCATGCAGCCGCAGTATCCGTGCAATCCAGCTTTCCAGCTCCCCCTGCACGGTACGCCGACCATCCTGGGCCGCCCATCCGGAGAAGTTCGTTCCGTCGTAAGCAATATCGAACCGCCACCGGACTTTAGGCGGTTCGTTCGCCTCAGCCGACACGGCGATAGGCAAGGTCGAAGATCTGCCGTCCGGCATCCAGGGCGCGCTGCTCGAACTGGGTGATGGGCCGGGCTTCCCACCGTGGTGCCCAGCCAGTGGGATGCTGGCTGGCAAGCCGGGGATCCTTGTCCAGAACGTTGCGCGTCGAGTCGGCATAGTCGGCGGAATCGGTCGCGATTCGCCAGGTCGCGCCGGCCTTCATCCGGGATGCGGCCATCGCCGCGAAGCCGGGTGTCAAGAGCCGGCGCTTGTGATGCCGCGGCTTCGGCCACGGATCAGGAAAGAACATCCAGATGGCGTCGACGGATTGAGCCGGCAGAAGATGCTGCATGCCGGCGACGGCGTCCGCCTCGACAATCCGCACATTGTCCAGACCCTGACGTACGAGGTAGCCGAGCATCCGCGCAATGGCGGGCCGGTAAACCTCGAATGCCAATACGTTGCAATGCGGCAGCGCCTCCGCCATCGGAATCAGCGACTCGCCGGCGCCCGGCCCGATCTCCACGATCAGCTCGGCATCGCGACCAAAGACCTCGACAAGATCGACGGCAGCGGCCGGATGGATCGACGTGGAGGTTTCCAGCCGGGGCACATCGAGCACGAAACGGTCGTGGTAGACCTCCCAGGCCCGGCGCTGGTTGGGGCGCATCCGACTGCTGCGGCGTACGAACGACACGACCTCCCGCCGTACGCGGTGGTCGGAAAGCTCGGCAGCCGAACCAGTCATGATCTTGGCCAATATAGTGGCTAACTCGAGATGTCCTTCGTGGACAGCCTTGCCCAGGCAGCGAGCCAAAACACTCCGGCGTACACCGCAGCCGTGATCAGTCCACGCGCGATGGACTCCGTGGCGATCGGGTCGCGTACCAGATCAGCGAATGCGGTCCACCAATGGACCAGCAGCCACGGATGCAGCCAAGCCAGCTGCGAAATTGAGTCCAGGATGAACATCAGCACATCCACCAGCACAATGGCGATGGTGGCGCCGATCGGCTGCTCGGTCAGAGTGGAGATGAACAATCCGATCGCACCGAGCGCGGAGAACTGCGCCGCAAGGTACAGCGAACTCAACACCAGCCGCCACACACTATCGGCCAGCGGAATCTGAGTTCCGGACAGCGTTGTCATGTCACCGCCACCGAACAGCGCCAGTCCCATGATCGTGCCGACGAGCGCTACAAGGACGGTCGCCGCCAGGGCGAAGATCACGATCGCGGTGTACTTGATCACCAGCAGCCGAGTCCGTCCAGCCGGGACCGTCAGTAGGTAACGCAAAGTGCCGAGGTTCGCCTCGCCGGCAATAGAGTCGCCTGAGATGGCGCTGACCGCCAGCGGCAGGAACAGCGGCAGCTCCAAGGCCAGAGCACCGAATGCTACGAAGAGCCCATTGCCGGCGATCGCAATGATCAAGTCCGGGCCGCCGCCTTGGCTCGGTGAAGAGACGCGTACCGAGATTGCCAAGATCACCGGAACTACCGCGAGCACTGCAAGTCCTGCGATATTCCGCCGCCGCCCAAAGATGATCTTGAGTTCTGATCGCAGGAAGCGCGTCGACACTCGAGCGCGCGGCCGGGTGCTGACCACGAGTAGCTCAGCCGCTGACATCGAAGCCCTCCCCGGTCAAAGACACGAACACATCCTCAAGGCTTGGCCGGAGCACCGCGAACCCGAGCACCGGGACAGCGGCATTGACCAAGTTAGGCATGATCTTTTCGACGGCCACATCGCCCAAGTTCGCCGTCGCGAACCCAGGCGAGCTCTTGATGTCGCTCAGCCCCAGCTCGGCCAGCACTCGCCCGGCGTCCTCGGGCCGATCGGTATCGATGCGGACGGTCTGCACGGTGCTGGCCCGCAGCTCACTGAGGGGTCCCTGTGCTACCAGCCGGCCCTCGTACATCACTCCAACGTGGCTACAGATCTGCTCCACCTCGGCAAGCAGGTGGCTGGAGACGAGTACGGTGGCGCCGTCGTGGGCAAGATCAATGATCAAGTGCCGGACCTCGCGGGTGCCCTGGGGATCCAGTCCATTGGTGGGTTCGTCCAGCACGAGAAGCTCGCGAGGCATCAACAGTGAGGCCGCGATCGCCAACCGCTGGCGCATGCCGAGCGAGTACGCCCGATAGCGCTTCTGCGCGGCCGCCAGCAGGCCGACCCGGTCAAGTGCGGAGTCGATCCGCGACCGGGAGGTGTGTGGATCGCTGTAGCGGTCGGCTGCGTCCAGCCTGGCGAGGTTGGCGCGGCCGGAAAGGTAGGGATGAAAGGCCGGACCCTCGACCAGCGAGCCGGTACGGCGGAGCACGGTTCGGGCCGCAGCTGGCATAGGCACGCCTAGTAGCGAGATCTCACCTGCCGTCGGTGAGATCAGCCCAAGGATCATGCGGATAGTCGTGGTCTTGCCGGAGCCGTTCGGGCCCAAGAACCCATACACGGCTCCGCCGGGAACTTCCAGATCGATGCGATCGACCGCAAGCTGGCGCCGAAATCGCTTGCTCAGCCCGCGCGTGAGGACAGGCGAGGAATCGGCGATGGCCGATGTCACTTGCTGAGCGCCTGATAGATCACATCGGATCGCACCGCGCCGACGGCAAGCCTGCCATCGTCGGTCCATACGGCCGAGAAGGCGGTACCGGCGAGCAGCCGACCCGAACCCCAGGAACCGTGCACCGGCTGCAGCTTGTCGAGGAAGGCCTTGAGCTGCTGATCGTTTTGGGTATTCGCCTGATCGCCGATCTTGGTGACACGTACCGCGGTCCAGCCGGTGCCGATGATCTTGCTGGCATTCTTGGCCTGTTCGGCTTGCTTGCGATCTTGCGGATTCGGTGTCTCGCTGGGCTTGACTTCTGTGACCTTGGCGCCCGGCGGTGGGTTGAAGACGAACTCGGCATCGTCGGGCCGCGTGAAGTCCACAGACGTGTAGGCGACCTCAAAAACGATCTTGTTATCGGGCCCGAACACCTGCACGCGGAGCGGAAGTTTGGTGTCGCCGTCGACCGCGAGACGCACCTGGCTGATCAAGGTGTTGGAATCATTGGGATCCAGGACCAGCTCGTACGCCGGGCGGCCGGCAACCTCGACCGAGCTATCGGTGGTCACGGCTGTGGTCAGCTCCAGTGCCTTGAGCACCCTATTGGCAGCCTCTTCGGGGGTCGCGGGCGTCGGCGTTGGTGTGCTGCCCGGCTTGGCGGTCAGAGTGCGGTGCGTCGCCGCATTTTCCCTGCTGGACCAAGTCCAGACATCCTTGCCGTTCTTGATGATGTCGTACTCGTTGTACGTGTCGAGCACTGCGAGGCGCGCTTTGTCGGGGGCCGAATAGCGCACCCGCAGCGTGTGGGTACCAGATATCAGGGAGGTCAATTCAGCGTTGTCTTGGCCGTTCGCCCCCGGGATGGCGGGGATGCCGAGATCGGCCCGTTCGACGAGGGTTCCAGAGAGCCCGTCAGTTTTGGCCTGTTGCAGATCAACAAGCAGTTCTTGCGGCGTCCGGGGCGGCAGCCGTTTCTCGGCGCTCGCGGTAGCGGTAAACAGAAGAGTTGCCGCCACTATGAGCAGGAACGCCAGAGGTGCCAGGAAGCGCATCGCTGGCTTAGACGCGAAGATCCGCATGCGTCAATTGTTGCTGTTCGTCACTGTGGAAACGCTGTGTTGCTTCGTTCACTGTCGGAACCCTTGAAGTTAACCAAAGACCGATACTTGGCGTGTGCGGGTGCTGCTGGTCGATGACGAAGAACGGATGGTTGCCGCGCTTCGGCGGGGGTTGGCCGCCGAAGGATTCGTCGTCGAGAGCGCCTCGGACGGTATGGCAGGTTTGCGCCTGGCGCAGCACGGCGACTTCGATGCGGTCGTGCTCGACGTCATGCTGCCCGGGCTGTCGGGATATGAGGTGGTACGCCGGCTTCGCGCTCGCGGCAACTGGGTTCCGATACTCATGCTGTCGGCCAAGGACGGCGAGTACGACCAAGCCGATGCTTTGGACGACGGCGCCGACGACTACCTGACCAAGCCTTTCTCCTTTGTGGTGCTGTTGGCTCGTATTCGAGCGCTATTGCGGCGCGGCGCACGAGCCAGGCCGGTGGTGCTCAGCTCAGGCGATGTGAGGCTGGATCCGGCAAGCCGCGAGGTCTGGGTTGACGGCGTCCCAGCCAACCTGACGCCGCGCGAATTTGTGCTGCTGGAGTACCTGATCCGCAATGCTGGCCGAGTCATCGGCAAGGCCGAACTACTCGATCATGTTTGGGACAACTCCGCCGATGTCGCGCCTAATGCGGTGGAGGTCTATGCCGGATACCTGCGGCGCAAGATCGGCAACGATCGATTGATCACAGTACGTGGCGTCGGATATCGATTGGCATCATGAACGCGGAATGCAGCACGTGAAGCGATTCTGGACGTTGAGCCTGCGGGTGCGACTCATGATCATCGGGCTCGCCGGCGTCGGCACAGCGTTGATCATGGGCGGTCTGGCGTTCTTCGCCGCACTGACGTACTCAGTTGATCGCACGTTGGACAACGAGACGCTGGCCACGGCGCACGAAGTCGCGGCGATGGTGGACGAGAACCGGCTGCCCAATCCGATTCCCGTGTCCGGGGCGCAGGTCGTACAAGTCGTGGATGCTCAGCAGCGAGTACTCGGCGCTTCACTCACAGCAGATCGGCTGACACCGCTACTGCGCCGTAACGAGCTTGCAACCGCGCTCTCCGGTAACGCCGTCGTCCTGGATGGTGCAACGCTCGGCGTTTCCAGCCCAGTGCGGGTCCGAGCCATCCGGGCCGGACCAGCCACAGCACCGGTCGACGTCATCGTCGGACTGCAAATCGGCGACGTGCTCGCCACCCGCACCGCACTGCGAAACGCTCTGCTCATCACCTTTCCGCTCCTGCTGGGAGCCCTCGCCCTCATTGCATGGCGGGTCATCGGCTGGACTCTGCAGCCGGTGGAACAGCTTCGCGCCGGCGCGGAGAAGATCAGCAGAACACGCCGGATTGGCGGTCCGGCTCGGGCTGAGCGGCTCCCCGTACCGTCAGCGGCGGATGAAATCCAAGCGCTAGCGGTCACTCTCAACGAGATGCTTGATCGGCTAGCTGAGGTTCAGGAACGCCAGCAGTCGTTTGTAGCCGACGCGGCTCATGAGCTCCGCAGCCCGCTAGCCAGTATTCAGGCGCAACTAGAGGTCGCCCAACGGCTAGGTGAAGGCGGGACATTGCCTGCCGATCTCATGGTGGACGTCAAGCGACTGTCGGGCCTTGTCGAAGACTTGCTGCTGCTGGCACGCGCCGACGCGGACACCAGACCTCCGGCGCGGCTGAACCCGGTCGACGCTCCCGATCTCGCCTCCGAGACGGTTACGGCATACTCAGATGCAAGGGTTCCTGTCACGGTCGCCGCCAGCGATCAGCTCCTGATCATGGTCGATGCCGAGGAGCTGCGGCGTGCGGTCGAGAATCTGATCGACAACGCGGTGCGGCACGCGCACAACCGAGTCGAGGTGGAAGCCTTTCTTGATCATGATCAGGCGGTGATCAGTGTCAGCGATGATGGACCAGGCATCCCAGCAGAGGATCGTGAGCGGGTATTCGAGCGCTTTACGAGGCTGGATGACTCCCGTGGACGGAACTCCGGCGGTGCAGGTCTCGGCTTGGCTATTGTTCGCGAGCTCGTCACTCGAGCGGGCGGTACGGTCACACTGACTGAAGCGGAGCCTCCTTGGAATACGCGTGTGGAGCTGCGCCTTCCTGCGGCTCAACCACAACAATCAGGCACCGATCTCGTCACGCGGTCCCTTGCTTAGCTGCTCGCGCAATCGCGCGAGGAATCCGCCTACTTCGTCGTCGCTCGCAGACGAAAAAGCGTGTCCGCTCGCTCCTCCTCAGCACGGCGGCGCGCGATTTACCGACGCTCGCAGCTAGGACTTGGCACTCCCACCCCCTTGTCTGCTAACTCCTGCATGCGGATCATTGAGCCAAAGTTCGACCGACTGGTGATCAACGACGTACCACCTGAGGCGCTGCGTCTGAGCAGTGAGTTGGGAGGTCATCATGGACGGCTATCGACCATCGTCGATTGAGGTTGCACCGCTACAGGCCGATGGATCCCTCTACGGCTTCATGCTGCTGGGGCGCTGGCCAAACGACACAGTTGAATGGGCCAGATTCTTGGTCCTTGCCGTGCAAATGGCTGCCGTTCCGGGATTGCTGCCAACCAGCACCGTCTTCCGAGTACGCGAGGAGCTGCCCGAGCAGCCACATCCCGGGGCGATCGGACTCGTGGTGGCCGAGGGGCAGCTGCTGGGCGAAAATCCCCTTCGCCCAGGCCATTTTGCTGAGCATCAGCCGCCTGGATTGATCGTGCTGCACCCGCCTTCCAGCACGCTCGCCAGCGTTCCGGAGTACAACGTGGCGTCGGGCTGCGTCTTCCTGCCGGGCCTGCCGTACCTCGGCCTCGATCATCGTGCTGCCTGGGTGCAGGCCGATGTCGAGGGTACGGTGACACAGCTGATCAGCAAGGTGGGAATCGATCCGCAAGTCAACGCGGATACCGCCGCCCTGGCCATGTTGCTCGCCGCCTGACGCCAGCCTCGGCTGCAGCAACCTACGTACACGTAGGTTGCATGCGGTCTGCACGGGTTGCAACCCATGCAGAGGGTCAGCAACCTACGTAAACGTGGGTTGCTGCATCGGTCGGCAGGGGTTTCGGGTGTGAACGAAATATACGATCGCGCTGTACCTACGGTCGCGCCTAGCATGGCCGAGCATGGGACATGTCGATCTCGCGGGTGTGAGCTATCACCTGCCAGACGGGCGGGTGCTGCTCGATGACGTGTCCTTCCGTGTTGGCGAGGGTTCAATCGTCGCTCTAGTCGGTCCCAACGGTTCTGGCAAGACCACACTGCTCAAGATCATCGCCGGTGATCTGACGCCGACCGCAGGATCGGTGTCGCGCAGCGGCGGTCTAGGCATCATGCGTCAGTTCATTGGCAGCCTTCGAGATTCGTCGACCGTACGGGATCTCCTGTTCTCCCTCTCGCCTCCTGCATTGCGACAGGCGGTGACTGAGCTGGAGCGTGTGGAGGTGCACTTGATGGAGGACGACAGCGAAGAGACTCAGTTCCGTTATGCCCATGCGCTGTCTGACTACGCCGATCGAGGCGGCTACGACGCCGAGGTGATCTTCGACGCCTGCTGCACCGCGGCCCTTGGCATCAGCTATGACCAAGCCAAGTGGTGTGAGATCAGCACGTTGTCTGGCGGAGAACAAAAGCGATTGGCGCTCGAGGTGTTACTTCGTGGCCCAGACCAGGTGCTGCTGCTGGACGAGCCGGACAACTTCCTCGATGTACCAGCGAAGCGCTGGCTTGAGACCCAGCTGCAGAGCACCCAGAAATCTGTACTGCTGGTGAGCCACGATCGAGAGCTGTTGGCGCAGACGGCGAAAACGATGGCGGTGCTGGAACTTGGCGCATCGGGCAACACGGTCTGGATCCACGGATCCGGATTTGCGTCGATTGCGGATGCCCGGCGACAGCGGTTGGCGCGGCTCGAGGAACTCCGGCGGCGTTGGGACGAGCAGCACCGCAAGCTTCGTGAGCTGATGTTGGTGTACAAGAACAAGGCCGCGTACAACGACGCCATGGCCTCCCGTTACCAAGCCGCTCAGACGCGGCTGGCCAAGTTCGAGGAAGCGGGTCCGCCTCAGGCGGTGCCCCTCGAGCAACGGGTGTCCATGCGGCTCAGCGGAGGCCGCACGGGCAAGCGCGCGGTCATGATCGGAAACCTCGAGCTGACGGGCCTGATGAAGCCGTTTGACGCTGAGATCTGGTTCGGCGACCGTGTTGCAGTGCTGGGCTCAAATGGCTCTGGCAAGTCGCACTTCCTGCGCCTGCTGGCGCGTGGTGGTTCAGATCCTGATCGTGAGCATTTGCGCGTCAGCGATCTTGATATTCCGCCAGTTGCCCATACCGGGAAGGCAAAACTCGGCGCCCGGGTACGTCCTGGGTGGTTCGCTCAAACCCACCATCATCCGGAATTGCTCGGTAGGACCTTGCTCGAGATCTTGCATCGCGGTGATGATCACCGGGCTGGCATGGGACGCGAGGAAGCATCGCGCAAGCTCGATCGCTATGAGCTGGCCAAGTCTGCTGAGCAGCGATTCGAATCGTTGTCGGGAGGACAGCAGGCGCGGCTCCAGATCCTGCTGTTGGAGCTAGGTGGCGCCACGCTCTTGATCCTTGACGAGCCAACCGACAATCTCGACTTGGAGTCTGCCGAGGCGCTGGAGCAGGGCCTGGATTCGTTCGAGGGCACGGTGGTAGCGGTGACTCATGACCGCTGGTTCGCGCGCGGCTTCGACAGGTATCTGATCTTCGGTGGCGACGGCAGTGTCTATGAGTCGGTAGCGCCGGTTTGGGACGAGACCAGGGTCGAGCGGGCGCGCTGAGCGCAACTGGGGTTTCCCGAACCGCAAGCCTCCGGTAAGCATCAATGCGCGGCACCGACCTTGATCACATGCTGAATCGCGTCAGCGAAGATCCAGCCGCATCAGGACGCGTGGAAATCCGCCGGAGACTGAGCCGGTGTCGGCCGCCTTGACGAAGCCGGCGTCCTCGAAGAGCTTGCGCGTGCCTACATACGCCATTGTCAGGTCGACCTTCTTGCCACTGTTATCCACGGGGTAGCCCTCGACCGCTGGCGCACCTCGTGATCGCGCGTACGCCACGGCTCCCTCGAGAAGGGCGTGTGAGATGCCCTTGCCGCGGTGTCCGGGGCGAACCCGGATACACCACACCGACCAGGCGGGCAGCTGATCGACATGGGGAATCTTGGTTGACCGTGCGAAGGGCAGTTCCGATCGAGGCGCGACGGCTGCCCACCCGACCACGTCAGCATCTTCATAGGCCAGCACGCCGGGCGCCACCTTGCGGCGGCAGAGCCGCTTCACGTACTCACCCCGAGCCGGGCCGGCGAGCGAGCGGTTGGTCTTGGCGTCGAGCCGGTGGCTCAGGCACCAGCACACTGACGAATCAGGGTTCTTGGGCCCGAGCATGATCGCAACATCGTCGAACCGTGCGATCGTTGCCGGCCGGACGTCGATGCTCATATTTGATTGCTCCGCTCGCTGCGCTCGGTGTGTTCAACTGCTCGCTCCACTCGCTGCGATGTTCGCCGGAGAGCCGCCGTCTTCGTCGGATCCGACGAAACGATCGTGTCGGAAATCCGCTCTATCTC
>Ga0207428_10003345_pt1 | contig 15590 bp, 15 predicted proteins | sample RhiMethybrSRZTD1_FD_187600 | JGI IMG/M metagenome (GOLD analysis project Ga0207428, IMG submission 187600) | Populus rhizosphere microbial communities from Tennessee, USA - Rhizosphere MetaG P. TD hybrid SRZTD1 (SPAdes) (version 3) | ecosystem: Host-associated > Plants > Roots > Rhizosphere >...
CGGTTTCCCCTGCGCGGAGTTCCATCGCCGACGACCAGGAGCAAGCCATGGCAGGACAGGTCGCAAGCATGCCCGGCAGCGGGTTCTTCCACCCTTACGCCCGCTCGGTGCCGGCGCAGTCCGCAAACCAAATGCCCGCACAGCCGCCAGCCGACAGTGCACCGGCCGCCGGCCGCACGGAAAGCATCCCGACCTCCGGCGGCTTCGTCAACCCGAGCGCACGTCCCGCAAAACAGTAAGAGGCGTAGGGCGCAATAGGCGTCAGCCGTATTGCGCCGATCCCCCGGCGAAACGGCGCAATACGCCCCCGATCAAGTCGGGGCCTATTGCCCCCTACTTGTTGGCGAACGGGTTGCGGAAGCCGCCGGGGTAGTCGCCGCCCTTGCCGAAGAAGCTCGATCTCGCCGTTTGCGGATTGCCGGCACCGCCGGTTGCGGCTTGACTCTTCGCGGCGTGATGGCTGAGCTGGCCGGGATTGGTGAGGTCGGGCACCGTCCAGCCGTCGAGATCGTATTCGGCCATGCAGGTCTCGGCGAAGCCCTTGAGCTTGTCGGCGGTGCCCATCGCCTGCGCACCGAACAGAACGTAGCGCCGGATCTCCTCGGTCGAGCCACCGTAGTTGATCTCGTAGAGCTCGTGGCGGCCGGCGAACTCGGTGCCGACGGCGTCCCATAGGAGCTTCAAGAGCTTCACGCGGTCGATCGCGCTGTAGCCGTTGGAGCCGCGCATGTACTTGTCGAGGTAAGGGCGGATCTCTGGGTTCTTGAAGTCGCGGGCCGAGGAGTTGAGATAGATGAGACCCGACGCCACCGTCTGTTCGATGATGTACTTGATCTTGGTGTAGGCCATGGTCGAGGTGATCTGGTAGGCGCCGGCGGGCTCGATGTCCGGGAGCTTGTAGTCGCCGATCCACGGCTTGGGGTTGCGCACCATCGCCTCGGTCAGGCCCCAGAACAGGTTGCGCCAGACCAGCACCTCGCCGACGTTGGCCTGCACGCCGCGGAAGTCCTTGGAGCCGGTTGCCTCCACCGCCTTCAAGAGCAGCCCGGCGATGAAATCGAGCTTGACGGCGAGCCGCGTGCAGCCATGCAGCAGCGCGCGAGGCAGGAAGCCCGTCTGCGGGAAGAAGTTGTTGGCCTTCGCCACGTCGCCGTAGCAAAACACGTTCTCCCAGGGCACCAGCACCTTATCCATGATGAACACCGCGTCGTTCTCGTCGATGCGGGAGGACAGCGGGTAGTCGAAGGGACTGCCCATCACGGACGAGGTCATCTCGTAAGACGGCCGGCAGATCAGTTTCACGCCGGGCGCGCCGGTTGGGATCATGAAGATGGCGGCAAAGCTCTTGTCGCCGACGGGGATCAGGCCGTGATGGGCCACGAACGTATAGTTGGTCAGCGCCGATCCCGTCGCCACCACCTTGGCGCCGGAGACGACGATGCCGGCGTCGGTCTCCTTCTCCACGTGGCAGTAGACGTCGCCGACTTCCTGGGGCGGGCGATTGCGATCGACGGGGGGGTGGATGATGGCGTGGTTGACGAAGGGCACGCGCTCCTGGCTGAACTGGTACCAACGCTTGGCGTTCTCCTGCCAGGGATCGTAGAAGTCTGAATTGGCCCCGAGCGTACCGAGGAAGGCCGCCTTGTAGTCCGGCGCGCGGCCGAGCCAGCCGTAGCAGAGCCGCGCCCATTCGGCGATGGCGTCGCGGCCGGCGACCGACTCCTCGACGTTCCTAGGGCACTTGAAATAGGCGTGCGTCATGCCGCCGTTACCCGTGTCGGTCGGCACCAGCAGCTTGTCCTTGTGCTTGGGATCGTGCAGCGCATTGTAGAGGCGCGCGATCATGCGTGCGGTATTGCGGAAGGCTGGATGCGTGGTGACGTCCTTGACGCGCTCGCCGTAGATGTAGACCTCGCGGTCGTCGCGCAGCGACTCCAGGAACTCGTCGCCCGTCATCGGCTTGGAGGCCCTGATCTTGCCGGTGGTCTCGGGCTTCTTGGCGAAGGCAATCGGGTCTGCGCCTGGCGACATCGCTCGTCCTCCCTTCGGCGCCAGTCCGCGCAAATGCGCGCAAGCCGGCGTCAGCTATTTGATTGTGTTCGATTATCCATTGGGCCCGTAGATTGGCGGCGGCAAACGATAGGGGCTCGCCTATACCGTGGCAAGAGAGCGGGCTAGTGTGCTCCTCCATTGCCCGCGCGCGACGCAAGACAGCAAGAAAGTCACGATCATTCAGGGAGGGACGACGATGACTAAGCCAGGCAACGGCCGCACCGGCATCGATCGCCGCACGCTGCTCAAATACTCGGTTGCCGGCGGCGCGGCGTTGAGCACGGGCACGCCTTTCGCCCCCGCGGTGCACGCTCAGGCCAAGCCGATCAAGCTCGGCTACGTCAGCCCGCAGACGGGGCCGCTTGCGGCCTTCGCCGAGGCCGACAACTTCGTGCTCGGGCAGTTCCGCGAGGCTGTGAAGGGTGGCCTCAAGATCGGCAACGCCACAAGGCCCGTCGAGGTGATCGTCAAGGACAGCCAGTCGAACCCCAATCGCGCCGCCGAGGTAGCAAAGGAGCTCATCGTTCGCGACAAGGTCGACCTGATGCTTGTCGCCTCTACCCCTGAGACCACCAACCCGGTCTGCACCCAGTGCGAAATCGAGGAGGTCGCCTGCGTGTCGACCAAGGCGCCGTGGCAGCCCTGGTTCATCGGCCAGCAGGCCAACGCCGCGGGCGGGCCGCCGGCTTGGAAGCCCTTCAATTACGTCTATCACTACTTCTGGGGCCTCGAGGACGTGATCGCCGTCTTCACCAACATGTGGAGCCAGGTCGAGACCAACAAGTCGGTCGGCGCCCTGTTCCCCAACGATGGCGACGGCAATGCCTGGGGCGACAAGCAGGTGGGCTTCCCGCCGGTGCTCGAGAAACAGGGCTACAAGCTCGTCGATCCCGGCCGGTACCAGAACCTCACTGACAACTTCTCGGCCCAGATCACCGCCTTCAAGAACGCGAGCTGCCAGATCGTCACGGGCGTCGTGCTGCCGCCAGACTTCACGACCTTCTGGAAGCAGGCGTTGCAGCAGGGCTTCAAGCCAAGAGCCGCCTCGGTCGGCAAGGCCATCCTGTTCCCGGTGGCGGTGGAGGCGCTGGGCAAGGACGGCCACAACCTCTCCTCCGAGGTGTGGTGGTCGCCGAGCCACCCCTACAAGTCCTCGCTCACCGGGCAGAGCGCCAAGCAGCTGGCCGATGCCTACGAGGCCGCCACCAAGAAGCAGTGGACCCAGCCGATCGGCTTCATCCACTCGCTGTTCGAGGTGGCGACAGACGTGTTGAAGCGCACGACGGAGGTCGGCAACGCCAAGGCGACGGTGGCGGCGATCGCCGCCACCAAGCTCGACACTGTCGTCGGCAAAGTCGAGTGGAACGGAAAGGGCCTGCCCCCGTTCGCCGCCAAGAACGTGACCAAGACGCCGCTGGTCGGCGGCCAGTGGCGGCTCAAGGGCGGCAGCAAGTACGACATTGTCATCACCGACAACCGCACTGCGCCGGAGATCCCCGTAGGTGGCAAGATGGAAGCGATCACCTGAATGGGCATCTTCATCGGGGCCGGGCCGCGACCCGGCCCCGCGTTCTATCGTGCGACGCTGCTCGAGACCCGACGCCTTTGCAAATCCTTTGGCTCGCTCAGGGCCGTGGACGGCGTCGACCTGCGCATAGCGGAGGGCGATGCGGTCGGTATCATCGGGCCCAACGGTGCCGGGAAGTCGACGCTATTCAATCTTATCGCCGGTAACCTCGATGCTGATTCTGGCCTCGTCATGCTCGAGGGCAGAGACATCACAATGCTCGAGACGCATCGGCGCTGCCGCGCCGGCATAGGCCGCTCCTACCAGATCCCACAGCCGTTCGAGCATATGACCGTATTCGAGAACCTGCTGGTTGCGGCGACGCACGGTCGAAAAATGCCGCCTCGTACGGCGAGCGACTTCTGCGCCAGGATTCTTGAGCGCACGAAACTGCTGCGCCACGCCAACACCGCGGCCGGAGCTCTCACGCTGCTGCAGCGCAAACGGCTGGAGATGGCGCGCGCGCTCGCGACGGCGCCGAAACTTCTGCTGCTGGACGAGATCGCCGGTGGCCTCACCGAGAGTGAATGCCACGAGCTGGTCGCCACTATCCGCGGCATTCACGCCGAAGGTGTGACGATCGTCTGGATCGAGCATATCGTGCACGCGCTGCTGGCGGTGGTGGACCGCCTGATCGTGCTCAACTTCGGCCGCAAGATCGCGGAAGGGCAGCCGCGCGCCGTAATGAGCTCGGCCGAGGTTAGGCAGATCTACCTGGGGCTAGCAGCGTGAACGCGGGGCGCGATAGTGAAGTGATCGTATATCGGGTCAAGCGATGCGCAGACCCGACGCGGGTGCTGGCTGTGTCTTGTGTAGGGTCGGGGCCTACGCTCGACGCACCCTGCGCAGGCGACACATGAGGGTCACATAGATGGCCCTCCTCCAAGTGCGCGGCCTCGACGCTTTCTATGGCGATTTCCAGGCCCTCTACGGCATCGATCTGAGGCTCGAGGAGGGCGAAACGGTAGCCATCATCGGCGCCAACGGTGCCGGCAAGTCGACGTTCCTCAAGACGGTCGTCGGGCTGCTCGCCGCCGCGCCCGAGAGCGTGACCTTCGCGGGCCGGCACATCGGCGGTCGGCCGGCGGCCGAGATCGTGCGGCTCGGTATCTCCCTGGTCCCCGAAGGGCGCCGCCTGTTTCCCTCGCTCAGCGTCGAGGAGAACCTGCTCATCGGTGCCTACCGCCGGCTCGGCGGCGGCTACTGGACCCTGCCGCGCGTCTACGAGCTGTTCCCCGCCTTGCATGCACGACGCCATTCCCCCTCTCACACGCTTTCGGGCGGCGAGCAGCAGATGGCGGCCATGGGGCGCGCATTGATGGCCAACCCACGCGTCCTGCTGTGCGACGAGATCAGCCTGGGGCTGGCGCCGACGGTCGTGCGCGACATCTACGCGGCGCTGCCGCGCATCAAGGCGAGCGGTGCCGGCATCATCCTCGTCGAGCAAGATATCGTGCAGGCTCTAGAGGCCGCGAACCGCGTCTGCTGCTTCCAGGAGGGCCGCATGTCCCTCGAAGGCCGCCCTGCCGAGCTCACCCGCGACCAAATTCACCTCGCGTATTTCGGCGCATGACGGCGTGGGTGAACACGCTTCTGCAAGGCGTTATGCTAGGCGGGCTATACGCGCTGTTCGCCGCCGGCCTCTCGCTCGTCTTCGGCATCATGCGGCTCGTCAATTTGGCGCATGGCGACTTCATCGTGCTCGCCGCGTTCGTGATCCTGACGTTGATGCACGCTTTCGGCATCGATCCATTTCTCGCTACCCTTCTCGCGGCGCCGCTATCGTTCGGCTTCGGCTATGGCCTGCAGAGCCTGTTGCTCAACCGCACGCTCGACAGAGATGTCCTGCCGCCGCTGCTCGTCACGTTCGGGCTCTCCATCATCATCCAGAATGGGCTCCTTGAGATATTCTCCGCCGACAGCCGCAGGCTCAGAGCGGGAGCCATCGAGACCGACTCGATCCCGCTCGGCGGCGGTATCGCCGTCGGCACCACGCAGCTCTTGACCCTGGCCTCCGCGATCGCCGTGATCCTGATACTCAACCACTTGATTTATCGGACCGAGATGGGCCGCGGCTTCCGCGCCACTTCTGATGATCCCGAGGTGGCCCAGTTGATGGGCATCGATAACCGCACCGTATTCTCGCTGGTCACTGCCATCGCCATGGTCGTGATCGCCGTGTCGGCTCTCCATCTCGGCATGCGCGCCAACTTCGACCCCACCATAGGCCCCGCGCGCCTGCTCTATGCCTTCGAGGCCGTCATCATCGGCGGCTTGGGCAGTCTGTGGGGCACGCTGGCGGGCGGCATCCTCATCGGGGTCGCCCAGGCGGTCGGCGCCAAGCTCAACCCGGAATGGCAGATCTTGGCAGGGCATCTGGCTTTCCTGGCCGCGCTTGTGCTGCGTCCGCAGGGACTGTTTGCGGGGCATCGGGGCGCCACGACTGAGCCGGACATGGATATGCGCACGCGCTGGCGCGCATGGCTGCGCACCGGAGCGATTACCGACCCCGTACGGCACGGCGCGGAGCAAGCCGGCAGGGTCGTCTCTCGTGCATTGCGCAGAGTTGGAGAGAACCTGGCAATCTCCCGTCCGACACCGACCGGCGCCTCTATTGCCGCGCGCTCCGCTCGCGACCGTGGTCAAGCGGCGGGCGAAGAGCGCTTCGCGGTCGAGGTTGCGACGCCGTCCTCGCACCGTCTTGCAGCGGCAGGCGTCGGCATGCTGGCCTTGCTCGTTGCCCTCCCCGCGCTCGTAGGGCGAGATGTTCTCAACGATCTGATCTTCGTGCTCACCATGCTGGCCCTTGCTCAATTCTGGAACCTGCTTGCGGGGTATGGAGGGCTGGTATCGGTGGGCCAGCAGGCATTCGTTGGACTGGGCGGCTATCTCCTGTTCGCCACCACTGTCAATCTGGGGGTTGATGCGCTCGTCGCCATACCGCTCTGCGGTCTGCTGGCTGGAGCAGTCGCGCTACCGACAGCACTCATCGTGTTCCGCCTACGCGGCGCTTATTTTGCGATCGGCACCTGGGTCGTAGCCGAGGTCTATCGGCTCGTTGTCGCACAGTTCAAAGAGCTTGGGGGCGGCACCGGCATGTCGCTTCCCGTGTTCGTAACAAACCAAGTCGCGGGCATCGAATGGGTGAAGGTCCTGTTCGACGTGCGCACTTCCGCCGCGCGCGATATCATCACCTATTGGGTGGCACTCGCGCTTGCCGTGGGCACCGTTGCGCTCGCATACCTGATCTTGCGCTCACGACATGGCTTGGCACTGGCGGCCATCCGCGACTCGGAGGTTGCGGCCGAGAGCGTCGGAGTGGACAACTTCAAGACCAAGCTGTGGGTCTACGTGGTCACTGCGGCCGCGACCGGGATGGTCGGGGCGCTGATCTACCTGCATAAGGCGCGCATCTCGCCGGATGCCGCGTTCTCGGTGCTCGACTGGACCGCCTACGTGATCTTCATTGTCGTCATCGGCGGCATCGGCACCATCGAGGGACCGATCGTAGGCGTACTCCTGTTCTACGTCCTACAGACGAACCTCGCGCATTTCGGCACGTGGTACCTGATGCTCCTCGGTCTGTTCGCCATCCTCGTCATGTTGTTTGCGCCAAGGGGCATCTGGGGCTACCTGGCGGAGCGCTACGGACTCACATTGTTTCCCATCCGCCGGCGTCTAGTCGAGAAGACGGGTGGAGCGACACCGCCGCGTGTCGATGTCTAGGGAGGTTGACCCTATCCGCAGCGTGTGCGGGCGGGACGCTGACAGCGATGATGACGATTGCCAAAGCGATGCTTTTTCATTGACTGGCTTGCAGCACTCCGTTCGGAGTGAGAGACGCGCTGGCGGCCTCCGAACCGGGACGCCGGCAATGCGATATGACAGGAGCACCCTGATGCGCTTGGCCAGGCTCTCTTATGACCAACTGTCTCCTGAGCAGAAGGCGGCCTGGGATGAGGTGGTAGCGGGTCCGCGCAAGAAGATGCATGGGCCTTTCTTCATCTGGCTGCACAGCCCGGAGCTCTTGAGCCGCGGCCAAAAGCTCGGTCTTTACGCGCGGTTCCAGTCGAGCCTGCCGCAACGCTTGTCCGAGCTTTGCATCTTGATAGTTGCCGCACATTGGAAGGCAGAAGGCGAGTGGGTCGACCACGCGCCCATCGCAAGAGACCTAGGCGTGGACACCGACGCGCTCGAAGCCTTGCGCAAAGGTTTGGCGGCCAAGTTTGGGAAAGCCGATGAGGCTGCGACCTACGATCTTGCGCTGGAGCTCCTGAATACACGCGACGTGTCCGATGACACTTACGCTCGCGTCAAAGCCGTGCTCGGCGAGCGCGGCATTCTCGATGTCGTGGCCGTACTCGGCTACTACAGCCTCATTGCCATGAGCATGAAGGCTTTTGCCCTGCGGCCCGACCACGGTGGCTCCAATCCCTTTGCGGAATAGAACTCGTGCGAGATAGTGTGAGCCCGTTGGCAACGGGAGGATTTCGCTATGCAGCCTGGACAAAGACTGGTCGACAAGGTTGCGATCGTCTCGGGCGCCGCGTCGGGCATCGGCGCAGAAACAGCGCGGGTCTTCGCACGGCACGGCGCCAGCGTCCTGCTAACGGACACGAACGTCGCTCTGGGCAAGGCCGTCGCCAACGAGATATCGGAAGGGGGCGGAGTGGCGACCTTCGCCGCTCATGACGTTCGCGACGAGGCGCAATGGGGGGAAATCGTCGCCCAGGCCGAACAGGCGTACGGTCGCCTCGACATTCTATGCAATATCGCCGGTATCTCCGGCCGAGATCCGAAAATGAACATTCAGACGAGCCTCACGGCCGGCCCGCGCCTTGCCGAGCAGACGCTCGAGCAGTGGAACAGCGTCATGGAGATCAATGCCACTGGCGTTTTCCTCGGCACCAAAGCCACGGTGCCGGCCATGCAGCGCGCGGGCGGCGGCTCGATCATCAACATCTCCTCTATCTGCGGCATCATCGGCTCGCACGGCAACGCGGCCTATCACGCATCAAAGGGTGCCGTGCGGATCTTCTCAAAGGCCGCCGCGATCCAATACGCGCCGGACAAGATCCGTGTGAACTCGGTGCATCCGGGTTTCGTCGACACGCCCATGACCAGGCCCGGACATTCCAATCCCGAGGTTGCCAAGCACCGGATCGACGCCACACCGCTGGGTCGCTTTGGAACGCCCGCCGACATCGCGGCGGGCTGTCTCTATCTCGCCTCCGACGAAGCCTCGTGGGTCACTGGCAGCGAGCTCGTCATCGACGGCGGCATGACCGCGAACTAGGGCATCCTCGTGCGAGCACAAATACCGCCATCCCAACCAGCGATAGCCCGGCATGATGCCTACAGCGGTTCCTGGTCGGCTCGCTTCCGCCGAGCCCGGCTGCGGCCCAACCCTCTGGCTTCAAGCAGCGTCTTGCGGTCGCGATTGGCTAATGTGAGCGCGAACAGCTTGGACCAGATTCGCTCGGTGGCGAAGATGCTCTGGCCCACGATGAGGGGTGCGAGCTCGTCGCGGATCAGGCGGACTATCTCATGACCGGCCTCACGGTTGTCGCCGTTGTAGACCTCGCTCACCAGCCCGTCTTGAGTCCGCAGTCGCGTGATCACGGTTGACCGCTTCAGCACCGCATACGTGCTGCCGCCGAAGTTCTTGCGGAGGGGAATGTCGATGGCGATGGCATCGACACCGGAAATGCGCATATTTGATCCGCCGAGTTGAGACTTGCGAAGTGTGGCGATCGCATGCGCGGCTGTCCAGCCAGGCGCGGCAATCGCCCGTGGACCACCCTGACTTGACTTCATCAAGGAGGATACATGAGCGCCTTTCGGGCTAATCGCGGGCGTTGAGCCGCTCGTCGCGCCGCTGGTGATCAATCCGATCTCGGCCCGGCTCGCTGCGGCAGCGGGCTTCCGCGCGCTCTATCTCGGCGGCGGAGCGATGGGATACCTGAAGTGCGGCACCGAGGCCAATCTCAGCCTGACCGAAATGTGCCAGGCAGCGATCGAGATCAGAGCCGCATGCCCCTTGCCGCTAATCCTCGACGGCGCTTGCGGCTGGGGCGATCCGATGCATGTGCGCCGGACCATCCAGATGAGCGAGGCTGCCGGCTTCGCGGCGATCGAGATCGAAGACCAGCTGATGCCCAAGCGCGCGCATCATCACATCGGCATCGAGCACCTTGTCCCCATCGAGTTGATGGTCGCGAAGGTCAAGGAGGCCGTGGCGGCCAAGCGCGATCCGGATTTCGTGGTGATTGCGCGCACCAACGCCTGCCGGCAGACTGGCCTGGACGATGCGTTGCGCCGCGGCGAGGCGATGCGCAAGGCGGGTGCGGATATGCTCTTCGTGTTGCAGAAGAAGCCGGAAGAGGTTCGCGCCATCGGTGAGAGACTGGGCGGCCCGCTGATGTTCATGGGGGTAGGCGGTGTCACGCCGGCCTCGCTCGAGATGAGCAACGCGGACCTGGGGAGACTGGGCTATAAGCTGATGGTCGACGCTACGACGCCATTGCTCGTCATGCACCGCGCCCTGCGCGATGCCTACGCTGCGATGGCCAAGGGAGAGCCCGACCCCCTGGTCGGCCCCGACCGACAGGCCGAGCAGGAGGCGATCCACCGCACCATCGACCTCGATGCGATGCTCGAGATCGAGCGGCGGACGGTAGAGCGCTGACACGAGGGCTTCGATTCAACGACACCCGGGAGGAGGAAATGTCTGTCTTCGTCATCGGCGGCACTGGCTTCATCGGCCATCGCCTGGTGCGTCTGCTCGTCGCGCGCGGGCACGCCGTCACCTGCATGGACATCAATCCCAGCGCGCATTCCTTCGCCGATCTCGGCAACAAGGTCATCTCCGTGCGTGGGGACGTTACGCAATTCGACGTGCTGATGGCAGCAATGTCGGCGGCGAGGCCCGAACGGGTGGTCAACCTCTCCTATTTCATCGGCAGCGACCACGCCCCACATGTGGCGATGAAGCTGAATATTCTCGGCATGGACAATTGCTTCGAGGTCGCGCGCCTGCTGGGCGTCAAGCACACCATGTATGCCAGCTCGCTGGCGGTGAACGGCAAGCAGGCCAACTACGGCAATCGCCCGGTCACGGAAGACGACCGGGTCAACGGCGAATACCAATACGCCAAACACAAGATCGTCAATGAATGGCAGGCCCAGGACTTCACCGAAAAATTTGGCATGCTGATCACCGGTATCCGCCCCGCCAACGTCACCGGGCCGGACAAGGTGCGCGGCTCGGTCGATCACGTGAACATCATCACCGAGCCTGCGCGCGGCAAGGCCATCACCTTCCCGTTCAAGGATGCCATGCGCTGCCCAATTCATGTGGACGACATCGCCGAGGTCTTTGCCAGGGTGCTGCTGACCGAAAAACCGATCCACCGCATCTACAATTCAGGGGGCATTGCCATCAGCCTGGGCGAGATCGCCGACCTTGTGCGGTCCTATCTGCCCGACGCCAACATCGGCTTTGAGAAGGAGAGCGGAGGCAAGGAGGCCAGCGGCAATCACCTGATCGACAATACCCGCCTGGTATCAGAATTCGGCGTGCAGTATCGACCGTATCGGGAACGCGTGCTGCAGATCATCAACGATATCCGTCGCGACAAGGGCCTCCCGTCGGTTGGCTGACCGGAGCGCAGCGCCGGCTGATCGGCCGACTGCAAGTTACGCCCTGCACGTCAGGCGAGCCCAAGGCTATCGACCATCCGGCGCAGGCCGTGAACCGAGCGTCGCGTGGTGGCAGCCGGCTCCGAGGAAGCATGCGTCTCTATCGTCAGCGTCAATGGCGCCGCGTGTGAGGGCAACGTCGCTGCCAATAAGTTTGTGAAGGGGATGTCGCCCTCGCCGATGGCCACGAAGCGCCGCGCTGCATTGGAGTAGTCCTTGAAGTGTAGAATGTCGGAGAAGGGCAGCAGTTGCGCCAAATCAGAAGCCGACGGCGGCATGCTCTTCCGATACGCATTGGCGATGTCGGGCAGCGCCCTGAGGCGCGGGTGCTGATAAGCCGTCACCAGAGCCTTGAGCTCGGCGAAGCCAGCGATGTTGCACACGCCCTCGTTCTCGATGTGCAACTTCATGTCGAATTTCTCCGCCAACACCAGCAGATCGTCGATGGGCCCGCGCAAGTCATCCACGCGGTAGCCTTCGTAGGCCAAATAGCTGAAGATGCGCAGATTGCGCGCGCCGAGCACCTCCGCGGCCTCGAAGGCCTGCGCATAGACCATGCTTGGGGCTCGGTCGCCGAGCTCAAAACCGAATTGGTCGCCCTTGGCTTGCGACGCCTTGCCGAGCGGGCTCCACTTCAGGAGCGGCGTGCAAATGCACGACACAGAAAGCCCGGCAGCCCCCACACGCTTCGCCGCGCCGGCCAGCTCTCGGCGTGATAGCGCCAGCACGTTGCGGCCATCGATGACGCGCAGATCGACGGTGCCGATGCCCTCCGCCTGGGCAAAGGCTAGTCCCTCGTCGAGCGATGCCGATACCTCATCGGTGATCAGGCAGAGCGTCAGATCGGAGCGCCGCATGAGACTACTCCAGTCAGGGTGACCAACATTACTCAAACTCGGGGCGCGTGAACATCAAGGCGTTCTTCTGCGGTGCATTCGATTTGTCCGGGCGGCAGTTGTCAGCGTCGTGCGAACTGCGACGGCTCAAGAGCGAGGGCGTCTTCGTGTGAATCGCCACTGCACTGGGCTCAGGTGGTGCGCCGTTTCTCAACCACGATACCCGAGGCGGCGAGCCTTTCGATTGCGGCATCGTCGAAGCCATGCTCGCGCAGCACTTCGCGCGCATGTTGTGAGAATTTGGGCGGCGTTGTCTTCAGACCAGCGGGCGTCCGTGACAGGCGGACGGGGCTCCGAATGCCCTTATACCAATCCTTCTCGATGATCGAGCCACGCGCCTTGGCGTGCTCGCCTTCGAGCACCTGCTTGGTGTCAAGTACTGGCCCGCATGGGAGGCCGGCCTTCAGAAGCTCTAGCGAGAAGCTGACGCCATCGACTTCGGCGAGCTTGGCGATCAGTACATCGTTCAGGGCCTCGCGGTTGTTTTGGCGGTCGCCGTTGGTTTTGAAGCGGGGATCGTCGGCAACCTCTGGCCGGCCCAGCAGCTCGCATACCCTCTTGAACGCGCGGTTGTTGCCGGCGCCGATCATGATTTTGCACGTCTTGGTGTCGAACATGCCGTACGGAACCAGGTTCGCGTGCTGGTTGCCGGTGAGCTGTGGGGTTTTTCCCGAGAGGAAGTAGTTTGGGAAATGTGGATGCATCAGAGATAGCGCCGCGTCGTAGAGGGTCACCTCAATCTGCTGGCCTTCGCCGGATTTGCTGCGCTCGTGCATCGCCATCAGGATGCCGATGACGCAATAAAGACCCATTGAGATGTCGACCACCGGCAGCCCGAGCCGGATTGGCCCCGACTCTTGCGAGCCGTTGACACTGTAGTGGCCGGTCATCGCGCCAACGATGCCGTCATAGCCGGGAAACCCGCCGAGCGGTCCGTCAGCGCCGAAGCCCGATATCTTGCAGTAGACGAGTTTGGGGAACCGCTCCTTCAATGCCTCGTAGCCGATGCCCCACGCTTCCATGGAGCCAGGCTTGAAGTTCTCGATTAGCGCGTCGGTGCCTTCGAGCAGCCTCAGCAGCACCTTGCGACCGGCCGGCTGCGCCAGATCGAGGCCGATCGAGCGCTTGTTGCGATTGATGCCTATGTAGTAGGAGGCGTCGCCGTCATGAAAGGGGGGGCCCCAATCGCGGACCTCGTCGCCCATCGGCGGCTCGAGCTTGATGACGTCGGCGCCGTGATCCGCAAGAAGTTGTGTCGCGAAGGGTCCGCCAAGCACCCGCGTGAGGTCGACGATCTTCACGCCCGAAAGCGCGCCATTTGACATCTTGGCGCTTGCTGCCTCGCCCGTTGTCTCGGCCATTTCTCACCTTGGTGCACCGATGCTTCTCTCCGGCGCATTCGGTGCCACAGGTGCGCCCTGGTGGCAATGGCGAGCGAACGGTTCGAGATGTGCACGCTGATCGGTTCTTCGACGAGGCAGCGCCCCATTATTTCTCGTGCTGCTCGATCACGTCCTTGGCGACCAGCGCGCCGGACATCGCCACCGGCCAGCCTCCGTAGAACGCCAGGTGCGTAATGAGCTCGCCGATCTCATCGGGCGTCACGCCGTTGTTGAGCGCGCGCTCGAGATGCCCTTTAAGCTGCTCGGTGCGGTTGAGCGCCACGAGCGCCGCACAGGTGATGAGGCTGCGGTCGCGCTTGGACAGACCAGGTCGCTCCCAAACGTCGCCGAACAGCACTTTCTCCGTCAGGTCGATCAACTTGGGAACAACAGCACGCACCTTGTCTCGCGCGGGCGACGGCGGGGTCGGTTTGACGGCCATGGACATACCTTTTCGAGTTGGTGGAGAGATGACGTTATTGGAAGACCGTGGAGCCGCGTACGCGCGACATCACGGCGCGGACAAGGAAAAGCTTAGTCGATGCCCCGGAGCATCGCCACTGGCCCGCGATGCAGTCCAGACATGTGAGCGGCTATTGCTCTGGTGTTGGTCGGGCATCTGCGCCATGAATGAAGGCGCGATGAGGTGCTTGGGCAAGGGGACTCCAATGGCGAAGTGGTCCGAGACCTGGACGTGGATGGATGGCGATTGGCACGAAGGCAACGTCTTGGTGGCGGGGCCGCGGACGCACGCCTTCTGGCTCGGCTCCTCCGTGTTCGATGGGGCCCGTGCCTTCGAGGGTGTGACGCCCGACCTCGATCGGCATTGCGAGCGCCTGAATTCATCGGCCCGGGCGTTGAGCCTGAAGCCGACGCAATCGGTCGAGACGATCATGGGCTTGGTCAAGGATGGCATGAAGCGGTTCCGATCGAAGGAGGCCATCTACATCCGCCCGATGTATTGGGCTGAGGAAGGAGGCATCGTCGGTTCATCTGTGCCGCCGAACCCGGAGACAACGCGCTTCCTTCTGTGTCTCTACGTGGCACCAATGAATCCGCCGAGAGGGTTCTCGATCACGCTCTCGCCCTTCCGCCGGCCGTCAATGGAGACAATGCCCACCGATGCCAAGGCGGGTTGCCTCTACCCGAACAATGCACGCTGCGTGATGGAAGCGAAGTCGCGCGGTTTCGACAATGCTCTTGTGCTGGATATGCTGGGCAACGTTGCGGAGGCGGGCACGTCGAACCTGTTCATGGTCAAGGACGGTGTGGTCAAGACACCGGCGCTGAACGGCACGTTCCTGGCCGGCATCACTCGCCGGCGGACCGTCGAGCTTCTGCGCGGTGCCGGTGTTGAGGTACAGGAGACGACCCTGAAAGTGGCCGACTTCATGGACGCAGACGAGATCTTCTCGACCGGCAATAACTCGAAGGTGGTGGCGATCAATCGGATCGAGAGCCGCGAGCTGCAACCCGGACCCATGATGCTGAAGGCGCGCAAGCTCTATTGGGATTGGGCGCACAGCGAAGGCTAATTCACGCCACGTCTCGAGCTGTCGAGGCTTGCTACCGCCGAGCCGCCAGGGACGCTCTTGCGGAACGTCGTGATCGCACATTCAAGTGTGAACGGGAGACTCGCATGGCCGATCAAGTGAAGTACAAGGTGGTCGAGGGCTGGGAGCAATTGCCCAAGGGCTTTGCGCATCGGGATGTGGCCGGTGTGGCCGTCGATCAGGAGGACCGTGTATTTCTGATCTGCCGTGGCGAGAACCCCGTAATCGTCTACGACCGCCAGGGCAACTTTCTGCGCACTTGGGGGAAGGGGGATTTCTCCATGCGCACGCATGGCATCTACGTCGCCCCCAGTGGGACCATCTTCGCCACCGACGACGGCAATCACACGGTTCGGCAGTTCACGCCGGAGGGCCGCCTGCTCCTGACCATGGGCACTCTGAACGTGCCCTCCGACACCGGCTATGACGGAAAGGCCAC
>Ga0207428_10003347_pt1 | contig 15580 bp, 11 predicted proteins | sample RhiMethybrSRZTD1_FD_187600 | JGI IMG/M metagenome (GOLD analysis project Ga0207428, IMG submission 187600) | Populus rhizosphere microbial communities from Tennessee, USA - Rhizosphere MetaG P. TD hybrid SRZTD1 (SPAdes) (version 3) | ecosystem: Host-associated > Plants > Roots > Rhizosphere >...
CGCGATAGATTAAGATTGCTCACTTTCGGCCCCTTTCCGGATTTCAATTTTCGGGAATATTCTGTGAGCCGTCTTATACACGAAGACTTTCGTAGAAGTCAACGAACTTCTTCGTAGTTTTTTTCCCGATTCATAATTCGACATAACAACTAAATAGGTAAAACAGTTGGCCTGCGCGAACATTGCCCATATTTGCTAATCTAGAATATGTGTATAAACTCTGCATGCTCTATTGTTTCGTGGAGTCTCCCGCAACACTCCGGCAGGTCAACCAAATTTAGCGTTGACTTACAAAAATGAATCGTGGTAATTTCGGCCCATTAGTTCAAGCCTGCAACAAAAGACAATCCGGAAGAGAAACAACAACGATCACTGAAAAGGAGACATCCGCATGAAAAGTAAAGCGATTCGTCCGTTGACTATAATCACTTTCAACCTGGCGCTCGTGGCTTGCTTATGCGCGAAGCAGGCAAACGCCCAAACCGTATGCAGCAATCAAACTGGCACCCAAGGCGGCTTCTTCTATACGTTTTGGAAGGACACCGGGTCAGCATGCATGACTTTGGGCGCTGGCGGCAATTACGACGTAAATTGGAATCTGGGGTCCGGGAATATGGTTGTCGGCAAAGGCTGGAGTACCGGATCATCATCTAGGAGAGTAGGCTACAATGCCGGCATCTGGCAGCCGAACGGCAATGCATATTTAGCTCTCTATGGGTGGACGAGAAACCCACTTATAGAATATTACGTCGTTGATAGCTGGGGCACTTTTAGGCCGCCTGGAGGAACGTCAATAGGCTCCGTTAGCACTGACGGTGGCACATACCAAATATATCGGACCCAGCGAGTCAACGCCCCTTCCATTGACGGCACTAGAACTTTTTTTCAGTACTGGAGTGTCCGGACGTCTAAGAGACCGACCGGGAGCAACCAGACTATCACCTTTGCCAACCACGTTAACGCGTGGAGGAATTTAGGCTTGAATCTGGGGAGTCATGTTTACCAGGTGATGGCCACAGAGGGATTTCAAAGCAGTGGGAGATCTAACCTGACGGTGTGGCAACAGTAATGTAACGGTGTGGTGAGGGGGGCCTCACTATTGAACGATAGGCGGTTTGATCCGACTATCGTATGGAGTGCGGCGAGGACTCGCCGCACTCCATACGCTTCGCGATCTCGGTCACGGCAGTCGCTGTTTTTGATACGCCAGCCTGCAATGCTTGCGATGCTACCGTAAGCAATCACGTACATCCAATTGATGACCGATATAGAATTAGGTATTCATCCTGATGTCAGGACACTGTTGAAAAAAAGGCTTTGGTTTTCGCCGCGTGAGCTGCGGCTGACTTTAGCCTGGCCGTTTCAACGCCGGGAAGCAGCGCCCGAATTGCTCCCGTCGCTACGCGACGGGAGCAATTCGAGCTATCTACGGGCCTTTCAAGCGTCACTACGTGACGCGAAACGCTTTGGCCAGCTTACCCAGCGCTAAAGCACTGGGCTAAAGTCAGCCGCCGCTCACGCGGCGAAGAATTGCGTCTCTCCCAAAAGTAAAAGTGTCCCGACATCAGGTATTCATCCTCGAAGCGACACGAAGATGAGCAATCAAATAACTCTGAATGCCGGGTAATACGGCAAACTGCAAACTTCGGCCGGCCAGAGTTCCCTCAAACGTTTCACCGCATCGCGAGCGGATTTACCCAGAGCTTGCAATTGCTGTCGTTCATCCGAGAGGTCGGCAAACGCCTCAAGCCAGGCAACCACCTGCTGGCGTAGCGTTGACAGCCCTCTTTGATAATCGCCAGAGAGAGCGGCGGGTACTCGATGAATGAGATGAAGGATATTCCAGCGCGCGCCCGCTTCAACCATCCCACGGTAAAACACGCTATCATCGGCGACTTCCGCATATCCACGGGAAAGAGCCGCCTGATACGCCCTTTCCATATCGCTCTGGACGCGCGCAGGGACGCGCATCTGGCATCCCCAGGTCATACGACCCGGCATCCCTTCAATCAGCGCGTGTCTGAATCCGCCCTGGTCGAAATCAAAGAATCTCGGCCTCGTCTGGCGTCGGAGGTAGTCGCCGGCGGCGTTCTGATCGCCTTTGCAATAAGCGAGAAACGACCCGGGGTTGGCTTCGACGACGGATGTGACGTTCGCGATCTCGTCCTCGGCGCCGGGCCGGGAACGGAGGTCGAGCGCTGCGAAAACAGCACGGTAAGAGCTGATCGCTTCATCAACATCGCTCGTGGGAATATGCGACAAGCGCGCCTTGGACCAGGGATCATGGTATAGCTTCAAGGGATGCGGAGCCGGCCCCAGCCCGAGCCTGATTTGTCGATACTCTTCATAGCGGCCCATCGTGGCCGCGTGCAACTGTCCGAGCAGCGCGGTATGTTCGACCAGTGTCCGCTCTGCGAGCTGAGGGTCGTGTCCCTGCAAAGCGTCTATGGTATTGGGCGCTTCTCCATCTCCCAGGTCTTCGAGCACGATCAATCCATGTTTCCTGTCGCCCGCATAAAAACGAGGAGCGAGCGGTGGATCATGGCCAAGGCCGCCGAGAAACCGGGCGGCGGCCCAATCATTGAACAATTCGTGCGCTGCGTTCGGCGCCGCCTGATTGTCCGGGAAGTAGCCGCCCCTGTCTTCGCGCGCTTTTTTGACGATCAACGCCTCGGGGAGGCCTGCGCCACTGCTCTCTACACGGCAACGTACAACTACGCTCTTGAATCCGGAAAACACACGATCCCCAACAAGGCGCACTGCCTGATCAAACTGCCGCGATAACAGCGCTTCGGCAATATTAACAATGGCTTCCGGGGCATGTCTTTCGTCGATCATACGCACAGAAGATCGCGATCCTCGATCTTCTATCCTCCATCCTCGATCCTCATTGGCGACGCGTTATTGCCGGCCGCGGTGTTGAGTTGCAGATCGCCGAGCACTCCCTGCGCCGATCTTATTGAGGAGCCGTTGGCTTTGCTTCTTTTTCTTGAGGTCCGGATTGCTCAATTTTCTTTTCGCCCTGTTCGCCGGACTTCTCCACGCGCAGCTTGGAGACTTGAATATCGCCAATGCCGACACGTAAAAAGATTTGGCGAGTTGGCGCGGATGGTTCGCCCGCCAACTTCGCACCGACGGCGAAAAGGCCTTGCCGGCGCGTGACCTGCCCGAACTCCGACGAGACATCCCCGATGCGGGCGCGGGCGTCAACCGTGTAGCTCTGGTCTTCCGGAAGTCTGAGACTGATCTCGCCGATGCTCGCGGTGGCTTCGATGTCGCCGGAGACATTGTTAACCTCCACTTCGCCAATGCCATGTTTGATCAGCAGCGTCGATTGGCGGGGAACTTTTATGAGGTAGTCCAGCTTGAGATTGGTCTTGCCGCGGAAGATCGGCGTCCACGACGGATATTTAGTGTTGATTACCAGCAGCGAGGTCTCCCCCACCGTTTCCATCGTGACTTTGAACCGTTCCAGGCCCTTCGCGGCTTTGTCCAGGTCCTTCGGCTCGTACTTCTTCTGGGTGCGTTTCTTGACGGTTAACTCGACTTCTTCTTTGTCCCAGCCTTCAACTTTGACCGATCCGAAAGAATCCACGATCTGAATCGTCCCCCTGGCGCCGAATTCAAGACTCTGCGTCGTCGTGACCTCCGCTTCGCGCTTGTCGATGGTCTGGGCCTGGGCTGGAAGACCGAGCGCCAGGCAACAAACAAAAAGAATAGGCCCAAATACCATTTGGCGTTTGTTTCTCATAAATGAACCCTCCTTGATTTTCTTTCTTTCAAGCGTCGCAATGCGACATAGAGATCTCTTCCAGACTAACTACGCGACAGCGCAACCGGAGGAGTGCAAAATATTGCTCGTGTGGCTGCGTGGACGCCGCACTATTCACACCGCAGCGCGACCATCGGATCGACTTTCGTCGCCCGCTTCGCCGGAATCCAGCAGGCCATGAGCGCCACCGCGATCAGCAACAGCGCGATCGCCGCGAATGTCGACGGATCGGTAGCCTTCACGCCGAACAGCAGGCTCTGCATATATCGCGTCAGCCCGTAGGCCGCCGCCAACCCGATCGCCAGTCCCAGCGTTGTGAGCTTCAGGCCCTGTCGCAAGACCATCTTCAGCACATCGCCTGTTTGGGCGCCGAGCGCGATGCGGATTCCGATCTCCTTCGCGCGTTGGTCGACCGCATAGGCCATCACGCCGTACAGCCCGATGGCCGTGAGCATCAGCGCCAGCCCGGCGAATAATGAGAGGAGCAGCGCGTTGAATTTCGGCTGCGCGACTGCCACGCCAAGATACTGGTCGAGCGTTTTGATCCTGTAAACGGGGACGTCACGGTCGAGAGCTTGAACTTCCTGCTGAATGCTTCGGGCCAGACTTCGCGCGTCATTCGTCGTCCGCATGATCAGACTCATCCAGTTGAATGGAATCTGCGCGTGTGGAACGTAATATTCAGGCTCGTAATCGCGGCTGAGCGATTGGCGATGCTTCACGTCCTTGACGACGCCGACGATCTCGCGCCAGAACGGCTCGCCCCCGACGGAGACGCCCGGCTTGATGTGTTTGCCGATCGGGTTTTCGTTCGGGAAATGGCGATTGGCGAAGGTCTCGTTGACGATCACGACGCCCGGCGCGCTCGCGTTGTCGCGTTCGGTGAAAGCGCGCCCGGCGAGCAACGGAATCTTCATCGCGCTGAAATAATCTAGGCTGATCGAACGGAAATGTGAGTTGGGCAGTTCGCCTTTCGGAATATTGCGCCCTTCGACCTCGAAGGAGATCATGAACGTCTCGCCGCTCAAGGGCAGCGGCGCAATGGCGCTCACCGCCTCTACGCCGGGCAGCGCCTTCACGCGCTCCAACAAGGCCTGGTAAAACGCCGTGACTTGCTCATGCTTCGGATAGCGAGCGTCAGGCAATACGACTGAGGCTGTGAGAGCATTGCCGGCATTGAATCCCAGATCCACTTGCTGCAACCTGCGGAACGATTGCAGCAGCAAGCCCGCGCCGATCAACACAACCAGCGCAATCGCGATCTCCGCGACGACCAGCGCGCCTCGCAATCGTCCGCGTCCTGCGCCTGCGCCCGCGCCGCGCGAGCCTTCCTTCATCGCCTCGGTCAATTCGATCTTCGACGCCTGCAACGCCGGGGCCAGCCCGAACACGACGCCCGTCACGACCGAGATCAACAGCGTGAAGCCAAAGACCCAACGGTCGAAGTTGACCTCGGCCAAACGCGGCATGTCTTCGGGAATCAACTTGACTAGCGCTTCAGTCCCCCACCACGCCAGCAGCAATCCCAACAATCCGCCGACCAGGCTGAGCAACAGGCATTCGGTCAACAACTGCCTGATGACGCGCCAGCGACTGGCGCCGAGCGCGGCCCGCACCGCAATCTCTTTGTAGCGAGCCGTTGCGCGCGCCAACAGCAAGTTCGCCACATTCGCGCAGGCGATCAGCAGCACGCAACCGACCGCGCCCAGAATCAGCCACAACGCCTCGCTGTAGTCATAAACAAGGTCGTTGTGGTAAGGGATCAGCCTGACGCCGCTTCGCGTGTTGGAATCCGGATATTGCTTTTCCAGTTTGCTGGCGATGATGTTCATCTCGGCTTGCGCCTGCTCGATCGTGACGCCGGGTTTCAGCCGCCCGACCGCTACCAGAAATTTCGCGTCTCGGTTTTCGTACTGCGCCGGCTCTTTCGGATCGGTCTTTTCTCCGTCAACTGACGAAGTAACCCACACCTCGACCGGCGAGGCCTCAATCGGAAATTGAAATCCGGTGGGCATTACGCCGACGACGTTGAACGGCCTGCCGCCGAGCGTCAGCGGGCGCCCGACGATGTTCGGGTCGCCGCCGAATTGCCGCTGCCACAAACTGTGACTGATGATCGCCGCGCGGATTCCAGGCTTCTCCTCTTCTGCTACAAACCATCGTCCCAGCAGCGGCTTGACGCCGAGCGTGGCGAATAACTCCGGTGAGACCGTGGCGCCGCGCAAGTTGACCGGCGTGGCAATACCCGTGAGATTCATAGAAATCGTGTAATACGACGCCATCCGCTCGAACAACTGGCTCTGCGCGCGCCAGTCGAAGAAGTTCGGGTAGGAGATCGAGTTGCGGCTCATCGGTCGCTGCGTATTGCTCTCCCAGAGCGCAACCAGCCGCTCCGGCTCGGCGTATGGCAGCGGCCTCAGCAGCACGGCGTTGACCACGCTGAATATCGCCGTGTTCGCGCCGATGCCCAATGCGAGCGTGATGACGGCGATCAACGTGAAGCCTGGCTTCTTCAGCAACATTCGCGCGCCGTAACGCAGGTCTTGCAATAGGCTGTTCATCATTAGTCCTCCATCAATTCACTTGTGTGGACGGCGCCATTTCAAATCAAATTCGACACTCTTGCCGCGGAGCGGCTTTTGTACCTAGCCCGGCCTTTCCAAGGCCGGGATCGCCGTGACAATTTAGTCTCCTAGTCGCGGAGCGACGATTGAAACTAGACCGAAATAGCCACATCGATTGAATCCCCCCACAAATAACGTTCATCCTAATCACAACGCGTAGGCGTCTGCCATAACCGTCTCCTCTCTCTCCCCTTGAGAGGTTCAATCGTCGCTCCGCGACTAGGGAGTTTATTTCGTCTCTCTCCCGGCCTTGGAAAGGCCGGGCTAGGCTCAATCGTCGCTCCGCGACTGGGGGAGGTATTTCGTCTCTCTCCCGGCCTTGGAAAGGCCGGGAGAGGTTCAAAAGCCGCCCCGCGGCAGAAAAGTCATCATTTCTCAACAACCCGTGGCATACTCATTCCACTCTCAACGCCACCATCGGATCCACCTTCGCCGCGCGCCGCGCGGGAATGTAACAGGCCAGCATCGCCACCACGGTCAGCAGCAGCGCAATCGAGCCGAAGGTCATCGGGTCGGTCGCGCTCACGCCGAACAGCAGGGTCTTCATCAACCGCGTCAACGCGAACGACGCGAGCAACCCTGCGCAGACGCCCGAGGCCGCCAACACCATCCCTTCGGCGACGACGAGTTTCAACACGTCGCGCGATTGCGCGCCCAAAGCCATCCGGACGCCGATCTCGTGTGTGCGCTGCGCGACGGTATAAGCGATCACGCCGTAAATGCCGACCGCGCCGAGCGCCAACGCCAGCAGCGCGAAGCCTCCGAACAGAATCATGTTGAAGCGAGGCTGTGTGACGGCGCGGGTGAGTATCTCGCCCATCGTCGTGACCTGCGAGACGATGAATTCGCGCTCGGTCTCGCGCGCTTCACGCTGCGCCGCAACCGCCAGGCTCGATGGATCGGCCGTTGTGCGCACGACCAGGTTGAAATCTTGTTGCAGCCCCCTTCTGACGCCGCCATACGTGGCCGCGTGCTGCGCCAGCGGGATGAAGGCTTCCTGCCACGCGGCGTCGGCGAGCGCGCGATTCTTCGCGTCGGCGACCACGCCGACAATCGTCAGGTATGGCGTCGTCGCTCTATCCGGCGTGGTGTTCAGATAACGAAAGCGTTTACCGACGGGGTCTTCGCCCGGCCAGTGATTGCGCGCAAAGGTTTCGTTGACCACGGTGACCGGCGTCACTCCTTCCTGATCCGCGCCGGTAAACAACCGTCCCCGCATCAGCCGCATGCCCATCGTCTGAAAATATCCGACACTGACGGTGCGGAAATCGACGCTCAAATGCTCCAGCGGGGTCATGTCGAACTGGCGACCCTCGAACTCGACGACCGTTGCATTGCCTAAGCCGTTGGGCGGCAAAGGGTCGGTCACGGCGGCGGATACGACGCCGGGCAGCGCGATGATGCGAGCGAGCAATCTTTCGTAGAGGCCGGCGATCTGCTGAGTGTCGCGATATGCGGAGCCGGGCGGCGTCAGGCGCATGGTCAGCAGATGATCGGGCCTGAATCCCATATCGACTCTCTGCAATTCCCTCACCGAGCGGATCAACAGACCGGCCGCGACGAGCAGAACGACCGCCAACGCCGTTTCCACCACGACCAGCGATCGCCGCAAGCGGCTGCGGCTGTTTGCGGCGCCACTGCGTCCGCCCTCTTTCAGCGTAGTGTGAAGATCGAATTTTACCGCGCGCAGAGCAGGCGTCAGACCGAAGAGTATCGCCGTGAGCAATGAGATCAGCAGAGCGAAGCCCGCCACGCGCAGGTCGAGCGAGGTTTCGGCCAGTCGCGGAACGTCTTCCGGACTGATCGCCAACAACGCGTCCACTCCCCAGAGCGCCAGCAGCAGACCGATGCCTCCGCCCAGCGCGGCGAGAAACAGACTCTCCATCAGTAATTGCCGGACGATTCGCCCGCGACTGGCGCCCAACGCGGCGCGCACAGCGATCTCCTTCTGCCGGTCTTCGCCTCTGACTAACAGCAGATTCGCCACGTTCACGCAGGCGATCAGCAAGACGACGGCCACCGCCCCCAACAAGACGAGCAACGCAAGGCGCACATCGCCGGCGACGGCCCGTTCGAGCGGCAAGAGATAGCCTAAGATGTCCGGCGGGTACCATTTCGGATTTTCACCTGCATCGCGCCGCGTGTTTGCGTGATGCTCGGCCTGAGCCTGGGCTGGCGTAGCGCCGGGGCGCAGGCGTCCGATCACGCTCATAAACTGGCCGCCGCGACGCGGGTTGGACGGGCGCAAATCAAAGCCGCGCCACATATCGGCTCGCGTATCGGCCCGTAATTCCGTTGGAGCTTTGAACGATGCGGGCAGCACACCGATTACAGTTACGCTGTCGCCGTCGAGGTCGATCGTCCGGCCAATGACCGACTGATCGCCGGCGAACTTGCGGCGCCAGAAAGCGTGGCTCAGCACGACGACGTTGTTCTTGCCGACCAATTCTTCTTCCGCATTGAAATCACGGCCCAATGCGACCTTGACGCCCAGCGTGCGGAAGAAATTCGCCGTACAGAGCGGCGCGGCCACGCGTTCCGGCTCGCTCACCACCCGCAACGTCGCCGGGATCCAATACCAACCGGCAAGCTCGGCGAAGCTCAGATTCTCCTGGCGCAGCCGGACGAACTCCGCCTCCGACAACCCGACGCGCGGATATCCGAGCGCAGGCAGCGCGTCGTAGAGCGCCACGAGTCGATCTGGCTGTTCATATGGCAGCGGTCGCAGCAGCACAGCGTTTACCACGCTGAATATCGCGGTGTTCGCGCCGATGCCTAGCGCTAACGTCAACACAGCCATCGCAGTGAAGCCCGGCTTCTTCAACAACATTCGCACGCCGTAGCGCAGGTCCCGCCACGAGTCTCTAAACATAGTTCTTATCCTTTTTTCGACTACGCCAAATGTGGGGCAAACTGCCTGGGAGCGCAGGCAGTTTGCCCTGCATTGAACCAAGTCGCGTGCCAATCCTTTCTAACTGTTTAATTGTTGTCGTAGCCTGATTTGAAGAGATGTCGCGGGCTAAGATCAGTTGCGGATTGTTCGTTTGTGGGAATGATCTTTCCCATTATCGGAGCGGCTGCGGACCAAATTGGCTATTGAATCAAATGCGCCACATGCCATGTTCTATGGTCTTTGAGAAATAAATGCGACAACCGTCTTTACGGGCGCCCCAGCGACCTAGTGAGCTCAGCCCGGATTTGTAAAGCCGAGCTGAGCTCACATCCCCCCGGTCACTGCCGCGACAGTTGAGAACCCGGTTTTTTGAAGGCCGGGCTAAGCCCAATCGCCGCTGGCGTGGCCGCAAGAATCGTCGTCACATTTATTTCCCAAAGACCATGAACATGGCATGTGGCCAATCGGGGAAGTTCAGTTACTGATTAAGAGCAAGACGCGCGCCGGATCCCGGGACCGCACAGGTGTAAGTCACCTCCTGGCCCGGCGTCCCCGCGAGCGCGCGCAACGCGGCGTCCGAGACGCGCGGCCCGCCGTCAGCCGGCATGAAGTTCCCGGCGACTGGGTCGAAGAGGAAGCCCTTATTGCTGCCTCCTATCGCGACGTGCGCCACCAGATCGCATTCTCTCACCACGCCGCCGAGCGCTTTCGAGACGAACGCCGTTCTCGCGCGTTGGATCATGAGGTCAATGCGCGGGCCTGCCGTCGAGCCGTTGACGTTGGTCAACGTCACCTGTTGGCCGACGATCGGAGCCAAATCGGTGGGGAACGCGAATAGGAACTGCTCGACGTCGCGCCTGGTCGCATTGGCATTGAACAGTGGGAAGCCGCTGGTTAGCTGAGGCGCAAACACGACCGCGGTGACGAAGCGGAATGCCGTGTCGACCACACCGTCATGCACGAGGCCGAAGCCGCGGATCTGATCGCCCTGATGGGTGGTTTTATCATTCGTCTGGAAGAAGTTAGTCTTCGGGACGCCGAACATGCCCACTTTCGTGTATAGGTTACGCAGGTGCGGAATCTTGACGATCTGGGTGATGCCTTCGAAGCTCGACCTGCCGCCCGTGCCGAAGAAGCCATTGGCCGGATCGACCATGTGACAGCCGTTGCAGTTGAAGTTGCTCCCGTCGTTCAATTCCGAGACAAAAGGAATACTGATACCGTCAGAGGGACGATTACCGAAGTAGAAGTTACTGCCGCGCTGCTGCGCAGACGTCAACGAGTTGTTGAGGTTGCGCACCGGATTGGGCGGGGGCACGACCTGCAACTGGAAGTCGGTGAACTTCTGCATCTCAGCGGGCGTCGGCAGATTGCGGCTTCCGATCAACCCATCGAAAGCAACGATGAAGTTGTTGAACGAAATGTTGGGATCGAAAGCACTGATGCCGAAGACCCCGTTGGCGCGGTCGCCGCGCCAGTGCATTGCGCCTGAATTGCGCAGCCCGCGCAAGGTCTGCGTCGTCATCGGCCCTTTCATCGGATGGAACTCAGCGGCTCTGCCAGTGCCGTTGATCTCCCCCCTCGTCCCAAAAAGGATTTTTCCGAGGGCGATCGTCCCGGCGTCGCCGAAGTTGATCGGTATCGGATTACTCTTGACGGCGTCGTCGGGATTGCCGAGGTCCCAGGCGAGGTCGTCATTATCGCCGAAGATGTGGCAACTCGCGCACGACGCCTCGCCGTTGCCAGAAAACCGCGTGGCATCGTAGAGCAGCGGCCGCCCCTCGACCACCGACGCCGGTTCCGGATTGGGCAAAACCGCATTCGCGATCTCCTGCTTTGTGGCGAGATCGATCACTTTCACCGAGTTATCGAAGCGGGTCATCACATAGAGCCGCCCCCTCACCTCATCCAGCGCCAGTCCGCTCGGGCCGCCGCCGCTGACCGTGATGTAATTCGCGCTCGCGGTCCTCGGATCGAACGTATCGGTCTCCAACATCGTCGTGTCGAAGACGCCGATCTTCTTCGACCCGAACGCGGCCACGAAGAGCGTCCGCCCGTTGCTCGTCACCGCCATATCGAGCGGCGTCGAGAGGCTGTGATTCTTCGTCGTCGGGTCGAAACCCGGATCGCCCGCGAGCTTGGTGTAGTCGATGTGTTTGTTGAGGTGTCGCGGCGTGACCGCACCGCCGGAAATCACGGTGATCCGCATTTCAGCCAGATGGCCTTGAACCGTGCTGCCGCCAAAATTGCCGGGGCCTTCGAAGCGGACGTTGTTGATGGCCTCGCTGTTCGTCACATAAAGTTTGCCATTCACCGGATTGGTGACCATGTTGAACAAGGTCGTCCCCACATGCGCGAATACGGCCGTCTGCGCCAGGGTGTTCGCGTTGACGGCGAAGACGTCCCTGTCCGGGAGGTTGAATTTAACCGCGTTATTCCAGTTGCGCCCCAGCTCGTCTTCCCACCGCTGGGTGCTGTTGTTGAATTTAACGATCTGGCCGACCGCCGGCACCGGCTTGCCTTCGAAGTTGGTGGCCGGCCCCAGATGTCCGCCCGGACTGGTAGAGCCGTCAGGAACTTGACAGGTTTTGGTTGTATCGAATCCCTCGCAGATCATCTCCTCGACGAGGGCGGTCGTCTGGTTGCCGGTCTTGAACCCGGCCACAAAGACCGTCGACTTATCTGGGCTGACCGCCAGCGCCCGAGGCGTGTCGGTGAAGAACGTCATAATCCTGACCGGCCTGCCGCCGACTGCCGTCCCCGTATTGGCGGGATTGAAAACCCATACGTCGGCGCGTCCGACGCCGGGCGTGGTCAACTGCGGATCGCCCGCGCCGGTAACGTCGGCAATGGAGGAGTGTGAGCGCTGCTGCCCTCGATGCGCGGTCGTAATGAACGCGCGCGCCGGAGAGCCGGCGAACACGACATCACGCGGCTCATCGCCGACCAGCAGGGTGCGGACGACGCGCGGAGTACCGACGAGGCTCACCACACTCACGCTGTCCGACAGGTGGTTGACGACCCAAACCTCCGAATCGTCCCGCGCCGCCACGGCCACCGGCTCCAACCCGACCGGGACGCGGGCCGCCAGCGCAATCCCCTCCGGGGTGACGTTGAAAATTTCCAGAGTGTTATCGGGCGTGTTCACCGCGAAGAGCCTGGCGCCGTTCGGCGACAATGCCATCGGACGAACTTGCCCGCTTTCAAACTCGGTGAATGTTCCCGCCGAAGAAGCCTGGCTGGCCGCCGTCGACGGCGGACGGTCGAGCGCTAGGAATAGCGATGCAGTGGCAGCTATCCACAACGCGAAAACCCATCCCTTCACCCGAAGTCGTTTTATGTGATTGTCCACGATTAACCTCCTTAGTTGCTTAGTTGGCCTGGTTATTTAGCTGGGTTGATGTCGCCCAGATTTACGGATGCATTCTCAAAAATCGCGTATGAAGAATTGGCGAATAGAATTTCATTCACCAAGCAGACAAAGGAGTAAGCAGCGTCTGAAAATTATCAAGTTTTGGGGGAGACCTTATGTCGCGTGGCGACGCTTCGAAAGAATGAATCTGATTCCGATTAATACGTCTTTCCCCGCTACTGCGCGCTGGGAGCGACGCGTACCCGGGAAATTTCTGGGGAGTTTGCGGCCCGCCGCAGCTTCTATGATTTCTGGCGCGGCGCAATCAAGGGCCGAAATGACGATCAAAGCAGCTCAACCGAACAAATGGGAGAGAAAATCCTTGATCTGTTCGCGTGTGTAAACCTCCTGATGTTGCAACCAGTAACTTGCAATATGCTGGGTTAGCCCAACCACGGCCTGGGCAAGCAATTCGGGATCGGCCTTTCTGATCTCCCCTCGCGCCATTCCCTCTTCCAGCAGAGGTCGCAGAGATAAGGCGCATTGGTTACAAGCCCAAGCCGAAAGCGGACCCACCGTGGTGTCCACGTGACCGACGTGGTGATAGTAAAGAAACCCTCGCTCGTGTTCTTTAACAAAGTCCAGATAGGTGTCCGTTACCTGACCTAGACGTTGCAAAACGGTTCCCGTCGTCTTCGCGGCGACTTCCAGACGGCGCCGGAGTTCGCCCGTGTTTTCGATCACGAGATTGATGAAGAGATCATCTTTGCTCTCAAAGTACAGATAAAAGGTGCCTATCGAGAGATCCGCCCGCTCAACTATCTCCTCGATCCGCAGCGCAGGAAAGCCTTGCTCGTGAATCAGTTTATCCGCCGCTTCCAGCAATCGCCGGCGCACCTCCGGGTTCGGAGATCGAAGTTGGCGGCGCTGACGCATAGATGTTCGAACAGCTTTGATCTTCTGCAATTGAGCTTCTCTATTTCAATGAATGTAATTTGATTCGTTAGAACCCGCAATATATTTCTTCCCCTCATCCATGTCAAGAAAAAGAGCATGGGGTCAAGAAAAAGAGCATGGAATTCAGCCTGTTCCTCAAAATGGATAGTCATCGGGACCTAACAATTGTCAGCCATTTCCTGCGTCAGAAAATCGCCAGCCTTTCTCTTTAGCCTTGTTCTATTGCTCTTTCGAGCGAGGAACGCCACTTGCGATGTCGTTAGCCGAGACCTTACCCAACGCCTGTTAGCCCTGACAGGATAGATTGTTATGACTACAAGATTCTTCATCCCGGCATTTGTGGCCGTTCCCCGTCTGCCGGGCTGGCTCTTACTACCGGGCCTGTTTTTGAGTCTCCCGCTCTTTTTGCAGGCGGTTCTCGCACAGGACGCGAAGACAGACTGGGGCGAGGCGATGAAGATAAATCCAGGCTCGAAGCTGGCGATCAAGACAAAATCTGGCCGGAAGATCAGCGGGAAATTATCGGCCGTCACAGCCGATTCGATAACGCTGTCCGCCACGAAGGCTCCAGGAAGCGAAGTGGCGCTCAAGCGAGAAGAGGTCGTTGAGATGCAGAAGAAATCTGGCGCGCGGACGGCGGGTTACGCCGCTTTACTCGGCGGCGTCGGATTGGCCGGCAGATTTGGGATCGGGTATGGATGGGGGTCGGCGAAGCAAAGGAAGCCGATTTCACCGTCGAGTATCCAACAATGGCTGTCGGTGCCGCCGTTGGCGCTGTAGTAGGAGCGATTATCGGCAGTAGAGGCGAGGTCGTTTACAACCCCCCGTAAGCGCTATTGAGGATAAGCATGAAGACAAGAAAGAACGTCGCAATAGTCGTCGCATTCGCTCTGATGGCCATGATAGCGAGGCCACAGATCATGTTCGCTCAGGCTCCACCCACCCCGATCAGAGGCTCCTGGGATGCGGTTAAAACAATTCCGTCCGGAGATAAAGTGGCGGTGCGTCTCAGAAATGGGAAGACTCTGAATGGCTGGATGATCAGCGCATCGGACACGGTCCTGACTCTTGAGCGGAAAAAAAATACCACAGACGTAAACCGTGGGGGTGTGCTTAGAGTCTACCGGGTGGTCGAGAAGTCAGACAGTAAAGGGGTCCTCCTTGGATTGTTGATCGGCACGGGCGTTGGAGTGTTGTTGGGCGCCCTCGCCGAGGGCGACAACAATGAAGATCCGGGGATGGGAGCTGCAGTCGTCGGGCTATTCGGCGCCCTGATCGGATCAGGTATGGGGGCATCTATCAGTGGTCGTACACAACGGCTGTTGATCTACGAAACCAAGTGATAGGGGTTGCCCATTACAAAGAGCATTTAGATCCTGGCTCTTGTGGCCGTTCTGCCTGCGTCTGGCAGGTTCTCATTGATTCGGCGCCTCGCTCCCTGAGGATAATCATGAAGACAAGAAAGAAAAGCTCGATAGTCGTCGCATTTGCCCTGATGGCCATGTTAGCTAAACCGCATATCGCATTCGCTCAGGTAACGCCTAATCCGATCAGAGGCTCCTGGGAAGGGATTAAAGCAGTTCCGCCCGGAGATGAAGTGGTGGTGAGTCTCAGAAATGGGCAAACCCTGAAAGGTAGGCTGATCAACCTATCCGACACGGCCCTGACGATTGAGCAGGCGCAGAGAGCCACGGACATAAGCCGTGGTGACGCGCTCAGAGTCCATCGGGTGGTCTCGAAGTCGTCCAAAAGAGCGACCCTGATAGGGCTTGGTATTGGCGCAGGAGTTGGCCTGATAGGGTCCGTCGCCGCCGCCAAAAGCGGCGGGGGTGAAGGAGACGCTGATCTTGGGGCCTTGATTGTCGGAGCAATTGGCGCCGGGGCTGGGGCGCTTATAGGGTACATTGTCGGCAGTCGCAATCAACAGTCGCTGATCTACGAGACCAGGTGATGCGGTCTCCTTCTATGCCGGTTGCATGACT
>Ga0207428_10003349_pt1 | contig 15577 bp, 9 predicted proteins | sample RhiMethybrSRZTD1_FD_187600 | JGI IMG/M metagenome (GOLD analysis project Ga0207428, IMG submission 187600) | Populus rhizosphere microbial communities from Tennessee, USA - Rhizosphere MetaG P. TD hybrid SRZTD1 (SPAdes) (version 3) | ecosystem: Host-associated > Plants > Roots > Rhizosphere >...
AACTGATAGTCGGGAGCTGCTGCCGGCGGCCAGGTGGCTATGAGCGCCAGGAGTCCGATGTCTTCTCCAGCGGCGCGTAGTTGCTGGGCCGCTTCGTAGGCCACGACGCCGCCAAAGCACCACCCGACGAGGTAGTACGGCCCTTCGGGCTGGATCTCGCGAATCTCTCGCAAAAACTCGGACGCCATGTCCTCGATTCGGGTGAGAGGCACGCCCGACCCGTCCAGCCCACGCGATTGGAGCGCGTACAGAGGCTGGTCGGGCGTCAGATACTGCGCGAGGTTGTGGAAGCTGAAGAGAATGCCGTTGATCCCCGGCATTCCAAAAAGTGGAGGCCACCTGCCCGCGGGCTTGATGGCGACGAGCGAATGCTCCTGCTCGGGAGACGCTCCACGGCGGATCGCAGCGGCGAGCCCCTCGATAGTGGGGCTTTGAAATAGCGTGGCGAGCGGCAGCCGAACTCGAAGCTGCTCTTCCAGCCGAGCGAACATTCGCGCTGCGAGCAGCGAATGGCCTCCCAGATCGAAGAAGCTGTCCCGAATGCCGATGTGGTTGACCGGGAGGAGGGCCTGCCAGATTGCTGCGAGCTGTCGCTCCAGCTCGTCGCGCGGCTCGATGATGGCTTCTGTCAATAAGGAGCTGTCCGACGGTTGAGGGAGGGCGTGCCGGTCTACTCTTCCGTCAGGAGTTCGCGGCAGGTGGTCCATCAAGATGAGCGCTGTCGGGACCATGTAGCCGGGTAGCATACGCGAGAGGAATGGGCGAACGCCGGGGGAGTCCGCTGGATCGGGCCCGGCCACATACGCAACAAGGTCGTCTCGGCCGTCTGGAGTTCGACGGACCACGACCGCCGATTCGCGCACTTTGGGGTGAAGTGTCAGCGCAGCCTCGATGTCTCCCAACGCGACGCGAAAACCGCGGATTTCACGCTGGTCGTCCGACCGACCGAGGAACTCGAGCGTGCCGTCGGGGAGCCACCGCGCCCGGTCACCACTGCGGTAGAGCCGTTCTTCCCTCCCCCTGAGCCGCAGCACGACGAATCGATCAGCCGTAAGCTCAGGTCGATCGATATAGCCTTGCGCCAACCCGTCTCCGGCGATCCAGATTTCACCGGGAACCCCAATGGGGACGGGCTGACGATGACGATCAAGCACATACACTCGCGTGTTGGCGATGGGCCGGCCGATTGGCAGTGAGCGTCCCGCCTGGGTGTTCGTTACCGTATGACAACACGTGAACACCGTACCCTCTACGGGGCCGTACCCGTTGACGAGATGGAGTTCGGGGAAGGCGTTCATCGCCCGTCGGACGTACCGCGGCGAGAGCACGTCGTTGGCAACCACCACCTGGTGCAGCGGACTGAGTACCTCCAGTCGAGTGTCCGCTATTTCCTGAAGTTGCCCAGCGGCCACGCAGAGCGTTGTCGCACGGTGTCGCTCGATCACGGCGCCCAGTTTCTCGACAGCAAAGGAACTAGCTGGTGCGACGGCGAGGCATCCGCCGTTTAGGAGCGCACCCCAGATCTCGAACACCGAGGCGTCGCGCGTTGCCGGCGTGAGCTGGAGGAAGACCTCGTCGCGCCCGAAGCGCGCATAATCTGTCCCCCTGACCAGGCGGACGATGCTCCGATGGGACACCGCGACACCGTTGGGCACATCTGTTGTGCCCGATGTGTACATGATGTGGGCGAGATCCTCGGAGCTGATTCGAGTCTCCGGTGCGGTCTCCAGCTGCCCCTCGATCGTGGGGACATCCGCGTCGAGACAGACCGCGTGCGTGCCGGGCGGGAGCGCCCCGTGCGTCTCGGCGCTCGTAAGCACTATATCGATCTTGGCGTCGCCTATCATCCAGGACACGCGATCGACCGGCGCCAACACATCGAGAGGTACGTAAGCGCTGCCAGCCTTCAGAACGGCGAGGAGAGCGACGATCATCTCCGGCGACCGCGGTATCCACACGCCAACACGACTGGAAGCTTTCACGCCCACGGCGAGAAGATGACGTGCCAAACGATTGGCACGGCGATCGAGTTCGAGATAAGTCAGCGAAACGTCCCCGCAGACGAGCGCAACGGCGTCGGGCATCGCATCGACCTGATCCTCGAAGAGGCGGTGCACTAATCGGTCTCGAGGATAGGGCGTGGTTGTCGCGTTCCACTCGATCAAGAGCTGGTGCGATTCAGAATCTGTAAGCAACGGCAACGTGGAGAGCCTGCTATCCGGGTCGGCGGCGACTCCCTCGAGCAGCGTGCGGAAGTGGACGGCAAGCCTTGCGATCGTGTCTGGCTCGAACACGTCGCGCTTGTACTGGAAGGTCGTGCGCAGACTCCCGTCGGCTCCCTCGCTGACGAAGAGCGTAACAGCGAATGGCGAGGCAACGTTCACGAACGCAAAATCAACCGGAGTAGCGGGGTTTTGCATGACGAAGCTGACTTGGAACCAAGGGTTTTGGCCGAGGACCCGCTCGGGCTGCAATTCTTCAACGAGCCTCTCGAACGGGAGATCTGAGTGGGCATACGCATCGAGGCACGTCCGACGCACCCGCGCCAGAAACAGCCGGAACGTTGGATCGCCCGTTAGCGAAGTCCGGAGAACCAGCGCGTTGGCGAAAAAGCCAACAACCGACTCCAGCTCGACGTGGGTGCGATTGGCAATGGACGTCCCGATCAGGACTTCGTCCTGACCGGAATATCGCGCGAGGAGCACCTTGAATGCTGCCACCAGCGTCATGAACAGCGTTGTTCGCTCGCTCTGGCTCAAGTCCCGCAGCCGCCCAGCCAGCACGGGCGGCACGGTATGCGCGTAAGACGCGCCGGCCGCTGTGCGTCCGCGAGACCGCGGATAGTCCGCTGGCAGCTCGAGCTGCGTCGGCCAACCGCTCAGCTGTTCGCGCCAGTACCTCAACTGGCTTTCGAGCAGCTCGCCGGAGACCGCTAGACGCTGCCAGAGCGTGAAATCCGCGTACTGAACTGGAAGCTCCGGGAGCGAGGCCGGCCGGCCGGCTTGGTTGGCCTCGTAGAGCGCGGCCAGCTCTCGAGCGATGATCCCGAGAGACCAGGCGTCGGCCACGATGAGGTGGACCATCACAAGCAGTTCGTGTTCCTCTGGGCCGAGTGCGATCAACACCGGCCGGAACAGGGGACCCCGGGCAAGGTCGAAGGGTTGCTGGCTCTGCTCGTGGATAACCTGCGATAGGGCGGCCGCCCGCTTATCGCGCGGTAGCGACTCGAGCGGGATGATCTGCAGGACCACGGGCTTCGGATCGGCGATGTGCTGTATTGGCTCGCCGGCCCTGCTCGGGAAGGTCGTACGCAGCGACTCGTGTCGACGTACTAACTCAGTGAGCGCGTGGGTGAGAGCCGACCGGTCGAGCGGGCCCACGAAACGACGGCTGGCGGCCACGCTGTAATCCGACCCGCCGGGATCGAGTTGATCGAGGAACCACAGACGTTGTTGAGCGAACGAGAGAGGGAAATCACGCTCTTTTAGCGCTTGCACGAGCCGAGCTCGCTCGGCCTCCGTGGTGGCCCCCTTACTTGTCGCTCTCGCGCTCATCCCGTCTCTGGGCGGTCAGGTTGGTGAGCAGGGCATCGACCTCTTCATCAGAAAGCTGATGAAGCCGAGCGATCATCTGTTCCCTGCTTGATAGACCAACCGCCTTGACAGGGGAGGGTCTTACGCTGTCGCGGCCCTGCTGCTTGGCTTCCTGGATCTCGAAAGAGAGTCCAGCCACCGTCGGTTTTTCAAAGAGGGTGCGCAGTGGCAGCTCGACGCCGAACGCCTTGCGCACGCGCGCGATAACCTGGATGCCGCGCAAGGAATGCCCACCCAACTCGAAGAAGTTATCATGAAGCCCCACCCCTTCGAGTTTGAGCACTTCCGCCATGATCCCGGCGAGCCGCTGTTCCACATCGTTACGTGGACCGACGTCGGGTCTCGCGATGCTCCGACGCACGTCTTCCGGAGCCGGCAACGCTCGACGATCGACTTTTCCGTTCGGCAGGAGTGGAAGGGTGTCCAATACGGCGAACGAGCTGGGTACCATGTTTTCCGGCAGCTTTGTTCTCAGGAACCGTTGGAGCCCGCTGGCATCCGCGGTGGAGTCGTTCAAGACGACATATCCGGTCAGACTCGCGTCACCTCCCGTGCCCGACACGGCGACGACGGCCGCGCGTACCGAGGGATGTGTTCTGAGCAGGCTCTCGATCTCGCCCAACTCGATTCGGACACCACGAATCTTGACCTGATTGTCCACCCGGCCCAGGAAGTCGAGATTGCCGTCCGGCCGGAAACGGCCTACGTCGCCGGTCTTGTAGAGGCGATCCTGCGAACTTCTCCCAAAGGGATCGGAGACGAACTTCTCCGAGGTGAGCACCGGGTTGTGGAGGTACCCCAGCGCCAGACTGTCCCCTCCCACATGGATTTCACCCGGGACTCCAATCGGTACGGGCTTTAGTCCGTGATCGAGCACATAAACCCGGGTGTTGGCGATCGGCCGACCGATCGGAATGCGGTCCAATGATCGGCTTGCTTGGATGACATAGGAGGTCACGTCCCCTGCCACCTCGGAGGAGCCGTACAGGTTGAGCAGGGTGGCCCCCGGAAGTCGTTCCTCCAAGCGCCGAGCCAACTCCGCTGTGATCGCCTCCCCGCTCGTAATCCAGAGCTTCAGCTCGGGAACCCGTCGATCGAGATCCGGGACGCTGTCCAGCAAAAGGTCCAGCAGAGACGGCACCAGCACGATCCGCGTGACGCAGTGAGCGGCCAGAGTCTCGACCAGCCGATGCGGATCTTCGATCTCGTCATCCGGAATGATCACGTTCCTGATACCACGAAGCAATGGGCCGAAGATTTCCCAGACAGCGTCCACAAAGCTGAGAGCTGTCTTCTGGCAGCACACCTCCGCAGGCGAAAACCCCCACACATTCCACATCCAAGAAAATCGATTGACCGAGGCGCGGTGCGAAGCGAGTACCCCTTTCGGTCTTCCTGTGGATCCGGAGGTGTACATGACATAAGCCGGCTCGTCGGAGTTCATGAGGACGCCGGGATTGCTGTTGCGTTCCGGAGTGCCTTCACCGGCTTCGTCGACACAGATGATTTCGCTGGTGCCCTTGGGGAAGCGATCGACGAGTCCCCGCATGGTCAGGAGCATCGGTGCCCGGCTGTCTTCGAGCATGAACGCGAGTCGCAGCGGAGGATACGCGGGGTCCATCGGGACATACGCACCGCCAGCCTTCAAGATTCCCAGCAGGCCCGCGACGGCCTCGATGGATCGCTCGACGCAGATCCCCACTCTCACCCCCGGCTGTACTCCTCGTTCGCGGAGCGCATGAGCCAATTGATTAGCCCTCGCGTTGAGCTCGCCATAGGTGACGCGCCGGTTGCGGCAAACCAAGGCAACCGCGGCCGGGGTGCGCTCCGTCTGCGCTTCGAACAGCTCGTGAATGCATTGGTCATGAGGGTAGTCGGCGGCGGTGTCGTTCCACTCCACGAGCAGCTGGTGTCGTTCCGCCACGTTCAATAGCGGGAGATCTGTCAGGCGTTGGTCGGGGTCAGCGGCGACGCCTTCGAGCAGCGACTGGAAATGCAACATCATCCGCGTAACAGTGGCCGCCTCGAAGATGTCGGTGCTGTATTCGAAGGCGCACGACAGGCCTTCGTCCTCCTCTCGCATCTCAACAGTCAGATCGAACTTTGCCATTCCGCTGTCGAACTCCAGCTCTTCGAGGGTCAGACCCGCGAGCTCGAGTTTCTGTCTGGGGCCGTTCTGGAAGACGAACATCACCTGAAACACCGAGGAGTAACTCAGGTTCCGAGGGATCTGCAGCGCCTCGACAATTTTGACGAACGGCGCCTCCTGATGCTCCGACGCCTCAACCGCCACCTCTCGAACCCGCCTCAGCAGCTCGCGGAAGGAAGGATTTCCGGACAGGTCACTCCGGATAACGGACGTGTTGACGAAGAAACCGATCAAGTCCTCCAGCTCAACGTGGCTCCGACCTGCGGTAGGTGTGCCAATCAGGAGGTCCTCCTGGTCCGTGTACCGCCAAAGCAGCACTTGAATTGCAGCCAAGAGGGTCATGAACAGCGTTGCGTTGGCCTCGCGGCTTACTGCCTTCAAGCGGTCGCGCAAGGCGCTCGAGAACAGTGCGTGCTGAGTTGCACCGTCAGGCGTCCGCCTCGCGGGGCGAACCCGATCTGCGGGAAGCTCCAGCACCGGATCGGCACCAGCCAGCCGCCCACGCCAATACACGAGATCTTGGTCGAGCACATCACCGCGAAGCGACTCCCGTTGCCAGCGCGCAAAATCCCCATACTGGAGCGGCAGGTCGCGTAGCGGCGACCGTCGTCCGGCCGCATACGCGTCGTAGAGTTGCCCGATTTCCTTCAAGAGCACGCACATCGACCAGCCGTCGGTGACGATGTGATGGATGACCAGCAGCAAGATGTGCTCATCGGCGCTCAAGCGCAACACCGACGCCCTTATCAGCCGTCCGCTGGTCAGGTCGAAGGGCCGTTGCGCTTCATCGCGGGCCAGCCGCATGGCTTCGGACTCTCGCCCTGACTCAGGGACGTCGCTTAGTTCGATCGTGGTCAGGTCGAGGGGGCACGCATCGCCGACGATCTGCACCGGTTCTTCTTCGATCTCTGCGAAGGTCGTGCGCAAAGACTCGTGACGGGCCACGATCTCCCGCAAGCTCTCTCGAAGAGCCGGAATGGAGAGTGTCCCGCGTGCTCGAATTGCGTAGGGAATGTTGTAGACAGGGGTTCCAGGATCCAACCGGTCGAGAACCCAGAGTTGTTGTTGAGCAAAGGAGACGGGATATATCTTGCGATGACCATCTTCGACGCTGTCTGCCACGATAGGTCCTGTGCGAGGTCTGAGGGTTCGAGGTGAGGGCTCGCGGTCTCACGCCCTCAGGGAGCAGATGAAAGGGCGGTCACAGTCGTGCGATGGAGGTAATGCCGTGTGTCCCAAACGTGCCTGCTCCGGGCCCCGAGAGGAGGACAGCCCGTGGAGTAGTATATCGGCGTTTACCTACACAAGCAGTTTTCCAAGCGTGTGACGCCGATCCGCGACAACCTGAGTTCACTGACTGATGCAGAGCTGAGGGTTGGCGAGGGTCGGGAGTTCCTAATCGACGCACGGGATCCGCATTCGCTAAATCGTGACCGTGGCATTGCTTGCTTTGTCTTCCACCGCCGTACCCCGCCTCCTACCTTGAGGAACGAACATGGAAGTTGCTCCGCCCTCTGCGGCCGGTGTGACTTTGAGTCCACGGCCCGATCTGACAGCGAACGCCAACTACAGCGAAGGGAGCCGTGCGGCGACCACGATCGAACTCGGCTGCGCCGATCCCGACAACCCGTGCAATCTGCCGAATGCGCTCGCCGGCGATCCGCCGTGGCGGTAGGCTGATGGCCGTACACAGGAGGCCGCATTGTGAGTCCAAGGATTACTGTCGAGCACGGTGATTCCCTCCGTGAAGAGGTCCTCGAAGGTCTGAGGGTGTTCAATGAGGGTACTGCTGGGTCTTACCGCATTCACCATGTGCGGTTGGCGATTCGTGCAGATGACGGCTCGTTGATCGCGGGGCTCCTGGGTCTGTGCTACTGGAACATACTGCACGTCGATCTGCTATGGGTTGATCCGGAGCATCGTCGTGCAGGCTGCGGGAAGGCGTTACTGCAACGGGCAGAGGAGATCGCCCTCGAACGCGGCTGCAACGTGGTGTATCTCTTGACCTACTCGTTTCAAGCACCAGTGTTCTACAAGAAGCAGGGTTATGAGGTGTTCGGCACGTTGGAGAACGCACCGGCCGAGTTCTCTACAACGTGGTTCGCTAAACACCTCGCGTAGGTGAAATCGCCGAGACTGGCTGTGTGCGAGCAGCGCCGTCAATCGATCCGGAGGTGAACATCTGAGATGCGTGGCAGGTCCAGAGGCACCAGCGCGGCCAGCCACTTGACCACCCCGCGCAGCAGCCGGAGCTTAAGTGCATTCATGAGCAGGCTGTCTCCGACGGTGACGAGGAGCTGGATCCCCGCCAGCCACGCCGCGCCGAGCGCGGGTCGTCCTTCCCCGGCCAAAGTTGGTGGCGCGTCCGGGGACGGCCTGAGGCGTGTCGAGGCGCCCGGCCCGACCGCCTGACCGCGCGGTATCCGAACTGGGAGAAGTGGAAGGCGGTTCGCGCGCGCGTCGATCCGAGCGGCCTGTTCCTGACCAAGTATTAACGGGAGCACCTGGGGCTCCCCGTCGCAGCGTCTAGCCGTCGAATCCTTCAAGCCAGAGTCCGGGAGCACAGGCGATCACGCCCAGTCGCGGACTCCCGTCCAGATTCCCGTTCCGCATGATCAGCGGACTCCCGTCGGTTGCCGCGATGGCGGCGACCGCCAGCCGATAGCCTTCCCCGGCCGAGAACAGTGCGCACACGGCCGACGGCGAACTCTCCGGAAACGACGCCTCGATCGTCCGTCCGGCCAGCATGAAGGACGTCGCGTTCAATGGCAGATGAAGTCCCGCACCGATCGCCTTCGAGTACGCCTCTTTGAGCGTCCAGCAGTCGAAGAAGCGCAGCGCCGCCGCAGGTGCGCCCAGGAGTTCGAGCTGTCGCTGTTCCTCCGGGGAGAAGAAATCGTCCGCGATCTGCGCCGCCGAAATGGGACGCACCGCTTCCACGTCGAGACCAACTTGGCCGGCCGTTGAGACGGCGCACGCCACCAGCCCGCGCGTGTGCGACAGGCTGAACACCAGCTGTCCGTTGGCGAGGCCCGGCCGTCCGCGGTCGTCCGTCGTGAACTGCCAGTCCGCGGCGGCGTGGCTGCCGCTCGAGGCAAGCGTCTGCCGCAGCAGCGCGTGTGCCAGGGCGTAGTCGCGGCGATCGTCGGGCCGGCGCAGGCGCTCGAACCGCTCGCGTTCCCCGCCGGACAGCAGCGCGACCGCGGCGTCGAGGCCACCGTCGTCGACGCCGCTGGTGTGTTGCCATCGGACAACAACTACATGTGCGGTGGACTGATCGTGCACGGCACCATCTTAGCCGTCCCGCAGCACCCTCGCGGGATCGATGCGCGACGCCCGGTGCGCCGGCATCTAGCAGGCGATTGCGGCACGTCGCTCGGATTCCTCACCGCAGACTAGCGACCTGCTCCGCCAGAATCAGATCCGTCTCCTCGCGATCGACCTGCGAATATAGGACGAGGCGGCCGCTGGGATGAGCGGACATCCCGACCATGATCGGCTTCGAGACTCGAGCGACCGTCTTCGTCGACCGGTCCTTGAACCCAAAAAACTGAATCGAGCCAGCCCCCGTGAGATTCGTTCTTGGTACGAAGAAGATGCCCTCCGGTGCCACCGCAAACGCGACGGGGTCGTTCAGCGACGGCAAAATTTCACGCTCCTCGCCCGTTGCGAGTTCCATTTGCCACAGGGAGATACCTGCACGACCCGCCCTGGAGAGATACAGCGTCTTGCCGTCATGTGACTCGACTGCCAAGATGCCACCGTTTCGGGTCACTTGAACTGCTGACCCGCGGGGCGCGCTTCCTTGCTCGGCTACTCGAACCTTCCAAATCTGACGGGCAGGCCCCTTGTCAGAGCCAAAGTAAATCCAGCGACCGTCTGAAGACCAGCTCGGAAGCGATTCGTTCTCCTCGTCGGCCGTGAGCCGGCGGGGGGCTCCGCCATCGGTTTGAATGATGTATACGTGTGAGCGCCCGCCTGCTCCCGAATTGAATGCGATCCAGCGTCCGTCAGGTGACCACGATGGCGAACCGGTTGGCGGTCCGCTCATCGATGTCAACTGGCCAGCTTGGGATCCATCCTCGCGCGCCGTCCAGATCTCCAAATTGCCCGTCCGGCTGGTCTCGAAGGCGACACGCATCCCATCGCGAGAAAACTGAGGATTGAGGTCAATCCATGTCGACGGTGCAAACACTCGAGTCGCAACGCTGCCGTCCCGCTGACGATCGAGAACCCAGATGTTCGGATCGAAAAGCTCGCGAGCGTAGAGAATTCCCGTCGTATCTCGGTTCGTCGTGAACACCGTGGCGTCAGGAGCTTCGGCGGCGACGCGTTGAATCCTGCCGAAATCTGGCGGTGTGACGACTGGTGTTCGATACAGGCGCCGGTCGGTGAACATCTCGCCGGAGGAAAACAGCACCTCGTTTGCGGCAGCGGTCCACGTCGGGCTGGTCGAAAGCCGCCTCGATGCCGTCAAGGGTGTGGCATCCCCTGCGGGATGAAAATCGCGCGACAGCGGTAAGTGATAGATCTCGGCTATGCCGAAACTGATGACCCGGACAAAGGCGAGAGATCTCCCGTCGGGTGCAAACGCCGGAGCGGTGTCGCGCTGGCCACTCCCGGGCCGGGTCAAGCGCCGCTTCTCACCCGTCGCCGGCGAGACAACGAACAAACCAATCGCGTCATTCTCGCCTTCGTTGTCGGATGTAGCGATCCAGGCTCCATCTGGCGACCAAGCCAGCTGACCGCCATAGATCGGGCCCCTCCCGGGCAATGGCGCAATCGTCGTGAGACGACGCTCGAGTCCGGGCAGTGAGGGCATCACCAAGAGTTCGGCCTTTGAGCCTGGTGAAAATCGGATGAATGCGATTGAGCCGCCATCGGGCGACCAGGCCGGGCTCCAATCATGATGTGGATGCGTTGTCAGTTGAACCGGCGTTCCCGAGCGAACTTCTTGCACGTAGAGGTCATAGTTGTCGCTCGCGTCCCGGTGCCACGCGAACACCACGCGCTGTCCATCCGGAGAGAGGCTGGGGAATCGCTCGCTGCCGGGGTAACTGGTCACCGTGGTGCTCCGCCACGTATCTGACGGTGCTTGCACGGTAGGCTCCCCGGTACCGGGGCGCCGCAGGTAGGCCAGCACCGACAAAGCCGCGATGATTACGGTGCTCAGCAGAAGCACTTTGCGAATCGGTGCCCCGGACAGCTGGATCGTAACTTCCGGTTCCCTTGTGGCAACGATTGACCCACGGGCCGCCCACCATCGATCCAACTCGCTCCGATAGGCATACACCGAAGCGCGTCGCTGGTGCCCGTGCCGATGGGTCGGAAGGGCCTCGGTCTGCTCCCAACGTCGCACGGTGCGCTCACTGCGACGCAGGTACGCAGCAATTTCCTTCCATGAATCGAGACGATCCGATGGCGGCCTGCCTGGATCCGTCGACGACGTGGATTCTGGGGACCCGGAGGTGAGGTTGTTTTCACCCGCCATGCGCCGCGGGGGAACACCCTAGCACGAAGCCCGATGCCCTTCAAATCGCGGTTCGATGCGTGTGTCGATGCGGTCATATGCGGCAAATCCGGTCGTGGCCGCTGTTGTCCGTTGCTGCACGTGCTGCCTCCCTCTTAAGTTCCAGCCACGGGACGGTTGGCCTCTGATCATCGGGCGCACTGCGCCAGGGGGCCTTTCCAACAATGGACCGGGAGTTCGTGCCCGGTAGCACCAATTCACCTGCCGGTTTCGCCCGCCAGCAGGTTCGGTCGAATCATTCACAGGCGAAGGAGGAACGCTCATGTTTATGAGAAGACGCCCCTGGGTCGTCACGATTCTGGTGGCCCTGGTCATTTCGGGCGCAGCGCCCGCTGCGAAATCGAGTGCGAGGCTTGTGCGGACGAACAACCCTGTGCTGAACGGTCCCCCTCATGCGGAGCAGTCCGCCATTGCTGCCCAGGACGGAGCCGCCCTAGGAAAACAATTGGCAGGGACGTGGGTCGTCAACGTCGAGCAGCCTGGCTTCCCCCCGTCTCAGCGTCACTTCACCTTCAACGCGGATGGCGGCCTGGTGACGAATGACGACCTGCAAGTCGGGCCACTTTTCGTCGAGCATTTCACCATCGGGCAGGGTAACTGGATCAGAACCGGAAGCCGCAGCGCGGCCGCGACGGTTGTGGGACAACGTTACGACCTGCAGGGTCGTTTCGTGGGAACGTACAAGGTCAGGATGAACCTTGACGTTGATCTCCTCGCGAACGGGTGGAGTGGAACGTTTCGGATCGAGATCACACTCCCGAATGGGCAGGTGATCTTCGCCAGCGATGGTACATTCCAGGCCACGCGCCTCGAGGTCGAGCCCCTGTAGCAATCTCGAGCGGCCCGCATCTTCTGAGGGAGGCCAAACGTGTCAGTGGCTTCGGCCGGGCGGGTGGTCGGACCAAGTGATGGTCCTCCGCTGCTGACGCAGTCGCGTCCGTCGCCGGGCCCCTGACGCTGGGCCCGCGGGCGCGCCTGCGCCGTGTGGCAACCAGCCCCAGGATGTGGCGCCGACGACTATCGCGTCCTCCCTCGCGCGCCGGCGTAGAGGCAAGACTCTGGCTCCGGTGCCACGTTTACGTGCTCGCGCTCGGATGGCGTGTTCGCCATGGACGCGCACTTCGGCGCCAACACGGCAGCGAGAATACTTCGCGCCGCTCGCATCCTCGTCAGGGTCTCGCGACCGTTCCTCGGCCAACCAATGATACCGTCCGGTCGATCCGCTCGGCCGACGCCTCCATCGTGGACGACGTGAAGCTGCCGACTGCGGCGACGAAGGCCATTCGGGCTCCGATCGAGCGCAGCGGTTGCCGCATTGGCTGTCCACCGCCTTGTCGATGCGCGTGATATTCGTGCGAGCTTACGAGCCCGTCGCCGGGCTCGACCTCGCGATCGGTGCCAGTAGTGCGCCCAGAAGACACGGGCAACTACTGCACATTTGCTGGCACGCATCCCGGATGCGGGCAGCTAGCACCCTGGGATCATTAACAATTTCTTCGATCTGACGTGAATACGTAGCGCGGATCGACAATCGGAAAGATTGAGAATTCTGGCCAAATCTCCGCATGAAGCGGACCGAAAAACCGTCGCCCCTCGACCTAGACGTTTTGCGCAAGTGCCGATGATACGTATACTTGGCGTCTACGGTGAGGTGGCCGAGTGGCCGAAGGCGGCGGTTTGCTAAACCGTTGTAGGGCCTTTAAAGTCCTACCGAGGGTTCGAATCCCTCCCTCACCGCCAGACTTCGCTCGCGCCGGCCCTTCGGGCCGGCGTGCTCGCGAGCGGTCCTTCTTCGAGCGAAGTCTGTCTCGCCGTCGCCCCGCAGGGGCGAAGGCGGACCTCCCGCCTCATTCCACCATCCCCCGAAAACCCTAACCAACAAGTGCAACAGCGGGCCTTCTACTTCCAGGTGACCTCCATGCCAAAGAAGTGCAGGAACACCTCGCGATTCGGTTTGTTCTTCGGATTCTGTTGCGGACTGCGGATATAGAAATCGATTTGCTGCGCGGCCGGATTCACTTCCCCGCCGGGCTGCTTCTTGTTCGCCATGGGATAGTTCACGCGCAGCGTCTTCCGGTCCCGGATCCCCTGCGTGATCATGAAGTGCATCTCGTAGTTGTCGTAGAGCGGCTTCCCGTTCAGCGTCGCGTGGCCAAATCCCCACCCCGCCAGATACACGAACGTCTTCGGCCAGTTGTTGTCCCCGCAGCCTGAGTCGGTCCCGTGCTCGTGCAGGAAACCCACGATCCCGCCGTTCTGACACGGATTGAACTCGTTGAACTTGTCGATGACGAGCACCAGATCGCCTTCGGGAATCTTGAGTTTCACCTCGAACTTTCCGGTGTTGGTGAGATCGTTGACGTCGACCTCCGCGGTGCCTCCGACCGGCTTCACCGTCCTGGCGTCATTGTCCATGTGATCCCATCCGACGGGATCGTTCAGCCCGCCGACCATATAGATCCGATTCGCCGACAGGACGTAGTGGCCGTCGTACAAGTCATGTTGTTCGGGCGCGAACATCGTGATCGTGGCCCCGGGTTGCTGGCGTGGATTCGCGGGTTGTTGCGCCGCGGCCACCGTTCCAAGCATCAGGGCGAGCATCACCAGGCCATTCCGCATGTATCCCTCCGAAGTCGTCCGAAACATTTGACTACTGTAACATCGATCGTATAGTGTGAAACAAACGTTACATACGTAATTGCCGATGACTGGACCCATGCCTCAGCAGTCGGAAGCTGATCGGCTGCCGATCACAACGGGAGCGCCAACCCGCCGTCGCTGGTTGCTGTTCATCCACCAGCTCCCGTCTCACCCTTCGAACCTCCGGGTCACGACCTGGCGGCGGCTGCAGCAAATCGGCGCGATTCCGTTGAAGCAGGCCGTCTATGCGCTCCCCGATACGGCTGATGCCCGCGAGGATTTCGAGTGGCTCAAGACCGAGGTGGGGGCGGCCGGAGGTGATGCGAGTGTCTTCGCGGCCGACAACGTGGATGCGTGGTCGGACGGTGCGCTCGTCGACGAGTTCAGGCGAGTGCGCCAGGAGCTGTACGAGGAACTGGCCCGGGACGTCGAGCAGGCGTTGAAACGTGCCGCAAGCACCCGGCGGCCGAAGGGCACGCGGGCACCCGCAATCCGTCGCCTGCTCGACATTTTTCGGGAACGCCTGGTCGCGGCCGAGAAGATCGATTTCTTCGGCAGTGCGGGACGCGATCGTGTCCTCGCTTCGCTGCGTCACCTCGAGGAGCGGATCGAAGGGACGAGCCCGCAACCGGCACCCGCTGGGCACGGAGACCACTCCGGCCGGATGGCGTCGTTTCAAGGGCGCGTGTGGATCACGCGGCCTCGCCCGGGCGTCGATCGCATGGCGTCTGCCTGGCTCATCCGCCGCTTCATCGATCGTCAAGCGCGATTCGGCTTCGCCGCGGACCGGGACGCCGTCCCGGATCATGGCGTGCCGTTTGACATGTTCGGCGTCGAGTTCAGCCACCACGCCGGGGGATGCACGTTCGAGACGCTGTGCGCGGTGTTCGACATCAACGGCCCGGCGCTGCAGCGAATTGCCGCGATCGTGCATGACCTCGATCTCAAGGATGGCCGCTTCGGGGCGCCCGAGTGCAGCACGGTCGGCGCGATGATCGAGGGGCTGCAGCTCGCCTATCACAGCGACGACGCGTTGCTCGAGCAGGGAATGACGCTGTTCGACTCGCTTTACCGGTCGTTCGAGCAGTCGAGCCGGGCGACCGGCCCTAGGGTCGCGGCGAGACCAAGGCGCGCACGGACTTCCGCGGGGAAGCCGCGGCCGCGCAAGAGAGGCCGGTGACAGCCCGCCGTGAGCACACGCACCGCTGTCGGCTCCGATGCTCTCGCTGACACGGTCGACCAGGGGCTGAGCCCGTCAGCTGCACGCGCCACCCTGGTGCGCCTGTGCGCGGCCGGATTTGTCGCGTATTGCAGCTACTCGATCTGCCGGGCGCCGCTCCTTCCGCTGTTCGCGCGTGAGCTGGGCGCAGGTCCGTCCCTGATCGGCTTCGTCATGGGTGCCTCGACGCTCACCGGTGTGTTCCTGAAGCTGCCGGCCGGGGCGCTTTCCGATCTGTTCGGACGCCGACGGCTGCTCGTCGCTGGCGCCCTGGTCTTCGCGACGCTGCCTTTCACTTACCTCGCGGTCTCGACGCTTGCCTGGCTCATCGCGCTCCGGTTCGTTCACGGTAGCGCGACGGCGATCTTCGGCCCGGTGGCGTCGGCCAGTCTCTCCGACATTGCGCCGGCCGAACGGCGTGGCGGGTGGCTGAGCACGTACTCCAC
>Ga0207428_10003350_pt1 | contig 15577 bp, 22 predicted proteins | sample RhiMethybrSRZTD1_FD_187600 | JGI IMG/M metagenome (GOLD analysis project Ga0207428, IMG submission 187600) | Populus rhizosphere microbial communities from Tennessee, USA - Rhizosphere MetaG P. TD hybrid SRZTD1 (SPAdes) (version 3) | ecosystem: Host-associated > Plants > Roots > Rhizosphere >...
TCCGAAAAATGCTCCGGTGGTATATTTGGGCGAATGTCTTTAGATATTGGCTCTTTAGAACTGGGTGGAAAGTCGACCTAACACGACTCAAAGAGGAAAGGAGGTCGCGTGCCTGCTAGGAAAAAGGGGTCTGAAGGAAAGAAAACCAATTCGAAACCCGCGACAACTCCTGAAGGTCGCGAGAATCAACTGGTCTCTGCAGCGATTGACCTTGCCGAGAGACAAATTCAAGAGGGATCGGCCTCCTCTCAAGTCATTACCCACTTTCTCAAGCTCGGTTCGACTCGAGAACAGCTCGAACAGCAGCGTTTGGAGCACGAGAACGAACTTACACGGGTCAAGATCGAAGCAATCGAATCTCAGAAGCGTGTAGAGGAACTTTACATGGAAGCTCTCTCGGCAATGCGCTCTTACGCGGGTAACATCGCTCCACAGGGACGAGATGATGAAGGTTAGGACATATTCGGAGCTTTGCCAGCTGGAAACCTTCGAAGAGCGTTTCGAGTACCTCCGTTTGAAAGGTCGGACAGGAGAAGCGACATTCGGTTTCGATCGTTGGATCAATCAAGGCTTTTACCACTCAGCGGAGTGGAAAGGGACTAGATATCGTGTCATAGTCAGAGACAACGGCTGTGATCTGGGAGTCGACGGCTACGAGATTCATTCGGGGCTGGTCGTTCATCACATGAATCCGGTTGGCGTCGATTCTATCACACATGGCGAGGAATGGATCGTCAATCCCGAGTTTTTGATCACGACGTCGCTGCTAACCCACAATGCGATTCATTACGGAGATGCAAGCTTGCTTCCGAGGGGTCCAATCGTAAGAACATCCGGCGACACGACACTGTGGTGAAAGGAGGGGCATGGCTAGTATCAATGTTCAGCCTTCGATACTGGATCTAGCGCTATATGCCGGAGATGGTATCGAATTTCGACTGATTTGTACTGATAGTGACAATGCTCCTATCGACATCGGCGGTGACGTGCAAGCGCAGATTCGAGCCGATCGCGTCAACCAAGGCGAGCCGTTGGCAGTCTTTACGGTCGGTCTGCTGGATGCTTATCAAGGCATAATCGTACTTTCGCTGGATGAAAGTCAGACGCAATCGCTGGTCGGTCCGTCAGGTAAGTTCACGGGTGTATGGGACGTGCAGTGGAAACCGCCAAACGCTTCTGCCCGAACACTCTGTCAGGGTAAAGTGGAGTGTGTGGCCGATGTCACAAGATAACGTACAGGTAAAGGTCGAGACCAAGGCGATCGACTTCTTCGTCGAGAAGAAGAAAGACGTCAAGCTGATTGTCGAGCCACTTATAGATATTTACGTCGATATCCCCGACGATAGCATAAACGTGGTGGTCGAGAGTACCGACGTAACCCTTCAAACGCAAGGGCGTCCACCAGATACTGTATTGATCCAGAAGAAGAATCCCGATGTTATCGTCTTGCCTACAACTGGTCTGGTTGGTCCCGAGGGTCCTCCGGGTCCTAAAGGCGATCCGGGAAAAGCAGGTGCTGATGGAGCCACTGGTCCTCCGGGGCCCGAAGGTCCCGCTGGTCCAGCCGGTGGTAGAGGCGTTGCCTTTACTCAAACTATCGGCGATGGAACGAACAAGGTTTTTACCATCAACCATAATCTCGGTACGAGATACGTCGTCGTCACGATTTTCCGTAATAGTGATCCTTATGACGAGGTTGAAGCTGATATTCAACACATAGATGTAAACAATCTCAAAATCGTTACATCAAAAGTTCTAACCTTGAACGAATACATGGTTGTGATAGCAGTAGGATCCGATGCGAATTACGTTCACAATCAGACAATTCTCTCTGCTTCTTGGAACATCAATCACGGTCTGGGCAAGTATCCGGCCGTATCGGTTGTAGATACTGGGGGAAGTTTGATCATCCCAGATGTCAATTACACCGATATTCATAATGTCGTTGTTGGATTTCAAGCCCCGACTTCTGGGAAAGCATATCTAAATTAGGGAGGCTCGATGCCGACTCTAGGTGCACCGCTTGACTTTGCGAAGCTCGAGGGTCGCAATTTCCAGGCTCACCAGCTTGGATCTGCACCGAGCTCGCCCGTAAAAGGACAGCTTTACTACAACACCGGTGACAATACGCTCTACTGGTACGACGGTTCGGGTTGGCAGTCGGCAAAAGGTGGTTCGGGTTCCCCGACTGGTCCGGCTAGCGGCGATCTCAGCGGCACATATCCCAATCCACAGATTGCGACGGGTGTAATCGTCGATACAGACGTCGCAGCGGCGAACAAGGATGGGACGGCGGTAACTCCATCGCTGAGAACGCTTGGAACTGGAGCTCAGCAGGCCGCAGCAGGTAACGATGCGCGACTTTCCGATGCTCGAGCTCCCACCGCTCACAAGACTACGCACGAACCCGGCGGATCTGACGCATTGACCGTCGATGCAGCCGTTGGCGTCGGCTCGCTTCGAACTTTGGGAGCTAGTGCACAGCAGGCAATGCCGGGTAACCGTACTCTCGATGTGATTACTCCACCGGCAGCCGATCTGAATCTCAACTCCAAAAAGATTACGGCTCTTGCTGATCCGGTCGCGGCAACCGACGGCGCAAACAAGCAGTACGTCGACAATACCGCGCAAGGACTCGATGCGAAAGCCTCGGTCAAGGCTGCTTCGACAGGTAATCTAACTCTTTCGGGTACGCAGACGGTGGATGGGATCGCGTTGGTTGCCAACGATCGCGTTTTGATCAAGGATCAATCAACTGTGTCTCAAAATGGCATTTACTCGGTTCAGTCTGGTGCTTGGACACGAGTATCTGATATGGATACTTGGGCTGAAGTACCGGGCGCCTATGTCTGGGTCGAGCAAGGCACTGTCAACGCCGATACGGGTTGGGTTTCGACTGCTGATCAAGGCGGTACTCTCAATACCACGCCGATTACCTGGACGCAGTTCACCGGTGCAGCACAGCTTACTGCCGGTGCGGGCCTGACCAAGACGGGTAACACCTTCGATGTGGGTGCAGGCTCTGGAATTACGGTGCAAGCAGATACGGTTTCGGTTGATCCAGCGATCGTCCCTCGCTACTACTCTTCGGCCACCCACAGTGCTGGTACGTCGATTTCAATTCCGCAGTCCACCCACGGATGTCGGGCAAGCCGCGGCTTGATCGTTATGACAGTCGTGGAGGCAACTGGTGCTGAGATTTTAGGCGACGTGGTAATCGCCGCCAGCGGTGACGTAACGATTACTTTCGCGACTTCGCAGGCTGCCAACTCGATTCGCACAACAATCGTAGGCTGACATGCCTGAATTCGTTGGTACTCTAACTCCTCCCAGACATTCCGCACCTCCTGCTTCCCCACTTGTCGGACAGCTGTATTACGATACCGACGACAACAAGCTGTACTACTGGAACGGGACGATGTGGATCTCGGGTGGGGGCGATCCATATTACGAACAACCTGCTCAGCCGTCTCCCGATCCAGCTCCTGGCGCGATTTGGGTCGATACAGACGAGCCCGTTGCCGCTGGTGCCGTTGCTACCGCCTATGACGTGGATCCGATCGGAACGGTCAAAGCATTTGCGGGTCTTGTGATTCCGACGAACTGGATGCTTGCCGACGGGCGTACGCTCACGCGCGCGGGCTATTCGCAACTAGCAGATGCATTAGGAGTTCCGGCCGGAAACACGACATTTGCGATTCCAGATCTTCGTAACCGCTTTATTTATGGCGGAAGCGCAGCAGGAGTAGGAGCAACCGGCGGTACGACATCAGAAACGCTTACCGCTGCTCAATCGGGTATGCCCTCACATACTCCGGTCGCCAACTACATGGTCAACCAGCAGCCAAGCTGGACAACGGGCGGCAATTTCCCGGTTCCTCCTGGATATGGTGCAGGCAGTAGCGGTGGAGCTAAGCTAGCAATGACCGACGCAGTTCCTGCTCAAAATGCTTCACAATCGCATAACAACATGCCGCCGTATATTACCATGGCCTGGATCATTAAGGTCACTGGAGCGACTATTTCGGCGGCCAACATGATTGTCGGAGCGACGGGAGCTCCTGGAGCGCCTCTTCCCAGTTACGGTACGACTTTGCCGACGTCTCCGGCGCATGGAGACGAGCATGTCTTAGTCGATTCGTTAACCAATCCGAGTTATACTTGGAGATTTAAGTACAACGCAAATTCCACGTCAGCATACAAGTGGGAATTCATCGGTGGGGCGCCAATTGCCGTTTTCGTAGCTACTAATGAAGGCACCGCGACACTCAACACGTGGCTCGACTTGGCAACGGTCGGTCCACGTTTTCTTGTTCCGTATGCTGGTGAATATTTTTCCGGAGGTACGGTAAATGTGTACAGCAATGTTGCAGGAGTAGGCGCTTGGTTCGGCATTTCGGCAGGTGCGACAAATCCTACTTTTCAGATGCCGAATACGATTTCGACGGTGAATCAGGGCTATATTTCTACAATCATTGGGGGCAAAATCACTGTTGCTGCTGGGAGTGATGTTCGATTGCGTTATCACAATGCGGGTCCTGCGAATACGATGAATTGGCAGTACCGCTATCTTAGCGTTCAACCGGTGAGGATCGGATGACTGCCGCACGCATTAAAACAAGTACAGGTTGGCTCGATCTTTCTGCGCCAGGTCCACAGGGTCCAATTGGCCCTACGGGTCCACAGGGTCCAGCAGGCGGAATCATCCCGCTCGTTTCGTCGCTTCCTTCTAGTCCTGCCGACGGACAGGAAGTGTACTATCTTGCGGACGCCGCGAACGGTGTGGTTTGGCATTTGCGTTATCGTGCAGCTTCAACATCAGCGTACAAGTGGGAATTTGTCGGCGGGCCATCGCTGTATGGCTACGTCGCTGCAAGTGAGAGTCGTGCAAGTGCAACAAACGGTGATCTTACTACGCTTGGTCCGGATGTAACGCCGCCGCTTGCCGGTGATTACGATGTGGAATGGGGCGCACGGATGCAGTCGTCCGTATCCGGTGTGTTTGAAGCATATATGAGTATTCCCGCACTTGGCACAGAAGCGTGTAGCCATATTTTCGCGGCTCAGTTCGCCGGAGGAGATGGTGTAATAAAACTTCGCAAAACAATTACGCCTGTGGGAACACTTTTACGGGCAAAGTATTCCACGCAAGGTGGTTTGCAGGCGAGCTTCGGGGGTCGCTGGTTGGAAGTGACTCCGATAAGGGTCGGATAGGAGGGCCATGCAGATTCACGTTTCGATTACCCTCGCCGAGGGCGAAGAGCTAGAAGAGGATGCGAACACGCTTGCAAACAGCATTCTGAGCGTTGTTGGCGGCGACGAGGAGAAGGATATTTGCTCAGTCAATGTCATGCATCCGGCTGTACAAGGCATGGCCGGTAATATGTCGCCACCGCTTTCGGAAGATGCCTCCAAGTGAGTATATTCTGGCTGTTGTATCGGCGTTGTCTAGCGTAGCTGGCTCGGTTTGGGCCGTCAAGGCGATAATCAAGCACGAAATGGACCAATGCGAAAAACGAATGGAGGCTTTCAGGGAAGGATTGAAGCATAGTGAAAAAAGCAGTTAGCATCATGATTATATCTACGATCCTCGCCGCTGCGTCCGGATTCTTCATCGCCTCTGCGATTGGACAAGATAATCCTCCGAAAAGAGTAGTTATTACTCTTCGTAATGGTGAGCAGGGACCGCCCGGACCACCTGGTCCTAAAGGCGAAAAGGGAGATCCAGGAGCAACTACTTGTCCGAACTTGTTCGAGACGGGAGAAGTCGTCATCAATCATCCTGGTGGTCAGGTCACCATTTATGGGTGCATAAGGGAGGGAGGTTAAATGGCAAAGTACTACGAGCTCGAGCCCGTCTATGACATCGGCGAAGCTCCGTTCTTCAATTTTCCACGTCCACTGTATCCTCCAGATCATCCAGATGGGCCGGTTGAAGATGGGCCTGATGTCGAAGTCTACAAGATCATTGCCTGGTATTTCGGCCGTTGGTTCACTGTAGATGGGAAACCGCAGAGTCCAACAAATTTCGATCGCTCATATTCGAACAATTTCGCTCATGGCAAGGGGTCGAATGTTGGTGACTCGGGAATTCAGGGTATCCAACGACAAGCCGAGGTTGCCGGAGCGAATGGCGTGATTGGTCATCGTACTTTCGATATTTTGATCTATCAGCGCATTCCCGAAGGATTACCGAATGCGGGAAAGTTACCGCTTGCGATCAACAAGCGCGCCGCTGGATTGCTCGAGGAGGCGTATCAGCGTTTTCATAAAGAGCCGGAGGACGATGCGCCAGCTTCTGGCTCGTTCAAGGACAAGATCAAGGCGCATATGGAAGCTCGAGTCGGGTTTACCGAGAATCCGTCTGGTTCCAACTTCGACAGTCGCTCGAACGGTATTCACAAATGTCAGGACGTGACTGCCAGTGGGCATTGGCTCGATCGTACAGCTTGGTGCGGGTCCTGGTGTCAATATGCGCTGACCGCGGGTGGGTTTAAGGTGAACAGCAATCTAGCCAGCGTTGCCTCCATCGAGGGGATGGCTAAGAATGGTCAATATCCGTTTCGCGGTTGGTCAACGAATCGTTCCTCCGTCAAGATGTGTGATCTGGTGATTGTCGGTGGATATGGGGTTCACGTGGAGATGGCTCGTGGAAAGATGAATTCCGATGGAAGCATTCCTACTTGGGGTGGAAATACCAGTGCTGGTACTTCTGGGAGTCAATCGAATGGTGGAGGTGCTTATCGCCGAACTCGTTATCCAAGTGAGATCCGCGGTATTGCCCTTCTCCGGGATGCACCATGACACATAAGCCGAATCTAGAGACAGAGCCGAATGCTCCCGATTGGTCATCGGAGCCGCGTTCGGACGATTTGCTTGTACAGCAGTTGAAGAGGACGTTGCAGAAACCGTTTTGGAAGCGATCTTTAAGCGATTGGCGCCATCGTAAGAGAATCCAAACAATGGTCGAGCGTTTGAAAAAGCTCGGCTTCGAATGAAAAGGAGAAAACGTGGAACCGAACAATCCCGATCAGCCCGATCAGCCTCAGCCCCCTTCGCCAGAGCAGGATCCTGGCCAGCCGTCCCCTGAGGGTGTTCCGGCCCCCGATACGGCTCCTCCCGAGCAGAGGCCCGAGGGAGACGACGATGCCAACAACGGCGACGAGGCAGATGGAGAGTGAGCCATGGGATTGGCTCTGATTCTCATTGGAATCATCGTCTGGCTCTTCATTAATTCGCTCTTAGGCGTTATTTTAGTAATTTTGGGTCTTGTACTGTTTTTCGTGCCGTGGGACAGCGGTTACGGCTACAGCCATTTTCGCGGACGAAGAGGACCCTAAGTTTAAGAACGGGGTGAAGTAAAATGGAACAGAGTATTCTTACTAGCACAAAGAAAATTTTGGGGATTGCTCAAGATTATACTGTATTTGATCTCGATATCATCACTCATATCAATACTGCGTTCTTTACTCTCACCCAGCTGGGAATTGGTCCGGCTGAAGGTTTTATGATCGAAGATGAGAGTGCAGTCTGGACTGATTTCATTCAAGACGATTTGCAGTATAATTCGGTTAAATCGTACGTTTTTCTCCGTGTTCGACAACTCTTTGATCCACCCACAACATCATATCTAATTGATGCGACCGAGCGGCAGATCAAGGAGCTCGAGTGGCGTTTGAATGTGCATCGAGAGGAAACGGGTTGGGTTGATCCAGATCCTCCTTTGCTTACCGAAGACGATGCATATTTCGACCCAAATCTGAGAACACTCAGACGATGGGAGGATAATGGCACCAGAAGTGCAAGAAGAACAAGAAGTTTCGAAGCAGGATAAGAAGGAAGAGAAGGAAGAGAAGAAGGAAGAGAAGCACGAAAACGCTGAAAGCCGTGGCGAAGCCGAAAGAAGGGCACAGGAAGCACAGATCGCAGCGGACAATCAGCGACGGCAGATTCGGATGGGGGTTATTGAGGATCCAGACAACCCCACAGAGCCTGAACCGAAAGAGGAGTCTCAAGAGGAGTCTCAAGAGAAGTCCGAGGAATCGACTTCTATGAAGACAGAGGAAAAGGCAGCTGCCAAGCCAAGATCAGGAAGTCGTAAGAAGTAGAATAGGAGAGGAGATGAATGCTCCTGAACTTGTAGATCATATTCTCCATTTCGGTGTCAAAGGTATGAAGTGGGGTGTTCGAAGAGAACGAACGTCTAGCCGTGGGGTTTTATCGGAAATTAGTGGAAAACCCGAACGTCGTGTCGACGAACGTTGGAGGAGTACTCAGGTCAGAGGTCGGTTTCCTTCGATATTTCTTACCAGCAAAATCAATAGACAAATCGGAAAAGCCACTTTCAAGGCAATGAAGCCGGATGTCAAGGCGCTTAACAAAAGACCGGAGTTTAATACTCGTCAGGCTAAGAAAGAGATTAAAGCTGCTAGTACGAACACGGAGCTTCGAAAAAGTGGCATCGCAAAGCAGTATTACGATGAGCATGGCAAGATTTTCGATAAGCATATCCGGGCGACAGCGCCAAAATTCATGAAAACCAGTCCTTCTGGTAAGTGGGAGACAAAACTTTACGTCTCAAAGAATGGAATGTGGACTGCATACGTAAAAGAAGTCGATAGTGCTAAGCACGCCATTACAGAGAAAGACGCTGACCTCGTAATTCGAGCACGTCCTATTTTTGACGATGATGGATACCTTGTCGATTTCGAATTGGTAGAAGACGCCATGAGTCAAGGTGAAGAAATTGTCAACGAGCTTCTTCATTTCGGCGTCAAAGGTATGAAGTGGGGTGTTCGTCGTAAGGCTACTGTGGGACCCGAGGAAGTCATTGTTCGAGATTCGAGGGTGACCGGAAAGCGTCTCAGGTCTGCCGGTGGTAGAGGACATCCCGCAACCACAGAAGCTGTTCGTGTACGACAGATCGGACAGATCGGACAGAAAAGTGGGCTCAAAGCACTTACGAATGACCAGTTGAATGAGTATGCGAAGCGAATTCAGCTCGAACAGAACGTACAGCGACTTCAGTACACGCAGAAGAATCCTGCTCAGAAGTTCGTTGCGAAGCTTCTGGGACAGACAGGCAAACAGACAGCTCAAAATGCTGCAAATGAAGTCGCATCTCAGCAAGTCAGGAAACGCATGATTCAACTGGGTCTATTGGCTGCCGCATAAAGAGGGGGTTGGATTGAGCCTCTCTAATACTGCCATCCCGATTTATTACGGCCAATTTCGCGAAATGGTCATCCGAGGAGAGATTCCTGTCAATCGGGAAATCTCTTTGGAGATGAATCGGATCGATTCGCTGATCAATAATCTCAATATCTATTACGATGACGAGGCCGTCGAGGGATTCATTCGTTACTGCGAAGGCGAGTTGACATTAACGGATGGATCGGATCTTCATCTACTCGATTCGTTCAAGCTCTGGGCCGAACAGATCTTTGGCTGGTACTACTTCGTCGAACGTAGCGTCTACGTTCCTACCAAGGACAACCATGGCGGTCATTACGAGAAAAGGCTGATCAAGAAACGCCTGACGCTCAAACAGTACCTGATAGTCGCACGTGGAGCCGCCAAATCGATGTACGCATCGGTCATTCAGAGCTACTTTCTCAACGTCGACACGTCGACTACCCATCAGGTAACGACTGCTCCGACGATGAAACAGGCTGATGAAGTCGTCTCTCCGATCCGTACATCGATTACACGTGCTCGTGGACCGCTGTTCAAGTTCCTGACAGAGGGATCTCTTCAGAACACAACGGGATCCAGAGCCAACCGAGTCAAGTTGGCGGCAACGAAGAAGGGGATCGAGAATTTTCTCACCGGTTCGTTGCTCGAGATTCGACCGATGGCCATCAATAAGTTGCAGGGACTGCGACCCAAGATCTCCACGATCGACGAATGGCTGTCCGGCGATCTCAGAGAGGATGTGGTTGGCGCTGTAGAACAGGGAGCGTCCAAGCTGGAGGACTATTTAATTGTAGCTATTAGTTCGGAAGGAACTGTCAGAGCAGGTTCCGGTGACACCATCAAAATGGAGCTTGCAGACATACTCAAGGGTGAGTACTTTGCACCACACGTTTCGATCTGGCATTACAAGCTGGATGAAATCGAGGAAGTCTCCGACCCGGCGATGTGGGTTAAGGCGAATCCGAATTTGGGAGCGACCGTTTCCTACGAAACGTATCACCTTGACGTGGAGCGAGCCGAGAAAGCTCCTGCTTCTCGCAATGATATCCTCGCCAAGCGGTTTGGCATTCCAATGGAGGGTTATACATATTTCTTTACATATGAAGAGACGCTTCCACATCGTCATCGAGAATTCTGGCAGATGCCCTGTTCTCTCGGAGCCGATTTGTCGCAAGGTGATGACTTCTGTGCGTTCACATTCTTATTTCCACTAGGTCGTGAGAAGTATGGAGTGAAGACTCGGAGCTACATCACTGAGCTCACGTTGATGAAACTTCCCGCCGCCATGCGGCAGAAGTACGAAGAGTTTATCAACGAGGGCAGTCTCCATGTGATGCCGGGAAACATTCTCGACATGATGGAAGTCTACGAGGATCTTGATCGATTTATCATGACTTCCGAATACGATGTTCGGTCTCTTGGTTACGACCCCTACAATGCGAAGGAATTCATTGCTCGCTGGGAAGCGGAGAATGGTCCTTTCGGTATCGAGAAGGTGATGCAGGGATCGAAGACTGAGTCGGTTCCTCTGGGTGAGATCAAGATCATGAGCGAGGAGCGACTTCTGATCTTTGATCAAGCGTTGATGTCGTTTGCGATGGGCAATGCGATCACTCTCGAGGATACCAATGGGAACCGAAAGCTCTTGAAGCGGCGACAGGAGGAGAAGATCGACAATGTCGCAGCTCTTCTGGATGCTTGGGTTGCATATAAGCTGAATAAGGAGGCCTTCGAGTGAGTTTGGTGAAGGGAGGTGAGAAGTGTCGCGATTTGGTAAGACGTTGAGACATGCTTGGAACGTTTTCAGTAATCAAGAATCGGTTCAGAAACGAAATTCTCCTTGGCCGGTTCAGCCTGTCCCCGATCCGGGTGCTTATCCTGCGTATGGTGTCGCCAATGGAACGAGACCAGATCGCCTAAGACTTCGGATTCCCAACGCTCGAACGATGATCTCCTCGATTTATACACGCCTTAGTATCGACGTGGCTTCAATAGACATGCGCCATTGTAGAACTGATTCAGAAAAACGATATATCGAAGATATTGATAGTGGTCTTAATAACTGTTTGACTGTTGAAGCCAATCTTGATCAGGCTGCGCGTGCTTTTCGACAAGATGTCGCCATGACTCTTTTTGACAGAGGTGTCGCAGCGCTTGTTCCAGTCGATACGTCAATCAGTCCAGAGAAAAGCGGTGGATTCGAGATCTTGACGCTTCGGGTCGGTGAGATCGTGACCTGGTACCCAAAGCACGTAAAGTTGAGTGTGTATAACGAGGAAAAGGCCAAGCGAGAAGAGATCGTCTTGGAGAAGAGTGCGGTTGCCATCATCGAGAATCCTCTTTATTCGGTGATGAACGAGCCGAACTCGACTCTTCAGCGTCTACTCAACAAACTCGAAGCGTTGGATGCGATCGATAAGCAATCTGCTTCCGGGAAACTCGACCTTATCATTCAGCTTCCGTACGTGATCAAGTCTGAAGCCAAGCGACAACAGGCTCACCAGCGTCGAGAAGATATCGAGTTCCAACTCAAGGACAGTCAGTATGGCATTGCTTATACCGACGCAACCGAGAAGATCACTCAATTGAATCGTCCGGCTGAGAACAACTTGATGGCTCAGATCGAGTATCTGACCGTCATGCTTTATGGCCAGCTCGGTCTTACCGAAGAGGTCATGAATGGTACGGCCGACGAAAAAGCTATGTTGAACTATTGGAACCGGACAATCGAACCCATTCTCACCGCTATCGTCGAAGCTATGCGACGTACTTTCTTGACCAAAACTGCTCGAACGCAACGACAAACAGTTATGTTCTTCCGAGATCCGTTTCGCTTGGTTCCGGTTGAGAATATTGCCGAGATTGCGGACAAGTTTACTCGTAACGAGATCATGACGTCGAACGAGATGCGGCAGGTGGTCGGTATGGCTCCGCATCCGGATCCGAAAGCCGATCTGCTGGTCAACAGTAACATGCCGCAGGGAGCTTTGGTACCAACTGGAGTTACGACAGAAGATGCCCCTGCTAATACGGAGTTGGCAGCTTCGTTCGATGAGATTGACAAAGCTATTAATGACGCTTTCGCGCAAGTAAGTACCAATGGGAGCAGTTCTAACGGGAGTAGTTCCAATGGAGCTTCCTGATGGCACTATTCTCATGCACGAACGAGCTCCCTACGATCCGGTCAAAGCTCATGAGTACTATCTGCGTACTCGCCAATTGACAGGACGTCGAAAAGGAGCTCCCAGATTCACGGTCAGGTCAAGAAGCGGAACGGTTGAGCTTACGGGACGAGAATTGACCGAGCAGCGAGCGTATGCGGCTAAAAGAGTCAATGATATCAAAAACCGTTTAGCTGAACTAGGCACCAAACTCGCTGAGGCGAGAGCCAAAGCTCAAGCAGAAGAAAGTTCATCTCGAAGGAAAGCTAGAAGAACTCCAACCGCAGCAGATAAATCTAAAGCGGCTAGAGAATCTAAGCAATATCGAGAAAAGCATAGACAAACGCTTGCTACCAAGAGAAGAAGAGGATCTACAAGAAAGTCTTCAAAATCTAGGTCAGAAGCAGATCCCGTTGCTAGGCTTGAAGGAAAGATTGCCGTCGTTAAGGTTCGACTTTTGGATGCGGTGGCAAAACAGCGCGCTTTAGCTTCGGCCACTAGGAGTAACTAATAGGGGCGATGATCCGAAAGTTAGGAGGAACATTCAAAATGGGAGCAGATGAGGCTAAGCCTGATTTCAGCGGCTACGCCACTAAGGCTGGTCTTAAGTGCTCGGATGGCCGGACGATCACTCCCGATGCCTTCAAGCATCAGGACAAAGCAAGAGTTCCACTGGTCTGGCAACACGGTCACAATGAGCCCAGCAATGTCCTAGGTTACGCCGTTCTCGAGCATCGTGACGATGGTGTTTACGCCTACGGGTTCTTCAACGATACCGATCAGGCGAAGAATGCTCGAGTTTTGGTGCAGCATGGGGATATCAAGTCGTTGTCCATCTATGCCAATCAGCTCACAGAGAAAGCCAAGCAGGTTCTCCATGGGTTTATCCGCGAGTTGAGTCTGGTGCTGTCGGGTGCGAATCCTGGCGCGCTTATCGACAACGTTACTCTAGCTCACTCCGACGGCGAGATGGTGACGCTGGAGGACGAGGCAGTTATCTACACCGGTTTGGAACTTGTTCATGCTGAGGGAGATTCTTCGGAAAGTAAGGACGAGCAAGATGGAGAAGAGGAAGAAGTCGAGCACTCCGAAGCGAACCCCACAGTTCAGGAAGTTTATGACTCGATGACCGATGAGCAGAAGGAAGTCGTTCATTACATGGTTGGAGCTGCTCTCGAGAGTATGACTTCGACTTCGGAAGAGACTTCCACAGAAGTAAAGCAGTCGTCGGATGATGAGTCTAAGTCAGAACTTGTCCATGAAGATAATAATGAAGAGGAAGGACGGCGCATGACCCGCAACGTCTTCGAGCAAGAGAACGGAGGCAAAAAGGAAGAGGAGCACACTCTCACTCATGATGCGATCAGAGGAATCGTTGCCGATGCTCAGAGAAGCGGATCGCTGAAGGAAGCCGTCGAGCACTACGCGATCAAGCACGGCATCGACAACATCGAGACTCTCTTCCCGGACGCCAAGTCCGTTACCGACACTCCCGAGTTCGATCAGCGGAGGGTCGAGTGGGTTTCCAATGTTATGAACGGAACGAAGCACTCGCCGTTCTCCCGAATCAAGTCTCTCGTTGCTGATATTACCTTTGATGAAGCGCGGGCAAGGGGCTACATCAAGGGCAACTTCAAGAAGGAAGAGTGGTTCGCAGTTTCGAAGCGTAGCACTACTCCCAGCACGGTCTACAAGAAGCAGAAGCTGGATCGCGACGACATTATCGACATCACGGATTTCGACATCGTGATGTGGCTCAAGGCCGAGATGCGTCTCATGCTCGACGAGGAGCTTGCTCGGGCAGTCTTGATCGGTGATGGTCGCGCTGTCGACGACGACGACAAGATCAAGGATCCCATGGGCGCCAGTGAGGGTGCAGGCGTTCGCTCGATTCTCTACGACCATGATCTCTATGCCTCTACGATCAATGTCGATGACTCTGCTCCGCCTATCGACGTGGTCGACGCGATCGTCGGGTCAATGCAGTACTACAAAGGCTCTGGTTCGCCGACCTTCTACACGACGATTCAGACTCTCACTTCGCTCTTGCTGGCACGAGATCCACAGCAGAATCAGCGCTACTGGAAGACCCCAGCCGAGCTTGCCTCCGAGATGGGTGTTCAGAACATCGTCACTGTCGAGGTCATGGAGAGCGAGCAGGATCTTCTCGGCATCATCGTGAATCTGAAAGACTACACGATTGGCGCCGACAAGGGTGGTGAGATCGCCTTCTTCGACGATTTCGACATCGATTACAACCAGTACAAGTACCTGTACGAGACTCGAATCTCGGGTGCTCTGACGAAGATTCGCTCTGCACTGGTCATCAAGCGCGCACCTGCTGGTGCTCAGCTCGTCGCGCCCGAGAAGCCGGACTTCGATGGTACGACCGTTGTCGTGAAGACTACGGCGAACGTCGTCTACAAGAACAAGGATACGGGTTCGACGCTGACCACGGCCTCGCCGGTTGCTCTGGCTCCGGGTGAATCGCTCACGGTCGAGGCTGAACCCGCCAATGGTTACTACTTCGCAAATAACCAGGACGACGAGTGGACTTTCAAGAATACGGCGTAAGGTAGGACGCTCATGGCAAGGTTCTTCGGCCGTATTGGTTATGGAGAAACGAAAGAAACTTCACCTGGAGTATTCGTTGATGATATTGTTGAGTATTCATATTTTGGAGATGTGATTCGGAATGCGAGGAATCTTCAAGAAGGAGAAAATCTCAACAAAAATCTCAGCGTCCAGAATTCGATCAGTATCGTAGCTGATGCCTATGCCAACGATCACTTCTTTGCTATTCGTTACGTAGAATGGGCGGGGGCTTTGTGGACGGTTTCGAGCGTCGAAGTGCAGAGTCCCCGTCTTCTGCTGAGATTGGGGGAGGTGTACAATGGGCCAACGCCTGCAACTACACCAACTCCTTGAGACGTTTGTGGACAATGTATATTTTCAGCCTCCGACCAACATACACTTGAAATACCCGTGTATTATCTACAAACGCGACTTTGCAGAGACCAAATTTGCGGACGATATACCTTATAATCATCGATTGAGGTATATGGTTACAGTTATTGATCGGGATCCTGATAGTGACATTCCAGGTAAAGTGGCTTCGATTCCGATGAGTCTATTCAATCGGTTTTATACAGCCGATGATCTAAATCACGACGTTTATACCGTATTCTTCTAAGGGAAAGGAAGAAAATGGCCCCTTTGAC
>Ga0207428_10003352_pt1 | contig 15572 bp, 12 predicted proteins | sample RhiMethybrSRZTD1_FD_187600 | JGI IMG/M metagenome (GOLD analysis project Ga0207428, IMG submission 187600) | Populus rhizosphere microbial communities from Tennessee, USA - Rhizosphere MetaG P. TD hybrid SRZTD1 (SPAdes) (version 3) | ecosystem: Host-associated > Plants > Roots > Rhizosphere >...
GATCAGTCCGGCGGCGCCACCCTGGTACTTGGCGCCGGCCTGCTCGTTGCCGGTGCGCGCGAACGCGCGCGAAGACGGCAGAGCGCCAAGAGCCAGAGCGCCAACACACACGAGCATGCACTTCACGACGATTCGGCGAACGTTCATACGGTCCTCCTCTGTAAGTTGAGTTGCGATTTCGGGGGCCTCGGCACGAGCATCGGCACCTGCTGACGATAGAGCTCGTACGGCGTGCCGTGTTCGGTGACGAGATCACGCTCCTCGAACTGGATGGCCAGCACGATGTAGGCGGTGGTCGCGATCGCGAACACCAGGTGCGCCAGCGTCATCGTCGGCGTCATCCAGAACGCGAACAGGAAGCCGAGATACAACGGATGACGGACGAAGCGATACGGCAACGGCGTGCGGAACGAAATCCGTGTGTAGGGCCGGCCCATCAGCGGCAGCCACACCTGCCGCAGCCCGAAGAGATCGAAGTGGTTGATGAGGAACGTGACGATGAGCACGGTGGCCCATCCGGCGGCGCAGAGCGTCCACAGGATGATCCGCGCGGCGGTGTTGTCGATGGTCCAGATCTCGATCCCGATCGGCCGCCACAGCGCGAACAACAGGATCAACGCGAGGCTGGCGCACAGCACGTAGGTCGAGCGCTCGATCGCCCACGGAATGATTTGCGTCCAGCGTTCCTTGAACCAGCGTCGCGCCATCACGCTGTGCTGGACGGCGAAGATGGTCAGGAGCGCGGCGTCAATGGCGAGCGCTTCGAGGAGGGAGCCTTCGAGCGGCCCATCGAGTCGTGTCGGCACCGGCAAGCCGCCGACAAAGGCGATTGCGTAGAGAAAGGTGCCGAGGAAGATCAGGTACGACGCGGCTCCATACGCAAAGAACAACAGGCGTTTCGTCACGGTGCGGCCTCCTTGGCTCGTGCAAGGATGCCGCTCCGTCAACGCCGCTGCTATCGACTGAATGTCCCGATCAGCGTGGATTTCGCGCCGGGCGCATGCGACAAATGTCCCGATCGCTGCCCGGGTGAGACGTTCGTCCTAAGAACGGACTAGCGGTAGAGCCAGATGGTGATCTCCGCCTCCACCAGTGGCGTGATGTCCCTCGCGAACACTTCGCCGCTGACGTTCCGATAGTTGCCTGTTCCTCCCGTCACCGCGAAATAGTTCTCGGTGCCCTGCGCGAGCCCCTGCACGGTGATCTGCCCGTCAGGGAGCTGGACCGAGATCGTGCACTGCACGATCTGCTGACGTGCCGGCGGTTCGGTGGGATCGATGCGGACGATCAGGCAATCCGCTCCGTCGCGCCCGACCCGCTGGTTGTTCGTGTCGAAGATCGGGTTGCTGAAGACCAGCCGGTCACCAATGCTCGGTCCGGGGGCGCCATTGTCGATGAAGGCGATGTCGCCCTCACCGCGCTCGAAGAGATGCAGCACTTGCCACGGCCGCTTGTGGTCGACATCCTGTTGGGCCGAAGCCGCGGCAGGCATCAAGCTGAACGCCAGCAGCATGGACGCAACGATCGCGCTCGATCGGATCTTCATCATTTTGTGGACTCCTGTTTCCCGTTGAATGTTCGTGTGATCCGGCAGACCACGCCGGCCGGGGAATCTTATCTCAGCGAACGGCCTCGCGGGAGCGGCGATGTAAAAAGAGTGCAACCGATTATGCTGTCGACATGGATCGACGAGACTTTCTGCGGAGCGCGGGCGGCTTCATCGCGGCGGCGTCGTTCGATGGATTCGCGCTTCAGGCTCCATCCGTCAAGACCGTGCGCACCAGCATGCTCGAGATCGCATATCACGAGAGCGGCGGCGCGGGCGGATTTCCGATCATCCTGCTGCATGGCTTCCCGGACGATGCGCATGCTTACGATGGCGTATTGCCGCTCCTTGCGAAGGCCGGCCATCGCGCGCTCGCCGTGTATCTGCGCGGCTATGCGCCGACACGCTTTCTCGATCGATCGCAGCCGCGCACGGCGGAGCAGGCGGCGATTGGCCAGGACGTCATCGATTTCGCCGACGCGCTCGGGTTGAAACGCTTCGCGGTCGCGGGTTTTGATTGGGGTGGTCGAGCCGCGGCGGTCGCGGCGGCGCTGCATCCCGATCGCGTGCGCGCCGCGGTACTGATAGGTGGCTACTCAATCCAAAACACGGTGACGCCTGGGCGGCCCGGCTCGCCAGAGGCAGCGAGGCGTCTCTGGTATCAGTGGTATTTCAACACCGAAGCGGGGCGCGCCGGCCTCGAGCAGAATCGCCGCGCCTTGTGCGAGCTGCTCTGGCGCGAATGGTCGCCGACCTGGAAGTTCACGCCGGAGATGTATGCGCAGACCGCGGCGTCATTCGACAATCCCGACTTCGTCGACTGCGTGATTCACTCGTATCGGCATCGCAATTTCAATGCGCCAGGCGAAGCGCGCTTCATCGAGATCGAAAAGCGGCTCGCCGAGCGGCCGCCGATCACCGTGCCCGTGATCACCGTTCACGGCGCCGACGATGCGTTCGGGCGGCCATCGGCTGAGATCACCGCCGCCGATCGCGCGACCTTGCCGCAATTGATCGAGAAGCGCATCGTCGAAGGCGCCGGGCATTTCGTCCCGCACGAAGAGCCCGAGCCGGTGGCACAGGCGATCATCGACCTCCTCGCCCGAGCGAAGTAGCGCTCGCTACTGCGGCTTGGCCTGGCGACTGCCGGTGTCGTGCGTTGACGCGGGCACGGGGCAGTAGAGCGCGTCGCTGTCCACCTCGAACACGCGATTCCACCGCGCACGATAGCTTTCCTGCGCGATGTCGGCGGCGAGCTCGATCAACGCCTCTTCCGAGAAATGCGATCGCAGTTCGGCGTAAAGCGCATCGCTGACGTCGACCGGCGCGCCCGCGAGCGCATCGGCGAGCCGCAGCAACGCCTGCTCGGCCGCGGAGAACTGATCGAGCCGATCAGCCAGCAGATTCCCGATCTCGTCGTCGCTCAGTCCATACATTCTGCCGCCGGCAGAATTGATGTCGATTCAAAACGGGCAGCCGACCCGCGCCGCGGTTCGCAACTGCACGATCGATCGATGCCGCCGCGACACCTTGGCCTTCTGGCCGAGCAGCATTTCCGTGAAGATGCTGATCCAGAAGACGCGCGGCACGCGCGCCTGGATCTTGTAAGGCGTCAGGTCTTTGCCGAGGACTTTGCGGATGCGGCTGAACACCTGCCGCATCAGGAATGATGTTTGACCGGGTTCGAGCCCGACGATGCGTGGCATGTTCTTGTTTTACCGCAAAAGCGTCCTCGCCGCCGTGGGCGCTTCGCGCTGTTCTCGCGAGGGCTTGCCGCCTGCGGCCTCCACGGATGGCGACAACGCCGGCGCGTTGCCGCCATCCTCTCGGGACGCGGGAAACCGCATCTCATTCGCCGGATTGCGCGCCTTCGCTGAGGACGCGCGATTTCGATTTGGTTTGTCGCTGGAGCGAAACCGCGCGTGCAATCCGTCTCACTCGACGCGGTTTCGGCTTTCCGAGTCCGCGTCCCTCAAGTCGGCTGCAGGCGGCAATCCCTCGCGACGCGCTTCGCGCGACCGATTCAATCCCACCACAGCCGAACTTCTTTCTGGCCGCTGTCGATCAGCGGCTCATCGTCGCCGTCTTCATCGGGCTTGCCGACGTGCTCCATGAGATCGAAAAGCGCCGACCTCTTAGCTGGATCTTCCGGTAACGTCACAATCAGCGTATCGGCGTACGGCGTCCAGTCGTGATTCGGCAGCATCATCGTGTTGTCGATCCACACGCCGACGGCGCCCGCCGAGTGTAATTGCTGGACGAACTCAAGGGCGCGAACGGTGGTGCCGAATCTGTTCGACGCAAAGGCGCTGGCGCTCCAGTTGGCGCGCAGCCACGCATCGGCGTCCGGCTTTCCGCCAAACGCACACGGCAGCAGTGCGTCGCGGTGGTAGGGCGGCTCTTCATGAGCCGGCATGACGAAGTCAGGAACGTCTCTCATCCACCGCTCGCGTTCCTCGTCGTCTGCGTAGTACTTCAGGTACTCCGACGTGTCGGGCTCGACACCGTCCGGCATCAGGCCTAGCTGGGTGCTGAAGCCGATTTCATCGATCGCCGGCGTTTCTCCGCGGAGGTAATCGTGCCACAGCCTGGCGTAGAGCTCACGATCGTTGAGGTGATCCGTCTGATCGAGAAACACCCTCAGTTTCGCGAGACCCGCGAGCACCTCCCACAATTTCGTTCGGATATCCGCATCGGCGATCGATTCGGGCTCCGGCAGCTGAATGCCTGCGCCGCGTAGTTGTTCGAAGTAGGTGGTCGTCGGACCGTCCATGAAGAGGTCCATCTTCCGTGCGTATTCTTTGTAGCTCTCTTTGAATTCCTTCGGATCGATCGTCATCGCGTGATTCTCCCGGCGTCTCTTGACGCACGTTCGGTACCGGCGAGATTTCCGAATGAATCGAGAGAAAGGGCCGCGCGGTGTAGCAGAAACCGAGATGCCTTCGGCTGCGAGACGGCGCAGAAACTGCCGGACGAGGTCGGATTACCAGTTACGTGAGAGGCCCGGTAACGATCCAGACGATCACCGCGACGACGGCGCCGAGCGCGCAATCGACGATGAAATGATAGCGGCCGCTGATACACGCGACCGTGATCGCGATCGCGAGGAGCAGGAACGCGGCGCCGATGATGGGCAGCGACGGCATCAAGGCGAGGCCGACCGCGAGCGGCGCGGCGACGTGCCCGCTGGGAATCGTGTTGATGCCGATAGTGAAGTCCTCCACCGCCTGGAACGCGACCTGTTGCATCGAACGCTGGGCCCGCTCGCGCGTGCGCTCGAGAATGCGCGGCGGCCGCGTGTGAATGACGGCCGTGCCGGCATAACACACGAGCAGCGATCCCATCACGATCGTCCAATAGTGATCGGCCCGGCCCATCTGGCCCGCCAGGGATAGCGCCAGCAAGCCGGCGGGCACCGTGAGGAATGTTCCGAGATAAATGACGTCGAGTGTGGTCAAGAGCCAGGCAGGCCACGTCACGAACGCGGCAGCCGGATCGCCAAGGAGTCTCTGGTCCCAGGCGATCAACGATGCTTCGATCGAGGGCGACGGCCGGACATACAACCTGCCCGAGAGGTAGTACGCCACCAGGATGATGACGATTGGGAACCAGTCGCGCACCGGACCGCTCGTCGTCGAGACGCCGTAGATCGCTCCGCTCATGACGACGGCGGTGCCAACGATCAGCGCGCGCCGGCGGGCAGGCAGCGACCGCACGAGCGCGAGCAACGCGAGCAGAGAGAAATAGCCAATCGCGAACAGCTCGCTCATACGTCGCAATGTGCATTGTGCGGCGTTACCGGCTCACCCCGTCAGCATGAGGTTTGCGGAAAAGCCGGGTTTTGTCGTACGATGAGAATTCTTCTCCGAGAGGGGAAGGCCTACCTATATTCCTCGGTAGCTCAATGGCAGAGCATCCGGCTGTTAACCGGAGGGTTGCTGGTTCGAGTCCAGCCCGAGGAGCCAAATTCGCGAAGCGAATTTGGCAGCCTCGGGCTGTCCTCCTGTAGCGCCGCGGCTCGCTTCGCTCGCCGCTAGCGGTACCGAGTCCAGCCCGAGGAGCCATCTAATAATGACTTAGCTCCGACCCCGTTTTCGCTTAGTGAACAATTTCTTTCCGATGCCGTCGACCGCCGTCCGCAGCGAGTCATCCATGACTTGCGCGTACACGTTCAGGATCACGTCCGCGGTCGCCTGCGTTGTCGTCAACACCCATTTCGGCCGGACCGTCTTGAGTGTCGGCAGGTCCACCCCTCTCGCGGAGTTGTCCTGCACATGGCCCCACTTCACTGCGGTGCGAAGCACGGCGCTCAAGACATCGTGAATGTGATTTGCCGGGGGAAAGAGACATCTTGCTGAGTGGACGGATTATAGCTGGGCTGGTTACCCTGCCACCGCTCGCGTCGCCAGCTCAACGTGTCTGAGCATCTTCAACTTCGTGAAGCGGGCGATCGCTTCGTGCAGGCGATGCCTCCCTGAGTCGGCGCGTCCGGTCTCGAGCTCCAGGCGGCCATACCAGTACTGCGCCATGGGTTCGAGGAGCATGTTCGGCGCCGAGCGCGCCATTGCCAGCGCCCGCTCATAATGGTGCGCGGCACGAGCCGGATCGCCGGCCGCCGCGGCTGTCAGGCCGGCAGATAGATCGGAGTTAGTTGGCCCGACGCTGAAGGAATCGACCGGCAGGAATTGGGCCGCCAGACGCCGGCCGAGCGGGTCGAGGGTGGCCAGGCGTTCGCGATCCCCGAGAAACGCCAGCCCGCTAATCACGCTCATTGCCGCCGACCATCGCCCCTGACCGTTGAAGCGCGTCTCCGCGGGCAGCCACCGCATGGCGTCGTCGAAGTGCACCAGCGCGTCTGTCGTGTGGCCGGCTAACGCAGCGCTCGCAAAGCGGGCCGGTACACCGATGCCGGCAAGATAATTCTGCTGTTGGGTGCTCGCGACCTCGACGAACGCATCGCGTGCCGCGTCCTCATGTCCTAGATAGGCGTTAAGAACGCCCGACAAGTGGCGCGTGAGGAAATCCCAGCGTTCGTTGGACAGGTCCCGCAAGCCAGCGATGGCCGCCTCGAGATTGCCTTCCCGCATCAGGCGCATGTTGAGACGCGTAACCGACATGACCCACATGGCGCCGGGACGACCGAAGCGCCGTGCGTCCTTCTCCACTTGCTCGACCATGGGCTCGGCTTCCGCCAGCCGCCCGCAGTAATACAAGCCCAGGGCGTGATTCCAGCTGAAATCGATGCGTTGAGCTTCGGTCGGCAAAGGCGGGCACTCGAATGCGCGCTGGCCGCAGCGCACCCCTTGCTCGAACCGGGCCGCCAGCCTGCACAGCCACGCTTCGCAGAAGAGCACGTGCGCCATGAGCAGGTCATCGCCGCTGCTTTCGGCGGTGTGCCGCAGCTCCTCGATTTCGGCCTCGGCTTCGTCGAAGTTCCCGAGTCCGCTCAGCGACACCGGCAGTTGCGCGCGCAACAGGGCGGTGCCGCGGGCCGACGGCGGCAGGTGCGTCAGGCCCCGTCGAATAACATGACAGGCCTGTTCGAGATCGCCACCATAGACGTAGCTGGCGCTAAGAGCGCTGGTCGCGCGTTCGATGCCGCTGACATCCTCCTGACGAGTGAACAGCTGGAAGGCGGCTTCCAGAACCGTCCGGGCTTCGGCGGTCCGTCCCAGGGCTTGCAGCGCATATCCTCTGCACTCGGTTGCGGTCGCGAGATGCGGGCTGCCGCCTGCCAGGTCGAGGCTGATGAGGTTCTCGCAGATCTCGATGACTTCCTCGAACGCGCCTGACGCATGCGTCTGCAACGCGGCCCTGGCCAGCGCGCCAGCCGTGCGATCGAGATCGGCCGCCGCGCCGGCCTGGTAGAGATGATGCGACAGCGCCTGCACGTGGGCCTCGTTCGCGCCGCCGCGCAGGGTCTCGATCGCATCGGCGATCCGCAGATGGAGCCGCTGCCGGCGCGGCAGCGACAGGTTGCTGATGAGCGTCGTGCGAATCAATTCGTGCACGAAGCCGTATCGAACCTCGCGGCCCGGATGGGTGGAGAGCAGCGACGCCTGCTCCGCCGCTTCAAGGGCGTCGAGGACGGCGTCGCCGTCGACATCGACGATCGCCTGTAGCACATCGAGCGGGAAGACCCTGCCAATCGCTGCGCCGGCAGCGAGGATCTTGCGCGTGTCCTCGCCGAGCCGCTCGAGGCGGCGCCCGATCACCAGCTTGACGCTCTCGGGGACGTCGAGGGTATCGGCGCGCAAGTCGCCGCGCCACTGGCCCTGGCCGTCGAACAGCCGTCCTTCCTCAGAGAGGTGTTGATACACCTCTTCGATGAAGAACGGGTTACCTTCGGTTTCCTGGAACACGACTTTCACAACGGATGACGGCGCCGGCGATCCGCTCATGCGCGTCAGCATCCGCTCGACATCTTCGGCCGGCAGCCGGCGAAGGTTGATCCGGCGGGCAAGCCGCTGCCGCACCAGCGTTTCGAGCGCGCGTGCAAACGGCTTCTTGACATCGAGCTCCACGTCCCGATATGTGCCGACCATCAACGTCCGCATTGAAGTGAGGTGCGGCGCGATGTGGTGGATCAATTGCACGGTGGGCTCGTCGGCCCAATGGAGATCGTCGAACAGGATCACCGACGGCGACTTCGCCGTGCCGCGTCGCAGGAACTCGAGGAACGCGTTGAACGAGACGCGCCGCTGCTGATCGGCCGGCACATCGAGCGGCGGAGGAATGTCCGGATACAAGCGGCGCAAGCCTGGGACGATGGTCGCGATCTCGCCGGCCTCGTCGCCGAGCGCGGCGCGGAACGCCTTCGGAATCAGCCGCGCGATCTCCTCCAGATACTCGACGAACGGCACGAACGGCGGAGCGCCCTCCATTTCGTAGCAGTGGCCGGTGAGCGTGATGCAGCCGCGCTGATGGGCCTCGCGCTGCAGCTCGCGCACCAGCCGCGTCTTGCCGACGCCCGGTTCGCCGCCGATCAGGACGATGCCGCCGTTGCCGAGCAGCATGTGATCCAGAGCCCCTCGCAATTCAGCCAGTTCAGCGTCGCGGGCGACGAACGGTGTGCGCTCCGCCGGCAGTGACGGACGCGCGGCTCCGGCCGGCGTCGCGCCGGGCGTCGACAGCCACGATCGTTCGCGGAGCGCCTCGATCTCCGCGCGCAGCTCGCCCATGGACTGGTAGCGCTCGGCGCAGGCCTTCGACAGCATCCGGTGGACGACGTCCCGGAGTCCTGGAACCGCTTCGAGGTCGCGTCCGTCTGTCGAGGGCGGATCGCGCAGCACGGCCGCCATCGTTTCCGACGGCGTCTCGCGCTTGAAAGGGTGCACGCCGCTGACAATCTCGTGAAGGATGACGCCAAGAGAGAAGATGTCGGAGCGGGGGTCGATCGATCCGCCGAGGATCTGCTCCGGCGACATGTAGGCCGGCGTGCCGACCCGTGTGCCGGGATCGGTGAGCATCGTGCCGCCGCCGGTGGACTCGGTCGCCGCACTTTCGGTGACCTGCTTGGCCAGACCGAAGTCGAGGACTTTCACGTGACCCTGGCGCGTCACCATGATGTTGCCCGGCTTCAGGTCGCGATGGGTGATGCCGCGGTTGTGGGCCTCCTCGAGTGCCTGCGCCAGTGCGTGCGTGAGGTCGAGGACCTGGCGGACCGGAAGGGCCTGGGCCGACGCGAGCTGATGAAGCGTGTCGCCCTCGATGTACTCCATCACGATGAAGCTGTGGCCCTCGGATTCACCGACCTCGTGGATCTTGCAGATGAACGGGTGATCGAGCGCGGCGGCCGCACGTGCCTCGCGGCGAAGGCGTTCCCGCGCCACGGGGTCGCCTTCAGCGTCGGGCGGAAGGACTTTCACCGCAACACGGCGGCCGAGTGTTCGATCCAGCGCGAGGTACACCTCGCCCATGCCGCCGGATCCGACGTGCCGCTGGATCTCGTAGCGATCCGCAATGACTTGGCCGGCCGATCTCATGCTGAGTGGAGCAATGATAGGCCAGCTCGTCCAGGCTGCAGATCTGAAACCTGGAACTGAAGACCCCGGCACTTCGAGGATTGCATCCCTACGCAGTGAACAATCAGTGAACAATCCGGTCCCGAACACGGGGTTGCAGCAGGATCGAAGCTGGGCTAAACCAACGAAAAACCGACGAGACCTAATACCTGCGTTGAGCTGTTAACCGGAGGGTTGCTGACTCAGTGGCATCGCGTCTCGGCTTCGCCTCGCCGCGAATGGCATCGAGTCCAAACGCCCTCGGTGACGCTATTCAGCGCGTAGCGCCGACATCGGTTGAATCGCCGCCGCGCGCATCGCCGGCCGGGCCGCGGCCGCCACCGTCATCACGAAACAGACCAGCGCCACCAGCGAGATGGTAACGGGGTCATTCGGGGGCACGCCGAAGAGCAGCGTGCTCATGCCGCGGGCGGTGGCGTACGCGACGAGCGTGCCCAAGCCGACGCCGATCGCTGCGATACGCACGCCCTCAAAGAGAATCATGCGCGCCACGCTGCTCCGCTCCGCGCCCAGCGCAAGACGCACCCCGATTTCACGATCGCGCTGCGCAACCGTGAAGCCGAGCAGGCCGTGAATGCCGGCGGCGGTGATGAGGAGTGCGAGCACGGCAAGCGCGATGAGGACCCGCAGCTGCGCCCTTCGCGTCGCCGTCTGATTGCCCACCACCTCGGCCAGCATCCGCACGTTGGAAATTGGTTGATTCGGGTCGACGCGTCGCACGATGTCCCGAATCGCACCAGCCAGGCCGGCACCGTCTCGCGACACGCGCACGACGAGGTCCTTGGGGTGGTAGGCGGCGCCCAGCGCATTCGGTGGTTGGTCGGCCGGAACATAGAGTTGCGGCTCGCTCCTGCGCTCGAGGCCTCGGACGTTGATGTCGCCAACGACGCCGACAACGGTGCGCGTCTGCCCGCGTGTGGTAAAGGTCCGGCCGATCGGATCCACATTCGGCCACTGCCGGCGTGCCAGCGATTCACTGACGATGGCGACGAGCGGACGGTCGAGGGTGTCGGTGTCGCTGACGGCGCGTCCGGCCCGGAGCGGGATCCGCAACGTCGAAAAGAACTGCGGCGTGACGAGCCGGAAGCTCGCGTTCTGGCTGTCGTCGAAGCGCTCTGGTTCACCCGAAGGAACGACTCTTGTGAGGCCGGCGGTCATGACCAGTGGCAGGCCGCTGGTGAACGCCGCGCTTTCGACACCGGGCAGCGCGCGTACGTCGTCCAGGATCCGCCGATAGAAATCGCTGCGCCGCGCCGGATCGTCGTAGCGCGGACTCGGTAGATCCGTCTGCATGGTCAGTACGGCCGCTGGGCTGAAGCCTGGGTCCACCGCCTGCACGCGCCACATCGCGCGAATCAACAAGCCTGATGCGACGAGCAGGGCCACCGAGACTGCAACCTCAATCGTGAGGAGCACCTTGCGTACGGCAGTGCGATGGCCGGCGCGCGCGCCACTGCGGAGCGCCGCAAAGCCGGTGCGCCCGCCAACGCGCAACGCCGGCGCTAGCCCGAAGCCGAGGCCGGTCACTGCGGAGAGCGCCGACGTAAACGCGAGCACGCGCCAATCCATCGTCGGCTGTGCGGCGAGCGGAAGCGTCGCCGGCACGAGCACCGACAGCAGCGGAAGCGCGATGGCGCCGACTAACGCGCCCGCAGCGCCGCCGATCATGGATAGCAGCACGCTCTCGGTCAGCATCTGCCGCACCAGCCGTTCGCGTCCCGCACCGAGCGCGGCGCGCACCGCCAGCTCTCGCTCGCGGCTCGCCGCTCGCGCCATGAGCAAGCTGGCGAGGCTGGCGCAGGTGAGAAGGAGCAAGCACAGGCTTGCGCCGCACAACGCCAACAGCAGTGTGCGAGCTTGCGGCAGAACCAGGTCGCGCCACCTGAAGAAGCTGAAGCCCGTTTCAGCGTTGGTCGCTGGATACTCGAGCGCGAGGCGTGCGGCGAGCGCGGTCATCTCGCTCCCGAACTGCTCGAACGTCACGCCGGGCCGGAGCCGGCCGACGCCTTCGAATGCGCGGTTACGGCGCCCTTGGAAGTCGGCTTCGCGCAGTACGATCGGGACCCAGACCTGCACGTCCTCGCTGGGGAAACGGAATTGCGGCGGCATCACGCCGATCACCACATATGGTGCGTCGTCCATCGTGACGACGGTGCCGAGCACGTTACGGTCGCCGCCAAAATGCGACTGCCACAAATCGAAACCAATCACCGCGGTGCGCGCATCGGCGGCGGCCTCTGCTTCAAACCCGCGGCCGATCAACGGAGGCACTCCCAGTAGCGGCAGTACATCCGCGGTAACGCGGGCCGCCGGCACCCGCACAGGCTCACCATGCCCAATCAGGTTGAGCTCGGTGCGCTGGAACAACGCCAGCGTCGACAACGTTGTCGTCATGGCGGCGACGTCGCGATAATTCGCCGGCGAAAGCTGATTCATGCAGCCCCAGCCCTTGCCATTGCGCGGTCCTTCGCACAGGCCGATGAGCGAATCTGAATCCGCGTATGGCAGCGGTCGCAGCAGGACGAAATCCGCCACCGAAAACGTGGCGGCGTTCGCGCCTACTCCGAGCGCGATGACCAGAATTGAGGCCACGGCAAAGCCCGGCGCCCGGGCGATCGAGCGCATCGAGTAACGCAGATCTTGGACGAGGATTTCCATGCTCCCCTTAGACGGTGTGGGGAATCAATGGTTAGGCCGATCATTCCGAGTGCACAGTAACTCTTTTGGGTCGGGCTGTTCGTCGGCTCGTAGTGATATCGTCTCGTCCGTCACCAGGGCGAAGGCCCTGATCACTCAGATTCCCGCCCTCGTCCCCCGGACGGGCTCGTACGACTTCTGCGCACGTGCGCTTGGCAGAAAGGAGCCTCTATGTTCCGGATCGTTCTCGGACCGATCGTTGTCTTGCTATGCCTCGCGGCTCATGGCGTCGCCCTGGCGCAGGAGGTGCAAACGCCTGAGCGCGCCATCCCCGGTCAGTACATCGTCGTCTTCGATGATCAGCAAGTACCGCGCGAACAGGTGCGCGCGCGCACCGATGCACTCGTTCGTCAACACGGTGGCGTCGTCCTGCGCCGGTTCGAGAACGCTCTCCGCGGCTTCTCGATCGCGACGTCGGCGACGGCCGCCGCGGCGCTGGCGCGGAGTCCCTTCGTCCGCTACGTCGAGCAAGACAGCGTGCGCGAGATCGTCGCGACGCAGAGCGGCGCGACATGGGGCCTGGATCGCATCGACCAGCGCGACTTGCCGATCAACGGCACGTACATCTACGACACGGACGCGTCGAACGTGAGCGTTTACGTCATCGACACCGGCATCCGCTCGTCGCATGCCGACTTCGGTGCCCGCGTCTCCGCGTCCGGCTTCACCGCGATCAACGACGGGAACGGCACGAACGACTGCAACGGCCACGGCACGCACGTCTCCGGCACGATCGGTGGCACGACCTGGGGCGTGGCGAAGGGCGTGACGCTGCACGCCGTGCGTGTGCTCGACTGCAACGGGTCGGGCTCGACGTCCGGCGTCATCGCCGGCGTCGACTGGGTGACCGCCAATCACGACACGCCCGCGGTGGCCAACATGAGCCTCGGCGGCGGCGCCTCGACGGCGCTCGACGATGCGGTGCGGAGGTCGATCGCCTCGGGCGTGACCTACGCGATCGCGGCCGGCAACAGCAACGCCGACGCCTGCAGCTCGTCGCCGGCGCGCGTGTCCCAGGCGCTGACCGTCGGCAGCTCGACGAGCGCCGACGCGCGATCGTCGTTCTCCAACTTCGGCACCTGCGTCGATCTCTTCGCGCCCGGATCGAGCATCACGTCGGCCTGGAACACCAGCAACACCGCGACCAACACGATCAGCGGAACCTCGATGGCCACGCCGCACGTGGCTGGTGTCGCGGCGCTTTACCTGGCGGGAGATCCCGCGGCGGCGCCGGCCACGGTCCATGCGGCAGTGGTCAACAACGCGAGCCTGAACAAGCTGACTGGAATCGGAACCGGATCGCCGAATCGGCTTTTGTACTCTCGCTTCGGCGCTCCACCTGTGGATTCGCCGCCATCGGCGAGCTTCACGTTCTCATGCACTGTCCTGACGTGCACGTTCAACGGCTCGGGCTCGACCGACGACCACGGGATCAACAGCTACGGGTGGAACTTCGGCGACAGTCAGAGCGGATCCGGCGCGACTGCCTCGCACACCTACGCCAGCGGCGGCACGTTCACCGTGGTGCTGACGGTCACCGATACGGCCGGTCAGAGCGATAACGAATCGCACTCGGTCACGGTCACGGCCGGTTCCGGCGCACCGTGCACGAACTGCGAGAGCTTCACCGGGTTCCTGTCGGGCACTGGAGACAGCGATATCCATCCGAACGGCACCTGGTACTTTACTGGCGTCGCCGGCGTGCACCGCGGCTGGCTGCGCGGACCTGCGAACGCCGACTTCGATCTCTACCTGCAGAAATGGAACGGGTTCGGTTGGGTGACCGTCGCGCGGTCGGAGAGCTTCACGTCCGAAGAGCAGATCGCCTACAACGGAACGCAGGGCTACTACCGGTGGCGCGTTCTCTCGTTCAGCGGTAGCGGCGCCTACACGTTCTGGCTGCAGCGACCGTGATCAGTGACAGAGTCCAGCCCGAGGAGCCACATCTCGCTGGCGAGATTGGCCGCGTCGGGCTGGACTCGTTCCAGGAGGGACAATCCATGGTGCATCGGCTTCTTAACATCTCGGTGTCGGGCTCTCTCGTATTCGCCACGGCCGTTGCGTGCTTCATCTGGCCGCAGCCTGCTCTCGCGGCGTTGTCGTTCCACACGTGCAGATCCGTAGAGGTTTCGACGTATGAAAACCGGATTCACGTTCGGTGCAGCACAGCCGCGACCGGAGGTATCGTGTTCTTCGCCGTCCCAACGGCGAACTCTGCGTACGCCGCAAGGGTGCTATCCGTCCTGACCGCAGCGCACATTGCGGGCAAGAATATCGAAATCCAATACGACCCGAACGACACCAGCGGCGCGAATTTCGGCTGCGCGGCGAGTGATTGTCGCAGGATGGTCTCAGTGGGAATCAGGTGATGTGGTACCGAGGCAGCGGCCTCTTAATCACTTCGCTGTTTTCGCTTCTCATCGGTGGCGCCGGCATCGCTGACCAACAGGGTGCAATATCAGCGGCGCTCTTTCCGTTAGTGGCCACCGATCCCGACGCCGCTGACGCGGAGCAGCGAACCACGATGCCCATCACGACCGAGCTGCCGTGGGGCGCCGTTGGCTTTCTCGACAATGGTTGCACCGCCGCTTTGATCGATAGTCAGCACATTATCGCAGCGTCACATTGCTTTACGCGGGACGCTGACGACACAAACACTCCGAAGGCATTTTTACAAGGCGCGTGGCAGACAGGCCTGGTGTTCTTTCCCAATTACCACCCCTCGAGGCCACGTCCGCCGCGGGTCGCCGTGGACCGCGCCGTGGTTGGCAGCCGCGTTCAGACCGGTTCGGATGCGCCCGCCGACTGGGGAATCGGTCATCTCGCAACGCCGGTCACGAATTTTCCTGCGCTCCAGATCGATCCGATTCCTCCCTGGCGATACCCCGATTTCGTGTCGTTCGCAGGATACGCGCGAGACATCGCGATCTACCCGAACGGAAAAGCGTCGTTTCCACAGCCGGCCCCGGGAAATTTTTGTCCCAACTTTGGCAACAACTGCTGGTGGATCCCTGCGTTGGTCGATCCCAAGTGCCTGGCATTACACGTGACGGGCACGTTCGTGGACTCGGATGCTTTTAGCTGTCTTACGCAAGGTGGAAACTCGGGGTCGCCGGTGGTCTGGAGGCCGGACGGTGTGGGACAGCCAAATGTCCGGTTGACGGGACTGGTCAGTGGTCCCGGCGGCTTCTGGAACGCCAGCTGGTTTCAATACGCGCCGCGCTTCGGCGCAGATGTGGGGGTCGCCTCGAACGATGACGGCACGAAGCGGACGCAAGTATTTGTGTCCGACCGCGACCGTGAAC